>Ga0265299_10001110_pt1 | contig 32339 bp, 31 predicted proteins | sample AusTroGonzalo_MG_4_FD_193485 | JGI IMG/M metagenome (GOLD analysis project Ga0265299, IMG submission 193485) | Bovine rumen microbial communities from tropical cattle in Woodstock, Queensland, Australia - Gonzalo_02 | ecosystem: Host-associated > Mammals > Digestive system > Stomach > Rumen ... | reverse complement strand
TTCGGGCATCCTTCCCGATGCCTTGAAATATTTCAGAACACGCAACAAAGATACAAAAGCCTTACTGTTCCTGTAAGGCTTTGGGAAAAATATATTAAGAGGGAGATGTGTATAAAGAGTAGTTCTAAAAATAGAAGGGGAATTTTCGCGACCGCACATATCGTGCGCAAAACGGAATTGATTTCAAATCGAAAAATCTGGAAAAGTTTACAATATATTAAAATACAATAAGTTACGAAAATATTTTAAAAATTAACGCAACAGTACTATTCATTGTACATTAGATAAAGTTGTTATCTTTGCAACGTCATATTTTCAGATTCTGTTTAACGGGCCTCCCTGGGTCTGGAGGCATGACGCGAAAGTGGCAAAAATAGAGGTCCCCTATAATTAGAAAAAAATATGATTAAAATGACAACAGTATTGAAAATTATTTGTGTAATTGCTCTTGCAATACTTGCAATAGTTGGTTGTGGTACTTTTGAATTGCTTCAATATGGAAAAGCCATTCAAGAAGAAACGCGAATAAGATTGCAAAAAGAGAAAGATTATTTTTTAGGGCTTGAATTTGAAGGGGTTGTTGTTGAAAAAAATATAATGTTTTTGTCAAAAAAAAAACATGAAGATGAATATTCAGTAACACTATTATTGCATCATATAGAACCAAAACCATCATTTCCTTATAATAGTAATATTTATTTTGATTATACTTGTGATAGTTTACTAACAATTCATATTCCTCAAAATGTTTATAATCAGATTAAAGAAGGGGATACTGTTAAAAAAGAGGTTAATGATTGTAATGTAGTGATAGGTTGTAAATAACCAAAATACAAACCAATATGCGCTCAACCCATCACCCACCATCTATAACCCATAACCTTGCCGCGCTTTATTCCTTCTCCGCCAAAGAGCGCAACTCCGAAACCTGCTTATCTTACTTTGGCTCACGGTATTACAGCAGCGATTTGAGCATCTGGCTGAGCGTTGACCCGATGGGGAGGGCTACAATAATTTGCCATCAAAATAAATTTTAAGTATCAATGTATATGAAGAATAATACAAGGTCAGTATATTTAATATTTTTATCACTTTTATTTGTCGGCTGCATCAACAGTAATGTCAAGACTATTAGTGGAATAAAGGTTCCAGTACAAGTTTTAGTTGTATCATCTGAGCATGGATTTAACTATGAGAAGACTCTAAAATCAGCATTGAATGGAAATGATTGTGATTTAAAAAAGATATCTACTCTTGATTTTTTTGACACATCAGTAGGATATGATCATGGTGCAATACTGGTTGAAATAATTAATGAAATCGGCGAAGATCGTTTCCTTATAGCTGTCAACAATTGTGATAGGAGAGAGAAAATTATTCTCAAGGGGTATTTGAGGGCTGGAATGGAATATGGGAAATACCCTGATAAAACATTATCTGAATTGTTTCCTAAAATAGCTGTTTTTTTAGATGTGCCATTCACTGAATGAAATCAACTACAACTTGTAAATTAGCATTTTATTTTATGTATGTATTTCCCTTAAACCATCGCATCTCGTGACGGACGTTTAGGCCATCTTTGCCAAAACTTAACGTCATGTCAAAGAGCAGCCCCCGCAGGGTAACCAACTAAAGTTATAAAAAAGAAATCAAACGCTAAAGATAGCAAAAGAATGGAAGAGATTATAGCCAACCAGGGTTACGCGCAGATACGCGCGATACGCGGAGATTTCCGTGCGGGACGTGCTCGGCTCCATGCGCCCGCACACCTACGGCGTGCGTTCCTTGTCGTGCCTTTCCGTCGCCACCAAGCCCCGCAGACCTACGGCCTGCATGCGCGAACGCAAGTGTGCCCCTTACGGGGAAGGGTATGCTTCTGCCGTTGACATTATGTACATTGTTCATTGTACATTGCATTCGGGGTCACCGAGCTGTTGTCCCTGCAGGGGCAAAAAGAAAAAATTCTATTTTTGCAATTGGAAAATCACACAAGTGGTTTTATGGATTTAGAGTCTAAATTATAAAGAATGACCAATGACGTTTTTGAACAATTTTCACAAGGAGGCGGTGTTGAGGAAACTGCGGAAACTCGCAGAATCCATGAAGTCGCCGATGAACTCAACAGACGCTGCCGATTACATGAAACGCAATTTCGAGGCGGCAAAGAAAATGTAAATGCAATTGAGACGGAACGACGTATTGTCGAGCAGTACGCCAAAGAAAAAGGTATCTGGTTACCGTTTGCCGACATTTCTCGTTTAGGGGCTCCCGGTCCAAGCGGAAATGAGAACGATTTGTATGTTTCGGGGGATATTGTGTCCAAAGTGAACAATCTGCTGAACTCTGGCGGCAGCATCTTGCGCTTTCTGGACAGGGTGATGTACCATAACGACCTGTTTTATGATACGGCATACACATTGTATGGATTTACCGGTTTTGAAGGCCGAACTGTTATGCCCATAATCCAACAACAACTGATACAGAATGCCCGTCCTGCCACCCAAATCGAGATAGATACATATATGGCGGCTATCGGATTTGAGAATGGCAAGGGAAGAGGAAGATTTGAGAATGAACAGTATGAGGTATGGGATCTGTTACCACGGAATGTCTTGAAAGACGAGGAAGGTGATATTTATATTGTAGATGCCGAAATCACTCGCAATATTTAACTTATGAATAAACACCTCCATATTGTAAGACTGTTTCTGTTGGTTGTGGCATTCGCGTTGAGCGCCATTCCCTCCTACGCGCAGCGTCCCGACAACCGCTCCTTCGAGCACTTGTGGACGCTTTATGACGGGATAAACCCCAACTACATACGGGATCTTCGTTCGATGCTCGACACCATCGCGTGGAAAGCCGAGGCCGAACATAATTCCTACCAACTGCTGATCGCTAACCACAAACAACTGGATATCAGTCTTATGCATGGCGATATAGACGTGCTGAAAACGCTGCGGTGGCTCGACTCGCTCAGCCATCGCACTAACGATGCCCGTTGGGGTGATCCCGACAGCCTCGTCTATCGCGCCCTCTACCACTACTTCACCGGCGTGCTGCTGTACGCCATCACGCCCTATAAAGAATACGGTCAGACCATCGCGGACGCTGACTTTACGAATATAGAGCTGTGGTCTACGGAAAATTTCCGCAACGCCTCTCGAGAACAATTTTTCGCCTGCCTTGACGCGATGCCCCGGAATGTCTCGCTCCTTACCCACCGGTGGGATTTTCTCATCACCGGCACCGGCACCACTCGAGTGCTGCACCCGACCCTCAACGACGTCCTCGTCCAGGAAATCCTCGACCGCTTCGGGGAGAGCGACACCGCGTTGGCTATCACGCTGATTGACGAGATTATGACCGCGCATACGGAACGCAACGTCCTTATAAACTACGAGATACAAAAACTGCATTATCGTTTTCCCAAGCCGGAAGAAGATGTGGACGCTTCGGCCTGCTGGCGGGCCCTTGAATCGTTGGAACAGGTGTATGGTCCCGACCTCGTATTCGACTACGAGCGCGGGTTGCTGCTCGCCGCCGCCGACCAGCTCACCGACCGCGAAACCGACTACAAATCCCGCGCATTGGCCTACTTCGAAAAGGTAATCCGACAGTGCGAGGATGCCGGCAACAAGGATCCGATTATGCGTCACTACGCCCACAACGCCCGCTATTACACTGAACGGCTGACCATGCCGAACATCATCCCCGTCAAAGCGCAAACCAACCTGCCCCTCGGGCACAAACTGCGCATTCCCGTGCAGTACAGCAACCTTGACACCGTCTATCTTAGCGTGTTCAAAAACAACTATATTGTAACATTTGTCAAACAAGATTGGGGCAGAGAGGTTGATTATCAATATTTTCGGAATTCATCAAGTTTTGAAAAAAACCGTGAAATGCTCGGTGAGCCTGTGCACACCCAATGTTTCGTGCTCGGCGGCAACGGAAAGAGCCGCTTCAACACGACGGAACTGTGGGTCGATTCGCTGCCCATCGGCAATTACTACTTTTTCTTCCATCTCAACCCGACGATTGACTCCCTTGGAATGCTGATGGAAACGGAATTCAGGGTCACACGCCTCAAAGTCGCCGACTGGGAGGTGCTCGAAAAAACCTACGTCGCCGTACACGATGTGCGTACGGGCGAGCCGCTGCGCAATATGCGTGTCAAGCATAACAATTGGAACAGTTTCACAAACCGATATGGAGAAGTGCAACTTACAAGGCGATTATTTCGTTACGGTGAGTCATTTCTCGATGTTTACGATCACAAAGTGGCACACATCATTAATTCGGATGATTTTGTTTCGTCTCCTATAGTCTGGGATTACCCCCAAGGACGCTTCAACTCGCACAGTGCTACCGTCCAGATTTTCACAGACAGGACCCTCTACCGTCCCGGACAGACTGCGCATTTCAAGATTCTGCTCTCCCAAAAGGGCAAGCCGAAGTGCAATGTGCCGGTGGAAGTGTGTCTTGAAGGCAAAAATATCTCCACACCGGACACACTACGGTTGGTCACGTCGGAGTATGGCACTGTTTGCGGGGAATTTAAACTGCCGCAAACGGTAGGAAAATACTATATACGATTCCATTATCCCAAACAAGAGGGATACTCAAACTATTACAAGTGCCTAGAAGTGGCCGAATACAAGTTGCCGACTTTCAAGGTTAAGCTGCTGCCTGATACTTTGCAAGCCGCCTCAGGCGACACGCTCACCATCCGGGGCAAGGTCACCACGCTCAATGGGCTGCCCGTGGGCAACGCCGCCGTATCGCTTTATATCAAAGGCGGCGGCCTTGACGAACACCAGGAGGTTTTCACTGAGCGTGACGGCCGCTTCGAATACCCCTGCGCCGTTCCGAGGGCATCCTTGGAGGTGCGAATCAATATTGAGGCTATTGTCACCGACGTGAACGGCGAGACGCATCGCGACAAAACGTCCGTGGTACTTCCACCAAAATTATTGACTGTCAATATTTTAGGAAGCAGAGAAATTGACCAGGCAACGGTAGACACGGCGGTTTGGGTGCTGCAGGCTGTCAACTTCAACAACATCTCGCAACCCGTGCCCTTGCGGGTGGCCGTGGTGCGGCTGCAACCGCCGGCCGAGTACAAGATTCCCGTCTTCAAAACCAAACCAACCTTCTGGATGCCGCTGCACAGCAAAGAAGAGTACGCTCGCGAGTTCCCTCATCTCACCTTCGAACAACGGCCCAACGACCCTGCCAACTGGCCGGTAACAGACACGTTGTTCCGCAACAAAGCCCTATTTCTGCCCGATTCACTATTGCAGATAAATATAAAAAACTGGTTACCAGGTAATTATAAAATCATTGTAAACGCAACGGACAAATCTGGCAAGCCAGTGGAGACTGCGCAACACTTCACCGTCTACAGTTCCGGTTCTACAGAATATAAACCATTGAAAACCATTCATTTGGATATAATCAGCATGCCGGAAAAGGCGGGTAAGCCATTCACCCTCAGCGTAGGCAGTTGTCTGCGCAACGCCGTGATGGTCTGCGATGTATATCAAGGCGACGAACACCTCAAAACCATGCGCATCCCACTCGACCGCGAGCAGAAAACTTTGACGGTGAAACCCCGTGCCAACGGTCACCGAGGCATCAATATCCTCGCCCGCATTGTGCAGAACGGCGAACTCCACACGGCGACGTTGGACACTCTTGCCCCCATGAATGTTAAGAAGGCCATGCAATATGCACGCGCTTTTGACAAGTTACTGCTGAATGCGGAACTGACTCATTGGCACACCGAGTCTGAACCTGGCGCGAGCGAACATTGGGAGATAACTCTCACCGACGGCGGGGGAAAAGCCGTACGCGATGCGGAACTGCTGGCCTGGATGATTGACGGAAGCCTCTACGAATTAGACATGGAGAAGCCTTTACACTTTTTCGGTTCCTTCCGTTATGGCGGGCGATGGAAAAAGATTCCGCGCGCGTTACACACCTATAGGAACAAAATTATCTGCAACGACCTGTCTATAGGCTATAGCGACTATTCTCGCTATCGGAATTACACGATAGAAAAATCGGTGTTGAAGTACGAGCGAGCAACATTGGGTTTCTCTTCCCAATTATATTCGGAAACCGATTATGAAGATCCCGACATGGTAATCATTCAGTATGAACCGCCGGTGTTTAGCATGGATAATACTGCTAACCATTTCTTATTGTCAGGAGATAACATCCGTACGGTGCACGGCCGCTCTGTGACAGATGCCTTGGCGGACAATGCGGGTGTATCCTCCGTTGACGGTACCATGACCTCCGTACGCGGAAATCGTTCCGACGGCCAACAAACCATCGTCGATGGGATGCGGGTGCGGGACACCGAACCCAGAATGAACGTAACGACAGCCAAGGACATCCTGCCGGCGGCGGAATCTTCCCTTTCGCCAGACATGACCCCGCGCAGCAATTTCGTGGAGACGGCCTTCTTCTATCCGAACCTCCAGCCCGACGATAGCGGCCGCGTGCGCATCAACTTCACGCTGCCCGACCAATACACCAGTTGGGAGTTCTACGCGATGGCTCATCGCAAGAATATGTGGCAATACAACCTCACCGCGTCGCTACAGAGCCGCCGCACGCTGATGCTGCAGAGCAACGCACCGCGCTTCCTCCGAGAGGGCGACACCCTCACCCTCCGCGCCAAGGTCACCAACCGCAGCGACCAACGGATGAACGGTACGGTGGCGATAGAATTTTGGAATGCGGAGAATAATGAACCGATTGACCTAATTATAGATGCAAATAGTGATAAAAATGTAACCTCTGGCAGCCCTATTGTCGGAACCAGACATTTCAACGTGGAAGCCGGTGGTTCGCAGATGGTGCAATTCCGTATTATCGTACCCTCGAATATTCCAGCGGTGCATTATTGGATGACGGCTCACTCCGACAATTACACCGACGGCGAGATGCGGATTCTGCCCGTGCTGCCCAACAAGATGTTGGTAACGGAAACTCGTCCTTTTGTAGTGCCTGCCAACACGGACACCGCCCTCACATTCAGCCGATACCGCACACACAACACACCCACAATGCAACCGCTGAGCTATACCGTGGAGGTGACCACCAACCCCGCATGGCTGGCGATCCGCTCCCTACCCTATCTCATGCGCTATCCATACGACTGCAACGAGCAGACTTTCAGCAAGTTGTTCGCCGCCGCCACCGTAAAGCACGCCATTGCGATGAATCCCGGGCTTGACACAGTGTTCCGCAGTTGGCTGAACGATACGGTGAACGATGCGCTGGCTTCACCGTTGCTGAAGAACGAGTCGCTGCACACGCTGCTGTTGGAAGAGACCCCGTGGCTGCGGGATGCCCAAAGCGAATCGCGGCAACGCAAGGAAACGGCCGAACTTTTCGCCGCCGAAAACCTCAATCGGCAGATCGAGCGCAGTCTCAAAAAACTGATACATAATCAGTTACCAGGTGGCGGATGGGACTGGTACGGTTGCTACGGCTATTCCCGCTACATCACCGACCACCTCATCGCGGGCTTCTACAAACTGCAGCGCATGGGCGTGGAGATTCCGCAAGCTGACAAGATGTTAAAGAAAGCCATCCGCAAGTCGGATCAGGAGCATGAGGCCGACTACCAACGCTATCTAAAGCAACTCGAGAAACATCCCGAAACGCAATTCTTTTTCTCCGAAGAGGACGTGCACTACCTCTATGCAAGATCTTTTGCGCCATACGACTCTGTTTGGCTATCGCAGCCTTACGTGCAGAATCTGATGAATCGGATGACAGAGAAGCTCCCCAAGGCCAGTCTCACCCGACAGGCTGAGGTCGCCCTGATTCTCTACCGAGCCGGCGACCCATACGACAAACACGAAGCGCGTCAGACGATGGAGTACATTCGCCAGCAGGCCGTCGTTGACCGCGAGCTGGGCATGTACTGGCGCGATGGCAACAGTTGTCGCTACTACCGCTGGTATGAGGCTCCCATTGAGCGGCAGGCCCTGCTCATTGAGGCGTTCACCGAGATTGCACCGCGCGAGGACGACCTGACGAAGATGAAACAGTGGCTGCTGATGCAGAAGAAAGGCAACGCATGGAGCAGCACAAAAGCCACAGCGGAGGCCGTTTATGCGCTGCTGCTCAATGCTCCCGCCGATTTGCTGAAGCCCGCCGCCACGGTGGTCACAGTGGCTGGCGAGGCCATCACAAACACGGAAGCGGCTCATGCCGAGGCCGGCACCGGCTACCTGCAGCGGGTTTGGAAACAGGAGGCGATGACACCGACATTGGCTGACATTACCGTACGCACCGACGGCACACACCCGACCTTCGGGGCGGCCTACTGGCAGTATCTCGAAGTTCCCGACAAAGTGGAGGCTGCCGGCAGCGGACTTTCAGTAAAGCGTACGCTCTACCATCAGCCGACGGGCGGCGGCGCAGCAGCCGAACCGGTCACGGACGCGAACCCCGTGCGCTTAGGCGAGCGCATCACTGTGAAGATTGCCATCACCAGCGACCGCGAACTGGAGTACGTGCAGGTGAAGGATCCGAGAGCGTCAGCTTTCGAGCCCGTCAACATCCACGAGCGGAATGGTTGGCAACAGGGCGTGCGCTGGGTCGAGAGTCCCCGCGAAGCCAGCAACTGTTTCTTCTTCAGCACGTTCCCGAAAGGAACGATCGTTTTGGAATACGATGTTTTCGCCACCCAGACCGGCGATTTTTCCGCCGGCGCGACCTCCGTGGAATGTATGTACGCCCCCGAGTGGCGTGCGCAGGGCAGCGGAACGCGGATTCGCGTACATGACAAATAAGCTGTTCGGCGGCAAAAAACCAATCCCAAGCAACAAAAAACGGAAACAACAAATCGTCAATATACGCATATCTACCCTAAATTAAAATCGTAAAATATTGATACACAATATTATATATGCATCATAAAAATCTTTTCAACAGGGTTGTGTAAATTAAAAAAAAGTGTATTTTTGCAACCTCAAAATTTAGAAGTAAATAACAGAAGAATAAAAAGATAGAGCAATGAAAAACGAGTTGATTCAATACGTAGAGGATAACTTCATAACGACGCAAGAGTTCCCGAAATTCAAATCCGGTGACACCGTGAACGTTTCCTACAGAATCGTTGAGGGTACCAAAGAGCGTATCCAGAATTTCCAGGGCGTGGTGCTGCAAATCAAGGGCAGCGGCGTCAACAAGACTTTCACCGTGAGAAAGATTTCCGGCGGTATCGGCGTTGAGAGAGTGTTCCCCTTCACCACCCCGATGATCTCTGAGATCAAGGTCGTGAAGCGCGGTGTGGTCCGTAGAGCAAGAATTTACTATCTCCGTGATTTGACGGGTAAGAAAGCCCGCATTAAAGAGCGCAGAGGGTAATCATAATGTAAAGATTTTAATGGTTAATGAAAAAAGGATGGTTTCGGCCATCCTTTTTTTTCGCTCACGGTATTCGTAATTTGTGTACATTTGCACCCTGAAAAAAAATTGCGTAAGAATGGCATTAATCCAATCTATGGAGCAGAGCGGCGCAAAGCTATTCAAGTACCGGGGACAGATTCCGGTGCTGATTTTCGTGCTAGCGCTCCCACTGATATGGCTGACTAACGAGACCTTGTATAGCCAATTGAGATGGGATCTGAACATAGTCGCACACACCATTCAAACTATTTGCACTATTTGCGGTATCCTACTCTCATTATGCGGCCTAGCCCTTCGTGCTTACACGGTATGCACGACCCCGAAAGGCACCTCCGGTCGTAACACCGCCTCTCAAGTGGCCAACACACTTAACACCAAAGGCATCTACTCTGTGGTACGCCACCCGCTCTACTTCGCCAACTACTTGATATGGGCCGGCATTCTCGTCTTCTCGATGAACGCCTACGCTTTCATTATCGTCTCCCTCATCTATTGGATTTACTACGAGCGCATTATGATGGCTGAAGAAGCCTTCCTGCGCGGAAAGTTCGGCAACGAATTTGAGGAATGGGCCTCCCAAGTACCCGCATTCATCCCGAAATGGTCCCTTTACGAAGGTGGTATGCTGGAATTCTCATGGAAAACATTCATTCGCCGCGAATACGCCACTTGGCTCTCCACCATACTCGCTTACTTAGTCGTCGACTACAATCTCTTTTGGCGGATTTGGGGTCCAACGTATCCCGACTTCACAATCTTCGACGCACCACTTCGTCCTTCCTTCTACATCGCCGCTGGATACACCATTATCGCCCTCCTCATCAAACTCATCAAGCACAAGACAACCTGGCTCGACGCAACCCCCGACCGCGACTGACGTTAGACTTGAGACTTAAGACTTAAGACTTGAGACTTAAAATAACTAAAACCGCTAAACCACTAAACCACTAAACCACTAAACCACTAAACTACTAAACCACTAAACCACTAAACTACTAAACCACTAAACCTTTAACCATTAACCGTTAACCCTTAAACTTTAAAAATATGAACATCACCCACATCGAACATCTCGGCATTGCCGTGAAAAGTCTGGAAACAGCCATTCCTTATTACGAGAAAATCCTCGGAATGAAATGCTACAACATCGAAGAAGTCGCCGACCAGAAAGTCAAAACCGCCTTCTTCAAGGTCGGACAAACCAAGATTGAGCTCTTAGAGCCGACATCGCCGGAAAGCACTATCGCGAAATTCATCGAGAACCGTGGCGAAGGTGTCCATCATATCGCATTCGCAGTTCCCGACACCAATGAAGCCCTTGACGAACTGGCCTCAAAAGAAGTTCGCCTCATTGACAAATGCGCCCGTCACGGTGCCGAGCACTTGATGATCGGCTTCGCCCATCCGAAGTCCACCGGCGGCGTCCTCACCGAGTTCTGCTGCCCGGAATAAGACGATGCACGATGAAATGTAGAGACGGGGCATGCCCCGTCTCTACAAAACGACATACCGTGTGACAACGGCAAAAGACAAATAACATGCTGAAAGACAAGACTTTTTGGAAAATCCACATTAAGTGGGGTGTCATAGCGGGATTGATGCTTATCGGCATTGAAATCCTCAAGATGCTTGCGCGAAAGGTTGACTACCAATCCGCGCAAATACTTGATTTAGCAATGATTATAGGTTTTGTTCTCGTGCTATACAATGGAGTGCGCGAGTTCAAAGAGGTTTACACCGAACGACTGTCGTTCGCCAAGGCCTTCCTCAGTTGCATCGTGATTTCCTTTATCGGCGCTGTGACGCTTTTCGGCTACGACCTGCTACACTACTCCGTCATCGAAAAGGACGGTCTACAACAAAAATACACCGTCGCCCTGGAGAAGTACAAGCAGAATCTGGCCAAGGACACGCTAACCACCGAAGAACTGATTGCTTTCACCGATGAGACGGCAACCATCATGAACGAATGCAAAGACGCTGTGACAGCCGATTCCGTGATGCTTCAGTGGGAAGGATGCCTCACCGATGCAAACGAACAACAGGCGTTGCGCGATGAGATTAGCAGCGGTGTCCTCATTCTCCAAAATTTCTATGCCAACAAGCTGTCTTCAAAACCTGAGACGGACAAGGAACAGTACCAGCTCGGAAACTTCACATCCTACGCCAAGAAAGTACTGATGGAGACCTTGGTCAGCTACATCGAACAGAATGACAGCAAGCCTTCGACTCCTTTTGTGCAGGGCATCGTTCAGCAAACCAACGACAAGCTCGCCAGCATTGACCCGTTAGACAAGCGCTACGAGCAGAACAAGTCGCATGTGCCCCGTTACGACCGCAACGGTCAGTACGCCGCCGTCAGCGCCGCGATGTACCTGCTCTACGGCATGTTCTTCGGTCTTTTTGTCGCCATGTTCCACTACACCTCCAAGAAACCGATAGAGGAATTCGTCCCATCGGAAGAAAATGAAGAGACAACTGATGCATAACACTTTGTAGAGACGGGGTGCGCCCCGTCTCTACGATTCCCAATCCTAAACCATTAAACCATTAAACCATTAAACCTTAAATCCTTAACCGTTAACCTTTAACCTCTAACCTCTAAATAATGGATATATCTGTAATAATTCCCCTGTTGAACGAAGAAGAGTCGTTGCCTGAATTGACCGAATGGATTGAACGCGTGATGTCGGAGCACAATTTCTCCTACGAAATCCTGATGGTGGATGACGGCTCTACAGACAAATCATGGTCAGTGATTCAGGAGTTGCATGCGAAAAATCCTGCCGTAAAGGGTATCCGTTTCCGCCGCAATTACGGCAAGTCTGCCGCATTGAACACTGCTTTCGAGGCTTGCCAAGGAGATGTGGTCATCACCATGGATGCTGACCTGCAGGACAGTCCTGACGAAATTCCCGAGCTCTACCGCATGATTAAAGAGGACGGCTATGATCTCGTCTCAGGATGGAAAAAAGTTCGTTACGATTCAAAACTCGCCAAGAACATCCCGTCGAAGTTTTTCAACTGGACCACCCGCAAGATGTCCGGCATCCAACTCCACGACTTCAACTGCGGTCTCAAGGCCTATCGCCAAGACGTGGTCAAATCCATCGAAGTCTATAGCGAGATGCATCGCTACATCCCAGTGATTGCCAAATGGGCCGGTTTTTCCAATATCGGAGAGAAGGTGGTCATCCACCAAAAGCGCAAACACGGCGTTTCCAAATTCGGATGGAGCCGTTTCATCAACGGCTACCTTGACCTGCTGACTGTCAGTTTTATGTCGAAGTTCGGCAAGAAACCGATGCACTTTTTCGGGTCTCTCGGAACGCTGTCGTTCCTTATAGGTATTATCATTACCATCATTCTGATTGCTCAGAAATTCTACCGGATGTCGCATGCGCTGGTTGTCCGCCAAGTCACCGACCAACCCTTGTTCTACCTTGCGTTGTTGGCCATGGTATTCGGCCTTATGCTATTTCTTTCCGGTTTCCTCGCCGAACTCATCGCCCGCAACGGCTCCGACCGCAACAAATACCTGATTGCCGACCGAATCGAATAACCGTCCATTTGATGGAAATGGTATTATGTAGAGACGGGGCATGCCCTGTCTCCGCGAAACGGAATAACGATACGTCTTTATAAAACATTGATTATGAGTATTCTAAATATAAAAATATTGGCGACCGCAATCCTTTGTTGCGTCGCCATTTTTGTAATGGCGCAGACACCTGTCCGCGACTGCGGCACCGTTTCCGACATCAATGGCAACGTCTATCAAACCGTAGTAATAGGCAACGAATGTTGGCTGCGGGAGAATTTGCGAACCACCCATTACGCTGACGGGAAAGCCATCCTGCCGACACCCACCGTTCCGAATTCTGAAACCGCCCTGATCGCCACATATGGAAGGCTCTACACATGGTTTTCCGTACTCAACGGCGCTAAACCGACCGAGGAGAGTGACGGCCGCGTACAAGGCCCTTGTCCCGATGGATGGCATGTACCCTCGAATTTCGAGTGGATGGGATTGGAGGACTTTGTGGGCTACAAGGACTACTACCGCTGCGGCACAGACGTAAACAACGTGGCCAAGGCCCTGGCTTCGGCTGAAGGCTGGCAATTCGACTTTCTGACGCACGGCGCGGCCTGCTGCATCATTGAGAATATCGCAACGAACAATGGCACAGGATTTTCCGTTCTTCCCGCCGGAAGTGTTTGGAACGGACAAGCCGAAGGTTTTGGAACCAATGCCGGCTTTTGGACCTGTTCAGACGGCAGCGAGGAAACCGCCCCCATCCATAGGTTCTACTACACCAACGCAACAGTGGAAATCAACTGCACCCCTAAAGAGGCCTTCTACTCCCTTCGTTGCATCAAAAACAAATAGCATCAATTGCCCACGATGGAGCAGGACTGAAAACCGATGAGACGGTCGTATGACGTCCCCTCCTCCTGGAAATAAACGTAAATATTGTATATATTATTAGTTTGGTAATGTGACCCTTCAATATAGGTAGCATCAATTTCATTGCTACCATAAGGGAGGAAGACGTACTGATAATTGTATACGCCCTGTTTCAACAGGAGTTCCGTCTCCCAAAAGTCAAACTCCTTGTTATAGCGCAACTTAGCATCATCTTGGATTTGCCAGTCAGTAAGTTCACCGAACACATAGACGTTTCCGTCGGTAAAAGGGAAAGTGCTTTTCAGCGTAAAATGTGTAAAAACGTAATCCTCTGAATAATCGTTCGCCAAATCTCGGTTACGATAATAGCACCTTCCATGAATATGCCCCCGGCTCTCATAAGCCACAAACGGGCGAGCATCATCCTGAAGCACGTACACATGGGTGTGGTGGCTTTCGAACGAGATGCCCACCACCCGATCGGCATTGGAGCGCAGCGTGGAGATGTCGAAGGTTCGGAACTCTGAACTGCCAGGGAAGGAATTAGTCCCGTCCATATAGTTGAAATGCAGTTCGGAAGCGGTGCCTGAACGATACACCAAGCCGAACTTGGCATTATCCCAACGACCGTTCTGCTGGATGGTGGCATGGACCGACTGCTGGGGATTCCGGATACGGTAACCACCCGTAAAGACCGTAAAATCAATATCTTGATGGGTAAACTTATTGTTCACATCAATAGCCGAATGTACATCACATTGTATTTTGGCAGGCAACGGCTCGGTCACCATGAAACGGCGGGTCAAAATCGGATTATCGGGTGAATCATCATAGACAAACAAGATATAATTTCCTGATTTTGAGAATGATATATTCTCATTAGGAAACGTTGCGTGATAATGCATATAGGGTTCAATCGTATTGAACGAATGGTCATAATCCACGATATCATCCTCCATAAAGCCCTCAATATATTCTATTTGGTTGAGTTGGGATGGGTGCCAGTCGTGGGTGCAGTGGATAAACGTGAACTTCAAATGCCTGATTTCGAGATTCAGGTCGTCGAAGGAGATATGGAACAGCGACTCGCCCAACGTGCCGACGGGATCGGCCAGTTGATCATCACCCGCAATAAGCTGAACGCTTGCGATACCGTCTGCATAAATTTTATTAACCATTTGAATATCAAACTGTTGTGCGGTTGAAAAATCAAACAAAGCCAGCAAAAACAGTCCTATAAAAACAATTTTCTCCTTCATAAAACACCTATCATTAAAACGGGGCAAAGATACTTTTTTTCATAAGAAAAAAAATATTTCAAAAAAAATCACTAAAACGAATTATGTATTAAAAAATTTTATATTTTTGCAGTTCAGATTAAAACAATCAAGGCATAAAAATATTAACCACCAAAAAACCTGCTATCGAAAAGACTTCTACTTTCTGAACTTATTAACCCAAAAGAAAGGAGTATATCATGAATTGGAATGCCTTGTCCGATAACGAACTGATAGCGCGTTATCAAGCTGGTGAAGAGACTGCTTTAAAGACCCTCATCCTCCGTTATCAACGGCGGTTGTTCTCTTATCTCATTGTGTCCGTCAAAAACAAAGAGTTGGCCGAGGACATTTTTCAAGACACCTTCATTAAGGTTATAAACACCATTCGGTCAGGTTGCTATCATGAAGAAGGAAAATTCTTCCAATGGATAATGCGGATTGCCAACAATCTGAAAATCGACTATTATCGTCGCCTGCAGCACATGCCCACGGTGGATGGCGGGGAGGAGTTCGACATTTTTTCCATCCTCGGTTCGAAAGACGAGTCCGTAGAGGACAAGATGATTCGTGAGCAGACCTACTCTGACCTCAACCACTACGTGGAGTACCTGCCCGAAGAGCAGAAGGAAGTGCTCAAGATGCGCATCTATCAGGATTACAGTTTCAAGGAGATTGCTGAGATGACCAATGTCAGCATCAACACAGCCTTGGGTCGGATGCGCTACGCCCTCATCAATCTGCGCAAAATCATGACCAAAAATCATGTCGCCTTGTAAGCGGACCCACGATTCGGTTTTTGCAACGAAATCGCAAAAATCTGCGAAATCCGAACCAGAAATTTAACTAATCAACGTTGATTAGTTAACGTATTTTTGATAACTCCTTATCACTCAGCATGAAAAAAAATTTTCAAAACTCTTGACAAAGGCCTTTCAATGTATTATCTTTGTCTCATTCAAAAAGGGCTGGCAACCCTTGCTGAAAAAACCATGAAAACAGTAAATCACAAACAAATACCAAAGACCTGCCAAAACTGAAAACAAAACCTAAACCACCTATGTGAGAACAAAGTTGGTAAGCGTAAACAGGAAACTGTCGCCTCCGCGAAAAGGAGGCACCCCAAAAAAAACAAACTTATTATTCAACTAAAAAAACAAAAAAAACTATGAAAAAAATGTTATTTATTCTTGGATTAACTATCCTTACTTTCGGCGCATTCGCTGAAAAGACCCCATCCATCGTCGTGAACAAACAGCAGGGTGGTTTCACCGCACTCTTCAACCTGTACAATTATGTACATTACACTCCCTCTGAACTATCACCTACTGGAGTGGCTCAGTTGGATTGCACCGGTAGCGGCTTTTCCGCCTGCAGAGTTCCAAACTGCTCAAACTTGATTGTCAACGAAGGCTCCTCCATCACTACCATCTCGGATGCCGGCAAAGTAGCCGCTCTTATGGCGGGTGTCAACAACGTGATCGTCCAGTTTGAGGCAGCCCAAGAGCAGAACATGAGTTCCTCCATCAAACAGACCAACAGCAAGGGAAGTTCAATGCCCAGCGTGTTTACCAAGACCATAGCCATGGCTAACGGTAACAACGCCAGCAAGATGGACACCTACGTCGTGCGCGGTGTGGTAACGTCATGTACCGCAAACTCCTCCACGCTGAAGATTTACATCGAAAAAGCGAACATCCTTACACCTGTAAGCGGTAATTAATCCCACCTTTTCTAACCCGTGCCCCTATGAAAACACGAATAATCCTCGTCGCTGCCGCGATGCTGGTGGCTCTGAGTGTCCACGGACAGGAATGGATTGGCAGCCAGTTTACTTTAGACACGATTGTCGGATTCCTCGGCGAAAACATGCCGGAGAACCTGAACCTTGTCCAATGCAGAATGGTGGACGAAACATTCTATTTCATGGAACAACAGGGATTCCAACATAAGGAAAACGGCCATCAGGCGGTTATCCACGCGATATCGACAGACAATTATGAACAGACGGAAATCGTGCTCCCATTGCCCGAGAGCAACCGCAACAAAGAACGGTACGCCCGCGGACTCTGGATCTACGACTTCAGCCTTGACGGTGACCATATTTTGTTGACGACACAGAACGAACTAATTCTTTACAAGCGAATCCAAGACCAAAACTACCGCGTGGCGTCTACCTATAGTCATCCCAACCTTTTCATGGGTTATCTCCATCAAGGCAAGATCAATTTCTTTGAGGAGGACCACGACAAGGGGTTCAAGTGGTTTCAACAGGACATGGGAGGCGGCCCGGCGACACTGGTGCGGGAGCTACTCTACGAGGCGCCCCACATCGTGCAGATCCAGCCGAACCGCTACATTTTCCACAATCAACAATCTGTATTCTTCCTAAGCACGAGGTTTCCCCGCATGGAGGTTTACGACTTGGACGGAACATTTTTGGACAGCATCCGTTTCGAACTGCCCCTGTGGAAGGCTTTCGAAGACGAATATATCCAGAAAGCCCTATCCGTTCCATACGGGATTGAGCGCATCTATGCCGTCAAAGACGACCTGTACGACTACTCCTACCCAAAAGTCGTCATTCCGCTATACGGGGATCTCCTGCTACTCTACATGCAATTTGACACCACCATTGGGAAATCGGTGCTGCAGTATGCCATCCGCAAAGAAAACGGTGAAACCACGCGCTTTCTGAGAACCAACCATGAAGACAGCCCTTACCTTGCAGCCCGATTCCCATTCACACTGTTTCAAGGCGGTTTTGACAAAGGGAACGCTGCAGGAAACGGCAAGATAGTCCAACTCACTTACAAGACAGACGTTGACTGGAAAGGAAAAACAAACGCCGAGTATATCACCGAGGTGAATCAGTATTTTGCGAACCATGCTCCCACCCTAGCCTACAAAATCATGCACTATTCGCCACCTTCAAGAGCGTTTGATGATGCCCGGCTCCACACACTCGACGGTAAATCCTTATCCCTGAAAGCACTGCCGACAGAAAAAAATGTGCTGATGCTGCACCATGGGCTGGAATGTTCAGGCTGCGTGAAAGCATTATACCAACTGATGAGCAATTCCTCAATAGAGGAAATCCATATCGGGCACATCTATCCTAAACCCATCGACGGGTTGCAAGCTTATGAAATCACCTCCAGACTAAAGCTTCAACTCAACAAACCGTTCACCCTCTACTACAACTCCTCCGACCATTATGCGGAGTTATTCCCCACCCCGCTTCAAGAAAGCGACTTCCCCTGCATAATCCTCTACGAGAAAGGGAAACCTCCCAAATCATTCCGAAACAGTGAACTTTTCACACAAGACTACAGCATCACGGAATTCCGAGAAGCTTTTCTCAATGCGTGGTATTCCTTCCTCAAACAATAACGGACTATTCATTCCCTATTGCCTAAAAAATTGTACTTTTGCGCCCCAAAAACATACGATATGGCATACACGATTGACTTGACGCAAATAACGCAATTTGACCACGTGGAGTTCGTGGCAAAGCAGGTGGTGGAAGGCTTCATCACGGGCATTCACAAAAGCCCCATGCACGGCTTTTCCGTGGAATTTGCTGAACACCGTCCTTACAACACCGGCGAGCCGATCCGCCATATAGACTGGAAACTCTACGCCCGCACGGACAAGTTGTTTGTCAAGCAATACGAGGAGGAGACCAACCTGCGCTGTCACTTAGTGATTGACAACTCATCGTCCATGTACTTTCCACAAAGGCAGAAATACACCTTGGCCCAGCCAAACAAGATTTTTTTCGCTGTATATGCCGCCGCCGTGCTGATGCAGGTATTCAAGAGCCAGCGCGACGCCGTCGGGTTAAGCCTCTTCTCCGACAAACTGGAACTACACACCCACGCTCGCGGAGGCGACGCTCACCACAAGATGATTTACCGCGAACTCGAAAAAGTGCTGCAACCCATCGGTGAGGATGTGCAACGACAGTCCATGGTGACCGACACCCTGCACCAGATAGCCGAACAGATCCACCGCCGCTCCCTGGTCATCATCTTCAGCGATATGCTAGAGACGAGCCACAACCTTGACGAACTGCTGCTGGCCTTGGGACATCTCCGCCACAACAAACACGAGGTCGTCCTCTTTCACACTTTCGACAAACAGTTGGAATACGATTTCGCATTCGACAACCGATTATACCGGTTTGTGGACATGGAGAACGGACATGAGGTGAAAGTTCATGCCAACAACATTAGGGAATACTACCAACAGACCGTGCGCGACTATTTTCAAGAAATCAAGGTGAAATGCGGTCAATACCAAATTGACGTCATCCCCGCAGATATCACGCAAGGGTTTGAACAAATTCTGCTTCCTTACCTACTCAAACGATCACAGATGTATTAATAAAAAAACATGAACCAAACCAACACCTACGAAAACAAAAGATTGACCATAAAACAGTGGAGCCTAAAGGACAGGCCTCGGGAAAAATATGTCAAAGGCGGTGCCCTCGCACTTACGGACGCCGAATTGATAGCGATTCTGCTGCGCACAGGTAATCCCAATGACTCGGCAGTGGAACTTGCAAAAAAACTTCTCGCCCAAAGTGGAAACAGCTTGAACAATCTGTCCGGAAAGTCTTTGCGCGAACTGTCGCAGGTCAAGGGCATCGGACAAGCAAAAGCCATCTCCCTGCTGAGCGCTTTCGAAATCGGGAACCGCATTCGCGCTGAAAAAGTGGAGCAGTGCCTACAAATCCGCAGCTGCACCGATGTAGTCAACCTGATGCAGGACAAGATTGCAAACCTTGACCATGAGGAGTTCTGGGCCATCTACATGAACCATGCCAACCGCATCCTAAGCAACATCCAGATCAGCAAAGGCGGCATCACCAACACCCCGGTCGACACACGTATCGTGATGCAGCAAGCTGTCCTGAATAAGGCTACGCAAATCATCCTCTGCCACAACCATCCGTCTGGCTCTGTCAATCCGAGCCAAGCAGACATTCAACTCACGAAGAAAATTGCCAAAGCTGCCGATTTGATGGACATTCTGCTTGTGGACCATGTCATCATCCACCGCGACGACTACTACAGTTTCGCAGAAGAAGGTCGTATCTGATTGTGAATCAAAAAGATATTCAAACACTAATCCCAATACACCAACAAAAACGAAAAAATAATCTGTCACATTTTTTGTATGTTTGCGTCATGCTTTTCGAAAAGACGGGGCGCGCCCCGTCTCTACATGCGGCAATTTCATTATGTTTGTGTATATTTGAAATTTATGTACCTTTGCATTCTTGAATCCGTCCATCAAAATCACACATTATCAAACCCAAACGATAGAACAATGATACAGCTAATCAAGACCTCAGCAACCGCCGATGGGAAAGGATCCCAACGCAAGTCCGCTAACAACAGTGAAGGACGGACAACTGCGCGCCGCATTGTAGGAGCGGCCGTTGCAGTGCTCACCCTCGCCCTTCTTGTCACCGCTTGCGACCCCGCCTACACTGAAGATATTGTCATCCGTAACGCTTCGTCCCATTACGTCCATATCACTCACTATGGCATCAACGACAATGATTCCAGCATTGCCTCAAACCTGCATAATTACTTTTACCTCGCGCCAAATGAAGAAGTCGTTGTTGAGCAGTTGGGCGGCCTTGGCAGTGCTAGTTTAGAAATGGGAGTGAACTATCTCAAGGTATTTTATGGCGATTCCGTGAAACTCGGTTTCGGAGGTTTCTCAGAAGACGGGCTCTTACGCGAGAGGACGTATTATGCATGGGAGACAACCGGAAGCAGTCCCTACAATTTCCAATCCTTAAACTACACCTACGAAGAAAAACGGAACACAGGGCTCGTCTTCCATGATATGCCTTATTATGGCAAACTCACATTCACTATCACTGACGAACACTATAATGCGGCAGAATGACGTATCCGCTTTAGACGCTGTCACTTATCTGTAATAAATCGTTTGCAATCAGTTTCAAAACCAATCTCCACATTATCCGATAAATGTCACGAGAAAAAGAGATCTACAAAATTACGCTTGTGGGTTCGGCGGGCAACATCGCCCTGCTGACCTTCAAGTTCATCGCCGGCGTGCTCGGGAACAGTGCGGCCATGATAGCCGATGCCGTACACTCGCTGTCCGACTTCCTCACCGACCTCATGGTGATTGTCTTTGTCAACATCAGCTCGAAACCGCAAGACAAGTCGCACGACTACGGCCACGGCAAGTTTGAGACGCTCGCCACGTTCTTTGTCGGGCTGGCCTTGGTGGCCGCCGCCACGGGCATCATCGTTTCTGGTGCCGTTAAGTTGGCGGACTGGCTAAAGGGCTCGCAATTGGAAGCGCCTGGCAAACTCGCTTTGTGGGCGGCATTAATCTCCATTGTTGTCAAAGAGGGATTGTACCAATATACAATGCGTAAAGGAAAAACACTTGATTCTCAAGCGGTTGTAGCAAACGCTTGGCATCATCGGAGCGATGCGCTCTCTTCGGTCGGGGCCGCCATTGGCATCGGCGGGGCCATTCTGCTCGGCGACCGTTGGACCATACTCGACCCGATTGCCTCCATTGTGGTGGGCGCCATGTTGGTAAAGGTGGCCGTCGAGCTTCTCAAAGGAAGCGTCAACGAACTCACGGAGTGTTCGTTGCCTGAGGAAACCGAGCGCGAAATTGAGGAAATCATCACCGCTTTCCCTGACGTATCCGACCCGCACAATCTGTGCACGCGGCGCATTGGTAACCGCATCGCCATTGAAGCGCACATCCGCATGGACGGCAACCTATCCCTGAACGAGGTGCACACCCGAGCCTCCGACATCGAGCAGAAACTCAAAGAACGATTCGGTGCAGACACGCACGTGACGATACATACGGAACCGTTAAAGGAGACATAAAGACGTAATTTATTGGGTGTTGAGACACAATTTTTGAGGTGTAGGAGGGTATGTCATAAGTCACTTTTTCGAAAAAACGCTATTTGAGTATCAAATAGTTACGAGTCAAAAAATGACAATTTTTGGACTTTTGACACACCCTCCTACAAACACGCCTCTACAAAATGTCTCCGTAAATGTGTCTGAACCTAATCTTAGAGGACAATTGTCACCAATTCCGCCATATCCTCAATAAGGAATTCTGCGCCAGCGGCAGACAGTTCCTCGGCGGAGGAGTTCCCGTAGGTCACCGCGCAGGTATGCGTGCCGGCGGCCGCACCCATGAGGATATCGACGGGCATATCGCCCACCACGAGGGTTTCCGAGGCGGGCACGTTCAACGCCGACAAGATGACGTTCACGGGTTCGGGATGCGGTTTGTGATGAACCACCTCATCGGAGCCAACTACCATGGCGATTTTGTCGGTTAAGTGCATCTCTCTAATGAAGCCAAGCAGCGAGGCAGAAGTTCTCGACGAGGCGATGGCCATCTTTATCTGATGAGCGTGCAACAGGTCGATGGTTCCCTGCACGTAAGGGAACATATTGGGCACCAACGATTTGGCATTGGCAAAGAAAATCTGGCGGTAGGTCTCGGCACAATGCTCGGCACCGTCGTCAGTCAGTTCCGGGAAGATCTTTCGGAAGCAGTCCTTGAGCGGCAACCCGATAGTGGAGGCGCAAGTTTCCTCGTCGGCCACGGGCATCCCCAACTCCCGCATCACCCGCTGCATGGTGAGGACGATGTTGTGGCGCGTGTCGGCCATCGTGCCGTCAAAATCGAAGATAACAAGTCGGATGTTCATTGACATAATGCCACAATTTTGGGGATAAAGATAATGAGTCCGATGATCAGGGCTGTGATGGCGGAAACCAGCACGGCTGCCGCAGACAAGTCCTTGACCTTCTTGATGCGTTCATCGCGTTCCGGGCAGACGACATCGGCGAGATCCTCTATAGCGGAGTTGAAGATTTCCCCACCAAACACCAACCCTATGGCAAACACCACCGCCACCCATTCGAGTGACGAAATGTCAAACGCGAAACCAGCTACAACCACACACACGGTGGCAAGCAAATGGATTAGTGAGTTGTGCTCTTCTTTGAGGAGAACCCGCAAGCCATTGAACGCGTAAGTAAAACTCTTCAACCGCTTGGCGATGGAAAACTTTTCCTGTTTCATAATCCAAGATTTAGGCGGCAAATATAAGAAAATCCCATATCCCCGCACCGACAAATCTTTTGTCGCAGCTATCCTCGCCCTTGCTATATAAACATCCTCGTCCTCTCCTGATATTCTGAGTAGCCCGGCTTGTTCTGCAGCTGCCGCTTCTCCATCAGCGGAACGCTGATAAAGCGGAACAGACAAGTGTTCAATACAGGACCTATCACACAGAGGTCGCTCAGGGTGGGTGCAGCGCCGCTGCCGACACAGAGCGACAGGTACATAAACCAGACGCCCCACCACATCAGGATTTCCCCGAAATAGTTGGGGTGGCGCCCGTGTTTCCAAAGACCGACTTCGCAGATCTGCCCTTTATGTGCTTTTGCGAAACGGTGGCGTTGCGTGTCGGAGAGCAACTGCAGGGTGGCGGCCGCAATGCACATCAAGAAACCGAGCCAGCAGACCACATTCGCCTGCGCAGCCGCCTCAATGACAAAGAAACCGGGAATCATCACTAAGAAGACGATAACCGTGGGCATCATATTGAGTCCGAAGAAGTTGATGATTTGAAACACGAAAGGGCTTTGCTCGTTGCGGTACTTGGTGTAGCGCCAGTCCTCGCTATTGAGGTTCTTGAACGTGAAGGCCCAATTGCCGGTCAGCCGGACGCCCCAGTACCAGACGGCGATGAGCAGCAGGACGGTGGCGGAAGTCCAACAGTGGCAGTGCACGGCCCAGAGGGTAAGCATCACGGGCGGGGCAACACTCCAGTAGGGGTCATAGACGGAGACGTTGCGGAACAGCAGCCCGAAAAGCCACACCACAACCGTGGCCGCGACATCGGCGACGAACAGTTGCCAAAGGTAGTGCCAACCGCTGCCGGCCAGACTCCGGTAAACAAGCATCCCGACCGCAAAGGCCAGCGCGTAAACGACTGTAATAATAACAAAACTGAGACTTCGAGACTCTTTGATGGACATTGGGTGTTGAATTTTGGGATTTTGGACGGCAAAAATACAACATTTATCAAAGCGCTGCTTAAGTCGGGAAAGACGGTGCTTATTCTGCCAGACGGATGAGGGGTTCACCGAGGGCTACGGAAATTTGCGAAAGGGTGCGCAGGGTGAAGTTCGGGAATCCTGTTATCCAACGAGACACCACAGCCTCGTTTTTCCCCATTTTACGGGCAAGATCCCGCTGGGACATGTGCTTTTCTTTGAGAATCTTGTCTATTCGTGCAATGATACCCGCCGACATCTGCATTTCAGCCATGATATCCGGTGAAACTTTTTCCACCTTTGATTTAAACCATTCTTGTTTGTTGTTCATATCTCGAAAGTAATATGGTCGGTACCGTTTTCCTTCCGGGCGGAAGAACCTTTCCAAAGCACCCCTATCCAAAATAACCTGTAATGCTGCAATAATTCTCTGGTAGTCAGAATTGTACTTGGCATTCATTTCAAACTCGGCCACGAATTTTTCAAATTCGGTGGTGCCATCCTTTTCAAAGCTAATGGAGTAAAGCGTAGCTCTTTCAGATTCTGATATAATATCTAATGTGGTCTTCTTTTTCATAACGTGGCAAAAATACAAAAATATTTGACATATAAGTCAAGTTTTGGATTATTTATTATTTTTTAGCCGTAGCGTGCCTCTGGCACGCAGATCCAGCACCGCACTCGCCACCCCACACTGCGCTCCACTCCGTTCCGCTTGTGCGGGGTTTTTGAAGTTTCGTGCTTTCCGCACGAGCGCAGACCATCACGGCGAGGGTGATATTATATTTCGGCTTACGGGTCATTTCTAGGATAGAATTCAGGCTCATTAGTAGCAAAGCAATGATGTTCCGGCTCACGAGGCGTGCCAGAGGCATGCTATCCCAATAACCCCGCACTAATGGGCCCCAGAACACACCGTACAACATCGTCTGACAAAATTTTGCCCGAAAATTGGCTGAAAAACAGCGGGTTATACTAAATTTTGCCGGATGGGCGGGACAAAACAAACTGTACCAGAAGTTATATTTTGGTTTAATTTTTGACGGGCGAGGAGCCCGTTTTCTGTAGCAAAAGTTTAATTGGGGTTTGCTGAGGTTGTATTTTGCCCGTGGAATGGCTGTAAATGGCCGATTCTGCGGGCTTTTTCGTGGGTTGAGGTGAGGTAGCCGGTTGTGCGGATCCGGGCGGCGGATGAGGGGGTGAAAGGGCGTTTTTGCACCGTTTCAACAGGGGTGCAACGGGTGCGATTTGTACCCGATTTTGCCGACAGACGGACAATGGACGGACAAACAGACGGACAACAGACGGACATTTTTTGTGTTGGAAAAGTCGGATTGAAAAGGGTGTTTGCGCCAAATTTTTCACGTAACTCGGCAAAAACAAGGAAATGAGCGGGGTATTTTTCACCACTTTTGCACCTTTGAATCAGTCTTAAACAGCTTAATATCAGTATTGTAACCTATTTTTGCCGATTTTGGCGCGTGTGTGCGGCTTTTGGAGGTGCTGTGGAGGTGTGTGCGGGAGGTGCGCGCAGGGTACACCCGTGCGCTACTCCAGACGGATCACACCCACCACAATGCTCAGACTGCGGATGTCGCTCTTGGGGATGCTGAACGGCGGATAATTTTCGCGGTTGTCGGACACCAGGAGTATGCGGTCGGGATCCTCGTCCTGGAATACGCGCTTGACCAGTGCGCCCTGGCTGCTGTCGATGACATAGATTTTGCCCCACTGGAAAAAAAGCACGTCATGCACGCGGCGGCAGGCGAGTATGTCCCCGTTACTATATTTAGGATACATGGATGAACCGGAAACACGGATCATATACTCCACGTTGAGGTTGGCAAAATCAGGGATGATGTAGTGCGCACAGTCGATGAAGCGCGTGCCTACCGGATCATCCGTGGGAAGCCCCGCCACCGCCTCGATCGGGATGAGCGGGATGCCCGTGCCTGGCTCTGTAGCGAGGTGTGCTGCCGGGAGGTCGCTACGGAGCATTGACCCGCGTCCTGTGACTAACCAATCCAGCGAAATTTCCGGAAAAGTATTTAGAATCGTCTCTAAATTTGCCGATGTAACACTCCCACCTTTGTCCAAAAAGCCATTCGACAGACCTGTTTTTTTATAAAAATCTGTCTTGGAAAGATTTTTTTCTTTTATGAAAATCAATAAGTTAGACTTCGTATCCATTTAAAAGTAGATTTTTTTCTCAAAATTTAGCCGATTGATTAGATTTTTTTCTAATTTTGCCGCGCAGTTCCATAATGGAATTGGCGTGTAAAAATACGAAAATTTCAAAAAGAAGTTACAATGGAGAAAACACCGAAGAAAGTATGGACGAAGAAAGGCACGGGGCTGATGCTGGCGAGGAGGTTCCGGGTGTCACCGAGATGGGTGAGCAAGGTGCTGAACGGCGGCGGCGACAGCCAGACGGCCCGCAACATCAGAGCGGTGGCCGTGAGAGACTACGGCGGAATCCCCATTTACGAATAGCATAAGGAGACGGATAATGAATACATTGTTATCATATAACGGTCGGATGGGTTTTGAGGCCTCGTTCCTTTGGGACAACGGGCTAATGAGCCGCAGCGCATACGACAAAAGCGTGACCCGCAAGCGTATCGAGGTGCTGCACCGGTCCGCTCCGGGCATCCCGGCGGTGGTGGCTTACGACACGCTGCCCCTGCACCTCAAGAGCAAGGTGGACCGCGCACTGGCAAACCGTGGCGAAGCCGCCGTGAAGGAGAGTGCGCCGCAGATTTCGGTATTTGAGAGCCTGATACACGAGGATGCCGATGCCCGCAGCTTCTACGCCGACTACCAGCTGACCGACGGAAGACCCCTGCCCGCGCACGTGCAGACCGAGTACTACAACAACGCCATCGTGCTGAACGCGGTGCGCGAAATGCTGACCATCCGCAAGGGCCGTCGCGATGCCTGCAACATCAGCGGCAACCGCAAAAACGGCCTCTTCGCCAGCGTGAGCGCTGACGTGAACGCCGTGAACCGCGACCGCTATCCGCACACGCTGCCATCGAACGACCGCCGCCTGCGCGACCGCTATAATGCCTACTTCCACAATGGCACTCCCGACTACGAGAGTCTTATACACAAGAATTACTGCAACCAGAACAGCCGGAAAGTGACGGAGGCGGTGAAGTGGATGATCCTTTCGCTCTACTGCCAGAAAAACAACCCGTATGCCGACTGGGTACACGCACAGTATATGCAGTTCCTGGCCGCCGGCATCGATGTGGTGGATAGCCGCACGGGACAGATTTTCGACCGCCGCGACTTCACCGATGAGAACGGCGCACCCCTCACCATCAGCGAGAGCACGGTGTGGAACATCGTGAACGCGCCCGAGAACAAGCTGCTGATCGACAGCATCCGGATGAGCTACCACAAGTTCGGCGCGTTGAGCCGTCCGCACCACCACCGTCACAACGCGATGTTCAGCTTGAGCAAGGTGAGTCTCGACGACCGCGACCTGCCGCGCAAGATGCACGACGGCAACCGCGTGAAGGCCTACTACGCCTACGACGTGTGCAGCGGCGCCCTCATCGGCGCGGCCTACAGCCGCAAGAAAGACACGGATCTGTATATAGGCTGCCTGCGCGATATGTTCCGCTTCCTTGACAGACGCGCTTTAGGCCTGCCGCTGGAGATGGAGGTGGAAAACCACTTGGTGAACCAGTTCGAAGACGACCTGATGCGGGCGGGCAACCTGTTCCCGTTCGTGCGATGGTGCGCCCCCACGAACTCGCAGGAGAAACACGCTGAGCAGTTCAACCGCGCCAAGAAGTACGGCTACGAGAAACGCTATCAGGACGGCATCGGCCGCTGGTATGCCAAGCTGCCGGTGAACCAGACAGAGGGCGAGCGGTTCTACAACGAAGAGACCGACCGCTACGAGATCAAGGAGAAAACCTACAGCTACGAGCAGTTGGTGGCTGACGATATGCAGATGATCGAGGCCTACAACAACGGCCTACACCGCGACCAGAAGACCTATCCGGGGAAAACCCGTATGCAGGTGTTCCTCGAGAACCTGAACCCGCAACTGAAACCGATGAATCGCAGCCTGTTGCTGCGCTACATCGGGAACCACACATCCACCAGGATCCAGCGCAACCAGTATGTGCAGGTGCAGTATGCCGACTATCAGCTGGAGGATCTGTCGGTGCTGAAGCGGCTGAAGCCGGGCAACTACGGCGTGGACGCCTACTGGCTGGATGACACTGACGGCACCATCGGCGAAGTTTATCTGTACCAGGGCGGGCAGTATGTGGGCAAAGCCGCACAGATTGCCACCTTCACCACGGCACAGGCGGAATGGACGGAGGCCGACACCGCCGCGATGACCGAGCAAAGCAAGTATATCAGCAAGTTCGACAAATTTGTCCGCGAAGGCAAGGACAACATAGCCAACATCAAAGTTCTACCGGCTGAGATGCCGGAGGGCCTGGACTGCCTGCCAGGGAAAGCCTCGGATGTAACCCTGCAAGGGTCCGCCGCCGGGGAGGTTGGAGGCGCGAGCCTTGTTCCACCCGCCTCCCCGCGTCCGGCGGATGACGATCTGGACGCGCTGATGGAGAAATACTCCGCTGCGGACTACCGGGAATACGCCATTGAAATGGCATAGCAACGAATTTTCAAACCAATTAAAACACCAATAAAATGAACATCAGTAAGGAAATCAAGGAAAAGGTTGTGGAGGCGATGAAAGAGCGCCGTCCGCACTACGCCAGCGACGCGAAGTTTGCCGTGGCATTGGGAATCAGCAGCTCGCAGTACAGCCGTGTGATGCGCGGTGACTGGGAACGGGTGCTGAGCGACAGTAATTGGATCAGCATCGCCCGCAAATTAGAGGTGACGCTGAACGCGCTGCCGGAATGGAAGACCGCCGTGACCCCGGTGTATGAGTTTGTGACGGGGCAGCTGCAGTTCTGCCAGGACAACGGCAGCAGCCGGATGCTGTGCGACGTGGCCGACATCGGCAAGACCTACACGGCGCGGTGCTATGTGCGCAACCATGCCAACACCGTCTATATTGACTGTTCGCAAGTGAAGACCAAACAGAGACTTATCCGCCAAATCGCCAGGGAGTTCGGGGTGGGAAGCGTAGGAACATATAACGATGTGTACGCAGATTTGGTGTTTTATCTGCGGAGCCTGCCCCGTCCGCTGGTGATATTGGACGAAGCCGGCGACCTGGACTATGCCGCCTTTCTGGAGCTAAAAGCCCTGTGGAACGCCACCGAGCGGTGCTGCGGGTGGTACATGATGGGCGCCGACGGTCTCAGGGAGAAAATCCGCCGCAGCATTGAGTACAAGAAAGTGGGTTACGAGGAGATTTTCAGCCGTTACGGCAGCCGCTATCAGCGTGCCACTCCGGAGAGCGAGAAGGAGACACAAGAGTTCAAAAAGTTGCACGCCGCCCTCATTGCCAAGGCCAACGCCGGCGCGGGCGTGAACATCCAGCGGCTGATCGCCCAGTGCGACAACTCGCCCCGCCGCATCTATGACGAACTGATGAAAGCCAACCGCTAAACGCACGGAACTATGAGAAAAGCATTGTCAGTGACGGACATCTGCCGGAAGAGCTACGAGACGTTCCCCTTCGAGGGGGCGTGGCTGGAGGCTTTCGGCTGCCCGGAGCGCGTGGGCACGTGGATAGTGTGGGGGCAGTCGGGCAGCGGCAAGAGCACCTTTGCGGTGCAGCTGTGCCGCGAGCTGAGCCGCTTCGGCAAGGTGCTGTACGACAGTCTGGAGGAAGGTACCTCGCTGACGTTCCGCAACAAGATCGCACAGCTGCAGGATGTGGAGCGCGGCCGCTTCCAGGTGGTGAGCGAGCCGATGGAGGCGCTGAAGGAACGGCTGGCCAAACGTCGCAGCGCGGACTTCGTGATCATCGACAGTTTCCAGTACACCGGCTTGGATTACCGCAGCTATCTGGCACTGAAACAGACACTGGCCAGCAAGTTGCTGATCCTCATCTCGCACGCAGACGGCAAACTGCCCAGCGGCCGCGCCGCCAAGAGCGTGATGTACGATGCCTCGCTGAAAATCTGGGTGGAAGGCTACCGCGCCTACAGCAAAGGCCGTTTCATCGGCGAGAACGGCGGGGTATATACCATCTGGGAAGAAGGGTCGCAGATCATTGGCTTGAATAATCGATAAATCACTTTAATAATCACCAAAAATCCCAACAATTATGAGTACAACAGTTTATTATCCGAGAGTCAGGAACATCAGTTTCTACGACAACAACGGCGTGGTGTGCGGCGGCATGTACGGCCTCGTCGCCAAGGAGAAGTTCATCCGGCTGCTGAAGTCCGGGAAGTTCCCGCGAATCAGCCTTCGCAAGAAGGTGCAGGTGATGCTGAGAGGAGGTGCGAGATGAAGACCGCGATCCCGAACCTGAGAACCGCCGACCAGAACCGCAAACTGTGGTGGCTGGCCGGGCAACTGGGTCTCGACAAAGAGGCGATGGCCGATGTGGTGCTGGAGTTCACCGATGGCCGCACCTGCCACACCTCTGAGCTCACCTTCCTGGAGTGCCGCGAGCTGACGGAGTTCCTGCAGGGCACGCTCATCGGGCACGACCGGCGCGACAGCCGTGCGGAGCGCACCGACCAGAAGCGTGACGGCGACCCCGACCGCGTGAAGTTGGACCGCCAGCGCAAGGGCGTGATCCGCGCCATCTACCGCTGGCTGGAGCTGCGTGGCGTGACCAACGCGAGCATGGACTACGTGAAGGCCATTGCCTGCCGTGCCGCCAAGGCCGACAGCTTCAACCGCATCTCCCCGGACGCGCTCACCCGCGTGTATGCGGAGTTCTGCCACAAGCAGGAGTCCCAGTCAGCGGTGCGGAATGTGGAATTAGGAATTGCAATGCAAAATTAGGAAAGGAGATAAACAATGGTTGAAAAAATATATGTCGCTAGCAGCTGGCGCAACGAACACCAGCAGATGATAGTCAACGAACTGCGAGCAGCCGGCTTCGAGGTCTATGACTTCAAGAATCCCGATGGCCAAAAAGGCTTTCAGTGGAGTAACATTGACCAAAACTGGCAGCAATGGTCTATGGAACAGTACCGCGAGGCTCTTTCGACAAAATACGCGCAATTCGGGTTCAATCGTGATTTCGATGCGATGAAATCCGCAAACATCTGCGTGTTGTGCCTGCCGTGCGGCAGAAGTGCTCACCTTGAGGCAGGGTGGATGAAAGGTTTTGGTAAAAAAGTGATTGCTTTCATCCCTACTTCCGAAAAAATTGAACCGGAGCTGATGTATGGCTTACTTGACGGTATAGCTTTGAATATACAAGAAGTTGTAAGCTATATCAAACAACAATAACCAATTTCATCACCAATTAAAACCGAAAAGTTATATGCCTTACCCAAATCCTTGTAATATACGCTTCACCCATCCTGCTTTGGATTGTGTTCACTGTAGGGTGAGAAACTTCAAGGATAGCGATGAAAAGTATGCGGAATGCTGCAACAAGAAAAAGACGTGTGGATGTGACGCTATTTCTATTGAAACAAGAAACTCAAGTTATGAATGGACGGTTACATGTCATGGCTGCAGCGACTACGAATCAAAGAATCAACTTAAATTAGATTTAATCACCAATTAAAACCGAAAAGTTATGGAACAATTAAAAAAGAAAAGAGCCGCAAGAGGAAGACAGAGAATCAACCCGCAGATTGTTATCCGCATCCTTGACATTAACAGCCAATATGGCGGCCATATTACAGCCAAACAAATCAAAGAAATTATCGAAAGGGAATTTCAAACGACTGTTGGTGAAACCACAATTAACAGTTACCGAAGAAATGCAGATAGTCATCAGGTGGCAACAGCACCGGATGAAACCCCTTTGGCTGGTGACACAATTGTCAAAGAGATCACAGAAGCTGTTTTGGCCATCATAACCGCCGTGGCAAAAGTGAGTACGCTTCATAGGAAGCTGAAACAGTGCATTACCGAAATTTAATCACCAATTAAAACCCAAAAAGTATGATTGCAGAAAAACGCTACTTATTCAAGCACCGGCTATCTCAAAAGAGCAGTTTTGTACGGATTGCCGAGGCCGTC
>Ga0265299_10001106_pt1 | contig 32379 bp, 29 predicted proteins | sample AusTroGonzalo_MG_4_FD_193485 | JGI IMG/M metagenome (GOLD analysis project Ga0265299, IMG submission 193485) | Bovine rumen microbial communities from tropical cattle in Woodstock, Queensland, Australia - Gonzalo_02 | ecosystem: Host-associated > Mammals > Digestive system > Stomach > Rumen ... | reverse complement strand
TTTATTGCCCTGTTGAAAGGCTTTTGGTACAGCGATTCGGAGAAACAGAAGCAGTTTGACGAGTTCAGCGAGAACACCATCTCAAACTTCCATATCCCTTACGGCGTGTCGCCAAACGTGGTGATAAACGGCAAGATTTACGTGGTGCCTATGGTCATCGAGGAAAGCAGCGTTGTGGCGGCAGCGGCGGCAGCAGCGAAGTTCTGGGGCGACCGTGGCGGTTTCCATGCCGAAGTGATTGACGTTCAGAAGGTTGGACAGCTTCATTTTTGCTATAAAGGCGATAAAGAGACGCTTAAAAACCTCATGCCTGAGATTAAGGAGGAGCTGCTGAAGTCGACAAAAGACATCACCGCCAAGATGGAGAAACGCGGCGGCGGAATCCTCGATATTCAATTGGTTGACTTCACTGAAAAGCTCAAGGATTACTATCAGTTGCGAGTGACTTTCAACACCTGCGACTCGATGGGAGCCAACTTCATAAACTCATGTCTCGAGACGTTCGGACATACTTTGCAGGATTATTTCTTGCGTAAAGGCGAAAATGTCGAAATCGTGATGGCGATTTTGTCGAACTACACCCCTGAATGCCGAGTGAAGGTATGGGTTGAATGTCCTATTTACGACCTCGACCATGTCGACGAACACCTTGACGGTCAGGGCTTTGCAGAGAAATTCAAGAAAGCTGTCGACATCGCACATATCGACGAATATCGTGCCACGACGCATAACAAAGGCATCTACAATGGCATCGACGCTGTGGTGATAGCCACAGGCAACGACTTCCGCGCCACCGAGGCGGCTGGACACGCTTATGCCTCGCGCAACGGACATTACGAGTCGCTGAGTTCGTGTGAGATCACCGATGGCAAGTTCAAGTTCTGGCTCGAAGTCCCGATTGCGCTCGGCACCATTGGCGGACTGACAAGCCTCCACCCTCTCGCTAAGGAATCGCTGGAATTGCTCGGTCATCCATCGGCCCCTGAGCTGATGATGATAGCGGCCACCATGGGACTTGCAAACAACTACGCGGCAGTCAAGTCGTTGACTACCAAAGGAATACAACAAGGTCACATGAAGATGCACCTTGCCAACATCCTGAACCAGCTCGGCGCCACCGACGAACAGAAAGCCGCCGCCCTCGTTCACTTCAAGGATGTCACCGTGACGTACGCTGCAGTTGAAGAATTTCTAAAAAATAATGGCTAAATACCGCGCTAACGGCAAATTCCTTCTTTCGGGCGAATACCTTGTCCTGCAGGGCGCTCGCGCCTTGGCGTTGCCGTTGAATCTCGGGCAGTCGTTGGAAGTAACCACCATCGACGACGAAAACGGCATGATTCACTGGGATGCCTACACCCCGAAGGGTTTCTGGTTTGCCTCCATCTTCAGCAAGCACGATTTTACTGTCCATGCCTCCGACGACATGGAGAAAGCCGACAACCTCAGTAGGATTTTCAAAGCCATTAAGTCGCTGAATCCCAACATCTTACAGGATAAAAAAGACTATTTTTTCACCACTCGTCTGGAGTTCGACAGCGAATGGGGTCTCGGCAGCAGCTCCACTCTGATATCGCTTTTGTCACAGTGGGCGGAGGTCGATCCTTACGAGCTTTTGAAGATGACAATGGGCGGCTCGGGATATGACATTGCCTGCGCAACCGCTTCACAACCAATAATTTATCGTCTCGAAAACGGCTCTCCTGTCGTTGAAAAAGCCGATTTTCACCCTGCTTTTGCCGATAAGTTGTATTTCGTTTATCAAGGTCACAAACAGAGCTCCGGCAAGGAAGTGAAATCGTTCAAAGAACGGGCGCAAAAATATGATTATTCCTCAGAGTGCTCCGAGATCTCTGAGATCTCCGAGAAACTCATAAATGCCACTTCTTTCAACGATTTTTGCGCCCTTTTGACTCGTCATGAGGAGATCATGAGCCGTTGTTTGGGGCAGCAGCCATTAAAGTCGCAATATCCTGATTTTCAAGGAGTTGTCAAATCTCTCGGCGCCTGGGGAGGCGACTTTTTCTTAGCAGCGACGGAGCTTCCTGAAGAAGAAGTAAAAGGTTATTTCAAAGGAAAAGGATTGAAAACCGTTTTGAAATACAACGAAATTGTCTTGTGATTTTATGAAAAAGCATCGAATTCTTTTCGTTTGTCACGGCAACATCTGCAGGAGTCCGATGGCGGAGTTTATTCTAAAAGATATGGTCGAAAAGGCAGGAATTGCTGACGATTTCGAGATTGCATCGGTGGCCACTTCGACCGAAGAGATTGGTAACGACATCTATCCTCCGGCTAAACGTATTTTGTTTCAAAAAGGCATAAAATTCGAAAGCCGTCATGCGCGACAAATCACCAGAAAAGACTACGATTATTACGACTTCATCATCGCAATGGATGAGAATAATCTCCGCAATTTGAGGAGGATGCTTGGCGAAGACACCAAAAACAAGATTTCCCTAATGATGAGCTACGCCGGAAAGCACTGCGACGTTGCCGATCCTTGGTACACCGGCGATTTTGAAACCACATATAGAGATTTAATCGAAGGCTGTGAAGGGTTTTTTAAAACCTCTTTTTAAAAATATTTTTATTTGTCGGATTATTATATTACTTTTGTGGTTTGAAAATAATACTATCATGAAAAAACTATTAGTCTTAGTAATTTGTCTTTTGATGACAGGAAGCATTTATGCTCAAAAGCATTTAACATTCAAAGGTGTACCGATTGATGGAACACTAAAAGAATATACCGAAGCCATGGTAAATGCTGGGTTTACGTTTGAAGAGACAGAAAACGGGGTCTCCACTTTGTCGGGTGATTTTGCAGGCTATAAAGATTGTCAGATTAAAGTCTCTACGTTGAAAAATTGTGATATTGTTAGTCATGTTGACGTGTTCTTTTCTAGTAGCATTAACTGGTCTCCGATTCTTAATGATTACGAAAAATTGAAAGGAATGTTGACAAAAAAGTATGGGAAATCGACTAAATGTATCGAAAGATTTTCAAGACCTGCTGATAGTGATGGTTCAAAAATGAGAGCACTATTCAATGATGAATGCGAATGGTATACAACATTCTCCAACGAATACGGAGAGATCAAAGTGTCCATAGTTAAAGGAAGATTTGTTATTGATGGAAGAGTATGTATTTCCTACTATGACAAAGTTAATTCCAACATAGTTAATCAAGCCGCAATGGATGATTTGTAGGAATTAATTCTTTATCCGAGCAAATCAGCATATCATCTTTTTTTCTCCAAAAAGATATTCGTTTTTTCAAAATTATTTCGTATAATTGCAGTTTGGAATAATGTGAAGCGAATTTTTTGATGAAAATTTGGAAAAACATCATAACCCTCTCATTCTTAATGTGTTTGCTTTTTGGAACACAGCATAACGCTATGGCCGAAGAGCAGACCAAGGAGGAATTCAATGCCGGCGAGGTGATCATCGAGCATATCCTCGACTCCTACGAATGGCATATCTTCACATGGAAAGGCCACGAAGTGTGCCTGCACCTTCCGATAATTGTCTTTAGCGAAGGCCGCGGCTACACCTTCTCGTCAAAGGTGTTTCACGAAAAAGACAGCTACATCACGACTAACAAAAAGACTGGCGAGACCATCACCTTCGCCATCCCGCACGACGGAAAATACAAGAACAAAGTTGTGATTGTCAACGCCGATGGCACACAGAAACGTCCGTTCGACATCTCCATCACGAAAAACGTATTCGCGCTATTTATATCGTGCACGATACTTTTAGTTTTGTTCTTCCTGGTGACAAAAGCATACCGCCAGCGCGGCGAGAAAGCCCCCAAAGGACTGCAGTCGCTGTTCGAGATGCTCATCGTCTACGTGCGCGACGACATCGCCCGCAAGGCCATCAGCGAGAAGCAGGTCGACCGTTACCTGCCCTATCTCATCACGGTGTTTTTCTTCATCTTCATCAACAACCTGATGGGACTGATTCCGATCTTCCCGTTCGGAGCCAACATCACGGGAAACATAGCGGTGACGGCCTGTCTGGCGCTTTTCACCTTCTTCATTACGAACCTTCTCGGAAACAAGGAATATTACAAGGACATCTTCAACACGCCGGGCGTGCCGTGGTTTTTGAAGTTCCCGCTGCCTCTCATGCCGATCATCGAGACGGTGGGCTGCTTCACCAAGCCGTTCGTGCTGGCGGTGCGTCTGTTTGCCAACATCACGGCTGGACATATCGTGGTGCTGGGTTTCATCAGCAGCATCTTCATCGTGGCGCAGATCAGCGCTGCAGGAGGTGGCGCGATGTCAGTGTTCTCGCTGATTCTCGTCATCTTCGTCGACTGCATCGAGCTGCTGGTGGCCTACATTCAGGCGTATGTGTTCACCCTGTTGTCGGCCTTATATTTTGGAATGGCGAGCAAGGAGCATCATCATTGAATTTTGAATTTTAAATTTTGAATCTTTAAATAAATTAAAGTTATGTCATTATTAGTAGTGTTACAAGAAGTAGCAAAGGCAGTGGTTGATTTGGCACCTCTCGCAAAGTTAGGCGCAGGTCTCGCTGCAAGTATCGCAACCATCGGTGCAGCATTGGGTATCAGTAAAATCGGCAGCAGCGCATTGGAATCAATGGCTCGCCAGCCCGAGGCAGCAGGTAACATCCAGACAAGCATGATTTTGGCAGCCGCTTTCGTGGAAGGTGTGTCACTTTTCGCAGTGGTCGTCTGCTTGCTCGTCGCTGTTGGTTGAGAAATCATCTTAGGTTGTAACGGTTGGTTGCAACCTAAGATTAAATTTTGAATTTTAAATCTTTGAATTTTAAATCTTTGAATTTAGAATTATGGAATTGATAACTCCTGATTTCGGGTTTTTCTTTTGGATGGTGATAGCCTTCGGCATCGTCTTCTTCTGCCTGGCGAAGTTCGCTTTCCCGGTCATCGGCAAGGCATTGAAGACACGCGAGCAGAAGATCGCCGAGTCGCTCGAGAACGCTGAGCGTATCCATAAAGAGATGCAGAGCATTCAGGCAAAAAACGAAGAGCTCCTCAAGAAAGCCCGCGAGGAACGTGAGGCGATGCTCAACGAAGCCCGAATCTCACGCGACAAGATCATCGAAGAAGCCAAGGAAAAGGCGAAAGATGAGACCAACCGACTCGTGGAATCGGCCAAAGAGACGATAGAAAACGAGCGTAAGGCGGCGATGACCGACATCAAAAACGAAATCGCCAACATCTCGATAAAAGTCGCAGAGAAGATTCTCGAAAAAGAACTCTCGACCGACGAGGCACAGCTGAAATATATTAACGAAATCATCAAAGAGACTGATAATCAATAAGATAGTATGAGAAACACATTGTTGATACGCCGCTATGCGAAGGCATTCCTCGACTACGCCATCAAAAACGACATGGCCGACAAGGGACTTGCCGACCTCGAGCTTATCACAAACACTCTGCAAGGTCACCGCGAGCTGCGTAACATACTGTCGCAACCATTTTTATCGAAAGATAAGAAAGAAAATATCATAAACAGGGTTTTTAAAGATAAAATCTCTGCCAACACATTGAAATTCATCACGTTAATGCTCGACAAGAACCGTCAGGACATCATCCCGCAGATACTTGTCACTTATCGTGAGCTATATAACGAATACAAAGGCATCGCCGAGGTGACGATAACCACGGCGGTGAAAATCGATGAGCCGACACAGCAGAAGCTTCTTTATTTCGTAAAAGATAAAGTTTCTGGTAAAGTGGTGATTACCAATAAGATAGATAAGAGCATCATTGGAGGTTTCATCATCAATTATCTTGATTATCAGTACGACAGGAGTGTGAGGAATGAGTTGAAGGAGTTGCAGTCGATATTTAATGAGAATTTATACGTAAAAGGATATTAGTATGGGACAAATTAAACCCGCTGAGGTATCAGCAATTTTGCTTGATGAGTTGACGAACTTCGAGAACGAGGCGTCGCTTGATGTGAAGGGCACCGTGCTCAACGTCGGTGACGGCGTGGCGCGCGTGTACGGCATGAGAGACGCTGAGGCGGGCGAGCTGGTGGAGTTCGAGAAGAACGGCGCCATGGGCATAGTGTTGAACCTCGAGGAAGACAACGTCGGCGTGGTGCTTCTGAGCGAAGCCGGTAACATCAACGAGGGCGACACCGTGGTGTGCACGCACCGCATCGCTTCGGTGAAGGTGGGCGAAGGCCTGCTCGGACGTGTCATCAACACCCTCGGACAGCCTATCGACGGCAAGGGCGAGATCAAAGGCGAGACGATAGAGATGCCTCTGGAACGTAAGGCGCCGGGCGTCATCTTCCGTAAGCCTGTGGACGAGCCGCTGCAGACCGGCATCAAGGCCATCGACGCGATGATCCCGATAGGACGCGGACAGCGTGAGCTCATCATCGGCGACCGTCAGACGGGAAAGACAGCAATTGCTATCGATACCATCATCAACCAGAAAGAGTTTTACGACAAGGGAGAGCCTGTCTACTGCATCTACGTGGCAATCGGACAGAAAGGCTCGACCGTCGCCAACATAGTGCAAAGCCTTGAAGATCATGGCGCTTTGCCGTATACCATAGTGGTGGCCGCAACGGCTTCCGACGCTGCCGCAATGCAGTACTACGCTCCGTTTGCAGGCGCCGCCATTGGCGAATATTTCCGCGACACGGGACGTGCGGCGCTCATCATCTACGATGACCTGTCGAAACAAGCCGTGGCATACCGCGAGGTGTCGTTGCTGCTCCGCCGCCCGCCTGGACGTGAGGCATATCCTGGTGATGTGTTTTACCTCCATTCGAGGCTCCTGGAACGTGCGGCGAAGATTATCAACAACGACGAGATCGCAGCTAAGATGAACGACCTGCCCGAGTGCTTGAAAGGAAAGGTGAAGGGCGGCGGATCGTTGACGGCATTGCCTATCATCGAGACGCAGGCTGGCGACGTGTCGGCATACATCCCGACCAACGTCATCTCCATCACCGACGGACAGATATTCCTCGAGACAAACCTCTTCAACGCGGGTATCCGTCCGGCCATCAACGTGGGTATCTCGGTGTCGCGTGTCGGCGGCAAAGCCCAGATCAAGTCGATGAAGAAGGTGGCAGGAACCTTGAAGCTCGATCAGGCACAGTTCCGCGAGCTCGAGGCATTCTCGAAGTTCGGCTCCGACCTCGACGCGGCCACACAGGCGGTGCTCGACAAAGGTCGCCGTAACGTGCAGATACTGATACAGCCACAGTCGTCGCCATTGCGCGTCGAAGAAGAGGTGGCAATCATCTACTGTGGTGTGAACAACCTGTTGAGAAAGATTCAGCCCAATCAGGTGGCGGAGTTCCAGAAACGTTATCTGTCACTGCTCAACAGCTCACATAAAGACACCATGGAGGCGTTGCGCACCGGTAACTACGGCGACGACGAGAGGGCGGTTCTGAACAAGGCAGCCGAAGACGTCGTCAACGGAATGATTAAGAAAGACTAACGATTATGGCAAATCTCAAGGAAGTAAGGACACGAATCAACTCGGTGAATTCGACGATGCAGATCACCTCTGCGATGAAGATGGTGTCGGCGTCGAAGCTCCGTAAGTCGCAAAACGCGATAACGGCGCTGCGTCCGTATGCTTCCAAGCTTCAGGAGATAATGTCGCGTCTCTCGTCGTCGCTGCAAGCCTCGGCGGAAGGCGTCTATGCCAAGGTTCACAAGGAAAATCCTGAAGACGAGAAGATTCTGCTCATCCCGGTGGCTTCAAACAAAGGCCTTTGCGGGGTGTTTAACGTCAACGTGCTACGCGAGACTTTACGGCTTTTGAGCGAAGATTATAAGGTTCAATACGAAAAAGGCAATGTCGAGATCCTCTGCATCAGCAAGAAGATTGAGGAGACGCTGAAGTTCAGGAAATACAAAGTTTCGGGCAATGAAAACGAAATTCTAGACAAGCTTTCATACGAAAATGCCCTTCCGTTTGCCGAAAAACTGATGGCTGACTTTGCAGAGGAGAAATACGACCGTATCATCTTCATTTACAATCAGTTTAAGAACGCTGGAACGCAGATTTTGGTGGACGAGCAGTTCCTTCCTATCGTCGGAGCGGAGCCTGTCAAGGATGACGAACAGCCTGCCGATGAGATTGAATACATCTTCCAGCCTTCGAAGGAAGAGATTCTTAACTCGTTGATACCCAATTCGTTAAAACTACAGCTTTATAAGATTTTGCTTGACAGCTTCACCTCGGAGCACGGTGCGAGGATGGTCTCGATGACGCAGGCCACCGACAACGCCGCCGAACTGCTGAAAGAGCTTAACCTGTCGTACAACAAAGCCCGCCAAGGTGCCATCACCAACGAGATCATCGAGATCGTCGGCGGCGCTAATGCTTTATAAATCAAAAGTTTAGGATATGAAGGTCCTCATGATTCTCGACCATGTGTTTCCGCCCGACACCAGGGTTGAAAACGAGATTGCGAGCCTCTCGGCGGCCGGTCATGAGGTTCACATCGCCTGTTTTGCGCAGGATAACAAGCCTTTGGTGGAGAAGACGGACACTTGCATCATCCACAGGAAAAAGATTTCGAAGTTCACGTTCAAAGCGAGCGTCGGCGTGCTGAAACTCCCGTTTTACTTCAGGTTTTGGAGAAAATTCGTCAACGAGCTCTTTGCCGAAAACGGCTTTGATGTGATACATATCCACGACTTGCCGCTTGCCAAGATCGGTCTGGAGGCAAAAAAGAGATACAACGTAAAATACATCCTCGACCTTCACGAAAACTGGCCGGTGTTGCTGCAGCTTTCACAGCACACCAACACGTTTTTGGGCAAGATGCTGTCGTCGAACTCGCAATGGGTTGATTATGAGCGTGATATGTGCCAGAAAGCCGACGAGATTATCGTGGTCGTCGATGAAGCCAAGAAACGAATCGCCTCGCTCGGAGTTGATGAGAAGAAGATTCACGTCGTTTCTAACACATTGGATATCAATCAGTTTGACGTTATCGAAAGAAAGGGGTTCAACAAAGAGAATTTCAGGATTCTGTACGTCGGCGGCATCAATTATCATCGTGGAATTCAATATGTTATCGACGCTCTTGCGATTTTGAAGTCGAAGGGCATCAACATCTATTTCGACCTTGTCGGTGACGGACGATATCTTGCCGACATCAGAAGACGAATCATCGAGAAACACGTGGAAGACCTTGTGGTTGTTCATGGTTTCAAGAAATACACTCAGATTCCGGAGGTCTATGAAAACGCCAATCTGGCGATTATTCCGCACATCAAATCGGGACATACCGACAACACCATCCCGCATAAGATTTTCCAGTATCTCTATGCCGAGATCCCGATTCTCACTTCGAACTGCGATCCGTTGGAACGCATTGTAAATGAGACACATAGCGGCATCAGCTATCATTACGACGATGCCGAGGAGCTGGCCGGAATCATGGAAGAGTTGTATAAAAATCCGGAAAAACTCAACGACTACATCCATAATGGACGTCAGTCGGTTGTTGAGAAATACAATTGGGCTGTCGACGGCGCCAAACTCAATGAGTTATACCGTTCAATAGGCTGACGTAATCCTTCGTCAGGTTTCTTCTCGAATATTTTGCCACCTCTGCTCTATCGCCTATAAGCGATTGATTATCAGTTCTTTTATTGAATTTTTCAAGAATAATTTCTTTCATCCGAGCCTTGTCGTCGTAATCGGCAGTGGCACCGCAACGGGTCTCGGAGAGAACCTTGGCCGCATCGCCTTCGGTAGGGCCAATCGAGAGAACCGGACGACCGGCAGCGAGATATTCAAACAGCTTGCCTGTCAGTATGCATTCGGCTTTCTTGGCACGCGGTATCAAGAGAAGAAGTAAATCTGATTTTTGTTGATACTCAAGCACTTGAGAATGCTGCATATACTCGATATTGCTGACTTTTTCATTCAATTCCTTTTCAGAAATATAATTCTTGACGGAAGCATCGATATGTCCTATAAGATTGATTTTCAATGCTTTGGCAAACTCGGCGTTTTCATCGCAAAGCTCTTTGAAGGCATCCCAGATCACGAATGACTCATTCGGAAGCAAAACTCCAGTATAAGAAACCGTAAACTGCTTATTATCAATGACTTGAGGTTCAATTTTGGCACATTCTTCATCGTAGCCATTGGTTATGACTTCGACATTCTTAGCACCGAGTTTTTTCATGTCGTCGGCGCCATGCCAGCTCACTGCCACGACCTTGTCGGCTTGCGTAATCACTTGATTTTCAAGCTTTTTATGCTTTCTGATGCTGCATTTCGTAAGCTTCAGGGAGTCAAAATAAAACACATCGGTCCAAGGGTCACGGAAATCGGCCACCCACGGAATGTTGAGTTGTTTATGTAAAGCCTTGGCTATCAGATGCATAGAATGTGGCGGACCTGTAGAGATGATAGCATCGACAGGATGTTCCTTCAGATAATTCTTAAGATATTTCACCGACGGCTTGATCCACCAGCGGCGCGCGTCGGGGATGAAGAAATTGCCTCTAATCCAAAGACTTACGTTCTCTTTCCAGCCGCTTTTTGTGGCGCCCTCGTTGATAAATCCGGCTTTCACCTTCTCCCCCTTCTTGAGTCCGAGGAAGCGTTTATAGAAACGGTATGGCTCCACGATCGGCCGTCTGATAACCTCCGTCTCGGGCGCCACATCCTGTGCCAGTGAGGCATCTTCGACAGGATATTCAGCGTCTTCGGCGGTATAAATCACCGGCTGCCATCCGTTTTCGGGCAGATATTTCGACATCTTCAGCCAGCGCTGAACGCCCGAACCTCCCGACGGCGGCCAATAATATGTGATTATCAGTACGCGTTTCACTGTTTCTTGCAGTTTTTAAAGGAAAAATAACAAACCGCGACCAAGCCCAACAAAATCAGCAGCGAAGTAATCAGCTGAATAGCATTTCCGATACGCCAAATGCTTGGCTCATAACGCATTACGATCTCATGCTGACCTGCTGGAACGATGGCCGAGCGCAAGATATAATCGCTTCTGAACAGCGGACTCTCAACGCCGTCGATCCACATCTTCCAGCCTTTCTTGGTCCAGATTTCAGAGAAGACCACCAACTCATCTTTCGATGAATCGAATTGATATTTCAGCTGATTCGGCTTATATTCGACAAGTTTGATAACACCTTCGGCAGGTGAAGCCTTTAAGTCGCCAACCAGACTCTTAAATTCATTGTTGACAATAGCCACTTCATGCACGTCGGTGTCGGCGATGGCGTCTATCTCCTCGTTTGGCGTCGCCACCCACTTGATATCCCCTACAATCCAAGCGTTTCCGAAGGCTTCGTAGTTTCTCGAAAGCTTCTTCTGACCATCTTTAGCATAAATTATGTATCTGGTATTCAGCATGTTAAGAACCTTCCAGTAGTTCACGTCACTCTTGCTGAGATAACGGTCGATAACGTCCTGATAGCGACGAAGCTTAGCGCCACTGTAGCCGCCTATCGACTTGTGGAAATATGAGGTGCTGGCATCGTTGAAGGTGCTCAAAGTGAGGTTCAGCACACGATAGTCGAGGTCTTTGTCCTGCAGAATCTGCTTGTCGACATCGCTCATCACGAAAGGCTTGTCGGCCTTGCTTTTCGCAATGAAATTATTGTTGTTGAGATAACGTTTGTCGATGGTAAACATATCGGCCACAACTAGCAAAACCAATCCGCCAAACATTACGTTTTTATTCAGTTTCCCACTGATACTCAATAAAATAAGTATTGCTGACACATAAATATAAAGGAAGCTTCGTATCGCATCATGTTTGAAGATGGCTGCGCGCACCTTCTCGAGTTCGGCAGCGAAAGTAGCATAAACCGCACCATCCTGTCCAGCCTGCAGCTGCTTAAACTGATAGGCCTCATCGGCACTCAGGAAGCTGAAGAACGTCTGTGGCATGGCATAAAACAGCAGGCACAGACCGCCTGTTATTCCCAGTGAGATGTAGACATATTTTATGTTTTCCTTAAGAGCTTCAGGGTTTTTGAATATCTCCGCCAAAGCAAGTAAGGCCAGCAACGGCATGCACACCTCGGCTATCACCAGCGTCATCGAAACGGCGCGGAATTTGTTGTAACCCGGGATGTAGTCGAGGAAGAAATCGGTGAATCCCATGAAGTTTTTGCCCCAGCTGAGCAAAATTGACAAGATTGTAGCCGCCAGAAGCACCCATTTATACTTGCCTTTTACGACAAAAAGTCCGAGGACAAAAAGGAAACAGACGATAGCACCCACGTAGACTGGTCCGCTGGTACCCGGCTGGTCACCCCAGTAGGCGTTCTGCTGCGCTATGGTTGAACGGAAACGCGCATCGCATTTGTCCAAAGCCGGATTCTTTTTACCGATATATCCCGATGCACCGCCTTTGGCGTTAGGAATCATCAGGCTCCAGGTCTCGCCTATGCCGTAGCTCCACTGCGTAACGTAGTCTCTGTCAAGGCCTTTCGTCTGGTTGGTGACGTTCTTTGTCAGCACCGGTTTGCCTCGCATGGTCTCCTTGCCGAACTCATAGTTGGCATAGAGCGTTGTGGTGCTTGTCAAAATAGCGATAATGGCAACGCCCACAAGGATTCCGCTTGCTTTGAGGAAATGCTGGTATTTCTTTTCTTTTATCGTCTCGATGAGCTCCGCAATGATGATACACACCACGATGAGCAGCAGATAATATGTTATCTGAAGGTGTCCGGCACGAATCTCAAGCGCCAGTGCTATAGCCGTCAGCACCGCTCCCCAGAGGTATTTTCCCTTGTAAGTCAACAAGATACCTGCGATGACGGGAGCCATATATGCCATTGCCATCGCCTTGGAGTTATGTCCCGCGCCTATCACGATAAAGAGATACGAGGTGAAGCCGTAGGCCAGCGCCCCGATGAAGCTTATCCAGATGGAGCAGTCGAGCACCAGCAGCAGGATGAAGAAGCCCAGCATGCTGATGAAGACGGCACCTATAGGATGCGGGAACCCCAGCGAGAGCGTGCGGTTGACGTAAGTCATGAGGTTGCTGTTCTGCGGCACGCTGATGTTCCATGCCGGCATTCCGCCGAACATGGAGTTGGTCCAGAGACTCTGCTCACCCGTTTTTGCTTTAAAATCGACAATTTCCTGCGACATGCCCTTGTACATCTCGATGTCGTGCTGTTTCAAGCGTTTTCCCTGCATAATTGGAGAGAAATACACGAGGGTTATCACCGCAAAAGCGACGATACAAAGGGCTATCCAAAGAGATTTTTTATTTTCAGAAAAGAAATTTTTAATCTTCATAATACTAAAAAAACATTTTTACTTATTACCCTGCCACTCATAGCATCCCATATCGATTCTTCCACCGAAAATCCTAGGATTTCCTGCCAAATCGGTGTCTGGAATGAACATCCCCGGAGTATTGATTCCAGCGTCGATGCATGGACTGTTACCCGACAGACGGTAGTCGCGGCCTTGCTCATTGACGAACAACGGGTTGACTTCAAGCATATTATTATAATGGTCGGGCATGACATGTTCATACCCATTTATCGAATCCAGTCCGTACTGCACCAAGCTGTTGTTGAACATCGGGTCATTGTCGGAACCCCAGAGCCATATCTGCGAGCCCATGTAGTACTCTGTCGTGTCTTTTAAAGTATGGGCATACGCATGATTTCCCCAGAAAATACAGTTGTTTATCGTAGGAGCAGCCTCAAAAGCGGCTTGCATACCGGCACCGCCGCCACCTCCGCAAGAATTGTTGACGATAGTGAGGTTGTTCAACTCAGGATCGGATGTCGCCATTGCCAGACCGCCGCCATAATGCACAACCGAGTTGTTGTAAGCCAACATATTCGACACCTTAACCGAATACCCTTTACAGCGCTGAATGCCCAGTCCTGCTGCATTTACCGCCTCGTTATCATAAAACACGGCATTTCTCAAAACCATGTTGCAACTGTCGATATTCATACCTCCGCCGTATGCCGATTCGCTGTGGTTATGATGAAAAACCATGTCGTGAATATCGAGTTGGCATTTCAAAAACTGGAACCCGACGCCCCAGGTGTAACTGCCCTCAAATCCTACGGTAAAATTATCATAAACCTCACTGTCGTGGATATTCATCGTAGAGTTTTCAGCATAGATGGCTGCACCTTTTCTTCGTGCGGTGTTATGATGAAAACGACAATTCGAAATCTCCATATTGCGAGCAAATTCTACGTAAAACATGCCTCCATCGGCATCGCGAGGAGTCTTTCCGTATGAAAAATCACAATAATCAAACTTCACCATTTCCGGTTTGCTAAAATAAATGCCTCGCCATGCACCGGCCTCGTTATTTTCAAAGTCGGCATAGCCGGTGGTATCGGCAACAGTGAACGTAATGCGTGAATTTTGCTGACCTATTGCCGTCAAATCACCATAAACACTTATTCCGAAATAACCGTCGGAGATGACCTTCGTGCCAGCTACGATCTGAAGAGCCTCTTCCTTCGGGACGACGACATCGCCGATAATATGAACCTCGCCGCTCCACGTACCCGACTGCTCGCCAGAGACTTGTGTAACCTGCACGTCGGTGTGATTCACGGATGTCTCGCGCTTACAACCTATGGTCACAATGGTACAAAAAACCGAAATTATCAATAGGATTCTTCTCATAACATCAATGATTATAATTAATGTGACAAAGATACTAATTTTTTAAATAGGTGGAATTATGATTTTTTATTATTTTTGCATCATGAAAATTTGTGCAAGGATAATAACGGTCATAGCGATCGCCTTTCTGCTTGTCGGATGCGCCAATGTGGTAATGCCTTCAGGCGGTCCGAAAGACACCAAGTCGCCGGTGGTGCTCGAGGCGTCGCCTGCCAACAACTCGACGGGGTTTACAGGCAAGACGATTCACCTCACCTTCGACGAGTTTGTGACGCTCAACAACCCTACAAATAACGTGCTGATTTCGCCTCCTGTAAGCAAAAAACCCACATATCGCACAAGTGGTAAAACGTTGATTATCAAGTTTGAAGAACCATTGCAACCCAACACAACATACTCCATCAACTTCGGCGATGCCATCAAGGATCTGCACGAAGGAAACATCTTCAAAGGCTACACCTTCAACTTCTCGACTGGTGCTAGCATCGACTCGCTTTCACTGAAAGGAAAAGTGATTTCAGCTTCAGCATTGACACCAATAGACGGCATGATTGTAGGATTGTATTCTGATGATAATGAATCAGTTACACTCGATTCGCTTCCATATAAAGTGAAGCCGAACTACATCACCACGACCGACAAACAAGGTGTGTTTGAGTTTTCGGGACTAGCCGATAAGGATTATTTGGTTTTTGCTTTGAAAGATGCCAATTCAAATCTCATTTACGACCTTCCGAATGAAGAAATCGCATTCTGTACAGATTTAATAAAGCCTTATTATATTGATAATCAGATAATTACCAAGCCTGTTATTGATACAATTAAAAACGATTCTATAGCGACATATGATTCGATATTGATTTCTGTCGATTCTGTTTTTGAGGTGAAAAAAACTGATTATCCGTCTTATGTGCTTTATTCTTTCATTCAGGAAGATTCGGTTCAGAAATTATTTAAAAAAGAGCTTGTCGAAGAGGGTCTGTTACGCTTCGTGTTCCGTTACCCAGCCTCGAATGTCAGCATCAACGCTCTCGAGTCACTCCCCGACACCTTCAACATAACGCCTGTATACTCGATGCGCCAAGATACTATTTTGTGGTACTTCACGCCTTGCAAAGACAGCCTTTTGATCAGCATCAACGATGGCGTAAAGATCAGCGACACCACACATTTCAGCCTGAAGCCGCGCGAAAACGTATCACGCAGAAGGCGCCGCCAGGACGAGAATGCCGTGAAACGCCTTGTGCTGAAAAACAACCTCAAGGGCAACAAACTCAAACCCGAGCAGCCGCTTATCTTCGTGTTCAACGAGCCGATCGTGAAGGTCAACCAGCCCGACTCGATGCTGTTTGTCGAAAACAACGACACGACATACCGCAAACAACAATTTGAGAAACTCGATAATTACGGCTTTAAGTATCAGATTGTCAACGATTTAAAACCGGAAAACAAATATCAGGTCGTCATCCCCGACTCGGTGTTCTTCGGAGCTCGCGGATACACCAACGACACCATCAAGACCGCTTTCAACGTGCAGGAAGAGTCGGCATTCGGCAACATCTACCTCACCGTGGAGATTCCTGCAAACGTGCCTCAGGTCATAATCGAGCTGACAACCGAAAATAGCAAAACCATTGACACTCAGATAGTTACCAAGACAGAAGAGCTTGCTTTCGAGTATCTTGACCCAGGCAAATACAAGCTCAAGGCCACCATCGACCTCGACGCCAACGGCGTATGGAGTCCGGGTAGCTTCACCAAGAGACTGCAGGCTGAGAAGATTGTGTTTTACCAGAACATCCTCGAGGTGCGCGCCAACTGGGACATCGACCTCGACGAGCCTTGGAAAATTGAAAACTAATTGAAAATGAATCCGTTATATCCTGTTATCAAGCTTCGTGAAGGCAAAGACGACGCCGTGAAACGTTTCCATCCGTGGATCTTCTCGGGCGCCATCGCCAAGGCCGCTCCTAACCTGCAAGCCGGTGATATAGTGACTGTTACAAACTCGCACGACGAGGTTATCGGCACCGGTTTCTGCGAGGCCGGCAACATAGCCGTTAAACTGCTTTCGTTTGAAAACACCAAAATCGGCGCGATGTTCTGGCAGGAAAAGCTCAATGCTGCCTTCGAGACTCGCAAAGCCCTCGGATTCATTGGCAATCCGCATACCAACTGCTTCCGTCTCGTCCACTCCGAAGGCGACGGCCTCCCGGGATTGATTGTCGACATCTATGGCAAGACCGCCGTCATCCAAGCCCAGACTGAAGGCATGGCATTGAATGTCAATGCGATAGCAAAAGCGTTGGAAGCGATTCCTGAGCTGAAGATTGAAGCTATCTACAACAAAAGCTCAGAAGCCATGCAGCGCATGGGAAAGGATGCTGTCGACGACGGGTATCTTCTTGGCGGAAAATGCGAGGATTTCGTGCTCGAAAACGACTCGAAGTTCCTTATCGACTGGGAGGCAGGACAGAAGACAGGTTTCTTCCTCGACCAGCGTTTTAACCGCGACTTGGTTCGCCACCTTTCAAAAGGCCGCACCGTTTTGAACACCTTCTGCTACACCGGAGGATTCTCCGTCACGGCATTGCAAGGCGGCGCAAAACAGGTGGTTTCGGTCGACTGCTCGAAAAAAGCCATCGAGATTTGTGAGAAAAACATTGAGTTGAATGGTTTTTCAACCGAAAAGAACCCGAGTCTCGTCGAGGATGCGAAGCTCTACCTGCAAAACATGCCTGAAAACCAATACGATCTGATAATCCTCGACCCGCCGGCGTTTGCGAAAAATCATAAGTCGCTGCACCGCGGACTGCAGGGTTACAAATTCATAAACAAAGAAGCGATCCGAAAGATAAACGCCGGCGGTCTTCTGTTCACGTTCAGCTGCTCGCAGGCTGTCGACAAGGCACAATTTCAGAGCATAGTGATGGCAGCCGCAATAGAGACTGGAAGAAAAGCAAAGATTTTGTATCAATTATCTCAACCGGAAGATCATCCGATTAACATCTACCACCCCGAAGGAGCGTATTTAAAAGGGCTGGTGCTGCAAATTGATTGAGGTTATTTCATTTTATTGATAATTCCTGTGGTCGAGAACCCTTCGACCAAGTCAACTGTCACCACCTTGCCTCCTTTGGCGGTTACAATGTCATATCCGACGATGTTTTCCGGCTTGTAGTCGCTGCCTTTCACCAAGACATCAGGCTGGACGGTCTTTATCAAGTTGTAAGGGGTATCTTCATCGAAAAGCACCACCGCGGTCACGCATTCGAGGCCGGCAAGGACAAACGCTCGAGCCTTTTCATCGTTTACAGGGCGCGACGGTCCTTTCAAGCGTCTGACAGAGGCATCGGTATTCAGTCCGATCACCATCACATCGCCGAAAGCCGCTGCCTTCGAAAGATATTCCACGTGACCGCGGTGCAAAATGTCGAAACAGCCATTCGAAAAAACGATTTTCTTGCCGTTTTTGCGGCAATCTTCCAGCCATTTCGTCAATTTATCTCCGTCAAGGAGTTTATTGTTTATCTTTTCAAAATAATTCATTTTTCCGGAAATATTTTTGCAAAATTAAAAAAGTTATATGAAAAACACATAACTTTGCGTTAATATTTTAATTATAATAACAAAAAAACGTAATTATTATGAAAAAATTGTTAATTCCAGTATTGTTCACATGTATGGCCATGTTGTCATCTTGCGGCGAAGATCCGGTGACACCAACCCCAACTCCATCAACCACTTCAAAGAAAATCAGCGAGATTTATTACGAATACGAGCGCCATGATTATATATCCAATGACAATGGCCAAACATGGAATGAATATAATTCTGAATATCAAGACAACGAACTTCGCGAACGCTGGACATGGGATGGAGACAAGCTTTACTCAATTGAAAACTATTCCCAATTCATATATGATGATTTATCATTGAATTTTACGTATGACAACGGTCATATTTCAGAAATCACAGCACCAGCTATAAATGAAAGAATGATTTGTTATTACGATAACGATAAAATAAGTAGAATCGAGTTCACTTCAGATAATAAATCAAGCGAAGCTTGGGATTTGGTTTACTCCGGAAACAAGATTATACGAATAGATAAAGTTGATATACCAGAGTATTTTACAATTACTTGGAATGGCAACAATATCAGTATGATAAAATGTTTCGAGTCGGACGTTTGTACTATAGAAATGTCATACACTTATGATAACAAACAAAATCCGTATCATGGCTCTGACGCATTAGTGGCTTTAGCTATTATTAAAGCGGACACCTTTGCGTTGATGTCTTCAAACAATATGACCAGCGAAAGGATAAATTCTCTTTTCCCTATACTTACTTTAGGAGAGGAGTATTATACCTATACATATCAGTATACAAACAATTATCCGACATTAAAAACACAGAGAGAAGAAGTCATATTACCACACTCTGACCCTGTGGAATATCTATCAAAAAGCATTACCGAAAAAAGATATTATATCAACTATCTTGAGGATTAGTTTATTGGTTTTCTCTTGTCAAAAAAGAACATCACCACGTAGGCCAAGATGCCAGTGATGAGATAAAATATCATCTGTGAGCCATGGTTGATGGCGGCAAATGAGCCCGCTACCTGCTCTGAAATGCCATAAAAGCCGCTCAGCAATGTGATGGCAATGAAATGGTACGTCCCTATGCCTCCAGGAACCGGCGCCACTATTCCCATGGTCGCAATTCCAAGCAACGTCACCGCCTCGACGACACCCAAGTGACTCGTCTCAGCCAACATGTAAAACGGCAGCCATGTCATCAGAACGTAAAATCCCCAAACTGCCAGCGTATAAAGGATGAAACGCCATTTTTTCTTCATGGTGACAACCGACTTTATTCCATCTATGAAACCATGCCACAGCGAAGCAATTTTTTTGTTTTTTCTGATTATTTTTACCAAAAAAATGATAAAAACAATGCCGGCAACGATTACTATTATTCCAAGTAGCACATTGTTTATCAGCTTGTTAACAAGAGGTACCATCCACGATGTAATCAAACTGCCCAAAAGTTTCCATTGGAAGACGATAACCAAAAACGCCAATCCGAAAAGCACCAGCAAGTCGATGATTCGTTCAGAAATCACTGAGCCTAAGGTCTTGTCGAACGGGATGTTTTCCTTACGTTTCAGCACGCTGCAGCGCACCACCTCGCCAAGTCTCGGGAAGATACAATTCGCCAGATAGGCAATCAAAACAGCGCCGTAAGTCGACGAAGCCCTCGTCTTGTAACCAAGCGCCTCAATCTGGATATTCCAACGTAAAGCTCTGAAATACAACGAGATAGCCAAGCATGCCAAGCTCAAAAGCATCCACGAATACTTGGCTCCTTTGATATCGGTCCAAAGCTGCGACAGGTCGATGTTACGGAAGCTGAACCATAACAAAGCCACTCCCAATGCCAGGAAGACTACATACCACAGGGTTTTGGACGTTTTTTTATTCAAATTTTGTTGTTTTTGTCAGGAAAAATAATCATCGGCTTGAACTTCTTGGCCTCTTCAAAGTCCATCGAGGCGTAAGAAGCGATTATCACGAGGTCGCCTTTCTTCACGAGATGTGCCGCCGCCCCGTTGATGCCGATGACGCCGCTGCCGCGCTTGCCCTTGATGACGTAGGTGTGCAGACGATGTCCGTTGGTGACGTCATAGATGTCAACCTTCTCATTTTCAATGAGATTGACAGCATCCATAAGTTCTTCGTCGATGGTGATGCTGCCGATATAGTCGAGGTCGGCCTGTGTAACGGTGGCGCGATGTATTTTCGATTTAAGGATTTCGATATTCATCTTAAAAAATTCTTAAATTATCAATCAGACGGACGGGGCCGAGCTGCAATGCCACGAAAATCCTGGCATGTTCGCAGTCTTTCCAGTCGGTGACGGCTTGTAAATCAGCCTCGTCTGCTATCTCAACGTATTCAACGTCGAATTGTTTTATATCTGAATACTTTTTTAATGCCAGAGCCTTCATCTCGGCCGGACTCATAGTCTCGTAGTTGGCTACAGTCTCCTGCAACACCTTGTAAATCATAGGTGCTATGGCACGTTCCTCGGCGTTGAGGCGCATATTACGCGAGCTCATCGCCAAGCCGTCTTTCTCACGGACGATGTCGCAAGGCACGATTTCGAGATTGATGTTGTAATCATGCACAAGTTTTCTGATTATCGCCTGTTGCTGGAAGTCTTTCTCGCCGAAATAGGCTCTGTCGGGCTGCACTATGTCGAACAGCTTGCGCACCACTATCGCCACGCCGTTAAAATGACCCGGACGGCATGCGCCTTCCATCACGTGCTCGATGATGCCGAAGTCATAATGATCCTCGACTTTCGTTGGATACATCTCCTCCACCGACGGCATGAAAACAGCGTCGCAGCCTGCACTTTCGAGCATCTTAATATCTTTTTCAGGAGTTCTCGGATACTTCTCCAAGTCGGTAGGATTGTTGAACTGGACAGGGTTCACAAACACACTTGCGACAGCCACGTCGTTCTCTTTTTTCGCACGGCGAATCAATGAAAGATGGCCTTCATGAAGGGCTCCCATGGTCGGGACGAGACCCACCGAGAGACCCGAGTCGCGCTTTGCCTTCAAAAACGATTGAAGATCAGCGATATAATTAAAAACTTGAATCATACTCCTATTCAAATTCAGTCTAAAAATCATGCAAATTTAAACAATATAGAAATATAATGTGCAATTATTTTAAAAAATTCGTATTTTTGCATCCAGAAATGCCCTTGTAGTTCAACGGATAGAATGGAAGTTTCCTAAACTTTAGATTTGGGTTCGATTCCCAGCGAGGGTACTTCTTAAAAACACTATTCTATGAGAAAAATACTGTTTCTGTTAACCATATTGGCATTAAACCTTGCATCTTTCGCCCAGAAAATCGGTGAATGGACGGCTCACACGCCAGGCATGAACGTCGTCAGCGTCGATATCATACGCGACAACATCTACGCCGCTACACCTTACGGTATATTTTACTTCAACACTAACGACAACAGTATCAACCGTTTATCAAAAGTCAACGGATTGTCAGACATGGGCATCAACATCATGCGCTATAGCCCATCAAAGGATGTTATGTTTGTAGGATACACCAACACCAATATCGATGTCATTGACAGTCAAGGAAATGTGACCAACATCCCTGACATCTACAACAAATATATCCTTGGTAACAAGACCATCAACAACGTATTTTTCAACGACTGTTACGCCTATGTCTGCTGCAGTTTCGGCATCGTTGTCATCGATTTGGATCGCAACGAGGTGAAAGACACCTACATCATCGGTCCGAATGGTACATATCTGAACGTCAACGACTTAACACTGTGCAATGGCGTCTTTTACGCAGCGACAGAGCGAGGCATCTATTATGCTCAAGCCGACAACACCAATCTCGCCAACTTCGCGCAATGGCATCGTTTCGGCGGACTGCCAAGTCTGAGGATAAACTTCTCACAAATTGAGTGTTTCGATAATTACGTCGTGGCAAACTACTCCGACAACACTTACGACAACGACACGTTATATGCCATAACCGACACATTATCATGTAGTTACTTCCTTCCAGGCAGTCAGAGTCTCATCAAAGAGCTGCGTGTCTGCGATGACAGGATCATTGTGACCGAAGACCGTCAGGACATCAGGGTTTACGACAAAAACAAAGAGTTGATATTCTCGTTGAGTGGCATCACGCCTCAGTCGACCGTCTACGACAGCAAAAGAAACTGCTACTGGTCGGGAACCCGCATCAATTCTCTCGGACGAATCGAAAACGACGGATCATATATCTTCGTCATCTCCAACGGCCCATCGACCAGTAAGGTATTCAGTATCAACACTTCAGGCAACGACGTATGGGTCGCCCCTGGCGGCTACAGCAGCACCTGGGCACCTACCTGGAGCGGCGAAGGACTGTCGCACTACAACGGATGGAAATGGTCGTCCATCAACCGATGGAACACCTCTGGTTTGGACACCATCCCAGACATCATATGGGTGCAAGCCGACCCGCGTGACAGCAACACCCTTTATTTCGCCACCTACAGCAAAGGCCTCGTTGTCTACAAAAACGGCAAGGTAAAGAACGTCTACAGCGGATACAACAGCAGTCTGGGCTTCAACGTGCCATGGCTGCAGCTGGGCAGTCACTACACTTTCATCACCGGCTTAGACTTCGACAGCAACAATAACATGTGGATCGCCAACAGCGGTGCCGACAAACAGCTCTCGGTGTGGAAGAGCAACGGCTCATGGCAGTCGTACAACATCGGCAGCGGAGACATCGGACGTCTTATGGTCGACAAAAACGACATTAAATGGATTTTCAAACGTGGCGGCGAGCTCACGGTTTTCTATAATGGCACCGTGAAGACCGTCAACAAAAACGCTACCACCGGCAACCTCCCCGGCGACGGCGTCAACTGCTTCGCCACCGACAACAACGGCACAGTGTGGATAGGCACCACCGACGGCGTGGCTTTGTTCTACGACTCGAAAAAAATCTTCAAAAACAACACCTACGCATGCTCGAGGATACTCATCCCGCGTAACGACGGCTCAGGTCAGGCCGACTACCTGCTCTCAGGACAGTCGGTGCTCTCGATAGCTGTCGACGGCGCCAACAACCTGTGGTTCGGCACCAACAACGGCGTTATCCAGACCTCCAACGACGGACAGACCACCTACCATCATTTCACAATCGAAAACAGCCCGTTGTTCTCAAACAACGTGAAAGACATAGCCATCGACGACGACGGCAACGTTTATTTCTCAACCGACAACGGCATAGTCTCCTACAAAGGTACTGCCACGGCCGGACAAGAGAAAAACGACAACGTCATAGTGTATCCTAACCCGGTCAGGCCCGAGCATAGCGGCATCGTCGGCATCAAAGGACTGGTCACCAACGCACTGGTGAAGATCACCACCACCGACGGCGCCTTTGTGACACATCTGCAGGCACAGGGCGGACAGGCTGTGTGGGACTGCACCGACATCAATGGAGCCATGGTGGAACCGGGCATCTACCTCATCTTCGTCAGCGACGAGACAGGCAAAGAGACATACGCCACCAAGGTGCTTATCATGCGATAAACAATGAATTCCGACAAGACCCGCGCCATCGTTTTCAAAGCCATAAGATATGGCGATAACAGTCTGATTGTCAAGCTGTTAACCGAACAAAACGGCCTACAGCCGTTCATGGTGAAAGGTGCCTTCAACAAAAACGCCAAGATCCGCGCCGCCTTATTCCAACCGCTCACCCTACTCGAGATAGTGGCCGCCAACTCACGCGGCGAGTTGGGTTATCTCAAGGAAGCCGGCATAGAATACGCCTATCAGGATATACCTATTAATATAAATAAGAACGCCATAGTGCTGTTTCTATGCGAATTGCTGTCGAAAACCATTCAGGATTCGGAGACCGACCTCGAGCTCTTCGCCTTTATACACGATGCGTTGACACATCTCGATAATACGACAGGCAACTGTGCCGATTTTCCATTGAAATTTGCAGTAAAACTTAGCGATTTCTTAGGTTTTTCGCCTAACGTAAGCAATTATAAACAAGGTTTCATCTTCGACCTTGAGGAAGGCTGCTTCCGCCACGACGGCTCCAACTCAACCTACGTCGCCGACCCAAGGCAGAGCGAACTGCTGTTTAACCTCTGCAACCACGATGTCTTTGATGATTTTTGTCTGAATATCGCCAACCACGAGCGCCGTCAACTGCTCGAGGCGGTCATCTCCTATTATAAGCTGCATGTCAGCGGCTTCAACGACATGAAGTCGACCGACATCCTCAAGACCGTACTTCAATCTGAGAGCGCGACACGCTGATAGGCAGGCTCTGCCCCACCGCCTCGATGTTGATTATCAAGCGCTGCTTGCCCCGAATCTCCACCAGTCTTCCGACCAGACCCTTCATCTGACCGCGAGCTATCTCCACAACCTGTCCCTCATGCAGCTCCGACAGCTGTTCCAAGTCGTCAACGCCATCGTATTCTCCGATGTACGACCTCACCGCAACCAACTGATTATCAGGCACTGGCACCGGCTTACCCTCAAAACAGACAAACCTCACCACGCCAGGTGTGTTGAGGATGTCGAAATAGTTTTTTAAGTCGGTGTGGACAAAAAGGTAAGACTTAAACAATGGCTCTTCGACCATCTTTTTGCGGTCGCTCCATTGTTTAAGCCTCCCGATAAGAGGTAGATATGTCTCTATGTGCCTATCTTCCAATAACTTGGAAGTCTTTTTCTCATAGCGTGACTTCACATAGACGGCATACCACCTTAAAGCGGTCTTTTCAGACATTATTCTCTTCTCTTTCTAAGAATACGTCCTAAAAGACCTTCTTTTTTATGTTTGTGATGGCTGTCGTCGCTGCCATAATAGCCAGTGCCGTAGCCATAACCATATCCGTAGCCGTAGCCATAACCATATCCGTAGCCATATCCGCCGTAGCCGTAGCTGTAACGATAGCCATAGGTTCCCGAGAACTGGATACCGTTGATGATGATGTTCATCTTCACGCCGCGGTCTTCAAGGTCTTTGGTGATCGAAGCAAACACCTTCTTGTTGGTGACACCCTGACGGACCACGTAACAGTTGGCATCTACGTGCTTCATCAGCAGGAATGCATCGGTAACAAGTGCCAGAGGCGGAGTATCGACGATGATATAGTCATATATTTCTTTAAGCTCTGCAAACAGCTGCGAGCAGCGGTCTGAAGCGATAAGTTCGGCCGGGTTTGGCGGCACAGGACCGGCGCAGATGATATCCAAAGCAGGCAACTTACCTGATGGCTGGATGATCTCGTCGACAGAGGCTTTGTTTGCAAGATATGAAGTGGTACCGAGCTTGTTGCTCAAGCCAAACTCCTGATACAGACGAGGTTTACGTAAGTCAAAACCGATAAGCACCGTCTTCTTACCATACAAAGCATAGATTGACGCCAAGTTGATGGAGATGTAGGTCTTACCCACTGATGCCATATCACCTGTGACGAGGATGGTGCATTTTTCCTTGCCTTGGACGATAAAGTCGATATTGGTTCTGATCGAACGGAACGACTCGGCTGCAGGCGACTTCGGCGATGAGATAACCATAGTCTTGGTGCCCTTACTTGAGTCGATTTGCGGAATCTGACCGATGATAGGATATTTCGTAGCTTTCTCGATATCTTTACGCTCCAAAACCTTGGTGTTGAAGAAGTCCTTCAGCAGGATATACGCCACCGGGATGAGGAGACCGAGAATCAAGGCGATGAGATAGTTCATCGTGGCGCGCGGTGCCACTCTTCTCACGAGAGCCAGACGTGCTGAATCGATAATCTCGTTATCAGGCGTGTTGCTGGCCTTCAAAATCTGAGCTTCCGAACGACGCTGCATCAAGAAGTTATAGATTGTCTCGCTGTAGGTGAACTTACGCTGATATCCGAGGAGCTGACGCTGTGTCTCAGGAAGTTCCTTCACCTGCTCATCGAGCTTACGGATATTGTCGTTGATACCTTTGATGTTCAAACGTGTATTGTTGATGATGTTGTTGATGTTTTCCAACAACTGCATCTTGGTCTGGGCAATCTGCTGGTCAAGACTGATGACCACAGGGTTCTTGTCGGTCGAGGTGATGAGCTGTGTCTGCTTCTTACTTGAGAGGTCGACCAGCTTGCTCACGAGTTGGTTCAGAAGCGGATCCTGAATACCCATAGCACTCGGAGCGATGAGTTTATCAGGCTCATCGAGGTTTGCCTCAATATATTCTTTCAAGTCGGTGTAATACTTAAGACTGAGTTCGAGTTCGGCCTTACGTTTCTCCTGTTCTTTCAAGTAATTGAACAGGTCGGTGGCTTGCTTGTCGAGGTTCATGAAGTCGTTACCCTGCTGGAAGCTCTGGAGGTCGATCTCAGCCTTATCCAACGATTCCTGAATACCAACCAACTCTTTATCAATGAATTTGATTGTATTCTCAGAGACTCTGTTCTTGTTGTCAAGGTCTCTCTGGATAAACTCTTCGCACAACTGATTCAGATAATCGGTGATTTTGGCGGCATTGTTGCCTTGAATCGTAAGTCCGAGCAATGACGCCTGTTTACTGATATTTGCAACCGTCATTCTGCTGCTCATCGAGCCGACAAGCGAAACCATACTGTTGATGCGGAATGAAAGCTTCATTCTGCTGTCATTATCAACATTGTAGTGGCTGTTAAGAATTATGCGGAATTTGTTGTATTTGTTGTCGACAGTGTCGCCAAACGAATAAACATCATCAATCATGACTTCGTTTACCAGTCCGAGATACTTGTCTTCACCGAAATCGTACATCGAAGCTCTTTTTGCTTCGGCTTTCAGCCTATACTGACCATTATCCAGGATTTTGACGTTATATGTCACACCCACCATCTGTGGAGCGGTATAGTCGATTTCCACTGTAAACGGGTTGTCTTTATACAACTCAACGGTTGCCAAACGGCCTTTTGAATAATAAGAAACGTTGAAATCGAGCTTTCTCAATGCTTTTTCAGCGAGCATGTATGACTTGAGAATTCCTATTTCGTTATCGACGTTACCATAACTTCTGAAATTCATACCCGTCATCATTGCGGCAGCATCCATACCCATCTTTTGTTCCTTGATGTAAATGCTGGCCGAAACCTGATACACATTAGGAGTATATCTGTTGTAGACATAACCTGCCATCAAAGCGATAACTCCAAATATGATAAACAGATACCAATAACTTAAAAACTTGATAATCAAAGTCTTGATATCAATCGCATTTTCGTCTTCAGTCTGAAGCGGACGCTGAAAATCTTTAATATCGTTGCTATTCATAATACTGACTATTTAGCTGAAGTTATCATAAAGAATGTAAGAACTGTTATGAGCAATGATGCCGCCGAGAAGATTGTCGAATACGGCATTGTCGTGAATCCATATCTCTTGAGACCGAGCGGTTCGACATAGATGATATCGTTCGGCTTGAGATAAAACTGAGGATTTTCAAGGATATTGGCATCGTTGAGGTTCACTCTCACTATCTGCGAACCTTCCGTCGTCTGGTGAATGATCTTGATATTCTTCTTATTCGCAAAATCAGTGGCGTTGCCGGCCAAAGCCATAGCCTGGAAGATGTTGATATCCGACTGGTACACCTGATACTGACCCGGACGTGTCACCTCACCGAGGATTGTCAGGTTAAACAGACCGAGTTTCACGTAAACGATGGTCTCCTTCTGATATTCTCCGATGATATTCTGGATCTTCTGCTGAATCTCGTCGATGGTCAAGTCCTTGACGTAGATCTTACCTGCATACGGGAAGTCGATTGTGCCTTCGTCGCTGACGTTGAAGCCGTTCAAGTAAATACCGGCGTTACCGCTTGAGTTCTGCGTGCTTCCCATCGAACCGATGTTAGCCGTGCTTCCTGTATTGAAGAACTCCGAGAAGTTCTTATCCATACTCGACACCCTGATGTAAAGGTTATCGCCTGGCTGCACCTTGTAGTCGAAGCTACGTTTGTTCTGATACTCAACCGATGTGATACTGTCAATCATCTGCTCGTGCTGCAGATAGAGGATCTTTTTCTGCGAAACGCATGATGTCATAATCGTCATCACAACCACCGCGGTAATCACCACTGCTTTGAAGAATAGTTTTTTCATCTATTTAAGTTTTTTAATTATTTATCTGTAAACAATTGATATTCAATGATTTGATTCCATATAAAGGATCTTTCGAATACTTGTTTTCAACCTTGAAATGATACTCGCCTTTCTCATTGAAACTCATCTCATTGATCAATGGCAGTTCAAAATGATAATATCCGTCGACCTTTTCCGACTTGAAATTACCTTCGCTGTCTCTCAAACGGAACTTATATTCCCTCGCACGACTGCCGCCATCAGGCGAACTGACGCTCAGCACAACGACAAACATCTCGTTCTCCGCGCCATGGTAAGGATAGATATTCGGGTATACGTCCGAAATGTCGATATCCATCACCACGTCGGCCGTCATCGGAGCTTTCACCACGTTATATGTGGCCTCCAGATAATCGAACCTACCCCATGTTTCACTTTGAAAATCCTTGGAAAGCACAACACTGTCTTGCTTTTCGGTGCACGACACCATGCTCAGCGCAAAGATTATCAATGCGACAAAACTCAATAGCCGTTCTTTTATACACACTTTCACAATTTGCAAAAATACAATATTTTCTTTATAAAAACACAAAACTTTAATAAACTTTTAATATTTTTGTAATTGGAAAATTTTTCGGGCAAAATTTCATAACGATATGATTAAGAACAAGATAAACTACTCGCAACGCCAATATGTCATCGGCTCGATATTCATATTGGTTGCAATTATCTTGTTGATCAAGCTTTTTATCATTCAAATTGTCGACGATTCGTATAAACATTCTTCCGAAAACAACACCCTCCGATACGTCACGCAATACCCTCAAAGAGGTAAGATTTACGACCGTAACGGCAAACTTCTGGTCTACAACGACGCCGTTTACGACCTGATGATTATCCCTTCGCAAGCGAAGAATATCGATACCTCTTCTTTTTGTAAGTTATTGAATATCAATAATTCAACTTATAATACTTATTTTCAGAAAGCTAAAAAATACTCTTCGATAACGCCTTCGATTTTTATTTCGCAGATAACGAAAGAGGAATACGGCCGCATTGCGGAGATGCTTTATCATTATCCGGGCTTTTATTTCCAGACGCGATCCATCCGTCAGTATCCTATGCCTATCGCGGCTCACACCTTGGGAAGCATCGGCGAGGTGACGAAGCCAGAGATGGAACGCGACGCCTACTATAAACTTGGCGATTATATAGGAAAATCGGGCATTGAGAAGTATTATGAGAAAGAGCTTCGAGGCAAGAAAGGCATAAAAATCACCGTCGTCGACGTGCATAACCGTGAGAAGGAACGTTATATGGGCGGTGCCTTCGACACCCTGCCGGAGCCGGGTTCCGATATCATACTCGGTCTCGATGCCGACCTCCAGACTTACGGTGAATACCTCATGGCAGGCAAGACAGGCTCCATCGTAGCCATCGAGCCGTCGACCGGACAGATCCTCGCCATGGTGTCGAGTCCAACCTTCGACCCCAACGACTTGGTGGGTCGCGGTCGCGGCGCTCGTTACAACGAGCTGCTCAACGACCCCGATAAGCCGCTGATTAACAGGGCGATAAGCGGCACCTACCCTCCCGGCTCGACCTTTAAGATGATCAACGGACTGGTATCACTCGAGAGCGGTGTGATGACAGCCAACACACCGTATCCATGTAGCGGGCCAAACAGCTCGCCTATCAAATGCACCCACCATCACGGGTCGCCGGTGAGGCTCTACGATGCCATCGAGAATTCATGTAATCCTTACTTCTGGCAGGCTTTTCAGGCGATGATGAACTCACATCGTTTCAAAGACCAGAAGGAGGCGTTCCAGTTCTGGTACGACAACGTCACCAGCTTTGGTCTCGGCCGTGCATGCGAGTCGGACATCCCGTTCACGGTGTCGGGTAACATCCCGAAACGCGAATATTACGACAAGATTTACCGTGGCGTGTGGAATGCGCTCACGATACGCTCGCTCAGCATCGGTCAGGGTGAGATTCTGGTCACTCCGCTGCAGCTCGCCAATGTGGCGGCAGCCATCGGCAACGAGGGCTATTTCATTGAACCTCATTATGTTAAGAATCTCGGCGGTGCCAGTGACAGCGTGATCTTTGGGAAGCACGTCATCAACATCAAGCAACGTCATTTCAAAGATGTGAAGAAAGGCATGCAGAGCGTCTTCGAGGGCGAACACGGCACTGCCAGGATGTCGTACATCCCCGGAATCACCGTCGGTGGCAAGACTGGCACCGCCGAGAACCCGCACGGCCTCGACCACTCTATCTTCATGGCATTTGCTCCCGTCGACAACCCGCAGATTGCAATAGCGGTAGTGGTCGAAAACGCCGGCTTCGGCTCAACATGGGCCGCTCCTATCGCCTCTTTGATGATCGAGAAATACATACGCGGCGAGATAACACGTCCGTACCTCGAAAAACGAGTGTTAACAACCAATAGCGCACAATGAGAAGCAAGACATTCATAGGAAAAATCGATATCTGGCTGTTTGTCATCTACTTAGCCTTGGTGACAATCGGACTTCTCAGCATCTACGCCGCGGCATTCAACGCCGACCACCCGCATATCTGGGACTTCTCGCAAAACTACGGCAAGCAGCTTGTCTTCATCGGCGTCAGCATGTTGGTGGGATTTGTGATTTTGCTAATAGATGCTAAGGTTTTCAACGCTTTTGCATATGTCATCTACGGCTTGTCGTTGCTGAGTTTGTTGTTGGTGTTGGTCATAGGCTCCAAGATCTCAGGCTCCACCTCATGGATTCAGCTCGGACCAATCTCGTTCCAGCCTTCCGAGTTCGCTAAGTTCGGCACGGCGCTGGCCTTGGCGCATTATCTCGGCAAACTCGACACCGACCTCACGAAGTTCAAGACCAAACTCACAGCCTACGGCATCGTCTTCCTCCCTATGCTGCTCATCTTGGCTCAAGGCGACGCCGGCTCGGCATCGGTGTTCATCATCTTTTTATTCGTGCTTTATCGCGAAGGTATGGGCGGAAGGATTCTAATCATCGGACTTGTGGCAGCCACGCTGTTCATCCTATCTCTTTGTGTTTCAAAGTGGTATGTCATGATAGGACTGGCAGTGATCTATGCCATCTTCCTCCTCATGATCGACCGCACCAAGAAAAATGTATGGCTCCTGACGGGCATCCTCATCGCGGCCTGCGCCTTCGTGTTCTCAGTGGACTTCGCCTTCCATCATGTTTTGAAGCCGCATCAGCAGACGCGTATCAACATCATTTTGGGTAAAGAACACGACATCAGAGGTGTGGGATATAACTTGAATCAGTCAATGATTGCTATAGGTTCGGGAGGTTTCTCTGGCAAGGGCTACCTGCATGGCACCATGACGAAATACAACTTCGTGCCTGAACAGCACACCGACTTCATCTTCTGCACCGTCGGCGAGGAGTCAGGCTTCATCGGATGCTTCTTCCTGATAGCTCTTTATCTTGCTTTGATGCTGAGAATCATACACTTAGCCGAGCGACAACGATCTCCGTTCAGTCGAATCTACGGCTATGGCATAGCCTGTATTTTCTTCTTCCACTTTGCAATAAATATAGGAATGACGATAGGATTGGTGCCTGTCATCGGCATCCCATTGCCATTCCTAAGTTACGGAGGCTCAAGCCTCATGTTTTTCTCAATGATGATATTCGTGTTCCTGAAACAGGACGCGAACCGTATGAATATCCTTTAGATTCCTAACGAAATATTCAGTCCTTTTGCGGTATTTATAAGGTCGCAATCCGGCTCCACGAAGTTCATCTTCGCCACTGCATCTTTGATAGGCACGCTTATCACATGCGGGTGACGGTAAGCCACCATGTGACCGTATTCCTTGTTCAACACCATCTCAAACGCCTTCACGCCGAACTGTGACGCAAGCACTCTGTCGTAAGCGATAGGCACGCCACCACGCTGCAGGTGACCGAGTGTGGTCTCACGCATATCGTGTTCAAAGCCAGCGGCTTTCATCTGCTCGATGAACT
>Ga0265299_10001103_pt1 | contig 32411 bp, 53 predicted proteins | sample AusTroGonzalo_MG_4_FD_193485 | JGI IMG/M metagenome (GOLD analysis project Ga0265299, IMG submission 193485) | Bovine rumen microbial communities from tropical cattle in Woodstock, Queensland, Australia - Gonzalo_02 | ecosystem: Host-associated > Mammals > Digestive system > Stomach > Rumen ... | reverse complement strand
TGGGAATTATTTTTAGGGAAAAGTGGGAAACGCTATGGCATATCTGGGAATCGACGGGCTTCGGAACAAGCTCGCCACAAAATCACTGCGGGTCATCCTTAGGTATCGTTATTATGATGCCAAGATGGCTATGGAGTATTACCGTCCGCAGCTGCCGACTCACCTGGCGCAGCTCGCGTCCGTTCTGGGATGGTGCGCGACAGCGGTGGACTCGGTGGCCGATCGGACCGTGTTCAGAGAGTTCGGCGATGACGCGTTTAACATGAACCTGGTCTTTCGGCAGAACAACGTGGACATCCTGCCGTCGGCTGCCATCAAGGCCGCGCTCATCGGAGCGTGCTCGTTTATCTATATCGCGCCGGATGCTGACGGATTCCCAAGGATGCGGGTGCTGGATGCCGCAGATGCGACAGGCGTGGTCGATCCGGTGACGTATATGCTCAAGGAAGGCTATGCGGTCCTGGAGCGCGACCAGAACGGGATCCCGACTCTGGAAGCGTATTTCCTGCCGGGAGAAACGCAGTATTATCCGGTCAACGGAGAAGCATACTCGATCAGGACTGCTGCACCGTATCCGCTTTTGGTGCCGGTGATCTATCGTCCGGACGCGACCAGGGCGTTCGGCCACAGCCGGATCACTCGCTCGTGCATGGATCTGACTCAGGCTGCCATGCGGACTATGATGCGGTCAGAGATCGCGGCAGAATTTTATTCGTATCCGCAGCGGTACATGGTCGGGACGGCGCCTGATGCGGATGACAACGGCTTCGACGCCTGGGCGGCCACGATGTCCATGTTCCTGAGAGTGGACAAGGACGAGGACGGCGATCATCCGGTTATGGGTCAGTTCCAACAGTCGACGATGTCTCCGTTCACGGAGCAGCTCAAGTCGATAGCATCGCAGTTCGCTGGTGACACTGGGCTGACCCTGGACGACCTCGGGATCCCGCAGCAGAACCCGTCGTCATCGGATGCCATCAAGGCATCGCACGAAAGGCTGAGGCTAACGGTTAGAGCTGCGCAGCGTTCGTTTGGGACTGGGTTCATCAACGCCGGCTATCTGGGCGCCTGTGTCCGGGACAAGATGTCTTATTCCAGACAGGAGATCTATGAGACCAAGGTCAAGTGGTATCCGATCTTCGAGCCTGACGTCAGCCAGATTGGCGTGCTGGGCGATGCGATCAACAAGATCCAGCAAGCGTTCCCGGATTATTTCACGGAGGAGAGAGTCAGAGATCTGACAGGAATCTAATATGGATACTGCGGAATACTTCCTTGAGGATTTTAAAGCATGGGCCAGAGATGACAGGAGCGTTAATGCTCTTCTTGGAAAAGCCAACGCCAGAAACTTCAGCTATAAGGATGCTCAGCGCCTCGCATCGATAACCGGCAAAAAGCTGGGCAATATGATCGCTGACGTTCTTGTGGACGCTGGTGGAGAGTGGAGTCTCGGGAGCCTTGATATTAAGATGCTCACGGATTTTCTTAATAAAGGCATCCTGGCTAATTACAATCTCATCACTCCGGTGATCAAACAGGCCCAGATGGCGATTAACCGAGCGCTTAATGTTGACTTGAATCCGTTGGTTTCCAAGTATCCAGCTGAGCGCGTTAATGGCCTGGCGAAGGAAATCGATAAGCGCGGGATCCACGCAGTCTCCGGCGAGTTGCCGAGACAAGTCGAAAACATATCCATGTCAACCGTGGACGATTCTATGAAAGAAAACGTCCGCTTCATGGGGAATGCCGGCTTCGATGTGAAGGTAAGCAGATATTACGATCACGTCGGAGTTAATCATAGAAAAGAGGCGTGTCAGTGGTGTCTGGATCGGTGTGGAGTCGATGTTCCGTATCGTGAAGCCATCTCCAAAGGTATGTTCGAAAGGCACACCGGCTGTGGCTGCACTCTTTACTATACGGCAGGAAGAACAACCAGAAGACAGGCAAACTGGGAAACAAACCAGTGGGTATGAGGTGGTCGTTATGATTAGAGCGCCGGTGAATTAAGGAGGGGTGCAGATGTCTGGCAAAATTGGGCGCCAGACTCCAACCCAAAGTTTTATTTTGCCTTACAAGAAGAGCAGATCCAAGGAAGCGATCGCACTCTATGAGGAGAGCGGAAGATCTGCGATCAAGTGGCAGCAGAGCCTCTTAAAGGACATCATGGCGGTCAACCAAGATGGCCTGTGGACGCATCAGAAGTTCGGGTATTCCGTCCCGCGCCGAAACGGCAAAAACGAGATCCTTGTGATGCGTGAAATGTGGGGGCTCGACCAGAACGAGAGCATCTGTCACACGGCGCACCGATCGACGACTTCCAGGGCAGCGTGGGAGCGGCTCAGGAAGATCTACGACAACGCCGGATATGACGAGCTCGGCCGTGCGAAGAAGGGGATCCTGCCTCCGAAAAAGTCTTATCGATCAAACAAGGCATTCGGCCTCGAGGCGATCGAGCTGACTGACGGCGGCAAGGCGTTCTTCCGGACCCGGACGACCTCCGGAGGCCTGGGCGAAGGATTCGATTTATTAGTAATCGACGAGGCTCAGGAATACACAGCCACGCAACAGGCTGCGCTGATCTACACGGTCTCAGACTCGGCAAACCCTCAGACGATCCTCTGCGGGACGCCACCGACCACCGAGAGCATCGGAACGGTGTTCCCGGAAATGCGGAGGCGGGTCCTGCTCGACCGGATCGGATTCGATGAAGGCTGGGCAGAGTGGTCGGTTGAGGAAAAGCCGGACGATCTCCTGGATCCGGCGCTCTGGTATGAGACATCTCCGTCAATGGGGTATCACTTAAACGAGCGCAAGATCCGGGCTGAGTACAATCCGCAGAACCAGCTGGACTTCATCATTCAGCGGCTCGGGTACTGGTATCAGTATAGCCTCAAGTCCGCGATCTCCGAGGCCGAGTGGCGTCAAAGCGAAGTTCCGAAAGCACCTAGCCTGTCGAAAGACAGGTTTTTTGCTGTCAAGTTCGGGAAGGACGCAGCCAACGCGGTGCTCAGCGTCGCATCCAGGACAGCGGATGACTCTGCGGTCTTTGTCGAGGCGATCGACTGCCGGCCGATCCGGGGAGGCGTCGAGTGGATCCTGCCGTATTTGCAGAATCCGAACTGCGCCGGAGTGATCATCGACGGCGATGCCGGAAAGCAGATGCTCCTGGACGTGATCCGGGAGAGGAAGATCCGGGTTAAGGCTGAGACGGCCACGGTGCAGGAGGTCATCACCGCGAATGCCTCGTTTGAGGCGGCGATCTTCGGATGCGGTCTGTGTCACATCGACCAGGAACCGGTCCGGAACGCGATCAGCAACTGCGAGCACCGTCCGATCGGGTCATCCGGAGGATTCGGATATAAAACGCTCGACGATGCTTATGAGGTCTGTCTGATCGAAGCGACAGCGCTCGCTTACTGGAAATGCTCGGAAAGTAAGACCAAGCGAAAGCAGAAAATTCAATACTAAACGCATACCAAGCGGTTAATTGGGGAGGAGTTAATTATGGCATTGTTGGAAAAGCCTATCACTACTCAGGAAGAGTTCGACGCGGCTATCGGTCAGAGACTGGCCCGCGAGAGAGAAACCTCGGCAAAACGCTATGAGGGGTGGATGTCTCCAGATGACGTCAAGAAGCTGACAGACGCGCACGCGGAAGAACTGAAAAAACTGACAGACGCAGCTGATGCCAATGCGAAGGCACTGGCCGAGAAGGATGCGCTGATCGCGCAGGGCGACAAGTACAGGACCGACCTGGAAAAAACGAGGATCGCCATTGCCGCCGGTCTGGATCCGAAATATGCAGATCGTCTGGTCGGTTCAAACGCAGAAGAGTGGAAGTCTGATGCTGAGGCGCTTGCAAAAGACTTTGCTGCTGCACATACCGGGGCACCGATTGGGAGCCCCGAAAGATCCGGAGCGCCACAGACTGCTGAGGAGCTGGCCAAGCAGAAGTTTGGCGAGTTCTTAAGCGGAATACTTTAAAGAATTGAGAGGATAAACAAATGTCTGGTATTGCAACAAATCGTACCAATATCACTCTGCCGTCTGAGGTTTCTTCTGTCATTCTCCAGAAGACCCAGGAGCAGTCCGCGATCATGGCTCTGGCACAGCGCATCCCGCTGCCCGGCCATGGCGTAACCATTCCCGTTATCACCAGCGACCCGGCAGCATCCTGGGTGGCCGAAACGGACAACAAGCCGGTGAGCAATCCCGGTCTGAGCACCAAGCTGATGACCGGCTACACGCTGGCCGTTATCGTACCGTTCTCCAACCAGTTCCGGCGCGACGTCCGAGCTCTTTATGATGCTCTGGTCGGCAGACTTCCTCTGGCCCTGGCCAAGAAGTTCGACTACACAGTTGCCAATGGCAGCACGCCTGGATCCAACTTCGACGTCCTGTCCGGCTGCACCGCGCAGAACATCTCTTCGACCACTTACGCTTCTCTGGTCGCTGCATACAGTGACATCGCAGCGCATGGCGGCGATCTGAACGGTTTCGCGATCACTCCGAACGCAAAAGCAATCCTGCTCGGCGCTCTGGATGGCCAGAACCGTCCGCTGTTCATTGACTCGCCGGCAGAAGGCGCGATCCCGATGCTCCTCGGTGCTCCTGTTCGTCAGAGCAAGGGCATCTATAAGGCCGGCATCGCTTCCGATACCGTCGGTATCGCCGGCGACTGGACTCAGGCCGTGTATGGCATCGTCGAGGGTATCTACATCTCCATCAGCGATGAAGCAACCCTCACGCTGGGCGACTCCAGCACGATTAACCTCTGGCAGAAGAATATGTTCGCTGTCCGCGCCGAGATCGAGATCGGTTTCCGCGCCGACACCGACTGCTTCAATCTGCTGACCGCCACCGCAAGTGGTGCAACCGGTGCGACTGGCGAATCCTGAGTGGCATAAAATCTGAAGCACGGGCGGTCTGATCTTCGGGTCGGATCGCCCTTATTTGAGGATATGGATATTTTAATCGCAGTCCCCACTTTTGAAACGATTTACCCAGACACATATAAGGCAATCTGGGAACTCGACAAGGGCGGTCATAATGTTCAGTTTGACTTTGTTCGCGGATATGACTGCGCGACAGCCAGGAATAAGATCGTCCAGCTTGCGCTAGACCGGAGCGTCGACTACGTGCTAATGGTCGATAATGACACGATCCTGCCGAAGGATGCGCTCGTGAATCTCCTGGACAGCCCGGTGGACGTCTGCCTCGGGTATTATGTCCATCGGAATCCGAGCAATCATTACGACGGCCGGCTGAACATTTGCAAGCTCGGATGGTTCAATTATCCGGCCGAGTCGCAGTATACGGCTGCCGAAATAAAGCAGCTGCTCGCGGATCAGCGAACCAAGTTCAAAATCCACGGCGGCGGGATGGGGTGTGCTCTGATCAAAACGGACGTTTTCCGTCGGATTAGCTACCCCTATTACGACTGGGTAAATTATCCGGATGACAATCGTGGGATGCTGAGCGAGGATCTCTATTTCTGCGAACAGTGCCGGGTCGAGCAGATCCCGATCTACTCGGACGCAAGAGTGGGCTGCGGGCATATCCTCAGATACGCACAGTGGCCGGAATGAGGTAATTATGCGATACAGAATGAAAAACGCTCTGACCGGATCCATCATGGAGGTGGACGAGTCTAGAGTTGACGAGTATGTCTCCAGGGGACACGTTCTCCTGGATAAGCCGGAAGAGCCGAAGGAAGAGCCCAAGCCGGTCGAAGAAGATAAGCCGAAAAAGAGAGGGTCAAAGAAATGAACGCGTACGCCACAGCATCGGACGTGATGATCCTGTCCGGAAAGAACTATACGGCAGAAGAGATCATGCGGATCGACGTGCTCCTTCCGTTGATTTCTGACGCGCTCCGAGCAGAAGCACACCGGGCTGGGCGGGATCTCGATCAGATGATCGAAGATTATGAGCCTCTTGGGAACACTGCTCGGCTGGTGGCCGTTGACATTCTGATCCGGGTTATGCGTCAGTCATGGGAAGGGAACCCAATGACACAGGAGTCACAAGCGGGACTCGGATACTCGTACAGCGGGACATATTCGATTCCGGGCGGTGGTGGCATCGCTGCTGCCATCATGAACAACGATCTGAAGCGGCTCGGCATCAAGAAACCGAGGATCACGCTCGAGGGCGATTATTCAAAGGTCCCGGCTTGCGAGGTGTGACATGGCGACTTATCTGCATGGAATACCGGTTCAGCTCGAAGTCCTGACGCAGACCGGCACGGACTCTTTCAACAGGCCGACATATTCGTCGGCTTTTGTTACGGTCGAAAATGTGCTGGTCGGCAGTCCGACCACGGACGAGCGGCGCGATTCGCTCAACCTGACCGGGAAGAGAATCGAGTATTGGATCGGGATCCCTAAGGGTGACACACACGATTGGAAAGATAAGGTCGTGCAGCTGCCCGCGCCATTCTCGTGCCAGGTCAAGACATTCGGATTTGTTGAGACCGGGATCCAGGACCTGATCCCGCTTGCATGGGGCGGCAAGGTGGCCGCTGAGAGGTTCGAATGAATCAGGTCGTTATCGAGTTGGATCACAACGGCATGGCTGAGCTGCTGAAATCGGACGGATTGAGATCCGTTCTGGAAGCGGAAGCCCGCAAGAGGAACCCCGGAAGCGGCTATTCGGTCAAGACATACAATGCCGGCTCGCGTGTTGTGGCTAAGATCCAGGCAGACACAGCTGATGCTGTCCGGGACAATCTGAAAAACAACACGCTGCTGAAGGCACTGGGGAGGAACAAATGATCGAGGAAATCGTCATTGATCATCTTCTGAAAAAGTTGAAGGTCAAAGCATACATGGAGACTCCGGAACGGGATGCTCCGGGCGAATATGTGCTGATCGAGAAAACCGGATCCAGCAACGAGAATCTGATCACGACTTCCACGTTTGCGATCAAGTCGATCTCGACATCCATGCTCGGTGCTGCCAAGCTAAACGAGGCGGTCAAGGAAGCAATGTCCACGCTGATCGAGAACAATGCCGTCTCCCGGTGCAAACTGGACTCTGACTACAACTTCTCTGATCCGGATGCTACAAAATACCGCTATCAAGCGGTTTATGACATTACACACTACTAAGAAAGGACAAAACTTATGCCTACGACTAATGATGCTATGAAGGTCTCCGCAGGGAAGCCGAAAGTCGGTGGTGCGATCTTCCTCGCTCCGACGAGCACCTCGCTCCCGACTACGGCCACGGAGACTCTGAATGCCGCTTTTGCGGGCGTCGGGTATATCTCCGAGGATGGAGTGACCAACACTCTCAACAAGGACATCTCGAAGATCAAGGCTTGGGGCGGCGACGTCGTGCTCGTTCTGAACAATGGGCTGGAAGATCAGTTCAAATTCAAGATGATCCAGTCCATGGACAGCAATGCTTTGAAGGCGGTCTTCGGAGACAGCAACGTCACGGTCACAGCAGCCATTGGCGGGACTCCTGCGAAGATTGACATTAAGGTCAATAACAATGAGCAGGATGCCAAGGCCTGGGTCATTGAAACGATTCTCAACGGCGGCAGCCTCAAGAGGATCGTCATCCCGAACGCCAAGGTCGAAGCGATCGGCGACATCGTCTATCGTGACAACGAGGCGATCGGGTTTGAGATCACCCTGGCGGCGAGTGCTGACTCCAGCGGGAACTCCCACTATGAGTACATCAGCGGGCCGACCGGTGCGACCGGTGCGACTGGCACCACCTGATAGGAGGGAATCATGACAGAAATAGTCACGGCCAGCGGATTTGCTGTCCAGGTCGACGAGGAAGCTGTCCACGATCTTGAGTTCCTGGAAGTCCTTCGCGAAGTTAAGAAGGATCCCACGGCTCTGATGGATCTGTCTGATCTGGTGCTCGGTGTGGACGGGACCCAGGCGCTTAAGGCGCACCTCAAGGAGACGAATGGAGGAAGGGCAAAGATTGAGGATTTCGATCGCGCCCTTCGCGACATTCTCCTCCAGCTGAATGTTAAAAAAAAATAATAGCGTTAGCGGGGTACCTGGAATATCCGGATGAACTGGATTGTGACCTCGCTCAATACTATGGAATCCTCGATCGCGATGCCCTGCCGGTGCAAAAACTGGCGGGGCTTTGTGATGGTTTACCGCAAGATTCGCGGATAAAGATGCGGATCAGCGGCTCAAGTCTGACGTTCGAGCAGCATTTGCTGGTTGGATGCTTCGACGCGCTTCGCGTGATTGTCTGGCAGAACGGGGGAGGGAAAGGACCGAAACCCGAGTCTATCCTGGCAAAGCTGACGGAGAAGGAAGAAAAGTCTGATGACATCATCGCGTTTGATTCTCCGGAGGCATTCATGCGAGCGTACACGTCAATTAGGGAGAGTTAAAAATGCCGTCAAATATCGGAAAAGCATATGTGCAGATCGTGCCGTCTGCTCAGGGAATCAGCGGATCGATTTCGTCTATTCTCAGCGGCGAGTCCGAGTCTGCCGGAAAGAGCGCAGGATCCTCCATCGCGAGCGGGATCGGCGGCGTGCTGAAAACTTCTGCTGCGGTTGTCGGAGCGGGGTTAGTGGCTGCCACGACCGGCGCGATGGCTCTGGCGAAAAGCGCTGTTTCCAATTTTGCTGACTATGAGCAGCTGGTCGGCGGTGTCGAGACTCTCTTCAAGGATTCTGCTGACATCGTCCAGGATTACGCTGACCAGGCATACAAGTCAGCCGGCCTGAGTGCCAATCGGTACATGGAGACCGTGACGAGCTTCTCGGCGTCCCTCTTGCAGTCCCTCGGCGGTGACACTGCCAGGGCAGCCGAAGTCGGGAACATGGCGGTGGTCGATATGGCTGATAACGCGAATAAGATGGGCACTTCAATGGAGTCGCTTCAGAATGCCTATCAGGGATTCGCGAAACAGAACTATACCATGCTCGACAACCTTAAGCTCGGTTATGGCGGCACCAAGTCAGAGATGGAGCGTCTCTTACAGGATGCCACCAAGCTGACCGGGATTAAGTATGACATCGGCAATCTGTCCGACGTCTATTCCGCGATCCACGTCATCCAGGAATCTCTGGGCATCACCGGCACAACGGCTCTGGAAGCTGAGCACACGATCAGCGGGTCCTTCGCATCGATGCAGTCAGCGTGGTCGAATCTGATCACGGGCATCGCCAGGAATGACGCGAATATTAGCAAACTAATAACGAATTTCGTTGCGAGCGTCAAAACGGTGATCAATAACGTGATGCCGGTCGTCCTCCAGTCGCTGTCCGGTCTCGGCCAGCTGATCGAAGGGATCGCGCCAATGCTGGCCACCATGATCCCGGGGATCGTCGAGTCGGTTCTGCCTCCGCTGCTGAGTGCAGCTGGGACGCTGCTGAGTGCTTTCGGAGACGCGCTGATCCAGAATCTTCCGATGCTGATCGACACGGCTCTGATGATCGTCACGGGGTTCGTCGGGTTCCTGATCGAAAATCTGCCGGCTCTGATGGAAGGAGCTGCGCAGCTGGTCCAGGGTCTCGTCTACGGGATCACGGACGCGCTTCCGGTGCTCGTGCCGGCGGCGATCCAGATGGCCATGACGATTATCGACAACTTCATCGAGGGTATCGATGGGACGGTTGATCTGATCGTGGACGCTGCTCTGACGATTGCGATCGCGCTGTTTGACGGTCTGATCGATGCGATCCCGAAGATCTGCGAAGCGGCTCCGGAGATTATTCTGAACATCATCGAAGCGCTGGATGCCAGGATCCCGGAGATCATCGAGTGTGGTGTGCAGTTGCTCACCGCTCTGATCGAGAATCTCCCGTTGATCATCCAGACGATCCTGACAGCGGTCCCGCAGATCGTGGGCGAGCTGGTCATGTCGTTCATTAAGGCAGCTCCGCAGCTGTGGAGCGCCGGCCAGCAGTTGGTCATGGGCCTTTGGGATGGCATCAAGGGAACGATGGGATGGTTGTGGAATAAGATTTCCGGATTCGCGCGCGATGTGATCAATCACGTTAAATCGAGCCTGGGCATCCGCTCTCCGTCGACTCTGATGATGGAAGTCGGTGACTACCTCATGCAGGGCCTCGGCGTCGGCATCGAAGAAAACGCGAATATCGTCCAGGATGCCATGGATGGAGTCGCCAGCATGATCGATGGTGAGATGACCGGATCTGTCAATATGACAGCCGGGATGCTGAACACGGCGTCAGCGGCCACCGTTAATGCCAATGGATACGCAGCCGACCAGCAGATCTCGCTCTTGAAAGAACAGAACGCGCTGCTGAGAGAACTGATCGAGAAGTCCGGTGTTTACCTGGACGGCAAGATGATCTCCGGCGCTATGAACCGATATGCGAGAGCAGCGGGGGTGTGATCATGGAAGAACCTACTGTAATCTCCAACAGCACACTGACGATCACGAGCGGTTTGACCGTGATCGATGTCACACAGATGATCGCCAAAGGCGGGCTGAAATACTCCAGGCGCGATCTGACCAAGTCAATCCAGACAATGGATGGAAGGATGCACCGGGGCAGGGTGGCTGTTAAGGCTGCCATCAGTCTCACGCTGATCCCGGAGACCTATACGGCATATTGCGATCTGGCCACCGTGCTGGAAGACGAGTATGTCGCAGTGACATACCAGGATCCCGTGCAGGGTCAGCGCACCGTGCAGATGTATGTCGAAGAGCGGTCAGCTGCGCTTCTTGTTCACTATCCGAACGACGTTGAATACTGGCACGAGATTTCGTTCACGCTCCAGGAGGCATAGGCCATGCAGGACGTGTCAGAACTCTATCTAGAAATTACATCAGGGCAGCACCGGTTTGAGTGCAAGGTCTCGATCGGCGGCGTCGATTACGGTGAGGACGTTCTGATTTCTGCCAAGACGGTCAGGTCGATGTTCGCAGGAGCTTCTCCGTCTGTGGGATGCTGTGTGGCCGGTGAGGTCAACATTGAAATGCTGAACCCCTCCGGCACGATCCCGCGCATGGCCGAGATCATTCCGTATATCAGAGCGGTCAATGACACGCAGCAGTCCGAGTGGGTCCAGAAGGGCGATTATTACATCGACACACGCGAAACAAGCGAAAACGGAATCCTGACGCTCCATGGCTATGACGCCATGCTGAAAACGGAAGTCGATTTCCCGATCGCGTCGATCAATGAATATCCGACCACAGACATCCTGGCTGCCCAGGCAATCGCCGACCAGATCGGCGTGGATCTGGATGAGCGCGTGGCTGACATTATGGTCAAAGGTTACGCTGTCCAGATGCCGAACGGATACACGTCCAGAGAGGTCCTCGGATATATCGGTGCGATGTATGCCGGCTGCTGGATCATCAACGACCTCGGCGAGCTCCAGCTGATCACGCTGAACAGTTTGCCGGAAGAGACGAATTATCTGGTCAACGAGAACGGCGCCATGATCGTCTTCGGAAGCACGAGGATCATGATATGAGTACGCTTTACAATTACGCGATCGGCTCGGATCTCGTGGCCGTTGATTTTTCTCCGGCCTTCGACGCTTATTCCCGAGTAACGATCGAAATTGACGATGATACAGAGATCTCCGTCGGATCCGACATCGGCAGGGAGCTGCGCCTCGCGTGTCCGTGGGGCACCCAGCAGATGGCTCAGGACATCCTGGATTCTCTGTACGGTTATCAGTATCAGCCATACTCCGCACAGAGCGCTCTGATCGATCCGTCAGCTGAGATCGGCGACGGTGTGACAATCAGAGGCGTGATGGGCGGGATCTACGCTCAGACGTTGAATTTCTCTCCGCTGATGGAGTCTGATGCCTCAGCAACACAGGACGAGGAGATTGACCACGAATATCCTTACGTTCCGTCCCAGGAGCGTAAGATTAAGCACCTCCGACAGGATATGGAATCAGAGTTCAATATCCAGGCGGGGTTGATCTCTGCCAAGGTCTCAAAGATCGGCGGGGAGCAGAGCTCCTTTGGATGGGAGCTGGACGATTCTTCCTGGACGCTCTATGCGAACAACCAGGAAGTCCTGGTCGCAACGTCTGAAGGCCTGGAGGTCCGTGGCAAGGTCACAGCACTCTCTGGATATATCGGAAACGGATCCAGCGGGTTCACGATCGGATCCACGGCGATCTATAACGGGATGTCCTCGTTCGATTCTTCGGCAGCCGGTGTTTACATCGGCACGAACGGGATCGCGCTGGGTGGTGGCGCTTTTAAGGTTTCGTCATCCGGTCAGCTGAGCGCGACCAGCGGGACGTTCACCGGATCGGTCTACGCATCTTCGATCAGATCTGACAGTCAAAACGGCTATGGCGGGTCCTTCCATGGTGGAGGCCTGTCGAGCGGATCCGTATCAAAGAGCCGGACCGTGTCGAGCGTCCAGAGCACGCTGACGCAGGTCGGAACGAACCAGAGCGACATCGCAAGCATCAAAAGTATGTTTGTGAACACGTTGTACTGCAACAAGGTTGACACTGACCGACTGACATTCGACAGCTCAAGCGTCAAGTGGTGCGTGCACACAATATCCGGCGTCGGAACATTCCGATACATGGGAACAAGCTAAAGGAGATCAAAATGGCTGAATCAGTTTATCCGATGATTAAAACGGCAAGAGGAACAGAGATCCCGATCGCGTCCTTCGGCGTCAGCTCGCTCGACGGGCTCCTGAGGATCTGGATCCCGAACGCGGATCTCTCTGAGATGATGCGCACGTTCCTGGATCCCGAGCATCTCCCCATCACCGTCCACGAGGATCCTGATCTGGATCCGGTCGATTTTTCGCTTTACACGGTTTTCCGGGGCGCGGAGGTTGACTTCGTCGGATCTGTGATGCTCGTCCTCGGGAGGATCTGATGAAAGACACTTTGATCGCTATTGTCCGCACGTTGAACGGGATCAGCGTTTGTGGATCTGAAAACATGAACCGGCTGCTCGGCTGCATCCAGGCTCTTGAGGGCATTGTGGCCGAGCTCAGCAAACCGGAGGAGAAAGATGGCAGACAAGAGAATAAATGAGCTGCCGGCGGCCAGCGCGGTATCGCCGGTTGATCTTTTTGTCCTGGAACAGAGTGGCGTGGCCAAGAAGCTGACCGGGACGATCCTGGAACAGTGGCTGCTCGCTCTGGCAGCCGGTCACGGCGGTATCGTGTCGATTGATTTGACATCGAGCGCCGGGCTGGTCGACACATATACGATCACGTATGCAGACACGGCATCCCAGACCTTCACAGTGACCAATGGAGCGGCAGGTCCTCGCGGAGCAACGGGAGCGACCGGATCTCCGGCGAATCTCGTCAGTTATGAGGTCGTTTATCAGATATCGGCATCCGGATCCGTGATCCCAACAGGCGATTGGTCGAGCTCGGTTCCGACTCTTACGCAGGGGAAGTTCCTTTGGACCCGCACGACGCTGACCTTCAACAGCGGCAGTCCGGTGGTCGGTTATGGTGTTTCTTATGTCGGAGTCGATGGCGTCGGATCCGGAGATATGAGAGCAGCCGTTTATGATCCGAATGGGCTGATCGCAGCTCTTCCTGGCGGTATTCCGCAATATGTCGAAGTTCAGATCCCGGCCTACGAATCCTCAGCTCCTCCGGCAGACAGCGAGAACGGCTCAGCCGGCACGAACAACACGATCGCTCGAGGCAATCATAGCCACCAGAAGGACAGCACGAAAGCCGATCTGGTCTCCGGCAAGGTCAAGCCGAGCGAGGCGAGCTCGTCGATCGTCAGCGTGACATCTTCGAAGACCCTGGATCTGCTGGATGCCGGAACGCTCCAGAAGGTATCCTCGAGCAGTGACATCACGCTCACGATCCCAGTCAGCGTGAACGATGAGACGCTCGACTTCCCGGTCGGCACTGAGATCGAGATTTGTCGGTACGGCACCGGAGCAGTGACTATTGCAGGAGCTGCCGGCGTGACGATTGTTTCAGCTGACAGCGCGACAGGGCTCGCTCGTCAGTATGGCTGCGCGTGCATCAAACAGATCGCCACAGATGTGTGGCTGCTGGTCGGTGATATTGAATGAGAGCGAGTAGACTGATGACCTTGTTCCAGTCGGGGCAGAAGGTCACATATTACGATTATGTCGGAGTGTACTCGACAAGCTCCGGTCAGAGTCAGGCATATTCAATCGGGCTTAAAACTCCGGTGACTGAGAAGGATGTCCTGATCCAGACCAAGTGGATGCCGATTTGCGCAACGGCGAGCAGAGACACGAATTACATGATCGCCCGGCGGTTCTACTGGTCATCCGGCACGGCCTATCTGTACGGTGCCGGGATCCGTCCGGTGGCATATTCCGGAAGCAACAACCGAGGGGTCCTGCTTATCCAGACGACGTATTCAGTAGACATCGAGACCGGCGTGGCCGCATGGGCAAGAGACAGCGAGTGGCTGGATGCTGAGATCAAAATGTCTCTGAATCCGGTCAACTCAACAAACAACTATATCAAGGTTGGTTCGCATCAGGTGTCGAATGCTGCTTCGAATAGTGCAACGGACAGCGGAGAAGAATGGTTCCTGTTCGCACTTAACGGCCAATCCGGCTACTGGAATGACAGATCCACGGACGATCCGCTCGGAGCCGGCCTCCTCCAGAGGACAAAGTTTTATGACTTTACCGGAACGAATCTGCTGGCCGATCTGCTTCCGTGCGTCCGGAATAACATCGTCGGCATGATCGATGATGTGAGTGGCCGGTTTTGCCCGATTATGCAGAACAGCACGCCGCTGGATACGAGTTCCAGCTCCGTGCGGTATGGGAATCTCTCATAAAGGAGCAATTTATGCCAAGAACAAATATTACAGAGGTCTATTTCAATGGTCAGACCACTGCCGCATCAGAAATTAACTGGCAGCGGGATTATGGTCAGATCCTTAAGTTTCCAGATCTGAATCTTCCGTTCGCATATGAGGTCGACTTTTCGGCCGATGATGACGATCATACGATCACGCAGATCGGGGACGCGGACGGCGTAAAGATTCCGGATCAATTCTTTGTTTCCGCTAATATCGTCCACGCTTATGTCTATCTGCACTCTGGGCTGGAAGACGGAGAAACCACAAACCACGCGGTTTTGGCTCTGCACAAGCGTCCAGCACGGTCGCATGAGGAGCCGACTCCGGAGGAACAGTCGGAAATCACTCAAGCCATCGCAGCTCTCGATGCTGCCGTCGCTCAGACTGCTCAAGATGTTATCGATGCAACCGCCGCCAAAAATGCGGCAGAGTTGGCGCAGGGCAAAGCTGAAGATGCTCAGGCCGCCGCTGAACTTGCACAGGGAAAAGCGGAGGATGCTCAGAGTGCCGCCGAAACCGCACAGGGCAAGGCTGAAGATGCACAAGAGGGTGCAGAAACAGCACAAGGAAAGGCTGAAGATGCACAGGAAGCGGCAGAAGGATCAGCGGAAGATTCGGAGGCGTGGGCTAACGGAACAAGGAACGGAGTTCCCGTTTCAAGCGGTGATCCTGCCTATCAAAATAACTCTCATTATTGGGAAGAACTTTCTCGGCAGAACGCAGAGGATGCGGGTTGGACATTTTTCGACATTGATGACGAAACTGGCGAATTGATCGTTATCGTTTCGGATAGTCTGGTCGATGATGTGAGTTTTGAAATCAATGAAGAAACTGGAGAACTGGAGGTTATAGTTGCATGAGTGTTAGATATTCTGCGGGCATTTCTACCGCATACGGTGCGGCTAAAAGGGCGGGGTATACTGGCTCATATACTGATTTTTGCAATGCGCTTGCGGCACTCGTAAATATGTTTGCAACGGCAGAAACATTGCAACCGAGCGAACCTGCAACGGCAGACTATACGGACGGGGTTCTAACGATTGGTGTTCCGAAGGGTGAACAGGGCGAACAGGGCGCGACAGGCGCAACGGGCAACGGTATTGCATCAATCGCGAAAACTGGCACGAGTGGTCTGGTCGATACCTACACGATTACTTATACAAACGGGAATACTTCTACTTTCACCGTTACAAATGGCGAAGATGGGGAAGTAACCTACGATTATTTGGAGGCAAACTATCCAGAGAAATCTGGTGTGATTGACAACGCCTTACAGTTAGCATCCAACAATGGTATTACGGATCAAGTACCGTACCTTTTCCGACAGTCAAAATCTGGGGATCGTGAGTATGATGAGATCGTTGGCGCAACGATGGCATGGAATCAGCTGGTAAATACTGGTGACACAAGCGTAACAGTTCCTAGTGGTCATAAGTATTATTCTCGCATCAACGGTACGGAAACGATTGGATCATCAAATGGCACAGCAATATCTATTAACGATGACTCTAAGGATGATGTGTGCGATTTAACTCTTGCCGTTGGTTCCACAATCGCAGACTACCTTTACACTCTTGAATCTGGTACATCTGGTGCGGGTGTTGCCAAACTCAAAGAGTGGGGTTTTTGTGTAAAGCCGAAATATTCCTACAATGCCGGGTCAATAGAATCTGTCAATATCTCGGCACATAAGATGGTCGGGTTCAATCAATGGGATGAGGAATGGGTAAACGAAAACAAGGATATTGATACAACAACAGGACAACTTGTGCCAAGTGGAACGTATTATTATTTCCGTTCAAAAAACTATATTCCGATCCTTCCGAACGCAGTTTATTTTGACCAGACTAATATTACTGGGAGTTATAGATTGTTTTTTTATGATGCAAGCAAGAACTATATCAGTTATGTATCGCATCCTACCAGAACAACTTTTGTTACACCCAATAATGCGTATTATATGCTGTTCAGAAATAGTTCTAATAGTGGCACAATATACCAGAACGACATCTGCATCAACTTCTCCGATCCTGTCCGCAATGGCGAATACGAACCGTACTGGACAAAATCGTATCCTCTGGATTCAACAAAGACTCTGAACGGTATCTACAGACTGGATGAATCAAACAACCTATATGCTGATGGAGATACATATGAACCGGATGGAACGGTGACGAGGAATTTTGCTGAAGATTCGATAACTATCAATTCTGTGTATGCAAGTTCCGGGAACGCTGATTATGATTTTGCAATAGCAACTCTTTCCGAAAAATGGCAGAGTTTAGGAAATGCCATTGGTGAAAAAGTGTTGCCAAACATTAACAGCAAATCTTTTTCTTCACAGGACATTCCGATTGGTACACTTATTTCTTATTCATCTGCGAATAAACAAGTTGGGATTACAGTTGCGAAAGGAACCACAAAAGCACAGGCAGAAGCAACCTATAACGGGTCGAAAGTTGTATATAAACTTGCAACACCGACCACAGAATCCGCTGATCCCTTCCAGACTCCGCAGATGGTGGACGAGTACGGCACAGAAGAATACATCGACTATGCCGAATCACAGGGGACGAGGGATGTTGCCGTACCAGTTGGACACAATACACGGTATCCGACCAATCAAGTCAAAAAACTTGATGGTCTGCCGTCTGATTTCAGTACGCTGATTGCTCCGACAGAAGCGACCATGAAGGCAACACGGAACTACACGGCGAACGATTTCCTGATCGTGGCGAACCAGTTGTACAAGGTCACGGCAAACATTGCTTCTGGTGGAACAATCACGGTTGGATCAAACGTAACAGCGACCACGTTGGCAGAACAGGTAACTGCATTGTTAAACGCATGATTTCAGCATTATTATTGCGAATTTTGCGAAATTTCTACAAAAATCGACATTAAATTGTTAAACGGAGGGTTTTTAAAATGGCTAAATACGTTGTTACAGAAGTACAGGTTGGACAGGACGGAGTCGCGGGAACGATCTCCAATGTATACGATAACGAGAACTCAGCAAATGCGCAGTATCATCAGGTGTTGGCGGGTGCGGCTGTTTCTGCTCTTGCGGTTCATTCTGCTGTGATGTACACGGACGAGGGGTTCTTCCTTAAAGGCGAGTGCTTCAAGCATGATCCTGCTCCTGTTGAACCAGAAGCAGAATAATCTGCATCTTTTAAGCAATGATGCACGTTATTATCTGGTGCATAGTGTGCTTTATCGTTGGAGCGTGGACGGGTTTTCTCGTCTGCGCTCTTTTGATTGCGGGGGATGATCGATGAGAGTATTGCATCACGGTGATTCTGGCGAAGATGTGCTTTACATCAAAAAGGAACTATTCGCCAAAGGCTACTTCCCGCCAACCGTCCACGAGATTAAATCTGATCGTTGGGGTTCGGACACGGACAAAGCCGTTGAGAATTTCCGCTCCCGCTACATTCCAGCAGGAGAAATCAATCAAACCTTGTGGGATGCGATCATCAACGCAGAACCATTGCCAGAGCCAGAAATTCCCGCCAATATCGGATCAACCGCACGGAGAGAAATTGAACAGGCATTGAACGGCGTTTCAGCCAGAAGAAAAGCAATGGTGTTAAATGCCCTTGCGTTTGCTTGGGATGCAGAAGTGCCATCTGAGTTCCCGCTTTCCATGTATATCAGAGGGGCAAATCTGTATGACGGCGTTGGGGAAGTTCACACGATGACGAAAGCCAGATTGGAAGCATACTTCAAACGGTCGGATTATTCCCAGTATTTTTCCAACGGTCGGAAGGAAATGATGCTTGCGGCATCCGAAGCGGCGAATTACACACTTACGGGTGCGGATTGCTCAGGCGGCGTGGTCGGATTGTTACGTAACACAGAGATCGTTAAAAGCGGGTGGGATTGCTCTGCGGACGGATTTTACAAACAGACAGGCACATGGAGCCATGTTTCGGCATCAGAATTGATACCGGGTGATCTCGTCCACAAATCCGGGCATATCGGAATGTTTGTCGGTGGATGTTATACCGTCAGTTGGGAAGGCGGGGCGTATGGCTGTCAGATCATCAATGTCGGGAAGGCGTTGGATCAGAAACGGAAAGACTTTGATTTTGTATCGAGGTCATTTAAGACATTGGGAAGATGGGAGAACTATCTTCACGGAAAGGGTTATTAACGGAGGTATTTCACTATGAACGAGAAAAGAGATTGGGCGAAGTGGGCGAAGGCCGCCGGGATCCGCGCCATCAAGACCGTGGCTCAGGCAGCCATAGCGGCCATCGGGTCCACAGCAGTATTTTCCGAGGTTAATTGGGCAGTCGTCGGATCCACAGCGCTGGTGGCCGGCATCCTGTCCTTGCTTACCAGTGTTGCCGGCATACCGGAGGAGCATCTGGAGTAAGGAGTTCCCCATGAGCGACATGACAGTCACGTTAGTCTGTGCCATAGTCGGATCGCAAGCGCTGCTGGAGATCGTTAAGGCGATTATCTCCGCACTCAGACGGCCTACAGCTCTCCAGATGGCGGTCCGGTGGTTGTTGGAAGATCGCCTGGAGCGTATAATCACAGATGAGATCCGGAAGGGAGAGACGACGAAACGGATGCGGAAGTACATCCGGAGGGGCTATCAGTATTACAAAGGATTGAAGGGCAATGGCGACATGGATCAGCTGATGGAAGATTATCGGAGGATCCCGGTGAGATACTGAAAAAAGTGTGTAACCGAGTGTGTAGTCAGGCTCCATTTTGCTCCACTCTGTTCCATTGATTTTCTGATTTCAGAGCATCAAAAAAGCCCGTATTCACGGGCATTTGGCGGAGAAGGAGGGATTCGAACCCTCGCGCCAGTCACCCCAGCCTACTCCCTTAGCAGGGGCGGGCTCTTTTTATGAGAAATCCAGCAACGACGGGCTGTTTCAAGGGTTGGCCTTCTCAGAAGTGTGTAATGAGTGTGTAATAGATTTTGAAATTTTAATTTTGTTCAGAGCACCCAGGACCTGATTGTCGTCAGCGTGCTTATATCGCTCTGTGGTCATCGGACGCGTCTGCCTCATTGCCTTAGTGATGAGTGCGGGCGCGATTTTTTCATTTGTGGCAAGCATGGACGCTGTGGTGTGCCGGCAAGCATAAGGGGGTAAGTCGCGGATCCCGATGCGGGCAGTGCACTGGTGATAGGCTTCATACCAGTCATTATGCTTGAGATCCACAAGCTTCTCCGGATGCTCCTGGCAGATCTTGGCGACCACCGGCTTGATGATGGTCGGGATCACGATCGGCTTGGTTTTGCGTTCCTTAGTCTTGAGTCCTGCTCCGGTGATCTTCTGGGCGTCCAGATCGACCATGGCCGTCTGGCACTGCATCAGTTCGCCTGGCATCATGCCGGTGTAGATCATCAGAAGCAGATAACCGACAAACGGATCGCCGGCATTCCAGGCCGACCATATGGCTGCCACTTCGGTCTCCGAGAACGGAACCGGCTCTTCCTCGATCAGCTTCGGGAGCTCGATGTATTGTGCGAGGTTGGCTGGAACATCCTGCTGGGCACAGGCGCGCTTGTAGATGTGAGAGAGCAGCGTCTTGACGTCCCTGGCAGGATAATAGGTCAGATCGGCCACAAGCCTCTGGAGATCTCCGAGATCCAGCGCGGTGATCGGAGTGCGCTCATACTTCTTGATCCGTGACCAGGCGATCCGGTAGGCGGTCTGCTTGCTGTCGGAGAGTTTCGGCGCGGATGCCTCGAGCCAGATCTGATAGAGAGAGCCCACGGTGGCCGTGTCGCGTTTCTTGTCAGCCAGGCCGACCAGCTCCGCACGCAGCTGCGGACCGGCAGCGAGTGCTTCGGATTTCTTGTCGAAACGGCGGGAGAGGGTCCGGCGGTCAGGGTCAAACACAGTCACCCGGCATTCATACTTAGATCCGACTTTACGCACTGATCCGGAGCCGTTCGGGCGCTTGCCGTGGCTGCGCTCGACGATCTGCTTGGTTCCGCAGAAATTGCAGTATAACGATCCGGCGGGGATCTCCTTTTGACATTTGCGGCAGATCATGAGAAATGAATATAGAGCCGGCTTCGATAATAATGCTGGCCGCTGTCGTTTGTGCTGCGTGTGATTATTGCGTAACAGTTGGTTATCCGACTCCAGATCTCATAGACAGAGTCTTTCTGCTCCTTGGGAATATATCCGATCAAATTATCCTGGATAAATACGCCAATGGCATCTGGGTCGTATTGGTTATCCGGATCCGGATGTAAAGTAACAGGACCACGATACTCAATATCTCCCTGGAGGATTTTCCGCATCGCAGATCCGTAGTGGCTGATCCCTCTGATTGATGTGTTAATCGTATAATCATTGAATTTCGAATTATAGGTATGTCCGAAGTCTGCGGCTGCATTGCTCTTCTTTTTATTTGTCAATTTCAGAATCTCTGGGACACAAAACGCAATGACCAGTACCGTAAAAAATAACCCACCCCTCCAATCCTGGGGCCAGAGTACGATCGCGCCAAGGACGCTGATGATTAGTCCGATAAGAGTCCACTTTTTCATAGCCGTATCCTCGCTTATTGCTATTATTTATCGTCTTTGAGTATGCCCATCTGCCTTGCCAATATCTCTAAATATGGATCCAGTGGTTCATGCTGCTCTTCATTATCAGACGTTTCATCCTCGAGTGAAGAGGTTTGATTTTTTGTTTTTATAGCTTGCGCGTACCAGATCAGATCTCTCTTTTGAAGAAAACTCAATTCTCGATATGCTTGAATCAACTTCTTCTCGTCCTCTGATAGTGTTTCTGTTTCTTCTTCGAAATCAAAGAATACTGAAGGCTTGACACCAAAAATTTTAGCCATCTGTTCAATATGAGAACGCTTGATATTTTCAACTCTGCCAGTCTCCCATTTATTGATAGCTTGCCGGTTGACACGAGGGACTAGCATATGGCCAAGCTCTTCCTGAGTTAAATCGTTCAATCTCCGTAGATGCTTTATAACTCTTCCAACATTCATCAGATTTCCCTCCAGTGATATGTCGCTTAAATATTACCATATAATTTTAATAAAATATGAAAAATATCTTGAAAACGAACATTTTTTTCTTGACTACTATATATTGAGGCTTTAATATGTATGTAGCCCAAGAACGTACATTTCCGCAGAAAGGAGGAGCGCCAAATGAACAAATACAGGCTCGTCGAAATCATGCGCCGGAACGGTGACACTCAAGAAAAACTGGCCAATGTAGTCGGACTGTCGCTAAGCAGATTTAATGCTAAGCTGAATGAAACCGGCGGCGCTGAGTTCACCCAAGGAGAGATCCAGGCAATGAAGCAGCGCTATGATCTGAGCCCAGACGAAATCGACGAAATTTTTTTTGCGAAAAATGTATCTTAAGAGCGTACATTTGAGGAGGTGAAGAAAATGACGCTCGCTGAAATCAAAGCATCGAAAGAGATCTTCCTGACCCCGAATGACATCGCAACTGTCCTGGGGTCGGATGCCCAGACGATCAGGGACATGGCAAAAACTGACCAAGCTAAACTCGGATTCCCAGTCACCGTGGTCGGTTCAAGAGTGAAGATCCCGCGTAAGCCGTTCCTCAAGTGGATCGGCGAGAACTGAAACGACAGAGAGGAGAGAACAATGTCTTACACAGTAACCGACAAGCTGATGCTCGCTGCCATCGTGATGCAATTCATTATCGTGGTCATCGGTGGGACGTTCAGCGCCCACGCAGCCAGTGCCTGGCTGACGAACAAGAGGGAAGAACGCCGTGTGATCCGCGACGCCAATGTCGAGAGGATCCAGCGCAGGGCAGATACTGAGCGCACCCACTGGACGGAGCTGCTTAAGGACCGGGACGGCACGATCGCGAGCCAACAGGCCCGGCTGGTCATCATGGAACAGCGTCTGGAGCGCATGGAAGATCTGCTGAGCGTTTCTGAGAAGGAACGCAGACGGCTGATGGAGGAGAAGGCATGAGAAAGTTGATCGTGATCGCAATGGCTGCACTGATGCTCCCTGTTGCCGTCCTGGCCGACTATGATGACGAACCGGTCGCGATCGTTTATATCGAGCCGGTAGAGCACCAGGTGATCTATGACCCGCCTACTCCAAAGCTGTCACCGGTTCAAGAGTATGAATGGGATACGGAAGCGATCGACGCGGTGGCATCCGTCTATTGGGCTGAAACCGGTGCGAACGGTCCGAGGACCTCGCAGGAAAAACTGATGATCACCCAGCTGATCTGGAACCGGTCACAGTACGGCAGTCCATTCCCGAGCGACCTGGTGGCCGTCTGTAAGCAGAAGGGAGAGTTCAACCGAGGCAAGATCTCCGACAGAAATCGCGTGATCGCAAGAGAAAATCTCAACAAAGTGCGATCTCAGGCTGATGGATTTTACCAGGGACTGCCAACAGCAATGACACTGGCCATCTATATGACCAGAGAATGCGGCAGCGGGATCTTGACGTTTCAAGACGTCAACTGGGTCACAATTTACCGCGTGGAGGGATAAAAATGTCGATGACTCGAGCAATCATTAAGCGTCCTGACGAAGAATACGGACACATGACAAACATTAGCACCCGTCTGGAAGCGCTCCAGAAAACTGTCGAAGGTTACATCGAAATGGTGAAACTCGACCAGGACGTAATGTTGATCGTGGACGAGGAGGGGAGGATCAAAAATAACCCCCAGTACAACTGCACGGTCAAAGGGATTCCATTATTCGGAACAATAATCGCGATCGGGTACGGAGGTGAAGAATTGACCGATCTGCCAATCACTTTCAAGGACTGGAAAACAAAATATTTAAATGTGAGGTGAAAATTCAATGTCTACTACAAAAGTTACTCAGCAGGATCTGGAGGAGTTCTTCTCCGGTATCGAAGAAAATGTCCTCAATAAAGAGGAGGCCCCGGACAATGTCGCAACCACCGCCCAGGGCGCAGATGAGAGAACAATTCTCGAATCTTATTTTAGCACATCTGTTGGACGATTTGTCACAAAAGTCCGCGAGTGGAACGCTTACGCCAATCAGGGGCTGGATCAATACGACCACAAATATTATCTCAAGGCTGAATTTGGCGACAATATGCAACTCAATCTCAGTCTCTTCGTCAGGAAGGGAGCCGAGCTCGATCTGATTAACCTTATTGAGTGTACGGCCAGGGATGACTTCAACGCCGCAGTCGAAAAAGCTGTCCACGTTGTGGATGCACTATGGGATCTGGCTCGCGCCATGAAAGGAGATTACCGCAATGACACTTTATGAAATCGCAGAATCCATCATGGCCTGTTTTGATCCGGAGACCGGCGAGCTGGCTGACGTTGACGCTTTTGAGGCTCTCCAGATGGAACGCACTCAAAAAATTGAGAATATCGCGTGCTGGATCAAAGACTTGACGGCAGACGCAGCTGCTATCCGGGAAGAAGAAAAGTCCCTGGCTGATCGCCGGCGGGTGATGGAGAACAAGGCCGAGAACCTCAAGACCTACTTAAGTAGGTTCATGGGCATCGGGGAGAAGTATTCCAGCGCACGGTGCGCGGTGTCCTGGCGTAAGTCGACCAAGGTCGAAGTTGACATGGATGAGCTGCAGCGGGATCCGCGTTCGGAGAACTACCTGCTCTACAAACTTCCGGAAGCCAACAAGACGAAGATCAAGGAAGATCTGAAGGCCGGATTCGAAGTGCGTGGCTGCGTGCTGGTTGAGAACAACAATCTCCAGATCAAGTGAGGAGGTGCTTTAGATGGGCCTTGGAGTTTTAATCATTGGCAAATCCGGGAGTGGGAAAAGTACTTCACTCAGGAACTTTGATCCTGACGATGTAGGGGTCATCAATGTGATCGGGAAACCGCTCCCATTCCGGAACAATCTCAAAACGATTCAATGCACAAACTATAACGACATAAAACGGCTGCTCATGGCATCGACTGCGAAATCCATCGTGATTGATGACGCTGGATACCTGATCACGGATATGTTCATGAGAGGGCATTCGACCGGAGCAAAAGGCAATCAGGTGTTCGAGCTTTTCAACTCAATCGCTGATGAGTTCTATTACCTGATCAGAAGCATTGACCAGCTGCCTCAGGACAAGATCGTTTACTTCATCATGCACGAAGATAAGAACGATTACGGAGATATTACTCCGAAGACAATCGGGAAGATGCTTTCTGAAAAGGTTGATGTCGCCGGCCTGTTTACGATCTGTCTCAGATGCGTCTGCGAAGATGGGGAACATAAGTTCCTCACTCAGACATCTGGGTCTGATGTTGCAAAGAGCCCGATCGGAATGTTCCCGGAGAAAGAGATCGATAACGACTTAAAGATGGTCGACGATACAATCCGGTCATTTTATGGGTTCCATGATAAGCCTGAGTCTTCAGAGAAAACAAAAAAATTAGAAAAAGGAGATAAATAACGATGCAGAAACCGAGTGGAATTGATTGGAATAATGTTAAGCCTTCAGATGGGTCTTCCCGCAGGATTGTTCCTGGTGGATATGTCTGCCGGATCCGGCTGGCCGAGGATGTTCCTGACAAGGAGTATCTGAGGATCGATCTCGATATTGATGAAGGCGAGTTTAAGAATTACTTCGCCGATATGTATGTCCGGTTCGGCCGCAAGTGGCCATGCACACGGATTGCTTCCTACAAGAGCACCGCAATCGGGATGTTCAAGGGATTTATCACTTCTGTCGAGGAATCCAATGACAGATATGTCTGGGATTGGGATGAGGCCAAGCTGAAAGGGAAGTCCGTTGGAGTGCTGTTCGGCGAAGAAGAATACATCGGACAGGACGGAGAGGTCCATACCGTTGTAAAGCCTCAGATCTTCTGCTCTGTTGAAACTATTCACAGTGGCAATTTCAAAATCCCGAAGATCAAGAAGCTCGATTCCGACAAGAGCACAACCTATATCGGGCCGGAGTCGAACATTCACCAGACTGGATCCATGAATGGCATTCCTTCTTTTGAGCAGATGGAATCAATCGATCCTGATGAGATCCCGTTCTAATGAAAAAGATTGATTTTGATCAAATCAAAAGAGCCGTACCAATGGAAGAGGTTCTCAATCATTACGGCATACAGATGAACAGGGGCAGAGTTGCTCTTTGCCCCTTTCATCCTGATCGGCATCCAAGTTTGCACATTTACCGCGATGGGTTCTATTGCTTTGTATGTGGTGCCGGCGGGGATCAGATTAACTTTATCGCACGTTATGAAGGCCTTTCAAACAAAGATGCAGCCATTGTTGCCGGCAAAATTGGCGGGATCAGTGTGGCTGACGATGTGAACGATTTCGAATTCAGCAGCGCTTTAGCAATCAGGAATAAAGAAAAGAAAGAGAGGGAAAACAAGATTTCCTCTCTTAAATCACGATATGCAAAGCGGTGTGCAGAGCGGATCCGGATCATGAAGACGCTATACGAAGCTCAGAAAGAGTCGGACGAGTGGGATGCAGCTGCGAACAGACTGCCTGGCCTCGATTGGGAGCTGGATTTCTTGTACGAGGAGATCTGTAACTATGAAAAGTGACAAGCAAGATCAGCAACCGGTATGGACTGCGAAAGAAATACTTAAGGATTTCAACTTTGACGCAAAGCAATTTGAATCAGAGTCGACGCCATACTTAGCGCTGTTTTCTCTCTACGGGACAGATCCAAAAGATTCCAGGTTCGTTAAGGCTAAGAACGTCCTTAAAAAATATGCGAAATCTATGGTAAATGTTTCAGCAAAAACATTCGACGAAATGCTGAAATCTGAACTGGCGAACTGGAAGGAGCAGCAAAAGAAGGACGAGAAGAAAAACGGCGTCGAAGTAGTCACGAACAACGAGATAAGCATGACGCAATTCGGGCCCGACGATCCTGCCAGTGTCTGCTGTGGCCACTGGAAAACAGACAGGGGTTATGTCTACCAGATCGGGCCTAAAGAGCAAGTAATCGTCGCCTGTCCTCATCCGATTTTGCCGGTCCGTATCCTTAAAAACGTGGATACCGGTGACGAAAAGGTTGAAATCTATTTCAAAAAATCCACAAAAGGCAAATATCAATCAATCATCGTTGACAGGAACGTGATCGCTTCAAACATGAAGATAGTCGAACTGTCTAAATCTGGCGTGAACGTCATATCTGACACTGCAAGGTTCTTGGTGAACTATTTCTATGAGTGCCTGGCATACGGACAGGACCAGATCGAGACTGTTGAGTCTATCAGCCGGCTGGGTTACATCAAGGACTACGGTTTTTCTCCATATTACAAGGGGCTCGTGTTTGATGGAGAAAATGCTTATCGGAAGATCTTTAACGCCGTCAAGTCGAATGGCGATTACGAGGTCTGGCGGGATCACGTTCGCGAGATCCGCAAGATCGTCCGCGACAAATACGACAATCCGGTCAATAAGGCAAAACTGGGAGCCAGGCTTGTGATTGATGCGTCGTTTGCTTCGGTCATCCTGGAGAAACTCGGAGATCTGTCATTCTTTGTCCATCTCTGGGGAGTCGAATCTGGGACAGGAAAAACCGTGGCTTTAATGGCTGCTGCATCAGTATGGGCAGATCCGAATCCTGGAGTATATATCCAGACGTTCAATAGCACGTCTGTCGGCCTTGAACGATACGCGGCGTTCTTCGGAAATCTTCCAATGATTATCGATGAAACTCAGCTTGCCAAGCGAAAAGGCGGGATCGATTTGTCTACGAAGATATATGAGCTCACCCAGGGGACCGGCAGGACAAGAGGGACTAAGGACGGCGTCGCTTACACGGCATCCTGGCGTCTGTGCTTTATTTCATCGGGGGAGACTCCGATAGTGCAGGAAAACGATGGAGCCGGAGCGCATAACCGAGCATTTGAGATTGAGACGGAATCCGGGAATCCAATAATCGAAGATGGGCACTTGACGGCCGAGATCGTCAGAGAAAACTATGGCCACGCCGGCAGAGAATGGATCGACATTATTGATCGGAACGATGACAGCATTATCGAGCGGATGAAGGTCGCATATTCAAGCGCATATCAGTATTTCCTGGATCAAGGGATCACCGGAAAACAAGCAATGGCCGGTGCGGTCCTGTTCGCAACCGATATAGCCGTCAGCGGGTATATCTTCCACGATTATGAGCCCGGAAACTGCCTTACCTGGGACGACATTATTGGATTTATGAAAAAGTCCGAAACGGTCGACATTAACCAGCGCGCGTATGCCTTTCTTGTGGACTGGATTGCTCAGAACTCACAACGCTTCCAGGATCCGCACGGAATATCGGCATCTTCCGGAGATGTTTACGGACGCTCAACCGGAAGATCGACGATCATTATCAATTCTGTTTTCGTCAAGGTTATGAGCGAAAACGGATTCAACGGCAAAGCGCTCAAAGAGTGGTTAAGAGCCAGGGGACTCATCGTGTTAGGTTCAAAAGGTGAAACGACTTGCCGCCATTATACGTTCGCCGGAGAGAGGCCGTATTCTATCGAAATTCTAAACGAACCTGACCCCAAATAGCTGCTTGTTCAGAAAAATAAGGGTAAAAACTCTGAACTTCTGAACAAAACACTGAACCTCTGAAACGCTTGTAGTTATTGAGTTTTTTGATAGTTGTTCAGAAAGTTCAGTAATTTTTCCAACAATACTCGCAATAAGAGACAAAAAACATTTTTTTTGTTAAACACGTTGTTATTTAAGGGTTATATGGAATCCACCTGAACTTTTCTGAACTTCTGAACACGGAGAAAGAGGTGAGATAAATCAGATGATAATCTGCTGCGACACCAGAGAGCAGAAAGACGCACACGTTACGAACTGGTTCGATCAGAACGGAATCAAATGGATCCGGAGCAAGTTGTACGTTGGAGACTATACGCTGCTGCATGATCAGTCGACCTGTGTCGACAGGAAAAAGGATATGCAGGAGATCTACGGAAACTTGATCCAGCAGCACATCAGATTCAGAGAGGAACTGATCAGAGCAAGAGAGGCAGACATCCAGCTGATCGTCCTGATCGAAGACCCGCACATAAAAGACATTGATATGGTTTATCTCTGGCAGAACCCAAGGTATTTTCAGTGGGTTGCAAAAGGAAGTAAAGGAAGACCGCCGGCTTCATCATCAAACATAATGGGGATCATGAAAAGGATGAGCGAGGTGTACGGAGTCCGGTGGGAGTTTGCCAGACATGACCAGATTGGAGCAAAAATCGTTCAACTATTAGGAGGTTGTTAAGTATGGATTTTGAACCGAGAAACGCACTGCTCACGATAGATCAGGTAAAGGACCTTCCGGTTGGATCTAAAGTAACTTTGAACGGATACGACCGGCGCGGGAATCATACACTCCTAGAGTGCACGGTCGTGCAGAGTGGCCGGAAGAAGGTTCTGGAATACATGGACCGATCCGAGTATTTCCAGATCAAGACAAAGAACATTAAGAATTATCCGAACAAATGGTACACAGAAGGGTGGCGAGGATGGTGACAAAGGCAGATCAGATCCGATCAATGGACAACGCCCAGCTGGCCGACCTGCTCTGTTATCTGACCGGGAGCCACTGTGAGAAATGCTTCTTCGGAGAGCACGGTGAGGACTGCGGGGCAGTGATTTATCTCAGGAAGGAGGTTGTGGACGATGAGCATGATAAGTAATTTCAGAAAGAGTACTCTGACAGCTTATACCGATGCGGGTCTGGAAGAGCGGGATCAGATCACCGACGTCGAGTTTGAAAAGACGAACGCAATCGAGTTCTGCACTCCGAAGGGAAATAAGGTGCTGTTTCAGAAAGTCAGGCATGGGCATTGGGCAAAATTATATGCTGACCATCAATCATGCGGGGTAAGACCTTTTACATTTTACTGCTCGGTTTGTCATGAAATAACAGCATTCAAGCATAAATTTTGCCCGAATTGTGGGACGCAAATGGACGAGGTGACGGAATGAGCAGGAATATGGCTAATGTGTTAATCGGAAAGAAAATTAAGTCAATTAAGGTTGATGGATTTGAAGTAAAGATCACTTTTACGGATGGAACCATTTTTGAATATAACGCATCAGATGCAGGGTATTCCAGTTGGACAATTAAAGCAAAGAAGGTGACGGAATGAGCAGATATATAGAAGTGGATCATCTGAAGAAGTCTATTGAAGAGTTACCTGATTGTTATAACGGATTTTCGGATACATATGACAAATCGTACATCATCGGATTGATTGATGAAGAACCTACAGCAGATGTTGTTCTTGTTGTACGGTGCAGAGAATGTAGGCATAGGTATCTGGAACACGATGTGTGGATATGCCGATTTGGGTTGATAATTCCAGGCCCAGATGGGTTTTGTTCTTATGGTGAGAGGGCAACAGAATGAGCAAAATGAAAGTCATAATCCTCAGTGAAGTCGAGCAGTTCTGCCGCGATCACAATTTCCATACGATCGGCCTTGAAACTCTCCGCGAGATGGCGGTCAGCAAAGCAGATGATGACGGATTATCGAAAGCCTACAAAGCCGGCTACGCCAAAGCCCACCAAGCCATTATCGACACGCTAGCGAGGGAACGGCCATGAGCAGAGTCAGAGGAAAACCGAATACGTGCCACAATGACCGCGAAGGCATGGGCAAACGGATCACAGATCTCCGGCTCGCGCTGAACTTAACACAGAAGGATCTCGGTAGCATGGTCGGGATCCACCGCGTGTCGATCCAGCTTTATGAAAACAACAAATGCACGCCGTGCGAAGAGAACCTCCAGAAGCTGGCCATCGTCCTAGGGACAACCTCGGAATACCTCGAGACCGGAGATGAGAAACTTAAACTGCCGAAAGGTGTGTTTGTCCCAAAACAATGGAACGTCCTTCAGCACGATGCCTGTGGCCGGATCTACTGCCCGTACTGCGGAAAGGGCAACGGCTTTAAGGTCCGCGAGCTGCACTACAACCAATTACCATTCCCGGAATACTGCACCTGGTGCGGGAGGAAGGTGATGACATGACCAAAGCAGACCTGACTGAGCTCCGACGGCTGCACACTGCGTGCCGGACGATCGAAGAGCACATCGACCGTCTCAGGAGCTCAGCAGAACGATACTCGGCACCGCTCTCCGGGATGCCGCACGCGCCGGCCTGGAAGGATCAGATGGCCGAGTATGTCGCCAGGCTTGACGACCTCCAGCGGCGGTGGACGGAGATCCGGACGGAGATCGAGATCAAAGGGCAGCAGCTGGAGATCGAGCTCCAGATCCTCGGCCCGGAGGAATACCGGATCATGTTCATGCGGTATATCGAGGGTTACGGTTGGCACAAGATCCAGCGCCGGATGCACTACTCTGACCGCCAGGTCTTCCGGATCCACGCAGCTGCTCTTGTCAAGTTGGCAGTAAATGTCAGTTAGATCCGTGTTATAGTGCTAGCATGAGTTATTGAGTACCTGGTGCGATCCGAAGTTGTAAGGACGCGCCGTGGGCTCAACGCGAGTTCCTCTTTTTCTTGAAGGGCCGGTGCTTCCGGTCCTTCTTGTATTTAGCGGGACATCGCGCCAAGGTTGGGTGGGAGCGGCCCTTTAATATCGCTGTGGTGGGAGAGCGGGGCACTTTTAGTGAAGAAGGTTATCGTATATCCGGCATCTCGGGCATTCTATGTTGACGTTTTCTCGGCGGTTAATTCTGCCATCCAGAACGCCGGCGTGGACGAGATCGTCCTGATGATCCAGGATGATCAGTTTCCGTTTGAGTTACCAGAGAACGTCCGGACCATTAACGTATCGACGCAGCCATGGTTCGCGGAGGGATTTCCGAATTACCGGAACGAGTACGCCTATATCTGTCTGGTCCGGGTGGCGCTGGCCAAGCTGTTCCCCGACCTCGACCGGATCCTGTCACTCGACGCCGACACGATCATCACTCGAGACATCACAGAGCTCTGGGATCTCAACATGAACCAGCACTATGTGGCCGGCGTTCCCGAGCTGAACATCACCGCGCGTCTCCAGCGTCCGTATATCAATGCCGGCATGATGTTCTTTAACCTGGATAAGATCCGGGAAGATCACATCGACGATCGGATGATCAAGATGCTCAACTCGACCTGGCTGCAATGGCTGGAGCAAGACTGTATCAACGAATGCTGCTATCCCGGCCTCCTGACGCTCGGATCCGAGTATAACTGCTCTAGGTTCTCCGCGTGGACGGATTGGCCGAAGATCATCCACTACGCATACACGCCGGACTGGCGAGACCGGGAACTGGTCAAGCAATACGCCCGACGCTGACCACGACAAGGAGGGGTCCTTATAAAACCGCCGCCCTATCGGCCGGATCACGATGGAAAACACAAGACGGCCTTCGAAAGAAACCGGAAGATCATCTATGCGACGCAGACCCACTGCGCAATCTGTGGTCGTCCGGTTGACTTCAGTCTCAAGCCGCCTGACCCGATGTCTCCGTCGATTGATCACATAATCCCTCTTTCAAAAGGAGGCCACCCGTCCTCGATCGAGAATCTCCAGCTGGCTCACTTGGGCTGCAATCGGCGCAAAGGAACAAATCTGGAAAAATCAAAACCGCCGATCCAACCGGTCAGCAATCGTCAATTAGTTTTATCGGCGGACTGGCGCACCTACTAGGGGGCGGAGGCCCTCAGCCAGGTGGCCGGCCAG
>Ga0265299_10001102_pt1 | contig 32411 bp, 49 predicted proteins | sample AusTroGonzalo_MG_4_FD_193485 | JGI IMG/M metagenome (GOLD analysis project Ga0265299, IMG submission 193485) | Bovine rumen microbial communities from tropical cattle in Woodstock, Queensland, Australia - Gonzalo_02 | ecosystem: Host-associated > Mammals > Digestive system > Stomach > Rumen ... | reverse complement strand
GCCGAGCCCCCTCTCATAAATCCCATCAACCAGGGGGGCTATATGATCACATGGCCCTGCTCGTCTGTCCGCCAGCGCACGCCTCTGTGCTCTTCCTCGTGGCAGTTCTTGCATAGCAGTTCCAGATTGTCCCAATTCAGAGATATCCCCGGATCCCCGATGTTCTCCGGCGTCAGCCTTGTCTTGTGGTGTACCTCATCCCCCGGCACATACAATCCATGCGCCAGGCATCGCTCACATAATCCATGCCTGTATTGCCTGTAGCCTCGTGAGCATTTTAACCACGCCCATGATTTGTAAAACTCATGCGCGAATCTTGTCTGTTGCACTCCGGACCCTCCTCGCCGTGATGGAGTGCGACCCGCGGCCAAGGCCAAGGAGATTCACCTCCGCCGCTCCCGCAAAATTGCGAGCACAAAAAGTGACGGCCCCCGATCCCGGAGCCGCCTACGCCTGGAAAGGTTATCTGCAATCTTTCCGACACTAACACAATATCACGAAAACATTCCCCATGGAGTTCTAAATCATCTTTGCATTCTCTTATCCAGCATATCAAAGAAATCTCGCCTGATCGCAAAGAATGCGTGTTTGAATGACGTCGGCATCAGCGCCGCGTCTATCTGCGTGTATGGTTTCCCGATACAAACATTCTGGATAATGGCCGCGTACCATTCCCCGCCGCCTACTGCCCGCGCGCACTCATCCACGATCCCGATCTTGTTCAGCAGTTTTTCCCTCCGTTCCGCTGCCAGCGCGACCGGATCAGACTTCCCGGATCCGTGCGGCTGTCCGTCCGCATTTATCGCCTTAATGCCAAGCAGACTGTTTGCCTCGATCTTCCATGATGGATACTGCCGGCAGAAATACAGCAATTCAAAATACCGTTCTTTTGTGATCCCGATCTTCTTCCAGCATGGCACGTATCTCATGGTTTCAAGCTCCTCAACCACTTCTCATAGTCTTTTGCCGCCTTGTTGTATTCCCCCGCCGGAATCATATCGCATCCCAATTCCCCGTTTTTGATCCGTGCGCTTATGCTGCCCGGCCTGAGGAAGTTATAGTAATACAGCCACTCTTCCAGAAATCTCCATACTGCCGGCGGATCCATCCGCTGAATGCGCCGCGTGAATGCCAGGTCCTCTGTGTGCGCCCAGCCCGGAAAACGCGCTTTTCTGAGAACCTCCCTCCGCCATGCCTTATTCCATACCGCCGGATAAATCCGCGTCGCGCTCTGCAGCCGTATGCCGAATCCTTTCCACTCAAACCCGAACGCGATGATATCCGCCGGTCCCTTTTCTGTTTCCTCCGCGATTTTCCTGAACGCGCCCGGCAAAAACCAATCGTCATCATCCAGGAACAGCACCCATTCACCCCGCGCCATATCAATCCCCGTATTCCGCGCGGATCCTGCGCTGTGGAAGTCTGTACAGGCGACCTTGTCCGTAAATTCCCTGGCCATTTCCGCCGTCCCATCCGTACAGCTGTCGCATACAATGATCAATTCATAATCCTTAAAGTCCTGATGCAGCACCGACATGATCCCGTGCTGGATAAACGCCTCGCTGTTGTATGCCGGAATAATCACGCTGAAAAACGGTTTGTTCATTCCCTCTTCCTCCTCATCACGCACCTGATATATACCCCGTCCACGAAATCACTGTACCTGACCTGGCAATCCTGCAGCACATACCCCGGATACAGTTTTTCCATGACGTCCTTTGCCTCGTTCCGGAAATCGTGCGCGATCCTCCGCACCCTGCTGTTATGGACCTGCGCGTCACGGCTCCGCCTGACCGGCTGTTTAAGGTTCCGGCTCCCTCGCCACTTTCTCACGCCCGGCCTTTCCGGACGATCCTGCTTCTGCCGCGTGAAGTACACCGCGATCCCGCCCAGGCCCTCGTCCCTCGGCTGCAGCCGGTCCGCGTTGGCCCGTCCCTTCTGCCATATCGCCTCCAGTTCGTCCCGACCCACCCCGCCGTTCATGATCATGTGGATGTGCGGCCTTTTGCCGCTATACCCCGCCGCCGGCATCTCGTCCCCGCCGATGGCGTATATATACTTCAGCTCGTCGAGCCCCCGCCGCTCCCTCGCCCGTTTTACCCTGGCAATGAAGTTCCGGACGTCCTTGTCCACCCGTTCCGGATCCGGAGCCGTGCCGGCATAACTCAGCGTGATCGCCACGTCCTTCTCCGTGAAATTCGCCTCAACAAGCTGGATCAGGTGAAGCCGGCTCCGCTCGTCGTTCGCCCGCCGCTGGGCCTCCCTGGTAACCTGCCTTTTCTGCCGCCGCAGTTCTCCCCGCTGCTGCCGACCGAAAACCGGGAACACCTCCGCGTCGATCCTTGGCCCGCTGACCGTGGTCCTCCGCCGGTAACCCATCTTGCCCACCGGGATGAAGCTCGGCTCTTCCAGGAAACTTCCGTCTCCCATGATCCGGTTGTTGAACAGATCCTCATATTCCCAGCCCATGCTTCACCCCTCCTTCCCGGCTCCGTTCCTCCGGGGAGGCGTGTACACCCTCCCCGGACCCCTCCCGCTGCCATCGTCATTTTTGCTGACGCTGATACGCGAGAAGATAATACTCATTACAAGCCTCATAATGCGGAACCCGTCCCGCCGTTCCGGAGGCTGTCCCTCCGCGGGCCCCTGCCGTCTTTCCGGCTGCCAGTTGTTTTATGCGTTCAGACTCATTCCCGGATTATCAGCTCCGGGCGGCTGTAATATATGAAGGTTTCCCCTCTGGTGCGCGGGACGGGAGTTGAACCCGCCGGCGTCAGTTGGCACGTCCACAAGAAAACCGGAAGGAGCTATCTCCTTTCAAATTATTTTGTTGATCCTGCCGCCCGTCCCCGCCGCGCATGATATCCGGATGGCCGCTCACAGGCGTGCCTTAATCCGGCGCCTGGTTATTCGTATTTCATTCTGCTGCGCGGTTGCGGAATATTTCCTCCGTTCGCCGCGCAGATCTGCTGAAACCGTTCGTATTCCTCCGCCGTCAGGTATTCCCCCGTCCGGATCTGACGCAAAACCTCATCCCTGACCCTGTGCCATGGCCATTTCCTTTTTTCATGCGTTTCCCAATGCCTGATTACAATCCCCCTTGAATCGTAATCCATGAATCCATCCGGAATCGAATGGCCGCCCACGTAATATTCCTGCTGCAGGAAATCCGCCAACCGGTCCCTGTCTTTCAGGATCGCCGCCGCGTATATCCGGATCTTACTGCCTGAAAATCCGTTTCCTTTTCTGATCTGCTCCCGGAACGACCTTGTGAACCAATCCTCCGCCGGATCCTGCATCGTATCAAACATGGTTATCTGTTCAATCTGCATTTTTGCCGCCCGCTCCTTGTTAAATTGCGATTCCCTGCTTTCGGTGCCGTTATTCGGTTTATCATTCCCTCTATCAGGTATGCCGCTTCTGTCATCCCACTCCTGTACGCATACGGCCCGCCCTGTAAATGGTCGAAAGGCGTATACAATACGTTACTTTCCTCTATGATCTTCTCCCTGGCCTGTTGCAGGATTCTGATATCAGATCGCTTGCTCATCGCTTTAATCCTCTTAAGATTCACTTAAATTGCGCTTAGATTCACTTGGATTTAAATGATTCACTGGCTTCTCAATTTGTTTGCCCACATCCAGTGATATTCACAGCACGGATATATCCTGTTCTGTATGATTATCATCCGTGTTGCTTCCTCTGATCTGTGAGCACTCATGCAAAAAAACAAATCATCTTCTCAATCCGCTCCTATTGTGAAGTTACCGAAACCAGAAATCAGTCAATCCTGTTTTCCGTTTCCGAGCTTTTTTGAATCGTGCTTTTTTGTATGCTTTTCTCCATCCAAACGGTGTCATATTCTTTCGCTCCTTTTGTTATTTTATGTTCCTTTAATAATTGAGCCAGCAAGAAGCATTGTTAGGGATAGCCAACCTATCGCAAGAAGCATATAACCTATTGTTGGCCCGTAGTTTTCTTCTTTTAGCTCGTTTAATGCTGTCATTACCAACACACCGAAAACCAACAAGACGATTATGATGCACCCACCTATTCCAAGCCATTTTCCGATATTGAAAATAATTTCACCCATGCGTTTTTTCCTCAATCCTCCTATATTCGGAACTAACCGTTCAAAAAAAATCACATGAATTTCAGCTGGTTCACGATCGGATTGAACAGTACGATTTCCCCGCCAACCGCGTCCGCTACCCTCCGCGCGGCGTCCGTGTTCCTCGTCTGCCAGGCGTCGTACTGGCTCGTCGACCAGCGCAGTTCATCCGAATACAGGATCTTCCCAACCAGGTATTTCCTGTTTTTCCGGATGATCAGCACTGTGTGCCGCCTCAGTTCATCCCTCGTCATCCTCGTCATCCTCTTCCTCCCCCGGTTCGTCCGCATTCAACTGCCTGATGGCCATCAGGATCTCCTCCGTCAGTTTGAACCAATCGTACGCACTCAGCAGGATCTGATAGTTCACGCCGCGCAGCAGCATTCCGATACCTTTCACTTTCGTGAATGTTCCGTCTTCCAGCACCCGGCTCCACAGGCTTGCCGCCTGCAGCGGTTCAATTCCGTCAATCAGTTCCGGCCCCGCCGCCATTTTCTTCAGTTCCTGTTCCGTCCGGTATTCCTGCCGGATTCTCTGATCCTGTACGAGCTCCACCGAAACGTCCCCCTGCCGATCCTCCAGGACCTTGATCGGCCCCTGGACCTTCACCACAGGCACCTGCTCCGGAATCGTCTTTGCTGTCTCCACGACGGCCTCCGGCTTCTTCTCCTCCGCCCTGAACGTTGCCGGCAGTTTCGTTTCCATCTCCGGATCCTGCCTGACCGCCGCGTCCCGGATAGCCCTCCATGACGATGACGGATTTCTGCTCCCGATCTTTTTCAGGTATGGCAGCGGATTGCCGCCGTCCAGCGCGATCTGTACCGCCTTCTTTTTCTCTTCCAGTGTGACCTTGTGCATATCTTTTTCTCCTTGCCCCATCATTTCGTATCCGCGCAGGCACTTCCACGAGCAGAAATAGATGTGTTGAAACTGCCCCTTTGGCCTCTTGTATGCCCACCTGTCCGGATGCAGCACCGTGAATATTTTTCCGCAGATCACGCACTTCTTGTCATCCGGATCCCGCCTTTTCTTCATTTCCCGTCACCCCATCGGCTGCAGGTCCTTCATGGCGATCTGTACCGCGTCCGGTTCCATCATGATCTCCTCCTGCCACGCCGCGATGGACCGCCGCACGCCCTCCGCCTGCAGAGCCTGGCAGAGTCCCTTTAACTCATGGATAACGCTGTCCCATTTGCAGAACTCTTCCTCCGCGCCTTCCAGCGGAATCAGTCCCTCCCGGCGTACGGAACAAACGCGGCGCTTTTTTTCCATTTCCTCAATCGTGATCCTGACCGCTTCCATCCTCGTCATTCTGGATCTACCTCCAGGAATTCCGCCCGGATATATCCGCGGCTTGTGCAGGCCCAATCATCCGCGATGTAAAACACTGTGACCGTTGACCCGTTTTTGATCCATTTCGCGCCATCCACCTGCGGGCCGCCGATCCAGCGCCGGCAGGCCACCCGCCCGTTGCTCGTACATACGTAATTTTCCATGATCGTCCGCGGCTCTTCCGTAACCACAAACCCGGAATAGATCCACCCGGCGCATTCTCCCACGCCGTAGCACCGGATCCACCCGTTCCGGCTCTCTCCGTCCGTTCTGAACCAATCGCCGCTTTCCAGGCGACCGATCTCCGCTCCGTTTGTGCTGGGCGTTGCCCGGACGTTTACATAGTGTCCTTCTCCTGGTTTGCACATGACGTACGCCGTTGAAAGGCAGTCCTCCGCCCCCGCGTTCATCCTGGCCCCGATCAGATACCCGATCACCGCCATGATTATGATCATGCACCCAAATGCCGCTATCTTTTTATGGCTGAATATGCTATACTGTTCCTGATGTTTCATAATCTGAGCATCCTTTCTCAAGCCGTCAGCGTCGCACCGCCGGCGGCTTCTTTCTTTTCCTCCACGCGCATCTTTCTCATGAAATCCCGCGCCATCGTTTTCAGGTCGATTTCCGGCAGAGCCTGGCCGTTTTCCCCGGCATCCACATACAGCGGCACCTTGTCCAGCAGCTCCCCTGTCAGCGGATCCCGCATGGCCGTCTCTCCAACCATGACAAATCTGCTCATGCTCCTGCCTCCTCAAGTTCCACCGCCAGCGCGAAGCCGAGCAGGTCCACGTGGATGATTTTCAGGGATGAAATCTGATAATCCCGCGTGGCCCCCAGCCACTCCGTCCGCCGGATCGCGCCGTCACTGTCCGTCCTCTCCACGAAAATGTGGCATTTCGTCACTTTCCGCAGTTCCTTGATTGTCATGCTTACGCTCCTTTCTTCAGCGCGCAGATTTCGTCCGGCGTCATCCGCAGCACTGTCACGATCGCAAAAAATGTCTCCACGTCAATTTTCTGCTTCCCGCTCAGCATTGCCGAAAGCGCCGTTTCGCTGACGCCGATTTCGTTGGCAAGCCATTTCTGTTTGACCCCTCGGCTGTCGATCGCCGCCTTGAGCATCTCGTGTATCATTTTTTCACCTCCCCCGATAATTGAGCATTGCTCAACTTATACACATTATATTGAGTGGTTCTAAACCTGTCAATACAAAAATTTAGTTATTCTTGATTTTTATCTTTTTGCTTGTTATAATCCCGTCAGAAAGGCAGGTGGTTTCATTGGAAGATATGAAAAAGACAGCCGGTGAAAACCTGAAGAAAATTGCAAAACTGAAAGGCATCCAGAATAAACAGATTGCCGCCTATATGGACGTATCCACAAGCAGCGTTTCCCACTGGTTCAAAGGAGACAACTTCCTTGATATCCAGAACCTGTACAAACTCTGCCTTTATCTCGGCGTGACCCTTGATCAGGTTTTCGGCCTGGCCCCTATCGTGCTCAGTTTCCTGAATCAGGACGAGGAAAAGGTTCTTCTCGCTTACCGTGCCGCCGGATCCGAAACACAGGCCGCCGTCCGCCGCGTTCTTTCCGTTCCTGAACCTAAAAAAGATACGTCATCAAAGGCAAAATAGCCTATATCAATCAAAGGAGTGATTCACCATGAAGCGGGCCGCAGCGCTGCTCCTTTTCTTTGTTGTTCTCTGTTCCTCCGCCTTGGCGTCCGATGCCCCTGACCCGATTGTCGGAACGTGGTACTTGCATTATTCCAGAGACACCACCCCGGATTTCTCCTATTTTGATGATTCATGTTCCCGCCTTGTCTACATCTTCACATTTCATGAAAAAGGCCTTGTCACTCTTCTGATGTCAAAAACAGAAGACGGTAAAACACATCCTTACGAGGGCCTTGTCGGCACATGGAAAAATGATGGTGAAGATTACCTTCTTTCTCTCAACATGGATCATCCCGTGAAATGGTATGCCATGCTGATAGACGGTTTCCTTTTTGTACGTCCTCATGATTCCCCGGATCATCTTCTGCGTTTCAGACCTCTCTGTACATTCTCTCCTGATACTGATTATCTGCAGATCCCGTAAAGGAGGCCGCCATGAATCCCGAATATAAACCGGCTGTCATATATGCCCGTTACAGCAGCTCCTCCCAGACTGAGCAGTCTATCGAAGGACAGCTTCATGACGCCTATGATTTTGCCCAGCGCGAAGGATATACGATCCTCCGCGAATACATCGACCGGGCCCAGACCGGAACGAACGACAACCGGCCATCGTTCCAAAAAATGATCAAAGATGCCGAACGTTCGGATTTTCAGTATATTCTCGTCTGGAAACTTGACCGTTTTGCCCGGAATCGTTATGACAGCGCCGTTCACAAGCATCGTCTTGCCCAGTTCGGCGTCCGCGTTGTCTCCGTGAAGGAAAACATTTCTGATACTCCTGAGGGCGTCATCCTGGAAGGCCTCCTGGAAGCCATGGCGGAATACTATTCCGCTGACCTTTCCCAGAAGATCAGACGCGGACGTCAGGAATCCGTCCGGAAAGGCCTTTTCCCCGGCGGCCCCGTTCCGATCGGTTATACTGTGGAGAACAAGCGCCTCGTTCCCGATCCGCGGACCGCCCCCGTTGTAACGGAGATTTTTACCCGGTATGCCGATGGCGAGCGGATCATCGATATTGTTCACGATCTGAACAACCGCGGCTTCCGGGCCAAGCGTGGCGCCAAATTCATGCGTTCCACCATCGTCCACATCCTTGAAAACAAATCATATACCGGTGATTATTATTTCAACGGAACCATCGTCCGCGGCGCTGTTGATCCGCTGATCGATCTGGAAACCTTTGAACGCGCCCAGGCGAACAAAGAAAAGAACCGCAAAGCGCCCGCGAAAAACCGCACCCCGGAAAGCCCCTGTATCCTCCTTCATAAACTTTATTGCGGCGAATGCGGCCATAAAATGACCGGCGCTTGCGGAAAAACCAAGGCCGGTGTTCAATTCCGGTATTACGGTTGTGACGGTCGTACCCGTTTCCACACACAGTGCGGTATGCACGTCGTGCAACGCAAAGAACTCCACTACGCCGTTTGCCGGATCGTCTCAGATCTGATCCTTTATAAAAACCGCAGGACTCTTGAGGCCCTCGCTGACAGTATCATGGAAGTATACCTTGCCGATCTCGATACATCAGAGCTTGATGTCCTGGAAACTCAGTACCGACAGACGGAACGCGATCTTGACAAGCTCGTTGATTCCCTGATCACCATGCCCGAATCCGTCCGCCCCCGCATTGCCCAGCGTATGGAAGAATTGGAGGCACAAAAAAAAGACCTGGAGATAAAACTGGCAAAAAAACGCGCCGAATGCAGCACAACATTCAGCCACGAAGATTTCGTCAAATATCTCCAGGTCACATTCACGGACATCGAATCAATGGATAATCAAAAGTTCATCATTGACCGGTTTGTGAATTCTGTATATCTGTATAATGATGGCCGTATCGTCGTGTACCTGAATCAGATCCGCGGATTACCCTTCCTTCCCCCGGATGATAGCATTCCAGGCAAAGGAGACGTTAATCGCGCCACTCCCATCACGCCTCCGCCCGGAATCCGCAAATTGGCGCCGTTCTCCCGGTATTCTTCTTTGTACACGTATGCTCCAACGTACGTGTGCAAAGAAGAATACTCCTCGCCCCTTTTATTCTTCCTTCATGGCCGCGTTGGCGTCATAGCCTGGCGATACAGGCTCACAAAATCGGACAGACAGGATCCTGACGAATAACAGCCAGCCTCCGGGATAAAACCCGGAGGCCTTTTCATTCAGTTTTCATCCTCAGGCGGTTTTTCTTTGTTGTAGTTCGCCGTACTGATTCCAAGCAGAGCGCCCAGGAACGCGTCCACCGCCGTGATCGTTCCGACTATCTCCGCCGCGTACGGGAAACCCCAGATTTTCGCCAGCGCGAAATACAGCGTTCCCACCGCCGGCAGCAGGATCAGCGCCACCCACTTCAGTACGTCGTAAACCTTATTGCTCATCCTCATCCTTTTATACCTCCCCAATCAATAGAAGTAGTCGCAGGCGCCGCCGTTCCCGGCTTGCCCGCTGCCTGCGTCTGCGGTGCCGGTGTCTGAGGGCCCAGCGGCAGATCTAAAAATTTCTGTCTAAGGTTGTCCATGACTCCGTTTGCGCCCAGCGCATGGTATTGCACATATACATTTTCCAGGTTCGCCCTGTCATCCTCGTCGGCCCAGCCTTGATTCCGGTAATACTTGTATCCCTGTATCAGCCGGTCCCGCAGCAGCGCCTGCACGCCCCTCTTCACGGCCCGGATCTGCACCCATGTCGTTATGATCACGCCGAGCAGCAGCGCCGGTATTCCTGCTGATTTCACTATGTCCCATACGTTCATTGTTATCAGCCCCTTCCGATCTGTTCAACGATCTGTTCCATGATTGCCTGCAATACAGGCCAGGCCGCTGCCGCCTGCTCTGCGTTCAGCCTGATCGTTACAGTTTCGTCCGGATTGATATCATCCTCCCCGAAATCCTCGCCTATGTCCGGATCCGGTGCCGGTTCGTCCTCATCATCAAACCTGATGAATTTTGTCATCATCCATCCTGTCAGGCCGCCTGTGACGCATTTGCACCACGTTGGCCCCCGTTCGACAACCGTGATTTTGCTGCCTACGCTGATATCCCAGTAATACGGACAGCTCGTTGACGGTTTCTGCCTCAGTTTCACCGTTTCGCCGCTCTCAGCGACCACTGTTCCCTGCAACTTCTCATCCTCCTCTCCGGATCCTCCGCCCTGGCCGTTTCCATGTTCCAGGATCCAATTCACGCTTTTCCCGTAATCGAACACCCGTTTCAGTCCTACCCGGTTCCAACCTCCGTTTTTGATTGTCCTGTCCCTGAAAACGGAAGTGGCCACGCACCCCCGGCTGCTGCTTGAATGGATAGCGCCGTCATTCCGGTGCGTCACAATCCCGATATGGCTGGCGTTCCCGATTCCGTCCGCCCTGTATTTCTCCGGTTCCTTTCCGTCCTGTTCCAGGATAAACAAAAGCGCCCCTGTCGGCACGCCGCCGAATATCGCCACGCATTCCTCCGGCGACCCTGTCCAGTCCATATCCCGGAACCATGCGTTGCTCCCCGCAAGATCCCTGTCGTATCCGACATCCGCCATACACTTTTCCACGAACCTCTGGCAGTCCATTTCACTGTATGGTCGGCCTAAATATTTATCACCTGCCAGGCTTAGCGCCTCCGCGTTGTATTTCATTCCTTACGACCGCCTTTCCATTTTTGCGGATCCGGTCCCAGCCCTATGACCCATTCAACTGCCAGCATTACGATAATCACGTAAACCCACCACGGCATATCAATATCACCGCCAAATCACAATATAATTTTGTTCCCCTTGCTTTTTTGGCGTTAAAGCGCAATAATAATGTTGAAAATTGAAAAAGAGCGCTTGCGGCTGGTACCCGCTAACGCTCTGGCGGAAGATGTGGTCGTAGCACACCCTCCAATGAATGATTCTATCACATCCCTCCGCCCGATGTAAAGAACGGAAAGGATGTGTTTTTCATGTCGTATGAAACCTACCGCAACGAACTCTATGTTTCCCTGCTCGGCAAAATCCCGGAGGATCAGCTCCTGACCGTCATGCGCGCCGCCGATGCCGCTGCCGTCAACTACGATTTTACCCGGAAGGAAACCGCCATAACCGTCTATGGCGCGATCCCGGACGCCGTAAAGCAGTACATCGCCTCCAAGGCGGTTGAGGGCTGTGTTCCCGGCACGCTGTACGGATACAAGCAGATCCTTACCATGTTCTTCGCCGCCGTCCGGAAACCCCTTCAGGAAGTCATTCCGAACGATGTCCGGTCCTATCTCGCCTGGTACCGGCAGACGCGGCAGATTACCGGCTCCACCGCCGACCGGATCCGGCGCGTATTGTTCGCTTTTTTCAACTGGTGCATAGAGGAAGACCTGACCACGAAAAACCCCGTCAAGAAGATTGACGAGATCCATTCCCAGAAAAAGAAGCTTCGCGGCCTTTATCCGATGGAACTGGAATACATCCGCAGCGCCTGCCGTAATGATCGTGAGCGTGCTCTGATTGAATTCATGTATTCCACCGGCTGCCGTGCCTCTGAAGTCATAAACATGAAAGTCAGCTCCCTTGACATTTCCAACGGAACCGCTGAAGTGTTCCACGGCAAAGGCGACAAGGACCGCACTGTATTCCTGAATTCAAAGTCCATCGTTGCCCTGCAGGCCTACCTTGCTTCCCGCCGCTATGATTCCGAATATCTCTTTAACAGCACCCGCGCCCCCGGCGGCGCGATGACCACGAAGGCCGTCCGGAATATGATCATCAGTATCGCCGCCAGGGTTGCGGATAAAATCCGGATCAAGACCACCCCGCACACGATCCGCCGCACCACGGCCACCATTGCATGGCGCAACGGGATGCCTGTGGAGCAGATCCGCATCATGCTCGGCCACAGTAAACTGGAAACCACCATGCGTTATATTGATTTCGACTGTGCCGACGTCAAGCGGTCCCATTCCATGTATGTGGCCTGATTACGCTTCCGGTTCTTCCGGCTCTTCCGGCGCCTTCCATGTTTCGTTGATCAGCACAATCCCATCCGTGTCCGTGATCATGCAGCTGACAAAGTCAGTGTTCTGCTCATGGCCATAGGCGTACGCGCCCAGGTATGCGTGATATCCCTGGAGTGCCGCTGCATAGCTGTCCGCGATAACGATCCCCTTGTTATACGTGCCGCCGGTCTTCTTGATCTGATGAAGGAAAAATTTCTGATCCATGTTTTTTACCTACCTTTCTAAAAATGAATAAGATCAAAGGCCGCTTGTTTGCGGCCTTTTTAACTGGGTTTGTGATGTTTTTTGTTTTCCGCCGAACTTCCACAATCTGACCAGATTGGGACGATAACAGGAACGAACATTGATTCAACTGAGACTATAATTGGGAAATACAACGGGGTGAACTTATATCGGCGTATCGTTATCGGAACAATAAATAATCCGACATTAAATACAACTGTTGAAATCCCCTCGTCATCATGGAGTGGTTCATTACCTGCTTATGGAAAACTTATTGTCGCAAATACAACGTTCTTCTGTGACCCGGCACAAATTGCTGAAATAAATAGCACAGGCATCCGCTTGTATATGGACGTTAACGGAAAAATTTATATAAATCAAGGATTGGGTCAAGTATCAAGAATCCTTGTTAGAATGTATATGCTATACATTCATTAAATATTGTTGTATTTATGCAAATGATAAACCACCTATAATCTCAACAATGGCGTATGTATCATAAGTAGCATTTGTATTATTGACCTTCAGGCTTGAACCACTGATTTCACAAGTGATAGAACCATTCTGAAACAACTGCGTAAGGTTTGAATTGTTTGCAGATATCTGAAGTACACCACCATATCTCCACGCAGTATTTGAATCACTTGTCACCAAAACAATGTATGACCCGTAATTCGTCATTCCTATTTCAGAGAATGTAAGGGAAGTTGAATTGTTCTTCAGAACGGTTTTCCCTATTCTGTTCTGTTTAGTGGTTCTTCCACTTAAGGTAACAATCTGGTCAGATAGAGAATTTGCAAACCCGTCCGTCGCCGCCGTCAGGTATGTTCCGTCAATGTCCGTGTTCGCCGGAATCGCCTTCGTGGCCTTGTACGCGCCGTCTGCCTTTCCGGTGATCGTGGACCCCATCAGCAATACATATTTCCCGGAAGCTACGCTGACCGCGCACTGCTTGCCCTTCACGATCGGCGCCAGGCTCTGTGCTGCGGTGTCGTGTGCGTCTACGGAATCATTATGCGCGTCAAAGATTTCCCGCCAGTTGTCTGTCCCTTCAATCTTTTTCGCCCCTGTGTTTGTCGTTATCATGATCTTTTCACCTCTCTGTTATAGTGTCAGCGCCTTCAGTTCGTTCACTGTCAGGGCAAACATATCAAATGTTCCGACGATTTCCGCGCCATTCACCCAGGCAGAGTATCCGTTCATAATCTGACCGGCTGCCGCTGCCCCGTGTGTTCCTGTCGCTGTGCTTGAGCTTGTAAACGTTCCTGTTATGTTCACAATGCGCCCGGCGCTGTCTTGATCTCCGACTTTTGCAACAACCCCGCTTTTGATATTCCCGGCGGATAAATTTTCGGTTTTTACCGCCATAATGGTCTGAGTCCCGGAAAGATACTGCCCGGACGACATTATTCTGTCATTTGAACTGACAGGCCAGCTTGTCGCGCTCAGCGATGGTATATTGCCCGTCACCTGGGCGCCGCTCTTATCGTGCGCGGTATACCCGTGCAGCATCTTACCCGGAGCGACCGTATCCGCTGTCAGGTCTATCAGCGTCGTTCCGTTGGCCAGCTGCACTTTGTTTACATACGGATTGCTTGCAGGTGGAATAACATACCTGTCTGCCATTTTTCTCACCGCCTTATCAGGCGGCGCCGATAGTCACGGTCTTCCCGCCTGCGCTGTTATCCGTTTCCGTCACCGTAATCGCGGCAACGTTAACCTGACTCAGATAATCGTATCCTGTGCCGGGCAGGATCGTCTGAGCGCTGAATGTCGGCGTGACGTCCGCAGTCCGTGCGCTGATCGCTTCGCCGGTATAGTCGCCTTCCACGCCCAGGATCGTCACACCGCTCTTGATGTTTCCGGCGATTATTTTTGCCTGTTCAACACTGTCAATACTGACTTTGCCGCTGCCGTCATGGTACCCGGACTGAATCGTGTACTGGCCTGCTTTTGTGCTGATCGTACCGGTTACCCCGCCGCGGTTGGGCATGGAACCTGTCAGTTTTGTACCGTTCTTGTACGCCGTTTTCGTGTTCAGAATCTCTGATGCGCTTGCGGTCGCGTCGCTGGTATCCGCGTCATATGTACAGGTGCCTGTTTTCGCTTCGCCGCTTGGCATGTGGAATTTGATACCGCTCAGCACGTCACTTGCGGTAACGTCATCCTGCGTCAGGTCGATCAGCGTCGTTCCATTCGCCAGAACTACTTTGTTTACATACTGATTGTCAGCCATTTTCCCTTACCTCTTTCTTTATATTTTTTATAAGATCCCGATAGTTACCGTTTTTCCGCCCTGCGGGTTGCTCACATCTGAAATCGTGATTTCATGCACCGTCACATCGTCCTGCATCAATTTCCCGTCCGTCTGCAGAATCTGTTCCACATTGATTCTCGGCGTAACCTCATAATCGCCGTCATAGATCGGTGCTGTTCCGCCGATAATCACCACGTCCCCCATGACGAGCGTCTGCTGCTGTTCCTCCGCGATCAGCAACTCAACTCCTCCCGGACTGACCACCTCAAGCACCACATTGCACAGACAGCACTCAGCCATAACTGATCACTCCCTTTAGCAGCACCGGATTCACGAAAATGTTTGTTTTCCCCGTCGCCCCGCTGCTCCCGTCCGGAAAGATGAACCGCGCCTGCACCTCGCAGTTTCCCGGACTCATCCTCAGCGTTTGTTCCTGTGTCAGGCGTATCGTCCCGACTGTGTCCGTTCCGTCAAATTCCACGCTGAAGTCATCCCCGGACGTGAATGTCATCTGGCTCTTTTTCCTGTCATCCTGAATCGTCAGGAAAATCTTTGCCTGTGTCAGGTCTACCCCTTTGAATTTGATCGGAATCGTTGGCGTTGTTCCCTGGTACATTCATCACAGCCCCTTTACCTGCGTCACTGTCATCCATCCCGTCACAACCTGCCGTTTCAGTTTGTCCTTCAGGTTCTGCCCGTAGAGGATCTCACTGTATACGTCAACCGCCGTTCCCGCGAAGTATTCCAGGCCGTGCTCTGAGATCTGGTATTCCTCGTCGATCGTGATGGCGTTTACAGTTTCCTCCGCCCGGACCTGATAGATATAATTCTCGTCGAACTCATACGCGCGTCCGCTGGCCGCAGCCGCCGCCCGCGCCTCCGCGCTGTACGCCGTCCTGCTGATCCGGCTGATGGCCTGCTTATGGACGAAATCAATCTCGTCCGCGACGGTCCCGACCTTCAGCAGACCATACGGGAAGTTTGAACTCATGATTGTGGTGATATCCACCTCGCTCTCACTGTACGCCTCCCACGTCCCGCCGTTCGCCTGGGATATCCAGTCGCTCCACGTTGTCCAGATCGCTGTATCCGTGCCGTTGCCGCCTGTGACGATGATGTATCCGTCCTTTGTGATCTGGAAAAGCCCGTTTTCGTCCGGCGTGATGGCCGTTGTCGCACCGTCCGGCGTTTCCGCAAAGGCGATGCTTGTATAAGTTCCGCTGATCTTGTACCCATACTGCTCGCTGTAAACCACCACCCGCGCATATCCCTTGCTGTGGTCGTACAGGTTCCATCCCGTGCCGATCAGCGCGTCCGGATCCGCCACCGTGATCGTTCCCCGGACTTCCTTCACATAGACCACCACGATCTCGTCACCCGCGATCGGCGTATTGGTCACCGTGATCCCGTAATCCGTCAGGTCAACTTCCGTATTGCTCAGTTTCCATACCGTGGAATACGTGAACGTATACGTTCCGCTCGCGTTCACATACCCGACCCACGTATCACGGTCAATGCTCGCCGTGATATCCGGCGGCGCTGTCCGTGTGGCCGCGTCCACCGTGAGCACCGGATCGCTCTCGCCGTCCCAGACGATCGTGATCTTGTCCCCGCTGATCGGTTCGTTGCTCACCGTCACGCCGTAATCAGATGGCGTATGGTCCCAGCTGTCCGTATAGTTGAGCTCGTATGTCCCTGCTGTTTCCACATAGGCGATGAACGTTGTCTTGTTCAGGCTCGCAGTAATGGCTGCCGGCGCTGTCCTCGGCATCGGCGTGACCGTCCCCGTGATGCTTTCCGCCGTGTATCCGGTATGAACCCTGTTGCCCAATAATTTCTGCACCCATGCGCTTCCGTCCGATATGGATCCGCTGCCTGCTGTTGTCCGGGCTCTGAAATATCCGTTTACCTTTTCTGCCGCTTCACTGTAAAGGTTGTCCGCCAGCGGTACCCGCTCAATCTCCACGTTTCCGTCCGCGTCCGGGCCTTCCCCGTTCACGGTTTTGACCTGTCCGGAAACCATCGCGTCAACGTGCTGCTTGATGGTTTCCTCGCTGCCGGTCTGGTACCGGATTTCCGCCGCCGTCTTGTTCTTCAGCCCCGTGATATCCGTCTCCGCCGTCGAAACGCGCCCTGTGACCGCGTCAATCGCCTGTTTGACGGTTGTATCGTCCTCTTCCGTCATTTCGATCTGATCAGCCGTCCGCGTGGCCCCGCTCTGCAGCGCCTGCTTGATGGTCTGCGCGCCCTGGGAATTGTCCACCGGGATATCCGCGCCCGTCCTGCCGGCTGCCGACTCAATGGCCGTTTTCACGGTTGTCTGATCCGTTGAGCTCATCCTTGTGTCCGCGCCGGTTACGATGATATGCCCCTGGTTGTCCGCGCTCTGCCCGTTCACCGTCACAGCCGTCTGCAGTTCGCTCTTGTCCGCTTTCAGCGCCAGCGCGTCCCCGACCGCCTTTGCGTCCGCCGCCTCGCCGCTGTTGCTCAGCGTGTCATCGATCGGCACCGTGATCACGGTGGCGTCGTCCATTTCTTCCTCAAATACTTCGTTCAGATCTTCAGGTGCCATGCTCAAATCCTCCCGCTCACAGACTCAATGTCAATCGTTCCCTTGAATACGGTCCTCACCGGCACGCCTTCCACCATCCGCGCGGATGACGTCAGCGCGTTTACGCAGCGGGCCGTGCTCGGCGTTCCTTCCCATACCGGCGCCACGTTATACCGGCGTTCCATGGAATACGTTCCCGCCGCCCAGTCATCCGTATCGTCGTTGTGGAATTCGATCAGGACAACGCCGTCCCCCAGGCCCCACTGATCGTCCAGGCGGTAGATCCGCTGCATCACGATTTCCCCCTGCGGATCCCGGACCGTGAACAGCATCCGGCTGTTTTCCGTCCAGTTTTCCCCGCTTTTCCTGGCGCAGTGGACTTTGAACGATCCTGTGTCCCCCGCGTTCATGATGATGTTGCCCGTCTCCGTGTTGAAAATGAACCCCGGCGCGTTAGCCATTGCCGATCACCGCCTTTCTGATCACCGCGCTCACCATGCCCCCGGCCTCTTCGCTGATGGCCTTCAGATGGTTGTATCCCACATATTCACTGATCACGCCGAACCGGTTCGCCGTGATCCTCCGCGTTTTCTCCGGATCCGAAAGACACGGATACGCCGCTGCCATCACTGTGTTTTCCAGGTAAACGTAAAGCACATCGTCGCTTTCGTTCGCGTGCCCTGCCAGCACCGTTCCGTCATTCAGCGTCAGCGTTTCGCTCATCGCCTTTTGCCTCCTTCTCCGCGTTGGCCATGGCGTCCAGGCACAACTGGATGTTGTCCATGGCGTGCCCGATCGCCGCCACCTGTTCCCGCAGCCCAACCGGCATACTGATGTTCCCCAGCAGATTCAGCGTTGCGCCCAGTGCCTCCGCAACGGTCATTTTCGGTCCTTCCATGCGCGTTACTCCTTTACAGGTCAGAATAAACCAGCGTATTCGCGTTCACCTTGTGATATGTTCCGCCGGCCAGATAATACAGTGCCGATGTTGTGAAGTGCCCCGCGTTCGTTGCGATGCTGAACGCGCCCAGGTTCTTCCATGTCCCGTCCGACAGCTGGATCCACTTGTATCCGCTGATCGTGCTCGGCGTCTTATTCAGTGCCGTGGTCGGTTTCGTCGGCGACGTCGCCGCGCTGGATCCGTTCAGGTCTATTTCCGCCAGTACGACACTGTCGTGTCCCTCGTTATAAATATCCGTCGCGTCCACTACGAATTCCGCGCCGGTCGTGTGGCTCGTCACGCCGCCGTTGATCGTCGCGCTGATCCCGCCGTAGTATTTTTTCGGATCCTCGCTCGCCGCGTATCCCCAGTGCCCCTGCGTGGACAGGTCTGTGTAAATCTCGTTTCCCTGCGGGCTTGCCGTTACCTTGAAGCGTCCTGCCACTCCACCCCAAACCCCGCTCAGTGAAGTGGCCCGGCTAAAAGTCCCTATTACCGTTTCTGTCGCGTTCGCGTTGAACGAGCTCAGCGTGTACGTGTCCCCGCTCTGCGTCAGGGACAGGCTCGTCACGAACAGGTCCTTGAAATCCGTGTAGGCGTATCCTGATCCTGAACTGACCCTGAATTTGAACGTTCCCGCGTAACAGTTGTTGAATGAAAGATCCGTCCCGCTCACGGCCTGCGTTGTCAGGCTTGCCACCGTGGCGATTTTGCCGGAGATGTATGACGCCGTCACATCGCTGAGCGAGCATTTGCCACTGATCACCGTCGTGCTCTTCTCGTTGCCGATGTAAACCTTCTGCGCGTCAATCTTCGCTTCGCTCTCGCCGCTGGATTCGTTGATGGCGAGCACGATGGACGCCGCCGTAACGCTTCCGTCCTTTCCGACCGCTGAAACGATCTGCGTGATCTTCCCGGCTTCCACCGTGATCTTGCCGTCCAGCGTTCCTTCCGCTGTTGTGGCCCGCGTGACCTCCGCCGTGATCCGTTCGGCCTCCACCGTGATTCTGCCGCTGAGCGTCGCGTCCGCGTTCGTCCGGTCGGTCACTTCCTGCGTGATCCGGTTCTTTTCCACCGTGATCCTTGCCGAAAGCGCATCCTGTCCGTTTTTCCGCTCCGTCACTTCCTGCGTGATCCGGTCTGCCTCCACCGTGATTCTGCCGCTGAGCTTCCCGTCTTCTGTTTCGCGCTTCTGCGCTTCCAGCAGGATCCGGTTTTCGTTCGCGTCGATCAGCGTGTACGCCGTGACGATCTGGCCCTCTGCCTTCTGCACCCGTTGGTGAATGCCCTGGCCGTCCACCATGATGGACGATACCCGGCTCCAGTCACTGCTGGCACCTTCTCCGGCCACAGCCTCCGCCACGAGCCCGATATGCTCGTCCGTGTCCACCATCCAGGCGTGATCCGCTTCGCTCTGCTTCGCGTGGTTCTTGCTGCTCTTCTTCGCGGACTTTTTGATATTGTTGATGATGTTGGCGACGTCTTCCTTCTGGTTCGCCATCGTCACCGTCACGCTCTCCGGATCCCTGACCTTGTCCGCCCAGCTAAGTTTAATGATCCGCTCCTGGATCGTGGTTCCGTATTCCGGCAGCGGCACCCGGCACACCTTGCCGAGCGTCAATTTGTCCAGTGGTTCCCCCGTGGCCGCGCTCAGATCCATGCCGCTGATCGTCACCGTCACAAGCGGCTCCGCGTGATTGTTCAGCCGTTCCTCCGCCCTGGCCTGCAGTTTCGCCTGCGTGTCCAGCGATGTGTCCGTTTCCACCCGGCTGATGATCCCGTACAGGTTTTCGTTCCGGCTCAGGTATCCGGTGCCGCCCAGGTGCATATTGTTTTTTCCGATCGGATAAAACCTCGTATACATCCTGCTGCGGTCGATGCTCTTTTTCAGCGTCCGGATGTTCCTGCTCATCCGCATTTCACATCCTGCCGCCGTCTCCTGCGGCGTGATGTTCAGCCGGAACGGGAACACGGAAAAGTCGTAGCTCCACCACGCGGACATCAGGGAGGAACTGACGGTTTCCAGCGCCTCAAACAGATCGTCACTGTTGAAATTGTACGGCGCGCTCTTGCTGAAACCGAACGTCCCCAGCACCCATTCCCCGCTGTGGCTCAGCACGTACCGCGCCGCCTGTTCCGCAGTGCAGCTCGTCTTCCCCTTCCCGGCGATCGTTGACGGCTGGATGTCCCCGAATATGATCCTGTCCTTCAGCGCCGTCACAACGTGCTCACAGTTCAGCGTGCGCGTTTCCGTCTCCACGCCCTCGTCAATGCTCTTGACCCGCCACACGATGCCCGCGCCCGGCTCGTCCTCGTCCTGGATCCAGTCACCCACCGCCACCGCCGGTGCTTCCGGCCCGATGGTAATGGTGGCCGTGCTGTCCCTTTCGGCAAGGTTCAGCGCGAACTTTTCCGCCCTGAAGCGGTCCTTCGCCGTCAGGCTGTGGCCGCTCAGCAGTTTGATCATACGTATCTCCCCCTCACGCCGACCGTCACCTGTACGGCGCGGTCCGCGCTGAAGCTGATGCCCCTGTCTCCCGGTTTCACCCTGAATTCATCCGCGCCCGTCCGTTTTCCCAGTACGCTCGTGCTTCCGATCCGCGCCCGGAATACGTACAGGTCCGCCGTCTGCAGGTGATCTATGATCAGTTTCTGGCTCCCGCCCAGGTTCAGCCCGGAAAACGTCATGGTTTTCCCCGCGATCGTCAGGGAAAGGTTGTTGATGGTCATGCCGCTCTTGTTTTCCACTGTCACGTCCGCCACGGTTTCCGCGCTTCCTGGCACGCTGATCGTCATGCTCCCCGATCCTGCCACTTTGCTCTTTACCGCCGTTTCAGCGACATCTGTCCAGAACGGAACACTGTATGCCCGGAACGTGATCTGATAAACCGTTGTCCATTCAAAAGCGTCGCCCTCGCCCGGAGCCTGCGCGCATACCACAAGGACCTGCCTGTTTTCCTTATAGTTGACCGTCAGCCATCCTCCGCCCGCGGCCCACGCGTTGATCTTTTCCAGCAGGTTCACGCGTTCCCGGAGTTCGTCCGGACCGATGACCATGGAAAACTTGACAACAATGTCAAGCGTATCCCTCCGCCTTCCTGTGATCCGGTTTCCGTCCTGCGTTCCCGGCGCCTCCGCGCTGATTGAGTCCTTCCCGGCTCCCGGAGCAACCGACTTGATGTTGATCCGCTCGTCCAGCTCGTCCAACTGTACGCCGTTGAGCGCGACCCTGTGCGCCAGTATCATTCCTTCACCTTCTCCTTATTCCCCGACAAGCGCCGCTATGTTTTCGCTGACCCTCGGCGTCAGGATCCGCGCCACCGTCTCCCCGTCCAGTTCAATCGACATACTGCCGATTAGTTCCCTGATGGCCTCTTTTGTCTCCTGCGGGATGCCGTTCAGGTTGTTGATGTCCTCGCTCGTGACGCCGTTCTCGTCCGTTCCGTTCTTCCACCAGTCCGCCGGCACGTCCCAGTCATCCGTGCCCATGCCCGCCTGCGTCTCCCGCCATGCCTGGTACGCGCTCCACAGTTCGTCAAATCCCGCCGTTCCTTCCAGCATGGCCCACAGTTTTCCGACGCTGTCGGACAGTTTTGTGTAATCGTCCTCGTTGAACGCTTCCGGATTGCTGAACCATAGCTCTTCCATCCGGTTCATTTCCTGCTGCATCCCGGCATAAAGCGCGAACATCTGCTGCAGGCCCTCGTTCCCTCCGGTTGACGCTTCCAGGTATTCTTCCGATCCCCTGAACTGTTCCGGATTGGTCAGCCTTCTGATTCCGGTATCCCTGCCGACTTTGTAAATCATTGCCCCCAGCGTTCCGATCGTGCCCCAGAATCCCAGCGCGCCGCCGCCCGTGGTGACCACCGGCGACCCGGTCCCCGTGGTGCTTCCTCCGCCGGTGCTCGATTCCGATCCGGCCAGCAGGCCTCCGAGATTTGACAACCCTTTGTATGTCTTGATCGTGGTCACGTGCGCCGCCAGTTCGCCGATCTTTGTGATCAGCGCAAGCCCTTTTCCTATGATCCAGAACTCCGCCAGGTCTTCCAGGATCCTTTTCGCGTTGTTCCAGTTATCGTCCGTCAGCCATTCCAGCGCGCTTGTGATCCCGCCCAGGATGTTTCCGATGGTCCGGACGATCGGATCCTCGCTTTGCTGCAGCTCCGTGGCGACCTCTTCCAGGATCTTGATCCCTTCCCGGATCGCGTCCGCCAGCTTTGTGAACGCCTCCGTGATGTTTTTCTTCAGATCCTCCAGCGCCTGCTCCCGTTCTTCCTCCGTGTCCGCGTCGAAATACTTGGCCAGCGCGTCAAGCGCCCCGTTCACGTTGGTCATGATATCCAGCGTGACCGTCCCGAATCCCGCGGCAAACTGCTGCTTGAGATCGTTCCATTTTCCCTCAATCGTCTGCAGTTCAACCCATACGTCATTCATGTCCGCCAGTTCCTGCTCAGACATTCCGTATCCGTTCTGGTCGTAATCTCCCAGCTTTTTCTGGATCGTGTCCCAGTTATCCAGGAACCAGCTCAGCCGCGTGCCCTGCTTCCCGCCGTATACCTTTTCGATAATGGAATCATACTGGCCCGGACTGGTTTCTTTCAGAGCCTTCAGCCTCTCCAGTACGAGCATGGTGTATTCCAGCTTGTCCCGGTAATTGACGTCCGATATTCCCAAGGCGTTTTTCAGGACGTTTTCCTTCTTGTCCCCGCTCCAGACGCTCTTCTGGATAATGGTCATCAGATCGTCAAAGGATCCGCCGGACCATTCCAGGGCCTTTGTGATCCGCTGCACCGCTTCCGGTGTCGTTCCGTACGCGTTCGCCAGGTCCGTCCAGTTGTTCGCCTTCTGCGCCGTTTCCGCGATCAGCCCCCACAGGTCCCCGATCGCGCTGCGGATCGTGTCGATCATCCCGGTAAAAATGCTTTCGACCGCGCCCGCCACGCTGTCCCCGATCTCGCTCAGGCCCCCGAAAGCCTCCGCGAAACTGTGCACCGCCGTGACGCCGTTTTCCGCTCCCGCCTTGACTCCGTCCAGGCTTTCCCCGACGCCGTCCAGCGAGTTTTTCATATTGGCCAGTGTGGTGCGTGCGTTATTCAGCCGCTGTTCATACTTGGCCAGCGCCTCCGTGTTTTCCCCGTACTTTTCCCGCGCCTCTTTCAGGGCCGCCCGGTTCGCCGCGACGATCTTCTCCTGCTCCGCGATCTGCTTCTGCAGGCTCTTTGTCCGCAGTTCGGCTTTCTGCTGTTCTGAAGCGTTCTTGCCCAGTTCCGCCGTTTCCGCCTTCAGTTCGCTCTGCAGGGTTTTCAGGTTCCGCTGCGCTTCCCGTATGGCGTCCCGGTATTGTTTTTCCCCCTCCAGGACTATCCTTTGTTTTATCTCATCCGCCATCCGTCTCAGCTCCTTTTTTTCTTTCCTCCGGCCAGGCCCTTCAGGATTCCCCGGCCTCCGCTTATCCGCGCGTCATAATCCACCCGGATCTTGTACATATCCACGATCCAGCCCGGCATCATGTGCCGGGCCTCCGTGATCGATATTCCGGCGATCAGCGCGTATCCGTAAAACTCACGCGCCCGCGTTGCCCGCCGGTTCATCCGTTTTTTCGTTCATATTCCCTGTCCAGCGGGTTTGCCTTCTTGTCGCTTGCCGCCCCGCCGTCCGCTGTTTCGCTTTCCGATCCTTTTTCAATCGCCGCCCGGAGCGCCCCGCTGATTTCCTTCAGTTTCGCCAGGCTCTCATGGCTTCCGATCTCATCCCCGGTCACGTCCTCCGGCATTCCGTCCACATTCCTCTGGCAGTTCGCCATGATCTTGAACAGTTTCCGGATGGCCTTCACGGTGCTTCCGCTCTTCATGGCCTCAAAGGCCTGGCGCACCCCGCCGAATTCCTCCTCGATCTGTTCCAGCGCCCACAGGTCAAACCGCAGCCGGTACAGTTTCCCGTTTATCCTGACCTCCGGCTTCTGTTCCTCCGCCGGTTCCTGCTCCCGCAGTTCCTTCTCCTTGTCCATCGTTACGCACTCCTTGTCTTTTTTTCTGAAAACAGGGAGAGGCCCGCACCGGCCCCTCCCTGTGCCGCTGATATGAATCAGCCCGTAATGTTCGCCTTGGACTTCAGCCAGGCGACCGCCGCGGCTTCCGTGGCCAGCGGTTCGTCATTGGTGATGACGAAAGACTGCTTGCCGCCGCTCGACAGCTGAACGCCCACACCCGTCCCGTTGATGGTCTGGTGCTGGTAGCTGATACTGTCCGTGGCCGTGCTCACGTCGATGCTGTCCAGGCTGAACCGGCTCTTGTAGATCCAGTAGCAGATCCACTGGTCCGTTTCGCTGACCGGCGCCTCGTTCCAGACGTAGAAACCGATGCCGTAATAATCCGGATCGCTCTCGTCGATGATCAGGTCGCTCGTGGCCGTCTGCCAGCCCAGCAGCGCCTTCTTGATCGCGCTCGTCAGGTCTGCCAGTTCAAAAGACGTGTTGACGCCCGTGATCTTTTTCTTATGCGCGATACGGATCCCGTCCGCGTAATCCTGTCCCTCCGCGTTCTGGAAGTTGATCGTCGCCTTCGCGATCAGGTTCTCCGCAATCGCGCCGTTGGAATAGGTAACCGCGCTGCCGGCGCCGCCGCCGGTGACCTTCGCGTACGTCAGTCCCTTGCAGGTAATGTACATAGGCTCTTCCTCCTGTTATTCTGTGATGCCGAGCTCTTTCAGCGACAACTGAAACTGATAGTTCATTACGCTGATCAGCCGCGGCGCGATCCGCTTCCGCAATTTCTGCAGGTACGGATCCTTTTTGAACTTCCTCCCGGTGCTCACGTTGTAATAGCCCTTGTTGATGATCATATTCTTGAGCTCATTGCTGACGCCCCGCCGGTCATATCCCTGTGTATAGACTTCCACCCAGCTCATTTCCGGATCCTCGTGGATCTCTGACATGGAAACGCTCCGCTGCATATCGCCGCTCACCACGTGATGATTCTGCGCGATTGCGCCCCGCATTTCCTTTTCCAGCACCTTCGCCCCGGCCCAGAGGACCTTCCGCGTGATTTCCCGGTTGAACTGCGTGTCAAGTTCCCTCAGTTTGCCTTCCACATAGTCAAATCCCGTATATGTCATCCTGGCCATTGTTATCCTCCCGGCGTGTATATCAGCGGCATCCGGATCCGCGTATTCCATACCCACTTGACCTTGTGAATGTCGTACAGGTATTCCCGCTCCGGCATCGTATAGGGAATTTTCTGCGCCTGGAGCACGCTCTGGACCGCGTGGATCCACGCGTGGCTCCCGCCGGTCACGTATATCGTGATCCGTACGTTCACCGCCTGCGCGATCTTCCGCCCGTCCGCGTGATCTCCGCCCGCTTCCCCCGTCACTTCCACAACGCCGTAATTGTCCGGCGCCACGTTTACCCATGCGTCCTCCACAAAGGAAAGGCCGTCTATGGTGTTCAGCGCCGTCAATAACGTTTCGATTTTGTCAACCGGCGTCGGTGTCGGCGTCTCCTGCGTCTGGCTCGTCCTCGTCCTGTTCCTCGCCATTGACGTCACTCCTTTCCGCCGTCAGCTCTATGCTTCCCTCTTCCGTTTCGTACGCCCGGACGATTTTGTATTTCAGGTCCCTGTATTTCAGGAACAGTTCCCCGTGATACTCGTCCGCCACTGCGATCTCGAAAATATACTCCGGTTTGTGCCCGGCGTTCAGCGCGTAATAGTATTCCGACCTCGTTACGCTCTTCACGTTGCAGAGCACCTTCCGCTCCGCGTCCGTCACCGTTTCGTGAACGCCGTGCTTCGCGTTGGTCTGCGTGATCAGGTAAATCGCAGCCGGTCTGATCATTCCTCATCACCCCACTGCGTGAAACCCGTCGCCGACCTCATGCTTCTTTTCATCCCTTCGTAGCTTTCCCGGAATCGGGCCGCCCTGGCCTCCGGCTGCCAGTTCGCGTGTGCCTGGGCATAGGTGATCAGCGCCCGCTTGATCAGCTCGTTGGTAACCGTGCACCCGTCCACGATCTCCCCGGTTGACTGGCTTACGGTAAACGTCACCGTTCCCTCAAACACAATCCCCGCCATCTGCAGATCGTTCGCCGCGCTCATCAGCAGGCTTGCGATTTCCGCGTCATAGTCGCTTCCGGATACCTGCATCGCCAGCTTTGCTTCCTTCAGCATTCTCTGTCACCTCACTCAATCTTCCGACCGTCCAGCCCCTTGATCGCTCCCCTGAGCCTCGGCCCGTCCTCCGGCCAGATCGTCACGTTTCCCACGTGGCCAACCCTCACCATCGGATCACACCATATCTCAAATCCGCAGTCCGTCGCCCGTTTGCAGAACGCCACGTCCTCGCCCATTTTCGGCTCCGGAATAAAGGCCTTTCCGCCGTGCGTGTTCAGGACCTGCTTCAGGATCTCCGCCTTCATCAGCACGCAGCCGAATCCGCAGGCGGCTACCCGGAATACGTCATCCGGCAGGTCCGTGATCCGGTCAATCGGATCGATGCTTGAAAAAATGCACGTCACATACGGGTTATGCCTGCTGATAAAGTTCCCGCAGATCATGTCCTTCCCGTGGATCCGCAGATCTTCGTACAGCGTTTTGTCGAACACCATGTCCGAATCGATCCACAGCACCTCGTCGAATTCGTTATTCACTGCGTGCTTTGCCAGCCGGTCCCGCGCGGCGTATACCAGCGATCCCGGAATATACTTCGTTTCAAAGTTGATTCCGTTCCGGTACAGTTCTTTTTCAAGCGCGCTTACGCACTGGACGAATTCCACGCGGATCAGGTCCAGGCATGGTACGGCAATCAGAAGTTTCATTTTTTCGCCCTCGTTGTTTTCCTGGCGGCCGTTTTCTTCTCCGGCGCCTCAATCTGCTCCCGGACCGGTGCCGGTTCCGCCAGTTTCATTTCCAGCAGAAAAGCGGCGCGGGCCGGGGAAACCTCTACGATCTCCCCGGCCTTGCCGTCTATTCTGTTCTGCCTCGTCAGCCGGACCTTCATCAGGTGGTGACCGCTGCGGCTTCCTTCGTCAGGCGCACAAGGCGTCCGGGAGCGACAACCTCATAGCCGGCGTAAACGCGGCCCACAACCTTCACAAGATCCTTTTCAGCCAGGCTGTAGGGATCGTTGATCAGCTTCAGGCCCTCGCCCGCGGGGAAGTTCGCCTGCACGGCTCCCAGGTCGCCCACGATGGCGTATACGTCGTTCTCACTGCAGGCAGTGATCGCCGGCAGTTTTCCGGAGAATACGACCGGCAGGCCCGCGAAGGGATCCACGGCGAAATTGCCGGCGGCGTAGGCTTCCAGGAAAGCAACCTTCGTCAGCGGGTTCATGACCACGCAGACGTTCTGCGCCTCGTCGCACAGGTTCGCGGCGGCGGTGGCGATGGTCAGGATAGCCGGATCCTTCTTCACTTTCGGAATGCCGACGGCTCCGGACTGGTTGGTGGTATACGCGCAGCTCGCGATCTTTCCGATCACTTCATAGCTGAACTTTTTCATGACCTGGTAGGCCAGTTCGTTGTAAACGTACGCCACGAATCCCTCGCCGGTGGTTTCCATCATCTCGTCGGAGATGGTGATCCACTTCTTGATATTTTCGGGTTTGATTTCCACGATGCCCAGGGTCAGGCTTTCCTCAGTGGGCGCGGTGGAACCTTCGGAATGGATATAGGCGCCGTCCGCGCTGAGTTCGAAGGCAACCTTCACGTTACCCTTGAAACCGGTTTTCTTCACGCGGGCCAGGATGTCTTCCTTTTCCCAGGCGGTCCGCACGATATCGTCAACCAGGGTCGGAACGGGAACGTATCCGGTGGCCGCGGTGGCGTTGGTGGTCAGCAGCGCACGGACTTCCCTGTCATCGGCGTTGCCGCGGATCGCGCTCTTCAGGTAATCGGCGTAGGCGTCAACATACTCTTTGCTCTTTCTCAGTTCCTCTAACGTCATTGTTTTTTCCTCCTGCATATTTTCTTTGGTTTCGCCGGCGCCGTTTTCCACGGCTTTCCTGGCTTCCTCCGCCTCTTTGGCGGCCTGTTTCAGCTCACTGAGCTGGTTCTTCAGCTGCTCGGATTCCTCCGCCAGCTTCCGGGCCTCTTCGCCCAGCGCGTCCAGATCGGCTTCCGGCGTTTCAAGTTCCGCGTCGATCTCCTTTTTGCGCTGTTCAATTTCGCCCTGGCGATTCATGATTTCATCAATCGTCATCGTCTGTTTCCTCCGTCTTCAGGATTTTCCGGATTTCCTCCACCTTCCGCGCCCGTTCCTCCGCGGCCTGAACCTCCTTCATGGCCTCGGCGATCAATCCGTCGCCGATGTTCCTGGCGCTGATTTCCGTCGCGTCATTGGCCGGCAGCGACACGGCGGAAACGTCGTAGAGTTTTCCGATCTTCGTGATGGTACGAAGAATGGTGATATGGCCGTCGGCGTCCTTGGTCTTGGTCTGCACGTCCGCAGCGACCGTGAAGCCGAAAGACATCTTGTTGGTATACCCGCCCTTGATTTCCTCAAACAGCCGGCGCCCGCGCTCCGTTCCGCCCAGGTCCGCCGTGACCTTCAGCCCGTGCCCGTCGCTTTCCAGCGTCAGTGTTCCGTTGCTGATCCGCGCGTACACCGGTCCCTCGTGATCGTACTGCATGATCACATCCGCCATGTCCGTCTCCGCGAACGCGTCCGGCGCCACCTGCTCGTTGACGGTCATCTCTTTGTCCCGCCATAGCTGGTACGGCTGATTGTATGTGGTGGCGTATCCCTCCACGATCATCGCGCCATCCGCTGCCTCCCTGGTCTCCATCGCGGCGCTGATCCGTCTGTATTCCCGTTTGTCATGCTTGATCGGCATTGTTTTCCCCTCCGTTTTTGTTGTCCGGCCCCTTGTCCGCCGGCGGGTTCGTCACGTCGTAGTATTCGCCCCGCGCCGGGATCTGGTTCCCGATCTCCTCCGGCAGCGGCGCAAGGTTCAGGATCTCCCGCAGTTCGTTGCGCGTCATCAGGCCCCGGTCCGCGAACGTCTGGATGGCCTGCAGCTTGTCCGCGTTACTCATGTACTGCAGCCGGTTGCTTGTGAAAAAGATCCGGTTCCCGTACTGCCGCTCCCGATCCGTGTAGAGCATCCGCGTCATGACGTCGCTCAGCTGGATCGCCAGCCACTCCACGCAGGATTCATAGAACGCCAACCACTCGTCCCCGTATGCCTGGGACTGGATCACCTTTTCATTGATGGCGAAATAGTCGTATACGTTGTTTTTGATCAGCGCCATCTGCTCGGCGTCAACCTTGTACGCCTCCTGTTTGATCTGCTGGACGTTTTTGTACGTGTTCGGGAACAGGAGCACGCCGCCGGACCGCTTCACGTTCTGGAAGGTTTCCCGGTTGAACCGTTCCATTTCCTTGCCGATGTCCCCGTCCGTGTTCCAGTTGTCGCTCTGCGCGCTGAACCGGTAACTCGCGCCGTTCTTGATCCCTTCCGTGATGCCCTGCCGCTGCATCTGGATCAGATCCAGCGTTTGCTTCATCGCGTCGTTGTTTTCGCCGAACAGCTCGTTCTTGTACTGGTACCGCGTCAGGATGCCCAGCCGCTGCAGTTCCACTGCGGCCCGCTTTCCCCTGCCCAGCATGAAGCGCACGTACGGCTGCCCCTGGTACTCGACAACCTCCCAACTGTCCGGAACGATGCCCATCACGCCCAGCGTTTCGCCGTATTCCCCGGAAACCGGCACAATAAAAGCCGTATTCCTGCAGTACAGGGTTACGGCTGTCCGGTATAGGAACTGGCTCCACGTCTGGAATTCGTTCGGCGCGATCAGAAGGCGCGTCCGCAGGCTTTTCTGCGCCTCGCCCTGGATGACCGGCTGCAGTTTCGCCGCGTGCCGTCCGTGTGCGTCCAGCGCCGCCCGGATCAGCTCGCTCTCAAAGATCGATCCTGCCCAACTGACGAATGTCGGCGTATAGCCTTCCAGCAGCTCAAACGTCATCTTTGCCTTGGCCGCCGCTGCCGGCGCTTTCTTCCCGAATATCCTGTCAAATACTCCCATTGCCTTTTCCTCACCCCGAATTCATCAGACGGTTCCCCATCTCCGCCCAGTGGTTCTGCCGCATACACATGGCGTCCAGGATGGCCGCCACGCCGTCAACGTGCGCGTTCTTGCTCAGCTTGACCAGCTTTTTCCGCGGATGCGCGCTCGTGTTGCTCTCGATCTGCTGCGCCGCGTCCATCATGTGGATTTTCAGCAGATCGTTATCGTCCATGCAGCGGATTTTCCCCTCCCGCAGCAGGCCTTCGTAATTGTCCTCGATGCCCGTCAGGTTGTATCCCTGGAATACGCTCTCACAGTGGAACGACTTCGCTTCCAGCGCCTGGATCAGGTATTGCGCCGAATAACGGTCATATCCCAGCATCAGCGGGAAGATTTTGTAATCCCTCACGAGCCGGATAAACCAGTCTTCTACGTCGTGGTAATCCACGAATTCCTCCCCGCTGAGAGTCAGGAAGCCCCGCTGGACATACGCGTCATAGTGGATCCCGTCCCGCTTCGTCGCCTCTTCCAGGCGGCTTCTCGGCATCCAGAAATGCGAGTTGATCCAGATGATCCCGTCCTTCTCTACCAGTACGCAGGCGCTTGTGATGTCCGTTGTCTGCGACAGGTCCAGCCCGGCCAGCGCGTAATGGTTCCTGAAATCCTCCAGGCGTTTGTGATACCCGAACGCCTTCTGCACGTCCTCCGCCCGCAGCCACGCCACGGAAAGATTCTGTTTCAGGTTCGCGTATTTGACCTTGATTTCTGTTGCCTTTGAAATGGATTCCGCCGCCGTTTCAAGTTCCTTGCGGATGAAATCCTCCTCAACGCTCTCGCCCAGGCCCGGCAGGCTCTTTTTCAGTTCCTGCAGATCGTTCCATTTCTCCGGATCGTCCACCATGTAGATGATCGGCAGAATATGCTGCTCCCGGCTGTTTCCCTTCAGGAACGACGTGGAGCGCTTCATCAGCTCGTCAAACAAGCCCTCGCTTTCGTACCCTCCGGAGCTGATCGCGATGCCAAGCGGCTCCTGCCGCGCGCCGGTACCGGATACCATGACTTCCCATTGCCGCAGGCCGTTCACGCCCGGCCACGCCGCCACCTCGTCAGCTACGTAGCACATCGGGCTGTAGCCGTCTGACTTCTTGCTCGTGAAGGCGAGTTTCTTGATCGTGGTGTTCGTCTCCTGGACCATCAGGCCGCGGTATTTCGTGCTCCGCGTGATGGCGTCCAGTTCCGGCTCCGCGTGTACGTTGAATTCCAGCGCCGAATAGCACAGATCTGACTGATCCAGTTTCGGCGCCAGGAAATATATCTCTGATCCGTATTCGCCCGCCGCGTATCCCATGTAGCACGCGATCGCCGCCGCGAGTAACGTTTTCCCCTGCTTCCGGCCCACTACCCAGAACACTTCCGTGAACTGCCGCTTGCCGGTGTTGTCCACGATGCCGAATATCAGGCTGATAGCCGCCCGCTGCCACAGGCTGAGCGTGATCCTCCTCGGCGCCAGCTTGCCCTTGTAGTGGTGGCAGTACCGGTGAATAAACCCCAGCGCGTTTTTAGCCAGGCGATCGTCATAGAACCAGCGGTTTTCTTCCAGGCCCTTGATGATCACCTCATACAGGAGCCGGATCCAGCGCCCCACCGTGACGCCGCCGGTGTTGATCTCGTTCCAGTAGGCAAGGATCGCGTTGTCCGCTTCAGCCCTCCGCGCCTTCTGCTCTTTTACCCCATGCGACCACCGTCAATGCAGCCTGAAGGCGTCCAGGTCCCGCTTTGCCTTCTCCACCCGCGCGCCGCGTTCCCCGATCATGTTCCCGATCGTTGCCAGGCATTTATTCGCGCTCTCCACATGGCGCGGCAGTTCGCTCAGCAGCGGATGCGCCACCTCAACGGATCCGGTCTTGTACGTTTTCTCAACGGTCAGGCCGTCCTCCGCGATCTTGTCCCGCATCTGATCGATCAGCCCGGCTTCCTCCGCGTAGATCCGCGCGGCCTCAATGAAATCCTGCTCTTTTTCGACCTGGTACGCCTTCCCGAAAGCGATCATTTTCCGGTAAAGCGCCGCCGGCGTGATCTTCTCGTTTCCGCTGCGTGCTTTCACCCGCTTTCCCGGCTTCTTTTCCTCCGCCGGCTGCCGTGCTTTCCTGACTGCCGCCGCTCCTTCCGGCTTCATCAGCGCATCCTCCTTGCATCTCCTCAAAAACATCACGGATCCCGCACTGAATCCGCCCGTTTTCCGGCCCCTTTTCGCCGCCTTTTCGCGGCCCCCTGGGCCTGTCCTTTCATTGTGGCGCGCCCGTGGACGCGCGTCCCCCGCGACCTCGGCGCGTTTTTTTTACC
>Ga0265299_10001101_pt1 | contig 32412 bp, 22 predicted proteins | sample AusTroGonzalo_MG_4_FD_193485 | JGI IMG/M metagenome (GOLD analysis project Ga0265299, IMG submission 193485) | Bovine rumen microbial communities from tropical cattle in Woodstock, Queensland, Australia - Gonzalo_02 | ecosystem: Host-associated > Mammals > Digestive system > Stomach > Rumen ... | reverse complement strand
AAACGAACGTAAACTTGAAACTCCTCATAGACCGCACCATCACAATATCGCGACAGGTTCGTTCTGTGAAAGTATCTTTAGCGAAACGTCGTCCCGCCCCATCCTGGCAAGCGTCTCGCACATGGCGCCTTGCGCGATGTGCGGTGCGTTGCAGTCCTGCGAAAGATGGGCGAGCGCGAGCGTCTTCAACCTCGGCGAGGCGAATCTCGCAACCAGCTCGCACGCCTGTTCGTTGGAGAGATGCCCTCTCGGCCCCGATATGCGCTGTATGAGCGCCGGGAAACGTCCGCTCGTCTTCAGTAGGACAGGGTCGTGGTTTGATTCGAGCGTCGCAACATCCGCCTCGGCAAGCTTCAGCCCCACGGAATCAAGCGGCGCGCCGACATCCGTGCAATGAAAGTATGTTAGCGGCATCTCCATTCCGCCGGACGGCCAGGCCTTCACGAGAAAGCCGACAGGATCGGACGTATCGTGCGGTATCGAGAACGACGACACCTCGAAAGGACCGACGTTGAACGTCTGCCCGTTCTCGAAGCATGCGAACACTTCGCCTGGAACACCGCAGTCGTGCACGACCGTTTCCGCCGTCATTTCGTTCGCGTATATCGGGACATCTGGATTGTGCGACGCGAATGGCATGAGTCCGCAAACATGGTCGGCGTGGGAATGCGTGAGCAGGACGGCCTCGAAGGATTCCGGAGGATTTGCCATTACATCCGAGAGACGCCGCTTGAGCGTGCGGCTGCCGATTCCGCAATCGATCAAAATCGCCACGCCGTCCTGCTCGACGACGTAGGCGTTGCCTTTTGATCCGCTGGACAGAGAGATTATCCTCACCAGAACTATCTCATCTTTCGAAAGCGCGATGCGCTATGTCGCGGCGGTAGAACATTCCATCGAAGGAAATTTTCGAGACTCCGGCATACGCACGATCTACGGCTTCGCGCAGCGTCGCGCCAAGACCGGTCACTGAAAGAACGCGTCCGCCGGCGGTGAGGGTCTTTTCGCCCTCCGCCTTCGTTCCGCAATGAAACACTATGGCGTTACCCGTTCCCCGTTCCCCGTTCCCCGTTAGCCCCCGTATCTCCTTGCCTTTCTCATAAGAGCCTGGGTATCCGCCGGATGCAATGATCACCGTCGCGGCAGCTTCCGGTTTCACGACAATGTCGCTTTCCGTGAGGCATCCTTTCGCGGCGTTCACGAGCGCCTGCGCAAAGTCTCCGCCAATGCGCGGAAGCACGGCTTCCGTCTCGGGATCACCGAAGCGTGCGTTGAACTCTACGACATTGACGCGCGAACCGCTCTTTGCGATGCGTCCTCCCTCTGGCGTAACCATAAGCCCCGCGTACAAGATGCCGCGATAGACGATGCCGCGCTTTGCAAGCTCGCGCACAACGGGCAGGATGATGCGATCGCGGATTTCCGGCAGCATCGCCTCCGTCACGACCGGCGCCGGCGAGTATGCTCCCATGCCGCCGGTATTCGGCCCCTTGTCGCCGTCGAACACACGTTTGTGATCCTGGGAACTTGGCAGAAGAACGGCGCGCTCGCCATCGACCATCGCAAGTATCGAGCATTCCTCGCCGTCAAGAAACTCCTCGACAAGGACCTCCGCACCGGCCGCGCCGAACTTGTTGCCAACGAGCATATCGTCGATAGCCGCCTCGGCCTGCTCCGTCGTCTCAGCGACGACGACGCCCTTCCCTGCGGCAAGACCATCGGCCTTTATCACGACAGGCAGCCCGTATGCAGGAAGCGCGGCCTTCGCCTTCGCGGGATCGGTAAACGTTTCGGCACGTCCCGTGGGGACGCCTGCTGAGTCCATGACTTCCTTCGCGAACCGCTTCGAGCCTTCCATCCTGGCGCCCGCCGCCACTGGCCCGAACGCAAGGACGCCTTCTGCCGAGAGAGCATCGACTAGCCCTGCGACAAGCGGAGCTTCTGGACCTACGACAACGAGATCGGGCTTTTCCGCCTTCGCCCACGCGACTACGCCTGCAACATCCTCTGCCTTCACCGGAATGTTCGTCGCGATTGCGGCGGTTCCCGCATTGCCTGGCGCACAGTATATTTCGTGCTTTGCCGCGTCCTCGGCAAGTCGCCATGCGATCGCATGCTCGCGTCCACCCGAACCAACTACAAGAATCTTCATATGCCTTCCTCTCACTTCGGCAGCATCAGCTTCTGCCCGACCCTAAGGTTGTCGTTCTTGAGTCCGTTCATCTCCTTGATCTTTCTGACAGGACAGTTGAACGCCTGCGAGATGAGAGAGAGCGTGTCGCCGGACTGCACGACGTATTCCTGATGAGGGCCTATCACGACCTTCTGCGGCGGCGGGGGCGGGGGCGGCGCGGAATCTTTCTGTATCTTCACGATCTTCGCGGAAAGATCCTTCACGATTTCGCCACGCTGCGCCGCAAGCTGCTTGCGAAGCTCCGCAACAGCGTTCCTGAGCGCCTCCACCTCGGCGCGGAGGCCTGCGGACTCGTTCCGCCCCTCAAGCCGTGCGACGCGGCGCTGCAATTCGTCGAAATTGCTTTGCAGAACGTCTATCTGGCTTGACACTCGCTGCATCTCCGCGTACGCCTGCTGATGCACGAACGATTCTCTTCCCTGTGCAAACGCGCCCACGGCGGCAAGCCCCGCGGCGGCCATTGCGGCAATCTTCATTCTCATGTCCTTCTTCCTGTAGATTACATAATTTGACATGCGCGTATTATAGCAAATGCCAGCGCATTTTCAAAGGCATCGCGACTCAGCGAAGCATGACTTGGAATCGTTTGCAAGGAATGCAGAAGTTTAGACGAGCCTCTGTGAATATGCTATAATAGGCGTCATGAAAATTCGCGACATCCTCGCCGAGGGACGTCCCTCGGTATCGTTTGAGATATTTCCTCCACGGAAAGACGCTCCCTTCAAGCCCGTCCAGGAGGCTGTCGAGCGTCTTGCAAAGGAACGCCCGGCGTTCATGTCGGTGACGTACGGCGCGTCTGGGAATGCCCAGGCAAACACGGCGGAGATCGCTTCGTTCGTCCAGAAATGCGGTGTGACGGCGCTCGCGCATTTGACTTGCGTTTCGGCAACGCGTGAAGGCATCGATCGCGAGACCAACGCGCTGCGCTCCGCCGGAATCGAAAACATACTCTGCCTCCGCGGCGACATGCCAAGCGGCGCAGAAACCGCCGCGCCTGGCGATTTCGCGCATGCGGTCGATCTCGTCAGGACGCTCTCTGGCTCAGGGTTCTGCCTCGGCGGCGCGTGCTATCCCGAGCGGCATCCGGAATGCGAGCACATCGAAGAGGATATCGCGCATCTCAGGGAGAAGGTCGAGGCGGGGCTGGACTTCGTGACCACGCAGATGTTCTTCGACAACAACATCTTCTACAGGTATCTTTCGAAGCTGCGCGACCGCGGCGTGACGGTACCGGTGATCGCCGGCATAATGCCGGTCACGAACGGCAGGCAGATCGCCCGCATCTGTCGAATCTCCGGCACGTATCTGCCAAGCCGCTTCAAGGCGATAGTCGATCGCTACGGCGACCGCCCCGCGGCAATGCTAGATGCAGGCGTGGCATATGCGACGGAGCAGATCGTCGATCTCTTTGCCAACGGCGTTAACGCCGTCCACATCTACACGATGAACAAGCCCGAGGTGGCCTCGCGCATAATGTACAACCTCGGCGGGATTCTTGAATCGGGCCGGTGACTAGCAGACAAGCAAGGCTATCCATAGCACGGCGAAAACCGCGAACACGACCAAAAAGCGATGTTGCCTGTGGCGCGCGATCTCCTGCGAGACCGTGCGCCCGAACGTGCGCATGCCTCCGCCGGAGAGATAGTAGATAAGCTTTCCGTACACGGACTTGTGTTCGTCCATTATCCACGGAGAACGCTCCCGCGTGTATTCGTGGGCGTCAGTGACAAGCGCTGTATGCACTCCGCTCATTTCACTGGAACCGGCGGCAGGGTTATCTTCTGCCCGGTCTTGACGCGTCCGTCCATCGATATCGTCGCCTTGTTGGCGTCGCGTATGAAGCTCCAGGCGGAAGAGCGGCCGTAGAAGCGCATGGCTATCTTGTATAGCGTGTCGCCTTCCTGTACGACGTACGTGTCAGGACGCTTCTCGTGAAGAGGTTCCGCCTTCGCGGCGGCTTCGCGCCGAGCGGCCTCTTCCTTTGCCTTCGCCTCGTCGCGCTTTTTCTTCGCGTCTGGAGCCTGCGTAAGCATCGGCGCCGGCTCGTCGTCATCCCCTTCAAGAAGCGCCTTCGCCTTCTTCTTTTCATCGTCGAGAGCCTTGGACGCCTCGGCGTCAGCGCCATCGTCGTCGTCAAGGAGGTTCTTCGCCGTCTTTATCTCTGGATCAGCGGCGGACGCCGTCTCGTCTTCAGACACGGCGGCCATCGCGTCCTTCAGCCTGTCGGTCTCCTGGGAAAGCGCCGCTATGCGGCGCATTGCGGATTCAAGGTCGGAGGCAAGCTTCTTGTTACGCGCTTCAAGTCTCTTGTGCTCGGCGTGCGCAGCGTCCAGAAGCTTCTGCTGCTCGGCAACGGAGTTTAGCCCGTACTTGCTGCAAAGCGTGTTCGCCAGCTCCTTCTCGCAAGCGGCGAACCGCTCCTTTGCGAGCTTTGCCTTGTCGCTGTCCGGCCGCTGCATCATGTATTCCATGAATGCGCAGGCGGCGCCAAAGTAGTCTTTCGAGAAATCCTGCAAAAGACATGCGAGCTGGAACCTGGCGGATGCGTTCGCGGGATCCTTTCCGCAAACTTCCTTGAGCCCCTCGACAGCCTGGGTAAGACGGCCTGCCTGGTAGTCGTCCATGGCCGTCCTGTATAGACGGTCGGCCCGCTCCCTGGCGAACTCGCGATTGCCTATGCAGTCACACGCGGTCAGGGTCGTCAGGATCGCCAGCGTCGCCAGCATCTTCATCGTTTTCATCATCTTCGTCTTCCTCTTCTTCGTCGTCTTCATCTTCGTCGTCATCGTCAAATTCGTCTGGCGTGTCGTCGATAATGAAGTCGTCGTCATCTTCCGGAGTTGTCGGCTTTTCCGAATCTTCCGAAGATTCCAGCTCTTCCGAAGCTTCCGGATTGTCCGGCGTCTCAGGCGTTTCCGGCGTCTCAGGCGTTTCCGGACTCTCTGCCGCTCCCAGCATCTCCGGCTCATCCGGCTTGTCAGGCCGCTTGTACTGCTCGGCCTTCTTCTTCGGATTCGATCTCTGCAACGTCGGATCGAGCTCGTTCAGCTGCTGAAGCGAAGCGAGGCCGAAATGCTCAAGGAAAAGCGGCGTAGTTCCGTAAAGGAACGGATGCCCTGGAAGCTCTGACTTTCCGACAAGGCGAATGAGCTGCAGGTCCATCAACGTCTTTATGTTCGCAGACACGTCAACGCCGCGGATGTCTTCAATCTCGGATTTCGTAAGCGGTTGGCGGTATGCGATGATGGCAAGCGTCTCCAGCGAGGCGCGTCCAAGCCTGTTTGGCCTGTCGAGCTTCAAAAGCGCACGCACGTAGCGTCCGCACGTAGGAGCCGTCTGAAGCCGGTAAGACCCTCCCGTGCACACAAGCTGCATTCCTGCGTCGGCGACATCAAGCGCTTTTTCAAGCCCGCGCAACGCGGCCTCAATCTCCTTGGCCGTGCAGGTCCTGTAAACTTCGGCCACTTCCGAGCTCTCGCCTTCCTCCTGCTCCACGGAGCGGATGGCTTCGCGCAGGTCAGATGCGGAGAGCGGACTCTCGCTCGCAAAAAGCAGTGCGCCCACAATCTCCTGAAGGGAGCGCGGATATGGAATCTTCACATCGTCACTCATAGTCGTCCGGTCTTTCCAATGGTTTGTCCTCGGGATCCTCCTTGGACGGAATGATCGTTATCTCGTGGAACGCCGCGTTCTGATATACAATCACCCGGTGCTGCCTCAGCAGCTCCAGGAGCGCAAGGAATGTCACGATGATTTCGCCTTTCGGCGATCGCTCCGGATCGAAGAGCGTCACGAATGAAACCTGTCCCGCCTTGCGCACGCGGTCGAGAACGAACTCCATCTTGTCCGGCACCGAGAATCGCACGCCCTTCAGTTCTTCGTGCGGCATCTCGCTCGCCCTTGCAAGCACGTCGCGGAACGCAGTAAGAAGATCGTATATGTCGAGGTTCGCTATCGCGTTCTTGGCGTCAGCGGCGGTCTTTTCGAACTTTGGCCTGCCGCCGCCGTAGTCGAAGCGGTTTGCGGAGACCATCTCCATCTCGCCTAGACGCAGCGCGGCGTCCTTGAACTTCTTGTATTCGACGAGCTGGCGGACGAGATCTAGTCGCGGGTCGACCCACTCGCCGTCGTCCCCCTCTTCCGCAAAGCGCCGCGTCACTGGCAAGAGCATTCGGCTTTTTATCACCATGAGCGTCGCCGCCATCACTATGAATTCGCCGGCAATGTCGAGGTTCAGACGACGAGCGTCGTCGATGAACTTCATGTATTCGGACGTGATGTGCTCTATCGGTATGTCGTAAATATCCAGCTCTTCGCGGCGGATCAAGTAGAGAAGAAGGTCCAAGGGGCCTTCGAACACGTCGAGGTCAACCTTGTAGTCATCTGCGAATAGCTGTTTCTGCGACACTTTCCTACCTTTTTATAAGGTGAGAGTATATCAGATTTGACACATCGGCGCAAGAAGCGCGCCTCTGCGACAGTGCGCTTACGGCTGGGCGAACTGTCCGGCACGGACATCGGACGACGGGTCGTTCGGGTTGCGGGCCCGGTTTCTGTCTCGTCCGGCGGAAACGAGCGGCGCATTGACGACGGCGCGAAGCTGCCCGGGAGTCAGCCTCTGCACGGGATTAAACGCGTCCCCGGAAACGTAGTCAACAAGCCAAGAGCGCAGCCATGCCGCGGCAGGGTCGCCCTCCTGAAAATTGAACGAGCAGACAAGCAGCCGCCCCTCTCCCACGCGATACTCGAAAAGCGCAGACTGGCGGATCGGGAACTTCACCGAAGAGGCGATGTCGATTATCGGATCAAACGGAACGCCCGCTTCAAGCTGGATGGCGCGCCCGCCCTCCATAAGACGCCTGAACTGCCAGCCGCAGAAGCCTTCGTGCGGAAGCCCCGCAAGCGCCGAATGCCCCGCTTTGATCACGGTCGCGAAGTTGCCGGAGGTGCGCCCAGCCATGCCGATGCGATACGTAGTCGGCAAAGACTTGAACGGCCCCGACCCGAACAACAGCACGCGTTCGCCGCGTTCCATCGCCTCGACAAGCTCGTCAATGGAAATGTCGTCGACAACCCTGACATTCTTTGGAACCGGACTCTGCGCGACCTTGGGGAACGCATATATCTCCCACTCGTTCTCGGCGACGACTGCCTTAGACGAGAACTTCGCCCGCAGAAGATATTTCCGCGCATGGCTATCGCTTGGAATGTCAATGTCAAACTCGCCAAGCTCCATTAACTCGCCGCACGGCACATGAGGATACGCGACCTCCCGCTCCCAAACCACTCCATTCCCCGCTTGTCCGCCGTAGCCTTGGCGAAGGTGGATTCCCCATTCCCCGTTCCCCACAAGCTCCACACGAAGCACAGCATCCTTCGCATCGACCTCATAGTTGGAAATCGATATCTTCACGCGTTTCTTCTCGCCCGCCGTGACATTGAAGTCACTGCCGAGGTCGGAAAGAAGCACTGCCGCGGAATTGTACCTGAGAACGTCCCCCGCCGTCTCGCCCGGCTTAAGGCGATAGAACTCGTCCATCATCCCTACCGAGTAGCCGAACGTGTGCCAGTGCGTGTTGATGTCGCCGAGGAAGTCATACCCCGCGACGCGGTCCGCCGCGCGGAGTTTCTCGAACGTGAACTTGCGGATGCGGCGCATCCATTCGCACGAGTTGCGGAAGTAGGCGTCCGCACGATCCAGGAGTCCCTTCTCGCCGAGCACCCTGCACGGTTCGGAAAAAACACCGGCCTTGAGGATCGGCGAGTTGGGCGGATACATCTTCTCTAGTCCAAAGTCAACATAGCTCGAGTCGATGCATATCTCGTGGGAGGTGCGCGGCTTGCCGCAGTATGCGTCGCCCCACGAGTCGAGGTCGGCGGAAGTGCCATCGTTCAGCGACTCGTAGCTCGTAAGCCCTAGCTGGTACGACGTGAACATGTCGCAGAACTGCGCAATGCGAGACATCCTCTCGGCGTTGTGCCGGAACGGCTTCGGCACGGTCGGGTCCCTCCCCTCCACAAGGAAGTACTCCACGCCGCGCATCGCGCTCATCGGAGAGAAGAGCGAGTCCGTCCGCTCGTGCACCATCTCCGCCACGTCGCACAGATACGCCTCCGCCATGCGGTCGATGCGAGTCTCGTTCCCCGTGCAGTAGATGACGACGGACGGATGCCGCCGCGCAAACGCGATGATTGCGGCGAATTCCGGTTCCGACACGAAGTTAGGCGACTCGATGTGCACAAGCATGCCGAGCTCGTCAGTCGCCTCCAGATATTCGACCGGCGGAACGAAGGTGTGGAAGCGCACGAAGTTGAACCCGAGCTCCTTGCGCTTCGCCGTCACCATGCGATAGTATTCGAGATCGCGCGGCACATGGACGGTCTTCGGGAAATAGCAGTGCTCCGTCACGCCGCGCAGATAGACCGGCCTACCGTTGAGCCGGAATTTCTCGCCGTCCGCGACGAGGCGGCGGATGCCGAACTTCTGTGAATAGTCGCCTTCGGGTGTCTTGATGCGAAGCGTATAGCGGACGGGACGCTCCGGCGACCAGAACTCAAAGCCGTCGCAAGGCAGAGTAAAGTCGCCGCCAGCCACGCCATTGGCAAAAACCCGCGCATCACTCCTGATTTCCCACGCAAAGCGTTTCCCGTTACCCGTTCCCCGTTCCCCAACATGAACAGTAAACGACTTCAGGTCCTTCGCCGTAGTAACGTACACGTCGCCAAGCCCGTTTTTGGGGAAGCGGAGTTCCAACCTTCCGTTTACGCCGCCCGTCGAGCGGAACACCGAGCGCGTCGTTAGGCCGGACACGTAGTCGCAGTAGCCGAGGTTCGGGTTGTTCGAGACGGCAAGGACGATCTCATTCGCCCCTTTTCTGAGAACGTCCTTTGGAACGACAAGTTCGAACGGAGTGGAGAAGCCTGCGCGAAAAGCGACGAAACGCCCGTTGATCCAGACGTGAACCTGGTTGCGCACGCCCTCGAACGCCAGCACCGCCTCGCCGATCCTGTCGAGTTCCACGATGCGGCGGTAGTAGAAGCACCCGTATATGTTCGGCAGCGTCACGTCGCCGGCACGATCCGCGATCGGCAGACGCTGACGCTCGAAAAGCGGATTGACGCGGAACTCGCCTTCCATGCCGGCCGCGCGGAACTCATCGACCATGTCCTCCCAGTATCCGGGGATGGCGCCGGCGATCCTTACGCCCTTGAACTCGGGCACGACAACGTTCTCGTGCGCATACGGACTATACGCCATCTCCCACTCGCCGTTGAGCGACACCGCGTCGTAGATACAGTGTTCAAACACGGCGGCGCCGAAAACCGTCCATGCAACCATACAGCAAAGAAAAACACCAATCACCCGTTTCATGTCTTATGCTCCTTAGGAAAGCCAGAGTTAGCCCTCGAATTATATCATAATCACATGCCACATTGCATGTTGCAAGCCTACCTGACGACAAGCCTGCCGTAGTTGTCGCCGGAAACCACGCCTATCCTAAGCCGGGAATCCTTCCCGTCGCGGAAGTCGGGAACATCCGGCCAGTTGGCGACATTGCAGCGGTCTATTGCAATCCATGCCGGCGCAAGCCGGGGATCCGACGGAATGTCGGCGGCGGGAACGACGACGCGGAAACGCCCGTCGGCAATATCGGCCTCGTATGAGCGGAACGACTCCGAGCCGCAGAGGTCCGCCGTATAGACAAGTATCTCCTTCGAGCCAAGGGCGTCGCCCTCCACGACGATGTTTCCTCCGGCATCCTTCGACGCGGCCATGACAGGCGCACTTCGCTCCTTCTCCGAAAGCGGCCAGGGCCGCCCGACGTCCAGCTCGGCGCGTATTTCGCAAAGACGGAGGCGCGACTTCTCCAGCGCGCCGATTCTCCATTCCAGCGATTCCGCCGTGAACTGGTGAGCCTCCGCCTCGGAATGGAAGCCAAGCCGAGAGTCGTCGCGGCAGAGCGGAATCATCTTGCGGGAGGCTTCCATCTGGCGAACCAGAATGACATCCATCTTTTCGGCGGCAGACTTTGCCGTGCCCAAGTCGCCTGCACGGCTCGCAAAAAGCGCATCTCGCCGCAAAATGTAGAATTCGAACACATCCTTCGCACCAGCGAACAGCAGTCGCAACGCCTCCATTACGCCAAGGTCAAGCCTGCGGTCGCGGTCGCCTGCGTATTTTGCCCGCAGATTGTCGAGGAGATCGCCGCCGCCGGAATCCCTCTCGTACAGCTCGGCGCACATCTTCCTGGAAAGCTCGAACGCATCGGCAAGAGAGAAGTCCTGCAGGCATTCTCCTACGAAGTCGCCGCTTGGCGCTTCAAGCGGCTTCCACGTGCGGGCGAGAGACTTCAGCTCGACATCCGGCAGAAGCGGCCAGTTGACGGACGAGTGGAACGGCCCGTAGTACTGCATGGCAATCGAAAGCGGGTAGTTTGCGTAGCCGTCCGAGAACTTGCGCCAGAGCCTTGCGAGCTTCGGCGCGTCCTCGCCCCACTCCTCGCGCGCAAGCCGAAGGAGAAACGCATCCTCGCCCTCCGTGAAGTCCTCGTAGGCAAGCTCGCCGGCGGCGCGGTTCATGAGGCCCGGGCTGTTCCCGAAGTACCAGCAAAGCATCACGTCCTTCACTCCCGCCGACTTCATGGCCTTGTACTTGCGGTAGAGAAGCCCCGGCACGGGAACGAACGGCACCGTCGCGACTTCGTGCGAACAGGCCATCTGTATCTTCGCCCCGAGGCGCGTTCCGGCCTCGCGCGCGGCGGCGGCGACATTCGCAAACGGCGCGGCAGGGCCTGGGTAGGACAGCCAGTAGTCGCCGCCATGGCGAACCTTCCCCTCCTGCACGCGCTCTGCTCCAGACTCGAAGTTGAACAGGAACGTCGCGCCGTCGGGAACGTGCTTGGCGCACTCGTACACCCAGGCGTTTCGCGCGGAAGGCGGCTGGGGATGGTAGAACCACGTTATGAACTTTGCATCCGGCGCAGCCTCCCTCATGCCCCGCACCATCGGGCCTATCTGCCGCAGATGAAGCTGCCACGGTTCCTCTTTGGCGCACTTGGGGCATTCTATTCTGTATGGTCCTACCGGCTTTGCCGAACTGAGGCACGTCGTGTAGCGTTCGCCGCTGGAGATGTTGATCATTCCGCCCAGCCCGGGAACGCACGAGAACACGTCCTTCACCGACTCGTAGAGGTACTGCTCCACGACCGGCTCCGACGCGCACATATTGCGCCATTCCGAATTGGAGACTCCCTCGCGCTTGCGCACCGCCTCGGGATGCGCGATGGCGAACTGATCGTCATGCCTCAGCAGCTTCGGCTCTATCATGAAGAGGAAAACCCTGATCCCGTACTTCGCGCACTTGTCCACCGTCTGGCGGAGCTTGGCGATTCGCCTGTCCCTTCCGGCGTCCGGCCTGGTCAGCGACGTCTCGGCAATGTCGCGCAGCACCACCGAAAGCCACAGTCCGTTGACGCCCTCGTTTGCAAGTCGTCGCAGATACGCGTCGGGGTAGTAGTCGATGTCGTCCACCAACTCGTCGCGGTTGAACGGCGGACGCTTTATCGGAGAGAAGAAGCACCGCGATATGCGGTTTTCCAGCCACGGAGTCTTTCCCTTCCCGACCGGCGGCAGGCCAAGCGCGGCAGACGGCCTGGCCAGCTCTTCGCGGAACTTCCACCCCTCTATGCCTGGTGGCGGGGGGGGAGTCCCGATTGCCGAATAAACCCCTGTCTGCGCGTCCACCGTGCGCGTACCCGCCAGGGCCAGCGAAGAAACGGCGACTGCTACGCATGAAGTCATCGCCACAATACTTGTTCCATATTTAGTTCGTTTTGTGGAGCCTTTGTGGGTCTGTCCACACGAAAATCCACGACCCAAATCCCCCATGTCAGTCTTAAGCCTGGCCAATCATCGGAACGTCAGGTAGAATCCGCGCGGACCGACTATCAGGCGCCCCGTCCCCTCGAAACCGACAACGACATTCTCCGCCCCGCTTGCGCTGGATCCGTAGCAACCGCTCGTTTGGCGCACGCCATTGATATATAGCGCGGCCACGCGCTGGTCGCCGCCGAGCTTGATGGCAGCCGTGTCATCGTAGTACACCTCCACGGACTTGCCGAGACACCGCTCACCCTCAATCTCGGCACGTGCCGTGCCTTCCACCAGGAACCGCGAGGCTTTCTGGAACTTCGCGGCCGCCGTCAGCCGCAACGTCCCCTCGCCTACTCCGATGCCGCCAGTCGTGTCCGCTGCACAATCCTGAACGAACAGAGATGTCCCTCGCTTGTACAACGTCACTGCGCCATCGATGCGCACTGCTGAGTTCGTCATGGGCTTATCCTTGGGATTGGCGGCGCTGCTCCAGTCGTACTGGCTGAAGTAGACCGTGGAAGGCACGGTTGAAGTAATCGTGCCGCCGGTCATCTTCATGAACCCGCCGATCTGCTGGTCACCGGCAACTATCAGCCGCGCGCCGGAATTTCCGAAAAGGACTTGCATCGCCTCGGTGTTCAGCGCACGTGGCTGCGTCGCGGTCAGCGAAGACGCAGAACAGAAGTCGATGCCCGACACTGAGTTGCTCGGTGTCTCCAGCACAACGTTCTGCTCGCTCGACAGATAGAAGTAATTGGCGGAAATCGGCGTTTTGCCGCGGAAGGTCCACTTTGCGCTGCTATGTCCGTGGAAGCACGTCCACCCCCCAAGCGACGCGCCGCCTTCGCAGATGACGTGCACGTTCTGATTGAAATGCAGGCGCATCGAGCCGACCTGCGTGAACTTCCGCGTAAAGCGAATCGTTCCCGCATCCACATAGAAGTTGTAGTAGGCGTTGTTGCCGTCAAAGGTTATAGGGCGCTCCACCACTGTCGAGGTAAGGAACCGCGCCACGCCCTGTGCGGGGTTTGAGCCGTTCACGCTATTTATCCGAATCAAGTGGTCAGACGCCGGACCGAATGCATTGGTCGACGTGTTTACGTAGACTGTTCCGCCGTTCGCAGACTTGGAGCCAAGAGTGAACGGCCCCATGCTGGACGACGGCGCGTTGAGATACAATCCACCTGCACCTGTTTTATGTACTTCGGACGCGCCAAAATAGTCGGACACGCCACCATCGACATTCAACCGGCCACCCGTACCAACGTCCCATGTCTGGTCCCCTCGCAGTTTGACTGGCGCAGCAAGCGTGTCCGTACAGCCCGCTTGAACGGCGATGCCACCAGTGCGCAACGTCAGAACACCTATGCCATCCAATGTAAAGTCCCTGTTGAATGCGACTCCAGACCAATCAACATTCCGGTCAATTTCCGCGCGTTCACCGCCGTTGCCGAAAGTTGCGGCGAGACCGCCGCCGGTGAGCGCTGGCGCGGCATCGCCCGTCCAGTTGCCCGGCGCGGAAATGGAATCATTGGGAGAGGCCCCTCCGCTCCATACGGCCGTCGTTGGCACAATGGGGAGATCCCTGGCGATGATGTCTCCGCCAGTCAGCCCGGGAATCGCGCCGCCTGGATGATAGGTGTCGCCTGGAAGCGGCTCGCCGTCAACCTTGACGCCGAGAAAATCATAGGTGTCACCCGCCGGGATCTTGAAGGCCGCGCCGGTCGAGTAGTCCATAATCACCGTACCGACGGCAAACGGCGTAGCGCCTGATGCCACCTCGAACGTGCCGCCCGCGGCTACCTCTATGTTCGTCACGCCGATGAGAGCGTTCGCCGCTGACGTGTTGAGCAGGAAGCGACCGCCATCCGCCACGACGATGCGACCAACCTTCTTGAACGTGGCGGAACCACCGACTTCAAGCGTACCGTTGGACACGACCAGGACGCCGGTCATTTCGTGGTCACGGTCCACGAAAGTCTGCGTAAAGTCGTCGACAGGCGCCCATACAAGCGAGATATTGTCCATCAGAATCGCGCATGTCGAGGCACTGTCAGTGCCCTTGAGCGTGATTGTGCCGCCTTTTATGGTCGTAAAATTACCGTCGTACGAGCGGATCGTGCCGCGGCCGCTAGCGTTCGAGCCGCTATGCATGATGCGATCGAAAATCTGATCGAACCCATGTATGTTCATATAGCCGGAAGTCGTGTCGGCGGTAGTGCCGGAGCAGTACTGGTCATACCGCACAAGCGGTGCGCCCGGAAACGCATTGGATGTCATCAAGTCAAAGAGCATCTCGTATCCTGGTGTCAGCGTGCCCACCGTATTTGTGGCGTAGAGCCAGGTGTGCGCATTAGCCGAAGAATACCATGCTCCGCCATACATACGCGAGAAATGAACAGGGGCGTTGAAGTTCACATTCCAGTTGTTGCGCACTCCGGAATGGTACGAGGCACGTGGAAACGCCACCGGAGCGTTGAAGTTCACCGTACAGGCAGCGGTCGTGCCGTTCACTATCCGGATGTCTGCGGTTACAGTATCGGAGCTGACCGTTCCGTTGAAATTATATGGCGTGTTCCCGGAAGGATGCAATGTGTATATTACATCTCCGGACGCACAAGTGTTTCGAATGTCAAAATTGTAATCGCCGGGCGAAGAGAAGGTAAGGTCGCCGTTGACCTCAAGCAATGACCCCGCAAGACATGCGTCCGGCCTAGAGAGGATCAGCTTGCCTTTTGCCGTGCAGACGGTACCACCGTCGTGCGTATTTGCAGCTGCAAGCGTGATACTTCCTCCGGATGAATTGAGCACAAGCGTTGCCCCCGCGCCGGAAAACGCTCCTTCAAGCACAAGCGGCGAACTGCCGACAGACACGGTGTTGCTGCCTGCCGCCAGACTGATGGGTAGCGCAGTCGTAACCGACGCCGTCGCCGAATCAACCAGTATCGTTCCCGCCGACGCAAAGGAAACTCCCTCGCCTGAAAGTCGGAACGCCGTCGCTCCGGCGAAAGTTAGCGACGCCAACGTCAAGTTCGGAATGTCGTTGTTGACAGTACCGTTCACCGCGTTAGCACCGGACACCGTCACGGCATCGCCGTTCTGCGGCACGGCATGATTTTCCCAGTTGTCTGGATTGTTCCAGCGGCCGTCGCCACCGTCGCCCGTCCATACTGGGCTTGCCGCCAGAGCGGACAACGACGCCACGACCAGAGTGCATACCGTAGCAAATGCAACACGCATCCACCGCAGTCCACACGCGAAGCCGTTTCCTGCTAATTGTTTTACGTTAGTGTTCATCGTATGACCTTTCTTTTGTTTGGTTGACTTACATTGGAAGTTGTGACGGCTATTCGCGGACGACCACTACTCGGTCGCAGAAGACACGATCGGGCCGACCCTCGTCCTCATGATAGAACGCTGGCCCCTCGAACTTGAGCGAGGCATAGAACTTAACCTTGTTGTACGAACCTGCCTCCCAGACGTCGCCGAGTTCCGTCTCCATGTCCCATCGGCTGGCCGCGCCGATGCGTAGCACGCAGTTCTGCGACAGCACGGCGTCGCCAAGGGCATAGAACTTGTACTTGCCCCTAGGCGGCAAGTCGGTCGCCTCAATGGAGGCGATTCCCGGCCTGTACTTACGCCCCGGATAGTCCTCGAACGAGGCGAGCACCGGCAGCTTCGCGCCCGCCCCATGGCCTGTGAACACGGCCCTGCAGCCGAACGCTGCGTCCGGATCCTCTTCATACGGTGTTCCGCCCGCCTTCGGGATCGTCACAAAAAGCCTGTCCTCTGGGATTCCACCAATCAATTCCCGTGGCAGAGGCTTCGCGTCACCGGCCTTGATCGCCTTGGCGATCCTGACGGAATTCCCAAGAGACTTAATGAAGGACGCCTTCTGCCGATCCAAGCCGCGGGAACAGAAGGCATCGGCGGCGAGCTTTGCAGTCGCCATTATGCGGTCAGAAAGGTCGGCGGCAGAGACCGCGATTCCAGCCTTTCTCATGTCATGGAAACTGTTCAGCATCGCATAGTCCAAGTTAATGCGCGCCCTGCGCACGGCGAAAAGCCGACGCTCGTCGTTCGCGACTGACTTCTCCATCGCATCAAAGGCCGCGTTCCACCGCAGCATCCTCTCCGGCGTGAGGTGTCGGTACGCAGAAGGACGCGCATTAAACGCAAAATCAAGCGGCTCCGACTTGCGCAAAGCCTCTAGTTCCATCCAATATCGCCGGAAGCCGTCCGCCGCCGCGCCATACTCGAATTCGATGAACTCGTCGGCGAGAGACCTCCAGTCGAGCGACACGTCGGTCATCAGCCGCAGATAGACGTAGCTTTGCAGCTCGGTGAACCCCAACGCCCATGCCGTGCCAACGTCGTGCTCCCAGATATGAGCGGTGACACCGGCCTCCGCCATGAGCTTTATGTCGACGGCCCCACGCTCGACATTGCCAAGCGGCGGCGTGATGACGCCGGAGTAGGGATTGGGATAGTACCACACCATGACGTCCCTGCACAGCCGACTCCAGCCCTTCAGGTCCTCATATGTCTGCGTGTTGGAAGGATCGCGCCAGTCTTTGGCGAAGTTGTCGTTGATTGGCGCAAAGTCCGGCATGAAGTTGTCGGGCAGTCGGGCGAGGTTCTTCGGCGGCGGCTGGGTCTGGGTCTTGCGGTATGCCAGCGAAGTGATGATAACACCAGGGAACCTTGCCTTGACTTCGGGGCATAGTTCGATGATGAAGTCAACAAGTGGCCCGGCAGGTGTGCCGTACTGCTTCATGAGGGCTTTGCACCCGGCACAGTGACAGAACTGCCCTGGCGTGTCGCCCGCGCTGAGGTCGAACACGTTGTAGCCTGGGTTACGCCGTATGTTCTCAAGCACTCGCTCCTTCAGGAGCTTCCGGCAGCCGGGGTTGGAGAGGCAGTACTGGCTATCGAACAAGCGCTTTCCGTTCGACGCCATCGAGAAATATTCTGGATGCGCAGTCTTTAGATCTGGCCCGCCCTGCTCCTTGATCCACGGGAATGTCCGTTCATTGGAGTCAGCCGGAAGATACATGCGAAGCGAATGGGCAATGGGGCCCTTCATGTCGAACTCATCGGGAGGAACCTCAATCCCGAAATCATTGGCGAGAGCCCGTCCGCTCCATCCGTTCTGTCCGTTGCGGAAAAGGAAAAGCCAGGATTCGGGCCTGTAGAAGAATCCGTTTGCACCGGTCAGGTATCGGAATCGAAACGACGGCTTGCGGCGGCGGTTCTGCGGCGGAACGCGGCACGTGCGGAGATCTGGCACTTTGATGCCGCCGTGCATGTCAAAGAACCTGAATCCGAGAACGTTCTGGAGGAAGTCGTAGACTGCCAGCCGCGCACCATTGTTGCCGCCGCCATAGAGATGCAGGTCGCCGTCCGCAGTCGTGACGACGCGCCATTCCTGTTCGCCAAGCTTCTCGTCGCCAGCTCCGTCAGGCGCAATGCCGATTGCAATGCGCCGCCCTCGCACGGCCTTTGATGCGTCGGCCATTGGAAGTTCCACTCCCGTAGCCTGCTTGAACATAGAGCGGAAGTCTTCCACCACAAACGCCTCGCCGCGAGGCTGCCTCTTGCGCACGACGATTGAATAGCTGGACCTTCCATCCTTCGCTAGAATAAGATCTGCGGCGTCGCATACAACAGGCAAGAACACTGCCGACATCAGCGCGACAGCAAATAAGAGCATGCTACTTTTTTGCGGTTTCATTCAATTCCTCATTTCAATAATTTCACATTTTCAAAACGTCTCTCCCCTGACATGCTTTGGGCCTACAACCAAGTTGAGCGGGAAATCACCAGTCTTCAGATACGACAGCACGGCATCCGCCATGGTGCACCCGTCCGCATGGGAATCAACTTCCATCCGAGTGATCGGAACTGCGAACGCGATTCCGCTGCCGCCACCTGAGCAATTGAAAAGAGTGGCAAAGCGGATGTCCTCGGGAATGCGAACGCCGGCATGGAGCATCGCGGCAAGCGCGCCGGACGCAAGAAAGTCGTCGTCAAAATAGACTAGCTCCGGCAGGGAGCCTTTCAATTTCGCCAGTCTCTCGGAGACGGCGTCAAACGCGCGCTGCGCCACTTTTGCGCCAGCCGTGCCACGCGGAATGTTGAAATGCCACCGCTTCGCCTCGATGCCCGCCTTGCGCAACGACGACATGACAGAACACGATTTCCAGGCGGTTGCGACGACGATGTTCTTTATTCCCGCTTCGCGGCAATGCGCCGCAAACGCCATGTCCGCCGCCTCGTTGCTCCGCCGGACCACGCCGACGCATCCGGCTGGCAGACGCTTCGACGCATCAGCCGTAAGGCGGGCGAACGGAATCTTGCGGGCGGAAAGCCACTTTGCTATCTCCGGCTGGTCGTGCAGCTGCACGATGAGATCAACATGTTGCCGCGTCATCAGGTCGAGAAGCGCAAAGTCGTACTCCCCTTCAGCCGTCTGCGGCACACTGACCGTTAGCGCAAGATAGCCATTGGCCACTAGCGCATCGCAAAGAGCGGCGCACACGCTGTTGATGTAGTGCTGGGTGCCGCCGGACGGCGAGACGATAAGCACCTGGCCCTTCCAGAGCGGGCGGTCGGGCGCGCACACGACGCTGCCGACGGCGGGTCGCGGGCTGATGAGCCCCGCCTCGCGTATCTTGTTCACCGCCTGGACTGCTATCCCCATGCTTACGCCCAGTATCTCGGCGAGGTCGCGCACGGGAGGCAGTATGTCGCCCGGGCGGTAGTAGCCGGTTTCTATGGCCGTGCGAAGCCCGAAGGCGATCTGCTTTGCGAGATCGCCTCGCCTCGCGCGGTCTATCGAGAAGTTCGGCTTTTTGAATTCTCTCTTCTGCATGGGACGCGCGTATTATATAACAAGTAGAACAAGTGTGTCAATAGGCCGACCTGTCAATCCACCCGCATTTATGCCCTTGTTTGCGCCCCGCTCCTGCTACCGCCACTTCACGACAGCGTAGCCCGACGCAGGAACCGGCAGCCTGGCCAATCCCGCCGACGGCTCGGCCGTGCCGCACCGCTCGCCGAATACATTGAAGCAGGCGACGGACGACGGCTTGGCGGCAAACTCGACAAGAAGGCCAGAAGCCTCCGTCGCATTGACGAGCACGACCGGCTTGTCGGCGGCGCCCGACTGGACTGCCGCGTCGCCTGAATAGGACGTCACCACTCGCTCGTCCGCGCTCTCTCCCTCTACCCACGTGTATCCGCTTTCGGCGTGGTGCGGCGTGAACCTCCCCTTCAGGAGCGCTTCGCGGTGTTGCCGCGAGAAGTCAAGCCAGTGCTTGATGACGCGCTTGTGCGCAGGCTCTATCTTGTCTAGTATCATCGAATACTGGATGGTCGAGTAGAGTGCGTTCAAGATCGGGACTGCCGCCCCTTCGGGAGTCTCGTCTTTCGACCAGACGAGCATGTCCGAATGGACGGCGACGTCCTGCGAGGTGAGCCGCAGATTGCATATCCGCCGACGATTCGCCGCATGGTCAGCCGGACAGTCCGTCGCGCGAATCATGTTGCCGTACTGCAGAATCGCAGGCCCCATGTAGCTTTGGCGGAACTCGACCAGCACGTCGGGGTCGATCTTCCGAAGGCGGGCAAGGACGTCCTTCATCAGGCGGTCGACCGCCAGCGGCAGCTCCCGATAGTCGCGCCCCGCATAGTTCTCGGCAGCCGCAGGGTCTTTGCCGTCGATCTTGAACGAATCTATGAAATCAAGCTTCACGCCGTCAAACCCCCACTCGCCGACGACCCGTTCATACGTCGAAATGAGATACTCGCGCACCTCCGGGAAACGCGGGTCGAGCACGGCGCGGCGTCCTGGCGACCTGTCGCCGTCGACCGTCAGGTACTTCCCCTTGAAACGCGCAAACGCCTTCGACTCGTCGCCGACATACGGAACGGCCAGCCAGAGCATGTACTTGAGCCCCGCCCTGTGCACGGCGTCGACATGCGCCTTCATGTCGGGGAAACGGCTCTTTACCGGCATCCAGTCGCCAACCGCCGAATAGAAGGTCGCGCTGTCGACCTTCTGCCAGCCGTCGTCGAGGATCATTGTCTTCATTCCAAGAGCAGCCGCCGCGCGTGCCTCCGCCTCCAAAGGCCCGGCGTTGACGTCCTGAAGGTATGCGTACCACGTCGAATAAAGAGGCTCGAACGCCGCGTCCGGGACGTGGGCCACGCGGAATCCGTTCGCCCGAACGATCCAGTCCGTCGCCTCGCGCACCGTGTCGGCGAACCCGCCGCCGCGCCTGTCTACCATCACCGACACAGAATACTCCTTCACCGGCGACGACGGACGCGTAAAGAACTCGCATCGGCAGATGATGTCGCACGTCTCGTCGTCGGCATAGAGGCCGAACTCGACGGGACGCATGGCCTCAGACGCGGCAACTGCGACAGGCGCCACCTCCCTAGAGTTGAACCCGACCGCCAGCGGCATATTGCTGGCAAGTTCCGAGCGATATTTCGCAACCCAGCCCCACCAGAGCTTTGGACGCAGGTGGCAGGCGTCCCCGTTCACCGAGGCGTCGCTCGTCCACACGTTCCGCACCCCTGCGCCGCTTCCGCGAAAGTAGACGCCGAACTGCGGAGGGGGCGTCTCCTCCGGTGCAGCGATGTGTACGGTCACGACGTCGCGACCGGCGTCGACGGACGCCTCCGCCGAAAACTTCCACTCGCCAGGGCTGTCACACGTGATCTCGGCGATGCCTGCCCGTGCAGTGGGACAGGTCAAGACCGTCCTTGCCTTGTGTTCCATATCCGTCGCGAACAGCGACAGCCCAGACAACGCCACGGCAAACGCGGACGATGCCACAACAAGCTTCCTGAATTCTCTCTTCTGCATGGCTGGGCGTATTATATAGCAAGCAAAACGAGCGTGTCAACCCCGCGAGCCGGCAGCAGGCGCAGCACGCGCCCAGTTCCGAGGCTCCGCGCCAATTATGGTATAATGCGCGGCATGAGCGAGAAGCGCATATACCGCATAGGCCTCATCGTGGAACGCTCGCGTGCGTTCGGGCGCGAACTCTGCGAGGGCGTGATAGGCTACGCCCAGGAGCGGCCCGACTGGGAGGTGTACTTCGTGGACGCCGCCGACCTGCGGCGGCGCGAAGTGCGCGTCCGCATGGACGGCTTCGTCGCCCGCGTCACCTCCGACAAGATGGCGGGGCTTCTTGCGTCGACCGGAAGGCCCGTCGTCGACCTCTACTACGAAAGGCCGCACCACGGCTTCGCCATCGTAAAGACTCGCCACGAGACGGTGGGCGCCCTTGCGGCGGAACACTTCCTCGACAGGCGGTTCACGAACTTCGCCTACTGCCCTTACGGCGGCGGGCGCACCTCGGCGTACTGCCGCACGTCGTTCATACGAAGGCTCCGCCGCGCGGGATACGGATGCAGCGTCTACTCGCTTGGGCGCGAAATAGCCTACGACATCGACGGCTCGAACCTGCCAAGCGACAGGATCGCGCCGCCAAGGGACTCTAGACGCCTCGGCAAGTGGCTCGCCTCGCTGCCGAAGCCAGTCGCTGTCTTCACCCCCGGCGACCTGCGCGCATGGCAGGTCGTGGACACGTGCCGCGCCACCGGCATCGACGTGCCGCACGAGGTCGCGGTGCTGGGCCTCGACAACGACGTCATCATCTGCGGCAGCTCAAAGCCGATGCTCTCGAGCGTCGACCCCAACACGCGGGAGATCGGACGCGTCGCCGCGGAGACTCTCGCCGGCATGATGGAGCGCGGCATCCCGGCCAGGCCCGTCGTCAGGCAAGTCGCCCCGAGCGGCGTGGTCGCCAGGGCCTCTTCGGAGACTGCTCCCGTAGAGCCGCCATGGCTCTCGGACGCGCTCGTCTACATCCAGCGCAACGCAAGGCACGGCATATCGGCTTCGGACGTGTTCAAGGCGCTGTCGCGCTCGCACACGTCCGTCACGAGGGCGTTCAGGGAGACGCTGGGCATCACGGTCCAGGGCGAGATCGCAAGAACGCGCATCTGCGAGGCGAAACGCCTGCTGGCCACGACGGAGCTGAGCGTGACGCGAATCGCGAAGATGGCGGGCTTCATGTCGCTGTCGTACTTCCTGCAGGCGTTCTCCGCGGCAACGGGAACAGCGCCCGGGGCCTGGAGAGCAGACCTGCGCGAGAGGCGCGGCCCGTCGCGTCAGGCCTGACCGCCGACGGAGCACAGCCCCGTCTCGATGTGGAAGGTCACGCTTTTGCCGGGGGCGAGGAAGCGCTGCTGGCCGTGTGCGCGGCAGAAGGAAAGCCCCTTGTGCTCCGCTGTCGCGGGCAGGCACATCCCCATCGCGTCCTCGTCCTTCGTGCGGGCGATCCAGCGCGTTGCATATGGCAGCTCCGAAGGACGATACCTGACATAGACTCCGCCGACCTTGCCGAGCTTTTTCGGAAATACCTGCTTTACGAACGCCCATCCCGACTTGTCCGCCTTGTGGAAGTAGCAGTTTACGATCTCCGGGCGGTAGCTTTCGCCCTTCGCGCCGACGACCGACTGCGCCTTGAAGTCCCTGTCCAAGACGGCAAGCCATGCGTTTGTGGCGTCCGCCCACGGCTTGTAGTACCCTTCCGGCACTTCGTGGTTGATTATCGGGGCTTTCTTGAGCGGAGACTCCACGATCTTGGAGCCATCGACCGGCCGGTGGTTGAGGTGGCAGAGATAGTAGTATTCGAGGGGGATGTCCTTCCTGTTCTCGGCCGTCGCGGAGATTTCAAGCACGGCCGCGCCAGCGCGCAGCTTGACGACGGGCGAGAAGGCGTAGTGGTACGCACAGCACGTGCGCTTCACGAACGTCCCGCCGACCGCGACGTACTCTCCGCGGGCGTCGCGTCCCGTCTCCACCCATGCCTTCTGGTAGCGGGCGATGGGCAGCTCCCCGTGGGGAACGTGCGAATCCTCCGCCGTCGGGTTACCCATCGCGGCAAGGCCGCAGTGCATGACAAAGCATCCATACGACTCCTCAAACGTCCGCACGCAGACCTCCGGCTCGTCGTGGATGGACTTCATCGTCAGCTCGCGCCCGTCGAAGTCGCAGCGCCAGACCTGCTGCCCCATGAACGGCAGGATCGTGAACGAGCCGCGCGAGTTGCTCACCTTCAGGGCCTCCACGCCCGTGGAGTAGCGGAACGTCTCTACGCGGAACTCGCCCGACTCGACTAGAAGGCGCTTAGACTCGCCGAACATCCCGCCGGAGAGGTGCACACGTGTAGACTGGCCTTTACTCACTTCAGGACTCTCCTGAAGTGGTCGAGTATCATCGCGACACCGCCGTCGCCCGTCTCCTTCGACGCCTTCAGCGCGGACTGCGCGTACCACGCCGTCTTGTCGAACGCCGTCATGTCGACCGTGTCGGGGCAGAGCGACATCATGAGCGACGTCTCTCCCTCTCCCGCGTGGTCGAACGGATACTTCTCGAGGACCTTCGCGTCCATAAGCGCGTGGTTCTGGATCCAGATGAACGGGTTTGCGTCGAGGTTCGAGTGGTCGGTGTAGTAAGACGCGCTCGACGGGTCGCCCCACCAGCCGTCGCCCTTCTTCTCCTCGAGGAACTCCATTATCACCTGGCGCGACGCAAGGCGGAACGCGAGGTCGGTCGGCATGCCGGCGTTGAAGTCCTCGCTCTGGTGATGGATGAACGTGTGGACGTTGCGGAAGCCGACGTCTAGGAGCCCGCGGAATATCTGGCGGGCTATCGGCACAAGCGCCTGCGAGTCGACGGGTATCGAGCCGCGCCCTTCGCACGGCGCGACGGCGCGAGACGACGCTCCCCAGTAGAAGCTGGGGAGGATCACGATCTCGGCCTCTTTCTCGTAGAGGTGGAGCGCGCGCTCGACGGCGAGCGTGTCCATGCCGACGGGAAGGTGCTCGGAATGGTACTCGAGCACCCCGAGCGGCAGCACGACGGGCGTGCGTTTCCTTATCGCCTCGCGTATCTGCGCAGGCCTCATCAATTCGTATCGCATCTTACATTTCCTTTGCGATCTTTGTGTTCTTTGTGGCTAAGACAATCCCCGCCAGGACAATCAGACATCCACTTCAATCGGTCCGTTGACGCCGATCTGGGACGGCGCGAGGTTCTCGCACCCGTCGGCAGTGACGGCAATCGGCTTCTCCCACCTGAGGCCGAACGTCGGCGAGGTCACGAACGTGTCGATCTGGAACGTCATGTTCGCCTCGAGCGGATAGTCGGATATGGTCTCCATCCACGGCGCCTCGACCTCGATGAGACCGGTGCCGTGGCAGGGCCCGTAGAAGTAGTTGGCGCGGCGGCCGTTCTTCTCGTAGAACTCGATGAAGCGCTTCGAGATGTCGGAGGCGAGCACGCCCGCCTTGATCTGCCTCTCCGTCCAGTAGTGCGCCTCGAGGCCGAACTGCACAAGGTCGCGCTTCTCGGGGGAGAGCCGCCCGCAGCAGACGGGAAGGCCGATTGACGGGGAGTAGCCGCAGACCTTCGCGGAAAGGTTGAGCTGCACGATGTCGCCCTCCTGGATGACCCTGTAGCTCGAGCGCGAGATCGCGTGGCGCGTCGACTTCTCGGCGAAGCAGTACATCGGCAGGCCCTCGTACTCCGCGCCATTCTCGTATATGCACTTCTGCGCGACGCCGACGAGCTCCAGCTCCGTCTTCCCGGGCTTGAGCTCCGCCATTACCGCCTTGGTCGCGAGGTCCGTTATGCGCGCCGCCTCGCGGATGCACGCGATCTCGTTCGCGCTCTTGACGCGCCTTAGGGCGAGCATTATGTCGTCTGCCCAGACGATCTCGGCCTTGGGGAACGACTCGCGCAGCCCGTCGTACTGCACGACGTTGGTGTTCAGCTTCGCCGCGACGCCGATGCGGATGCTCTCGCCTGTCACGCCTAGCTTGGCGAACACGTCGCGGTACGTCTCGGTCTTGAGCTCGGGATAGGCCGGGTTGGCGCTCTCGCGGTACTGGTAGACGACGCACACGCGGTCCATCCAGCTGAAGTCGCCGGCGAAGACCTGCGACTCCGGGCCGACCATGAGGGCGGCCTCTCCGTTCGCTGCGATGGCGACGCCGCAGCGCTCGAAAAGCGGCCAGAAATTCGAGAAGTAGCGCGTGTCGGCGTAGTCGGCCTCCGAGCCGTTGACGACGAGCACGTCAAGCCCCTTCTCCGCAACGAGCTTCGCCGCCTTCGCGACGCGCGCCTTGAACTCTTCCACTGGTATCGTGATTCTAGACATGAATGAACTTCCTTTCTTGTTGGAGTGCATACATGATACCACAAGGACGAGCCTCGTTTCAATGCAGTTTATCGCAATTATAGATTAGAAATTCGCAACAAGACTTCCACCCCAGACCTCGCCCATGTGGTCTATTCCACAGGGACATTACACTTTCATGAGCGATGTCTCATCTGGGGACAGACCCCGCCAAGTCCATTTCACTTCCACCCATTGTCACTCAGCAAGCCGCAACATCGGGATTTGAGAGAAGTGCTCATCATGTGTCGCAAGAACATAGCCCTTCTCAATTGCGCTCGCCGCTATCCATATGTCGTTTTGTGGAATCATTCGTCCAGAATCCTTGAGCGCCTTGTATATCTTGGAATAGTACAAAGATGTAACCGAGGAAACACTTGCAAGAACCACTGGCGGGGCATCAAGAAACTCTTCAAGGTGCCTACGGAGCAACTTCCCGTTTTTCCTGGTTTCATCGATTCCATTCAGATATTCGGCATACACAACCGGATGCACTACCACGGATTCCGAAGTTTCGATGAGCTCAGCAAATGGTTCGTCTCCCCTAAAATAGCGAATGAGGACATTTGTGTCAACAAGGACGCTCGCCATGTCACATATCCTCCATGTCAACCTTGGAAAAGTCAGCGCCGTCTACATAAGCCAGCAGATCGGTGGCATCCTTGCGATCAACGCACCCCCGAAACTTGCGCAAACCGTTGTCAACCTTCATGCGCGGCTTCGACACCACGCCAAGGGCGACGGCAAGCAAATCCTTTACGGACTGATTAAGGCTCTTTGACTGACGCTTGGCATAGACCATCAGAAGCTTTGCGGTCGTCGGCTCCAATTCGTGTATCGTCAAGGTCTTCGGCATTTTGAATCACTCCTTGTTTCATTATTGATGCATATTATACATCATAATGGCACGGGACTGCAAGTACCGAAGGCAACGCCGATCCCGTACAGGGAAAGCGCTTCGACCAACGCCCTCGCAGTTGAGCCCATACATCGTTAATTATCAACAGCGCCTTTGCCTTGCCTGATGAAATACGGTAGACGCGACAATGGGGTGCGGACCGTAATCCTTGACGGCCCTTCAACGAAACTCCCGTCGTCGGCAAGCCATTTGCCAGGCGGAATCACGACTGCACGACAGGAAGCCCCCTTGCAGACTTGCGGCGCGACCATCAGGAAGTCCCCCATCATGAACTGATCCTTTATGTCCGCATAGCCGCAGTTCGGGAATTCGTATTCAAGCGTTCGCAGCATCGGCTCGCCTGTCTCGGCACATTTTTTTGCAAGCGCAACGAACTTCGGAGTAAACGACATACGGGTATCGACGGCGCGCTTGACCGCCGCAAGATGCTCCTCGTCGAGAACGCGCCATGGCGCGGCGGAAAACTGCATCATCGGCGAAAGCGCATGCGCCTGCGCGGACCTCACAAACAACTCCGGCTCGAAGTTCGGCGCACCTGGAACAAACGACGACACCTGTCCACCGCCGATCATGTCAGGGCATACAAATGGATAGCCGGCAAGGCCCATAGCGGCCATATCAGGAATAAGCCGTCCAAGATCGCCCCATGCGTGCCGCTTGTCGGCAAGCCTCAGGACAAGCGGCTGCCCTGCATGGCCCCAGACGGTACGGTATTCGTTGAGGGGGAAGTCAAGGCCAATGGCGGAATACTTTTCCGCTAAATCCTGAGGTCTCGCCGCTGCATTCCGGAACCGAGCCCCCGCAGCATACCGATAGCGGTTGCCGCCGTCATAGTAGCAGAGATCGCCGGCATCTAGCTTGAAGCCGTCAACGCCGAAATCGCGGACAAGCCGGCCCAGCTCTCTCTTGAACCACCGCACGGCGTTCGCGTGCGTGAAGTCGAGCACTGCGGACTTCCCGTTCCACCAGCGCACCGTCGCCGGATCTGGCTCGTCCAGCGAATACCACGGGTTGCCGGTGCTGCCGGATGCGGGAGCGTTCAGGACAAGCCCTCCTTCCCTGAGCAGGCTGCGATATGCCGGCGAATCGGCCGAGACAAACGGACAGACCCATAGCATGACCTTAAAGCCATCGCCGTGCAGACTGTCGCACATGCCCTTGGGGTCGTGGAAGCGTCTCGGATCAAAGCACCACGTCCCATAGCCGAGCTGCCAGGTATCGTCGATCATCATCACGCCAGGCGGGAAACCGTTTTCCTTGACGGCCTTTGCGTATGCAAGGACGTCTGCTTCGTTCTGGTTGTACTGCAGCTCTATCCACGTGTTGTACTGCGGCGCGGCGACAAGGGCGAGGTCCGGGGTCTTTCCAGACGGAGAAAACCACTTGTCGCGACACCAGAGATATGCGCCGCGCAAGTCACAGGCCGGCTTGCCAGTCTCGAATTTCGACACCTTGGAGCGAGCACGGATGACGCCGCCCGACACGCAGAACGAAAAAGGCTCGTCGCAATGGATATAGCGCCCCTTCGAAGACAGGAACATCGGCACGGCAGGATTGCCGTAGTTGCCGCAGAGCATGTCGCACTCTACGACCGAATCCTCGCCGAACGGCATCTTCTCGCCTAGAATCACCGCGCCGCCCCACCACTTCTCGCCGGCGAGCATGTCGACGTCCATCGAATCGGCCCGCGCCACGAGAAACGCTTCAACGGCAAGCATCGCCAGACACATTAGGCGTGCGGCAAAAACCGTCTTCACGGTTTTTTGCCGCACGCCTTCAACCAAGCGACTCATCATGTCCTGCTATTTATAGATCAAGACGAAGCCCTTACTTATGGTTGCGGACAGGGTATAGGTTTCATCCCCGTTGTCTGTCCAATCCACAGACCTTACGCTGTAGGCGCACGAAGACGGAACCGCAACTGAGAGCTTTTCGTCAAGCGCCTCACGCGCCGTCGCGTTGACCGTCAGGATCGGCACGCGGTGCGAGCGTCCGTCGGCAAGCACGCCGTTGGGGTCGCGCAGCTGCACGACAAGGCCGGACTCCGGTACCGTGAGCGGAGCGTCCCACGTCGTGTTCAGCATGCCGTACTGGCCGATGTCGCCGTCGTCGTTCGAGACCGGCACGTCCATCGCCAGCGTGGCGTTGGCGTTGGTGACGATGACCGCAAGCCCCTGGAACGCCGTAGCCGAGACGGGGCGAAGCGTACCCTCCCTCACGTTGAGAATGTTTTTTCCACTTTGAGGGGCAGCTGTGCCGCTCAAGTTGAAACGGGGCAGCGGCCCGCCAAGCGCCAGTTCGCCAGCGCCATCCTTCACGACCTCTCCGCCGGCATACGTAATGCACTTCTTGTTGACAAGGACAAGGCCGTCGTCCACCGTTATGAACGTACGTCCACCCGACATATATATGCCGCGCGTCTCGTCCTCAAGAGTCATCGACACGAGCGGCCGCAAGGCGCAGTTCGCATCCAGCACCAATGCGTTGGCCAGGAAAGAAGGCATGGACGCGCCAAGGCTTCGCTCGTCGTTTATGAGAAGATGCGACCTAAAGTCGTTGTTTACGCTCGCGCCGTCATTATGGACATGGATCGTTCCATAGTAATTCGTATTCATTCCAAGAATAGCGAACCACCCGTTCTGCGGGTTGTTGTTGCCACTTTGGACTGCATTATGGAGGTATACCGTACCCCGGCCGGATATTTCCGAATTTATCGTCCAAGCCTTGCTGGGATAACATACAATGTTGAAGGCAGTATTGACTTGCTGCGCCAGTTCCACCGGCGTATCAACCCGAATGCGCCCATTTAAGGTAAATGTAACGTCTGGTCCAGAGACAAACGGATTGCCGCTGATGCCATTTGCCAAGTTGCCGATCCTACCCCTGCTGAACACGCGCAAATCGTCGAAGCGCGTCACACAGCTGCGTACTGTGACCATACCGTTACTGATAATCGACAGGGATTTCCCCGGGAAGACCCTTTCCGTGGATGTAGCATCGCCAGGAGTACGAAGCTCGTAGAGCGCGAGATAGTCGTTTGCGTCAGTCGGCGCATGATTATCCGACCATCCAGCCGCACGCGTGAAGAGCGTGTTTGAACTAGTATCCGCATTAAGCGACCATACAACAGGCTTACGTACCATCCAGAGCGTCGAAAGGCCGTCACCAGCGTCAGTAGAGACCTCCAGCTCGTACATCGGAAGATACGGCATCGCGTCATCCCGTTCCATGAAAAATTGGGCGGGGTCGAGCGTCACGCCAGACGGCGCCTTGAAAATTGGCAACCGCATCGCTGCCGCCGCATTCGTGGCCGCAAAAAGGTCGAGGGCTACGTCAGGCGAGAGGCGCACGGCCATGGGCGTCTGGAGGTCGAGAGTTCCGGTCACGCGCAAGATGCTGCACGCCGAGCCGTTCGCCGCCATCGCAACCGAGAGGTAGTTCGTGCCGTAACCATTCAACGAAACGGTCGAGAGCGAACTTACGCTAAAGTCGGTAGTTGAAGATTCACCGGCAATGATGGCGTTAGGATAGAGTTTCAGCGCACCCGGCATTGTGCCGGAGTCCGTCTGGAACGTGACGTAATACGGAGGCCTAACGTAATTGCTGTAATTTATCCTCGTGTAATACGACACGTTTTCGCGATGATCGTAGAATACAGGACTGAAAATCATGGTTCCGTTGTAATTCGAAAGCGCATTGTCAAGGAATCGCGCGACAAAGTTGGTCTGGCTCTGATCTTTGGAATCTTTCACCAGACTGTGTACATACAGCCCCGCCCCGGCGGCGGACTCTACCGAACAATCGTCAAACGTCAAACTGGCGCCATTTTGGCAGAAGCAGAGCGCCACAGGATTACTTTCCGGCGAGCGCACCGTAACTCGCCCACGTACAATCTGAGCTCCAGGGTTCCAGCTTTGCATGACTCCGCAGTAGAGGAACAACCCCTCGTTGTCGAAGGTCGTATCGCAACCTTTTGATGTACGGAAGAGGAGCACGCCATTTGAACTTCTGTCCAATGCGCCTATCGTGAGCGACTTTCCTGAGAAAGTTGCCGTCCCGATCTTTGGACGGAAATTCTTACCTCCTTTTACGCCATAATCTTGATCTGAATCTAGATTTGCTGTCGCACCGAGCGGATCTCTGCCTTCTACCTGCCACTGTCCGGCGTTAGTAGGCCAATACGCAGGATCGCCAGAGCTCATGCTCGTCACGAGCCATGCGATGTCGGATGGGACATAGTCGCTTGCAAAAGCCGCGAGCGACATGAACGCCATGCATACAACGAATGTTCTTATCATTGTTTTCATGTATTTACCTCCTTTGTTTGTTACTTTTGTTTTACCTTTGTTGTTTCGATTTCAATGAAGACGTGCCCTATCGGCGCCAGCTCCACCATCTGCGGCGGGAGCCCCGCGAGCGTCACCATCCCCGACACGGCGTCGCGCGTGGAGTTGGCGACAAGCAGCGTAACGCGCCCAGGAGCCGATGCCCACGTGCGGCAGACAGTGCCCTGCGGAGCGGATTCGACTTTCGGGCCGGGATCGGACAGGAGAAGCGGAATCCTCGCCTTTACCTCCTTCGCCGCCAACGCCGCCAGGCGCAGGCATTCCTCGCGCTCGGCTCCCTTTGTCGCCATGCAGATTCGATGGAAGGCGTAATAGACAAGCCCGTTGGCTCCGGCGGCGATTGGCTGCCATGTCATCGAGACCAGCTCTTCGGCTGTCGGATAGCGGTACAGCTCGCTCCTCGGACGATGCGTCTCCCACGCCCAGTTGAACGCCTGCGGCACGTGCCACACCGGCACGGTGCCGAACGTGCACTCCTGCACGTCCCTGACCCATCGGGAGGATTTGCCGATGTCGCCCAGCTCGCCTTCCCGTCCGACGGGATACGGATCCATTCCGATCACGTCATACGCGCCGAGGAAGGGCGTGATCTTGTTCTTTTTGTCTGTCACATGCCACACGGGATGGTCTGGGTCGAGGCGGTGGATCATGGCGCACAGGTCGCGCTGGATGCCAACCTGCCGCGGCGGCGATTCGTCGTTCGTGTACCATGCCAGCGTCGCGGGGTGGTCCTTCGCAGACCGCACCATGCCGGCGATGTGGCGAAGCGAATCTTTGCGCGAACGGAATTTCTCGTGCCCGATATTGACACCGTACACGAAATCCTTCACGCTGCAGACGACCATCAGCCCCGCATCGCGGCAGGCGTCCAGCATCGCGGCAGACGGCATGCGGTACGGCATGATGCAGTTGTACGGAGTGCCGTTCGTGTAGAGCGCAAGGACCTCCGGCGTGACGTCCCGTGCGTACATGCCGAGCGGGAAGAACGGCTTCCCGTCCACAAGAGTGCGCCCCAAGCGGTCGAACGACACGCGGCGGCGCACCTTTGCACGGGTGAATGCACATGACGCGCGGCCAAGCTCGCGTCCGCCCTCCTTCGACCGCAACACGAAGGTCACGGGATGTACGCCGGCGGCGAAACGCGAGGCATCGAGCGTCACGATGGCGCGTTCCGCGTCGAATTCGTCGGGAGGCATCTCGACATCCACGCCGTTGGCGCCGCGGAACACGAACGACGGCGCGAGCAGGCCGGACGAGACTTCGGCCGGATCGAGGAAAAGGGTCGCGACGAATTTAACCGGGCCGGATTCCGCAGTGTCGCGATAGGCGGAGGAGACTACCACATCCACCAGGCGCATTCCTTCGTGCGCGAAGGAAAAGTCGTCGAAACGCACTCGCCCCGTCGCGTTGCGCGGAAGGAAGCCAAAGAGGTTCCCGCTAACCGTATCGCTGGACAACGGCTGCGTGACGCCTTCGTAGTACACCCATCCGTCGGAGTCCTTCTTGTCAGTCGCCCTGGCATAGTCGGCGCCAATCCACTTGCCTTCGGCGTTGGCGAAGTCAAGCGACACGTGGGGCTTCACTTTCTTCAGCTCGTCGACCTTCACCCACGCGCCAAAGCGATATATGCCTCCGGGCTTCAGCGCAATCTTGTGGCGAGGGAAAAGGTATCGCTTTGGATCGGAATTCTCCCAGACAAGCGCCTTCGAGCCATTGCGCCCTTCGCCGTCCGCAACGCGCCAGAGCGCCTTTGGCAGGCACCAGCTGTTGGTTCCCTTTTCAAAGTCTAGGTTCGCGGGCATGGACGGACACTGG
>Ga0265299_10001099_pt1 | contig 32449 bp, 33 predicted proteins | sample AusTroGonzalo_MG_4_FD_193485 | JGI IMG/M metagenome (GOLD analysis project Ga0265299, IMG submission 193485) | Bovine rumen microbial communities from tropical cattle in Woodstock, Queensland, Australia - Gonzalo_02 | ecosystem: Host-associated > Mammals > Digestive system > Stomach > Rumen ... | reverse complement strand
TTGATGATGAAGCTAAATTTGCTGGACATGTTATCAAAGATATTATCCATAAAATAGATAAAGAAAGAAGAGATGAATTAAAACTAGGTCTTATTAAAGAGTTTCCTAATGATGGGTTTAGTACAACTACTAAAGATGGGAAAATTAAAGGAACAGGAAAACTTACAGCTCTTATAGATGATTATGAAAAAACTAGGACTAAATGGGTAAATGATGATAACCTATACTTCCAATATATAGATAAACATTTCAAAAGAGCTAATTATAAAGATGTGTATGATAGAGAGCCTGATTTAATGAGAAATTATGCTGCTGATGATATTGTTATAATGTTAGAATACCTTAAAAAAGCACTTCCAGTACTTAAAGAAGTTGATAAGGATTTTAGAGTTCTTAAAAGAGAAGGAGAACTTATTAGAGCAGTTGCTTGTATGGAAAATACTGGGTTTAAGGTTGATGTTGATTATATACTAGAATGTAGAAAAAACATTGTAAAATATAGAGAATTATTATATCTAGAATTATACATCTATAGTGGAGAAAAATTTTCAGTAGGGCAGCATAATGAAATTAAAAAAATATTACTAAACCAATTTAAAGTTAAAACTGAAAAAGCTGATGAAAAAGCTCTTAAATATATTATAGATAATACTGATAATGAAACTCTCACTAATATTTGTAAAAATATACTAGAGCTTAGGACACTTGACAAATGGTTATCTACTTATATTGATGGTAAATTAAATGCTGTAGTTAATGGTAGAATATATACTGATATAAATAATAATGGTGCTGTTAGTGGTAGAGTTAGTTGTGATATGCAACAACAACCAAAAGAAGGACTATTTGATAGAGATGGTAATGAACTATTCCACCCTAGAAGAGCCTTTGTGTGTGATGAAGGGTATAGATTATTCTTTATTGATGAAAGTCAAATGGAACTTAGAGTACAAGCACAATTTACAATATTCCATAGTAAAGAACCTGATATGAGTTTATGTAGAGCTTATATGCCTTATAAATGCTACAATGAAAACTCTACCGTATTTGATTATAATAATCCTGAACATTTAAAACATTTTACTGAAAAGAAATGGTATGAATGTGGAACTGGTAAAGAGTGGACACCAACAGACTTACATAGTGAAACAACTAGACACGCTTTTCCAGATATAGACCCTAATAGTGAAGAGTTTAAAAAGAAAAGAAAACTTGGTAAAAGATGTAATTTCCTTAAAGTTTATCAAGGTGGAGTAAATGCTCTTAGAGACAGTCTAGAAGTTAGTCAAGAAATAGCTGAAGCATTAGATAACGCATTTTATAAAGCATTTCCTAGAATTAAAGATTACCAAGATTGGGTAAATGAACAATTATCTACTTATGGTTTTGTAGAAAATCTATATGGTAGACGTTACTATATGGAAGATAGTAGACAATTTTATAAAGGTTGTAACTATTTAATTCAAGGTACATGTGCAGATATGGTAAAAACATTTGAGATAAATATATGGAAGTATATCAAAGAAAATAATCTAGGGATTAAAATGGTTCTTCCTATACACGACGAATTAGTTTTTCTAGTGCCTTATGGTGAAGAAAAGTATGTTAAAGATTTAAAACACATTATGGAAGACACACTAGATGTAATAAAGAATGTTCCAATGATAGCCGAGGTGGAGATGTCTGAAACAAGTTGGAAGGATAAGAAAGGATATGAGTTTGATGAACTATAGAGAAAAGATAAGAGAAGCAATATCTTGTCCTCAGTTCGGAGATAATCATTATGGTGAGTGGGGAGCTTTAAGACCTGACCAAAGAAAACTAATAAAAAGATTACTTGATGATTTAGATGGGGCTGATAATTATATAAGTTATTTGCACAAAAATATAGATGAAATCACAAATTATATAAAAGAAAGACTTTACTTTCTTAATGACGACCATTCTTTATATAATGATGATGTAAATATACCAGACTTATTAGAAAAGTTAGAAAAACTATAAGGAGAAAATAGAATATGTTTTTGGATGATAAGGAAGAAAAAGAGTTAAAAAAACTTAACGAAAAGAAAGAAACAAGAAAAATGGTTTGAAATATTTATGATTTTATGTGAGATTGAAGACAAATATACTATACAGAGTTTTAGTTTTTATCATGATACCTTATTAATTAATGTTGGTGGTGGTTTAATTCTTAGAATATTTTTAGTATAATATTTATATAAGGTAGGTGTTATATGTTAGAAGGTAAAGTTCAAGACCAAATAATAGCTTATTTGAAACGTAAAAGAATTTATCATTTTCGTTTTCAAGCTCAAAGTAATCTAAATGGACTACCTGATATAATTTGTCTCTATAAAGGCTTCTTTTTAGGCTTAGAATTGAAACGTGAAAATGGAGGTACTCCAACAGATTTACAACTTAGAAAAATAAAAGCTATAAATGATAATGGGGGAATTGGTGTTATAGTTAGAAGTGTTGATGAAGTTGAAGAAATTATCAACAATATTGATGGAGAAAAATATGAAAAGATATAAAAAATATGAAAAAACTAAAAATTATAATAACCAAGATGACTATTTGAGAAAACAATGCTATAAATTAATTGATAGAATTGTTGAAAAAGGGGAAATAAAAAGACAGGACTTATTTATAGCTTTAGCAATAAGGCTTAAATTACCTATTAATAATTGTTATATAAAAAATTTTGATACTAAAATGCTGGAGAAAGCAGTAAAAGAATTAACATATATGTTATAAAAATTCTACAAAATAAAAAACATATGTTATAATATAATCAATAAGAGAGATAATTTATGAAAGGTTGGTGATTAAAGCCCCTCACCTTATTACAATCTCTCTTATTAATGGTAATGAGTACTCAATGATGTATCATTAAACTAATAATATACTTATCATATCTTAACGGAAGAGATACTACGATATACAAATGAATAAGTAGGGTATATTATTAGTAAAATATTAATTAGTAGTGTAGAGTAGATATAAAGATAAAAGAATAAAAATGTTCATAATTTAAGTCTAATACCTTCATATCTATTCTATATTGCTAATTATGGGCACATAACTCAGTAGGTAGAGTAGTAATCAAAATATGGTACCAAAAACAAAAGTTAATATTGTTTGTTTTATGCGATTTACAAGTCACAGGTTCAAGTCCTGTTGTGCCCCTTAAAAACATATACCACTTAATTAGTGGTATAAGGTAGATATATATAAAAAAGAGGCATAAACACCTTTAAAGATACAATGCATTGGTATATCTATCTTACACTGCTAATTAAAGATAGAAAGGAAGGAGAAAAATGAAAGAAAGATTTGATATTATTGCTAGTAGTTTAGGTTCATATTTTGGTTGTGGATTTAATACTATAGAAGAACAACTAGAGATTGATTTAGGTAAAACTATTAAGGAGGTAGACCCAGAAGCTCAAGATAGAATGGACTTAGGTAATGCTATGGAAAATGGATGTCTTGATTATTTTGAAAAAAAACTTAATATAGTTATTGACGAAAGAAATAGTGAATATAAATATGCTGTAAATGGTTTACTTAAATGTAAAAGAGATGGTAGAACATTCTTAGATGGTGTAGAAACTGGAGTTGAAAATAAATACTCTAATAGCAAAACTAAATGTTTTACTGAAGATTTTGGATATGAACTACAATGTCAAGCATATATGATGGCTTGGGGATTGGACCAATGGTTATTATGTGGTATGTGGCAAGGACAACCTAGAATGAAATTAATTAAGAAAAATGAAGAAGTTCAAAAAGATATTGAAGATTTAGTCACAACTATTAGTTCTATATTAATGGGAATAACTTCTATAGATGATTATCCTTGGGATATTGTAGAAAAATATTCTAAAGTTAATCAAACTAAATCATTAACAGATGATGATATAGAAGATTATGATAAAGAATTACTTCACAGACTTGGTGAATTAAAGGAAGAAATTAAAATAAGAGAAGTAGAAAGTAAAGAACTTGAAGAGTATGTTAAAACTCATTATGCTGATAGTAGATACCAAGATGAAGATTATAAATATGTCATTTCTACTGGTGAAAGAAAAGGTGGATTTGACGAAGATAAATTATCAATAGAACATCCAGAAATTGACTTGACAAAATATAGAAAACCTTCAACTACATATACTCTAGTTAGAGTAAGTAGTAGAAGATAGATAGACATCACCTCCAATAATTGATGTTAAAGAATACGTGCTATCAAATGATAGCACATTAGGTATTAGATAATTCCTCTTTATTCTTTTAAAAGTCTTTTGTTGTATATTTTTCATTTATATACCATCTAATACCTAATGTGGTGTTATTTAATAACACTAATAATATTTTTCATCTATTATTTACTTTCAAAAAATCCACAAAATAAAATATCCATTAGCTATTTTTACTTTTTAGTCAAGGTTTGGTTGTGGATGTGTTTATGACAAAAGAAAAGAGAGTTTATACTCTCTTTTTTTTATTTACCATAAAGCAATTTTTCATAGTCCGAATAAGGGTCATTTGAATTAGTTTTTGTGTCTATACCATATTTAGCAAATATAGCATTTAAACCTTCTATAGTATTGTTTTTATTTGCTTTTTTAAGTTCACTCATAGTACTAAATTGATAACCTTTTTGTTCATATTGTTTCATTAAGTTCTGTAATTGTTCTATTTGGTTATATGTTTTAGATAGTTTATCTGTATTAACATTACCACCAATAGTTAAATTACCTTGTAACGCACCAGGTATTCCACCTTCTTGATAACCTTTATAACCTCTATCTAACATTCTAAGTTGTGTATTTAAACCTGTAAGATTTCCTATAGTTTGTTGGAATTTAGCGTCATCTAATTTATTTAATACTGGAATATTGTCTAAAGGTAGTTCATTTAAAATACTTATATTTCCTTTTTGACCTGGATATTTTTCTATTTCATTTCCAGTAAGAGTATTAACATTACTAACTCTTTCATATAAGGATTTTACAAGAGGATTACTTCTATTTACTAAACTTGCTAATGGGTCACTTACCACATCAGTTAAATCTCCAAAAGGTAATTGTGCTCTAATAAATGAGTATTTCCCATCTTTTCCAACTATAGGAATAGGTATATACATATTATCTTTTAAATATTGTGGTAGGTTCTCATAATCTTCACCAAAACTTCTAGTAGCAGATTTATAAGATTTCATTAGTTTATTATAATTTTGTAAATTGTCTCCCATATTACCTATTTGATAAGCCAAATTCTTTTTAGTAAATGTATAGAAAGGAATTATATTTTTCATTGTTCCTTGTTCAAATGCTGTTAAATCTGATGGGTCAAATAATACTTTACTTACAACTTCTCCAGCAGCTTTTGATTTTAGTATATCATCAGCATTATCTGCTATTTCAACACCTAAGTTTCTCATAAATTTTGGGTCATCTAAAGCCTTTGAATAAAGAGCATATCTGAATATTCTATCTTCACTAGCATTTAAATTAGCAAAGAAATCTACATATTTATCATAAAGATTTTTATTTCCTTTTTTATTTAAATCTTTTACTATATCTCCAATATCATATTTTTTAAGTATTGAAGCTTTATCTGGAGTGCTTACATTTTCCATAAAACCTTTTAAACGATTAAATATTTTTGCTTCGTCATCTGATAATTGAGATATATCTGTAACACCTCTTCTAAGAATATCTTCCCAGTTATTTAAGTCTTTTATAGCTTGTGATGAATATTTTGCTATATCTGGCATTGACATACCTGACATAGCCATATTAGCCATATTACCTGTTATGTTATTCATTTGGTTGGTTAATGAAGCAGTTGAATTCTTTTTAAAGAAGTTCATTAACTTATTATACATTTTACCAAATTCATTTTTAGCTACATTATCGGTATTAAATTTTATTATATTTAAAACAGTTGGGTCAATAGCCATATTTCCACCATAGTCAAATAAGTTTTTTAACTTTCCTGCTTCTTTAATAAGAGCTTCATTTCCTGTTTTATTACCTGTACTATACATTAAATTAACTATTTTATCTTGCATATCTTTATCAATTCTTTTAAACCCATATGGTGTTCTTCCGTTTTCTATAAGTCTAAATGGTGAATTGTCTAATAATTTATTTAATTTTTCAGTATTTGCTGCAACGTCAGTTCCTTCACTTATAGCTCTTTTTAAATTACCCATCTCTTTTAAATCACCAAAACCTTGTTTGAACAACACTTCATCAAAAATTTGTGTATTCTTAGCAAGTTTAGGCATTTGGTCTATATAAGATTGAATACCAGCAGTAGCACCTGTTTCAAATAGATTTATATTTTCATCTATAAATTTTTGAGCTGCTGCATTGTCTTTAAATAAGTTTTTTAATTCTCTTTTCTTAAGTAAGTTTGCTTCTTGAGCTGACATTTCATATTTTCTAGCATTTAATGTTCTACTTCCAATTCCTACATTTGCAGAACCTTGAGGTAGTTGTTTTTCAACTTCATTAAGTGAAAGTCCAAAATCTGTACCTAACTTTTTTATGTTTTGTTCATAGTCACTAGCTAGTCTATGTTTAGAATAACCTTCTAAGTTATTTTCTAAGAACTTCTCATCAAGTCCTTTCATACTCTCAAAATTTTTAGAGATAAATTCGTTAGCTTCATTATAAAATCCTTTAACATCTTCTAATAAATCAGGAGCATTTTGCTCTAGAAATTGTGTAGCTTCTAAAACTTCTTGTTGTTCTTTTGGTGATAAGAATGAAGCTCTATTAAACACCTTATCTAGTTTTTCTGGGGCAAGTTTATCTTTATATTTAGTCCATTCTTCTCCTAATTCTAAAACATCATCTTGTCCTTTTTTAATACTATCAATTAATACATCAGCTTTATCTGGAATATCTTTTGCAGCGTCTACTAAACTATTATATATCTCATCAGTATATTTAATTGTTCCATCTTTTGCACCATCTATAACTTTATTTAAAGTTGTAGTGTCTACAATATCTATAGCTTTATTTAACATCTTATCTAAATCTTCAGCAGGTACATTAAGTTTAGTAGCATAATCATCAATTTTAGTTTTTATACCACCAAGTTTGTCATTTAAGAAGACATCAGTCATAAATTCTTTAGCTTCATTAACTTTTTTACTTTGTCTAGCAGCTTTAGATAGTTTTGTATCAAACATAGTTGTAATGTTATTTTTTAAAGCTTTATATGTTTCAAGCTTTCCTACATCTTGTCCAATTCTACCAAGCTCACTAGCCCATTTATTATCTGGATTTAAGTATTGTATACCTCTACTTTCATCCAACTTAGTTAAAAGCTTTTCTAGTCCTGTATCTGCAATATTAGCAGCACTTTTAATACCACTTTTTGCTGTTCTTCCTAACCACTGTGTTGGAGATATAAATTCTGTAGCCTTAGCAATATCACTAGCATTATCTATAACATTTGCAGCTTTAGCTACATCACTTGCTGTATCTGCTGCCTTAGCTACGTCACTAACAGTATCTACACCTTTAGCAATTTTACTAGCACCAGAAACTGGTATTAAAGGAATATCCATAGGGTCTAAAAATACATCTCCTGCAAGTCCAAGTACATCAACTAAATCTAAAGCCTTTAATTTTGTACCTAGACCTCCTTTTTCACCTTGTTTAACAAGGTCTTCATAAGTAGTGTCATTGAACGCACCAGTATTCATAAGAATGTCTTTAAATCCTGTTTCTTTTTCTCCTGAAATACCTTCTTTAAGACCCTGTAAAACATCTTCTCCTTCTTGGAAATTCCTAACAGCACCAAATAAAGCTTGTTGAGGTCTATTTAATAGTTCAAATACATCAAATAAAGCATTTTGGTCTTGCTTTAAATTAAGCTTCTTTTCTAACCAATTTCTTGTGTCTAGTGAAGCTTCTGGATTTACACCACCAGCAGCAAGTCTAGTTTTTAAATTATTTAATGTATTTTGGTTTTTAGCAAGTTGTGTAGTACCTGATTTTTTACCATAAAGTATTTTTTCATATTCATCTAATTTTCCAGCCATACTATCACCAACCTTTTCTATTTCTTCCCATATAACAATTCAGCTAAATCTGTGTAAGTTAACTTATTTAAATCATTTTGTGTTTTTCTTAAACTATCCTCAGCATAAAGTCTAGCTGCGTTTGGTACATTTAATATATATCTATTAGCAAGAGCTCCTAATGGGTTTATTGCATACGAAATAGGGTTTCCAAATACTTTATTCCAAATATCTGTTGCCTCATTAAACTTATCAAGATTTCCTTGAACTCTTTCTATTTTTGCTCTATCAGCACTCATTTTTTGATTATTATTATAACCTTCAACTGCTGCTATAGCAGTATCTACTGGTACATTTAAATATGTATTTAAATATTGTTTCTTTTCATCATCTGTAAGCTCAGTTGAAGATAGTGTATCAGCTATCATTATTTTTCTTCTTGTTTCATCATAGTCTTCTTCAGCTTTAGATTTCTTACTAGAACCACTTCTTGCCCTACTTGCAGCTCTACCAGCAGCATTATTAGCAATTCCTGCTATTAAATTAGCATATTGTTGAGCATTTCCTGCTTCTTGGTCTGTAAGTTTTCCTAAATCTTCAGCTAATTCACCTGCTAATTTAGTTTGACCTTCTCCATAATTTAAAACACCTTCAGTTAAACCTTCAGCACTAGCTCTATTAACATTCATTAAATCAGTTAATGCTTTATCTACATCTTGACCTTTTCTTTGAATATCTGCTTGTTCAACTAAATCTCTAACTCCACTTGTGCTAAGACCTCTATTAGCAAGGTCTATATCAGCATTTCTTAAACGATTAAAACTTTGTCCTTGTATATCATTTAATGTATTTGAATAGTCTAATTGAGCATTTTGAAAATTTCTTGCTAATTTATCTTTTAAATCACTTAAAGAGTTAGATAATTTACTAAGATTAGTACTATAAACACTTTGAGCTACTTGTCTTTGAGGTTCATATTGACCTGTTTCCCAATCTCCAATTAAATCTTCTGCATATCTTTTATATTTTGCCATAATTACCTCCTAATTAAATAATCCTTATCATCATATTTATATGTGAAAGGACTAAGTAGCCTATAATCATTGTTTGGACTACTCACAAGAGCAGGAGAACTAACAGCCTTCTTTTTAGTTGGAATTGTAACACTTGTTAAAGATTTATAACCACTTGGTGAACTATATCCCAAATTAGTTGGTGTAAGAGTTGTATTTTTCTTAAGCCATTTAATAGCGTCCTTAGTGTCTTTAGCATGACCCCATTTAACTAAATAATCAGAAGCTTCTGCCCAACTAAGTTTATTATTATAAATAGCTTCTTTAAGTGAATTAAGTTGTTGTTCTTTGTATTGCTTTTCAGATAATTTTAAAGCAGCAGCAGCTTGAGCAGCAGCGTCTCTTCTTGCTTGAATTTGTTCAGCAAGTTGTGCAACTTGAGCTTTATAATTATTTCTAGCAGCAGCCTCTCTAGCACCTATACCAGCAAGAGCAGAACTTAATTCGTTTTTAGCAGTTTCTAATCCTAAGTTATAATCCCTTTCTCCAGTAGATTGTCTCGTATCTATATCACTCATTGTTCTATAAAAACTATTAGCAAGGTCAGAGTATTGTCTACCTGTTTCCATTCTAGTTCCTAATTTACTTAATTCACCAATACCACCACTTAATCCACGTGAAGCTAAATCTGATGAAGCTTCTCTATTTTTCATAAATGCATTTTCACTTACAGTACTTCTACCTTTTCCAAACTCTGTTCTAGCGTCTGTTCTATTACTAGCAAGAGTACTTAATAAATCATTGTATGCGTTTTCATATGAAGCTTTATTTGTATTATATATTTGATTAGCTATATCTCTTTCTTTATTCAAACCTTTTAAATCTATATAGTCTTCTTCTTTACCTAATAATTTTCTAGCTTCAGATTTTGCACTAGCCATAGAATAATCACCTTACCTTTCTTTTATTATATCATATTTTTCTTATTTTACTCTTAATTTTTGTCCTGCTTTGAGTTTATTTTTATCTTTTATTTTATTCCATTTAATTAATTTCTCAACTGTTGTGTTAAACTTATTAGCTATTTTTATTAAAGTATCACCTTTTTTAACAACATAATATTCTTTCTTTGCAGGTGTATAGTATTTTAAACCTTTTGTTGCAGATTTATTTGTTGATACTGTTTGTTTTGGATATACATAAGTATATTTTTCAGGGTCTACTCTAAAAGATGTTCCATCACCACCTAGATAAACCTCATAATGGTCGTGTGGTCCGTTTGAATTGCCTGTGCTACCCATATAACCAAGTAAATCACCTTGTTTAACTTTTTTACCTTTTTTAACTTTTATTCCATCAAGCATATGTCCAGATAAAGTATAAAGTTTTTTGCCATTAAGTTTCCCATGATAGATTTTAACATAATTTCCCCATGATTTTTTTGTTTTATCTTTATCTTTTGTTGCATATACTGTTCCATCAGCAGGAGCATAGATAGGTTGGTTCTTACCCCCATGTTTAGAGTTCCAACCTAAATCTATACCATTATGTTCACCTTTTTTAAAATAAGTAGTAATAGCAATATAATTTACAGGATATTTTAATTTTTGCATATTATTCCTCCTCTATTACTTCATGAGATTTATCTTCTTCATTTTCAAACTCTTTATTTATTTCGTCTTCTTTACTTTTATTATAAGTATGTACTACATCATATATTAATGTTGCAACTGGAGAACCTGTTGCTACTACTGAAGAAAAATCACCTGTTGCATAGTAATATATTGCTACTGATATAAGCATTATAACTGCATTTTGAATTGGAATTAGATTATTAGGTATTTTATCGCTTTTCTTTGTGATACGTCCAAATAACCAAGTTACAATCATTATAACAAATGTTATGATTACTTCTATATTTTGAATTATAAATTCTTTCATAATATCACTCTCCTTATTTTTTAATTATTAGAGCCATTATAGCTCCTATGATAGCACCTACTACACTTGTAATTAGTGCAGTAATAGCACTATCATATCTTTTTTCTGGTTTACTTTCTAAGTTATTAACTCTATTTGCAAGTTGATTTTGGTCTTCTCTTAAATACTTAGTCTCAATAGCAAGTTTCTCAATTTGTACAGTTAATTTATTAAGTGCCTCATAAATATTTTCAAGTTTATCAAGTCTTCTTTCTAAAACTTCAATTTTCTCTTCCATACTATTCCTCCTCACTTAAATCTAACAATGCACTAGCACTAATTACAAAAGGTAGGTCGTTATTTACTTGTGAAATATTAGTCTGTTCCTTTTGGCTTAATAGATATTGATAAATATTTTCAAGTTGTTCTGCTAGTGTTCCTGTTATTTGTGTGTATGTTGGTGTTTCTAATTGATAATAAACTATTGTGTTATGTGTACTTAACCAAGTCTTAAAATCTGCAACTGTTGTTATATCACTTGTTGGGTATAAATATGCTTGTGCTAAATATACAAAACATCCACCTTCTTCAGTACCACTTTCAAGATAATGAAAGTAATTTGAATAACATATTTTTCTACTAACAACATTTATAGAGTTAGGTATTGGAGTTTTAAATCTTACATAATCTGCAGTCCAATCTTCACTACCATCCAACACCACTTTACCAATAGCCTTTCTTATTCCCCAATTACCTATTCCGTATGGTTGGTATGGTAGGACTGTAGTTCCATTATTTAACATAACTTGATTTTCATTTGCTGTTGTATAATGAAATCTTAAATATTTTGCATTATTTGGTGTTGTTATTGTATATGTATATCACTATTAGTTGTACTATTTGCAGAAATAAATGCTTTTTCGCTATTATAATATGCTACTACTTTATAATAACTACTTGTTCCATAACCACTAATTGTATATTGTGTATTTTCATTTATATCAATAAAATCACTTGTTGATGATGAAGAAGAGTTTAATAAACTTCCATCACTACTACTTAAATATTTATTAGCAGTAGAAGTTGACTTATTAAACTTATTTATTCCATCACTTCTAACAAATACATCTTTGTAATCTCCTATTTCGCAGTATTCTATATCTCCTAAATTGATGTTGGCTTCTTGAGATGTGTATGGTGTGTAGGTTGTTGCAGTTGAGCCATAACTTATCATAAATGAACTTTGTATATCATCATAACTATATCCACTTTCATTTAAAAAGCATAGTAATAAGTAATTTCCTGTAGTATTAATTGCCCCATTAGCTTGTAAATTCCCTCTTGTTCCTGTTATACCTACATCAGGATAATCGCTATAAATACCATATCTTAAAGTACCACTATTCAACATTGAAAAATTACCACTTACATAAACATTACTTTGATTTTTTGTATCAATTATGATTGAGTTATAATTTGTATTTGTAGTAGTTGTTCCATTTGTATTAATTAGTAAATGAATAGTTGAGTTTTTTATATTTGCTAAGTTCTTCCCCTCAACAACAATTGTATTATTACCACTTATTGTGTGTATTGTTTGTGGGTATTGTGGGTTTGGTGCTGGTATTCCTCCTGTGTATGGCTCAAAATCACCTATTGTTTGTGTATTATATGTTCCTCTTACAAACATTGGCTTTAATGTAACATTATTTAAAGTTACACCACTAGTTACTATTATGTAAAAGAAAGCATTTGTTACATCTACTGTTTTATTTATAAGTGGTGTATCTTGAGATAAAGCCCCCATAAAAGCACCATAAGTACCATTGTTATAAGTTAATGAACCTAAATTAACACCACTAGGCAAATTAGGGCAATACACAGTATAATCGCCATTATAATTTTTAAGATTATTAGCTCCTGATGGAGTGCTTTGTTCTACTCTAAAATCTGCATTAGCAGTAGCAGTTCCATTTAAAGTAAATGAGCCATCACCATTATTAGTAAATGTAATTCCATTTCTTGCAGTTGTTTGTGTTGGTAATGCTATTTCTAATAAGTTCTTTCCTGTTGTAGTTTCTTGGCTTAATTCACTTGTACCTAATTCAATATTCATTCTTCCTTTTATTGTGTTATTTAGTGTTATTGATGTACCACTTCCTGTTACCTTTGGAAGATAATCATATATATCGTTTAAAGCATTTACATAACTTCTAAATGTATCTTCTGATGTTAGATTTGCTCCTAGTCCATTAATGGCTTCTCTTATTTTGGTTTTAGTGTCATTTAAATACGTTAATTTATCACTAATTGCCATAATTAAATCACCTCACCATTTATACTATCAAGAGCAGTTCCTATATCTCCAACTAAACCATCTACATAAGATTTTGTTGTTAAACCTTTACCTGTTATTACATTTTCTAGTGTTCCTTTTCCTATGATATAACTATTGCTTGAGCTTTGATATGTACCATAGTCAGTATTTACTGCTTGTAATCTATTGTTACTTATATTTACACTTATACCATCAGTTGCATTTACTTTTATTACACCTGATTTTGTTCCATCATTTGTTGGGTAGTCAGTAGGCTGTATTGCCGTATCTGCTTTTCCTAATGATGTCTGTACGCCACTTGCTAAATCAGTTTTTGGTATTCCTCCACTAGGTTTATCATATTTAGCAGTCCAAGCAGTTTTATCTGCTTCAGTAACAAATTTATTTGTATGACCTGTATCATCTACATAATCACTATTTAGTTTACTACCAGATGTTATTGCATTTTGTTTTCCATTCCAAGTTGATTTTTCTGTATCAGTAACTACTCTATGTGTACTATCGGTACTTAATTGTGATAGTTGTGTAGGTACTGAAATATCTACAGCTTTACTAGTAATTGTTTGAGCCGTATTATTTACTTTTATAGTCTCAATTACATTTGCTTGAGCACCACTTTCAATTCCTGATAATTTAGTTTTTTCTGTGTCTGTGTAGTCATTAGTAGAAAGTCCTTTTCCTTCAACTTTATCAACTTTAGCTTCGTCTAAGCTTTCTATTTCTCCATCAACATAAGTTATACTAGCATACCCAGATAAGTCTATATTACTTATAGCACTATCTACATAAGCTTTTGTTTGTGCTGATGTTGGTATTTTATCATCTGTATTTTGTAGATTTTCATCAAATAGTTTTGATAGCTCTGCACCACTTAATTTAGAGGCATTACCTGATGTTAATGTACCATCTTCTAATTTTTGTATATCTTCGTAATTAGCATTAATAGCTGTTTTAACAACACTTTCTAACTCATTTAAATCAGTATGTTGTAGAACTTCACCATCTTGGTAGTCTGCACGAAGAAAATTGTCATCAATTCTCAAATTATAATCCATGTTTATCACCTATCCTTCCTTTACTTTTCCAAGTTTACATACAAATCCAAAACTTTCAATACTAATATAGTCACCACTCTCACCATAAGTAAGAATAGTAAAGTTTCTTGCTTTTTCTGGTATTACTAATTTTCTTGTTTGATATTTACCTTCTCCAAGTTTTGTTTTATCTAATCTCATATTTCCTAGTAAACTCATTCTTTCGTCTATAGTTAAATTTTTTACTTCTTTATAAGTTTGAACTACTACTCCTGTATCTTCATCAACTGAGTAATCATAAATTTCTGGGTCGTTTACAATATAACCATCACCATAAAGTGTAAAAAACATTTCTCCGTAATTATATCCACCAATAGCTTTTACAAAAATGTGTTTTAACTTTTTTAAATGTTGTGGGTATTTCATATTAATTCCCTTTGTTTTTAATTCTATACACATTGGTTTTTCAAAATCAGTAGGAGTTGTATCAAATTCATAAATAGCTGTTTCATATATATCTACAGGATTTAAACTCTTGTATATAGAAATTTTAAATGATTTAAGTATACCTTTAAAATTAGGTTCAGTAGTTGTATTAGATTTTCCTATAAAATTACTAAATCTGTTTATATTGGTTATTCCTCCATACTCTCTAAATACGTAAGTAATTTGTTGAATATTATCTACAGCAAAATAAATTGTATAGCCTTTTCCATTATCAACAACACTTATTACAAATGAGTGGTTTTCTGTTAAATCAATAGTAGATATTTTATAATAATAAGTTTTATAGTTTATACCTGTTGTACGTAACTCTAACACATTATTTTGTACACTAATATTTATAGAACAATTTTTATCTTGTGAATTGTTATTATTATATGAAGTTGCTAAGTCTAAAACTCTTACTTTTTCTGAATTTCCTCCTAACACACCTTCAAATTCTATTTTAAACCCATTACTAAATCTATGTGTATTTGCTATTGCTGGTATTTCTAAATATCCACCTTTAAAAGTTACTCCTTGATTAATTATAGGTGTAACATAAGTTGGGTTAATAATTATTTTACTACCACTAACTTTTGATGGTATTTCAGTTCCTACTAAATCAGTACAACTAAAACTTTCTAAAATTTCATTGTCCACATTCTTTACAGTAAAATTGTAGAAAAACATGGATTGTACAGCACTTCCTAATCCTCCACCTATAAGACAAACATCTCTTTCAATATCTTCAATAATTTTTTTATCTGTTATTAAACCTTGTTTTATACTAACACCATCTTTTAAAATATTAACTTCATATCCATCATTATTTGGTATAAGACTAAAACCCCATACATGTCTATCATCAATATCAGAAATATTTCCTGAGCTTAAAGAAAAATTACCAAAAGCACCATGTAAAACAAATCTTAAAATTTTATTGTTTCTAGATAAACCAATATCATGTATAGAATTTCTCATAACTGGTATCTCTATATTTTTTATTGTTTGATTTGTTATTTGAAAAATAGGAGAGGTATTGTATTTATGTAGTATAACTTGTGAAAATAATTTCCAATCTGCATTGTAATCAATAGTATTATCATAAGATATAGTAAATGAACCCGTACTAACCAAAATTGAATTATTAGTTCCATCAAGACCTGGAGCAGCTGTAAAATCTGTTAAAGGTATTGATAAAACTGTTTCATCTCCAATATTAAGGTTATATGCTAACCCCCAAAAATACTGTTGAAGTTGTGATGGTACAACACTTATATTATTTGGATTATATGAAAAATATAATTTATAATTTACAATTAAATTTTGAGTTTGGTTGTTATATGTTATATCATAACTAAATTTAGTACTACTATCTTTAAGTGGTTTTTTTAAAGCAGTTGTGGCATAAGAAGTATAATCTTGTATAATTTCACCTTTAATATTTCCATAAGAAGAATTAGCACGAGTATAAAACAAATATCCAGACGTGTCTTCAATATCTAATTTTGTATCTATCTCTAATATACGTCCCTCACTTAAATTATCAAATATAGAATTATAATCTATTGACATATGACTAAAAGCTCCACCACCACTTTGTGAGTTTAGTGCTACACACTCATTTACAGAACAACTACCTTTTAAATTGCCATCTAAATTATTTACTGAAGTGTCTTCAACAACTCCATCTGAAACAGATGTAAGGTCATAATTTAGTAGTACTTCTGGTTCTGTATAATCTTGTTTCTGTAGTACAGTTGAGAAAGTCTCTATTGCATTATCAACCATAAATAAGAATGTTGGTTTCTCATTAAATCTATATGTTGTGTAAGCTCCTATATCAAATTGATAAGCAAGTACATCTAAATCATTAGCTGCTGCATAGTCTCCTTTATCTCCGTAATTATTATAAAACAATAAATATTTATCTTTATATCTAGTGGCATAAGCTCTTTCACTAATACCATTATATCTTATTGCTGGATTATTTAATTCTTCATCATATTTTGTAAAATCACTAGTAAGTTTTTTAACTTTTATATCTAATTCCTTTACATTTTCGTAACCTTCTACAAATGTACTTGATTTTAGAGCATATAAACCTCTATTAGAAGCAAAATATAATGTATCTCCTATTGGTGCAACTGTGTTACCAGCATGACAACCTAAAGCCATATTTACTGGAGATATTGCAAAATCATTTGTTCCAAAAGAACCTGTCATTTTATATATTCTTTGTTTCGTAAAAACTATATAAGATTTTTTAAAATAACAAATTTTAGTTATTTCATCAGTTGGTTCTATAGGAATTGTTATCCAATTATAGTTTGGAATATACTTAAAATTATTAACTTCGCTAAACCAAATAGTATCACCTTTGTATAATACAGCTCTATTGTACATTTCAACTAAACCATAGTCTCCAACATTTAACTGTGCAACTGGTTTAGCTTCTACATCTACATTAGCAATATCAAGATAATCATAATAAGGTTCTAATGTAGCACCAGTTTTTGTGATTTTTATTTCAACCGTACTACTTGGTACATCTTTGAAAGTTATTTCATAAACTTTAAGACCATTTCTAGATAATGTAGTGTTAGCTAAACTATCAAAACTTATATCGTTTTCTCCTTCTTTCATCTCTATTGTAAAACCATTATCACTACCTGTATACATAATATTCAATAAAAACTTTTGTCCTAAAGGTATATTTTGTAATGGTATATTATCTAAAGTACAAAGATAAACACCTTGAAAACTGTCCACACTTAATAACTCGGCTGGAGTATTTATTGCATGAATTGGGTCTTCAGCTAAAACATTAAAACCAATATGTCTAATTTCTAAACCTGATGGAATATAAGCAGAATTTTGAACATTAACTACTGTTGACATTGTCAATTCTGTACCACTATTACCAGTTGTTGTTGCAACTGTTGTTTCATTGTTTAATTTTAATTCAGTTCCATCAAAGACTAAAATATCGTTTTCTTCTATAGTAGGCATAGTAAATTGATAATTTGTGCCTTCATAAGTAAACCAATAACTACCAGTTTCAATACCAACACAAATATAGCTTATTATATGAGAACTAAAACCACTATAACTAAAGGCATTAGCAAATGATGTATCATCTGTTATTTCTGCTGCTCTATCAAAGGAAAGCAAACATTTATTATTTCCTGTAAAATAAATCTTATCATAAAATTCTATTGTTTCTATATTCATTAAGTTTCTATCCCAATTAAATTGAATAGGTAACTCTAATTTATAACAAGTTATAGTCATTGTATCTACAACATCTTCATTTTCATCATAAGCTAATTCTGGTAAAGAGCACTTATATAACCAAGCATTTGAAGAAGAAACAACTCCATCAGTTAATTTAGTAGTTATTAACAATAGTGTAAATTGGTTATTTTGAAAACCAAACATTTCTTGATATTTTCTATAAGCATTTTCTCCTGTAAAACCAGATAAAGCTCTAAAACACTTATTGTCATCTCTAAGAAGTTTCATATAAACAACATTATCGTTTTCATTCTCTGGATTTGTGTTATCTTTATTTCTATTTTTAATATTAGGTAATTCTATAGATTGTAATTTATTAAAAATCTCTGAAATAGCTGTAAGTTTACCAAAACCACCTCTTTTTGTTAAAGTTCCTAATTTATCCATGTCAAAATTGATGATACTCTCAAAATCAATATCATCACTATTATCATCACTAAACTCAGTATTAATTCCACCCATGAAGTTGCTTAGTAAAAAGAACAATTTGTTTTCTGGGTCTCCTCTAAATTTTTGATATACACCCATTTAAATCACCAACTTCCACCATTAGAGTTATCACCAAACCACCCAACATTAATAGCATTTGATGTGTCTATTTCATATACACCACCAAAACCTTCTGTGTCTATATAATCTGGATTGATACCACTCTCTGGGTCTCCTTCTACATAAGAAGCAACTAAAGTACCTAATTTATCTTTGAAATTGTTTAAAGCTCTATAAAATTCCTCTAAATACCTATCTGCTTCTGAAAGAGATGTATCATTCATTTTTACAGTATAAGAAATATAAGGACTAAGTAAAGTAAACAACCAATTTCTTGGCATATAATTATAGGTTTCAGTAAATGTCTCAAACTTTGGAAATGACGTACTACATTCAGTATTTATAAGTGATAACGCTTTATTAGCAGTATTAACTGAAAGTTCGTTTGTTATCGTTTCATCAGTTGAAAAATTACTATTTACTAAAATTTCTGACAAATTCATATGCTTCACCTTCCTTTATACTATAATTATAACATTTTCTTGACAAAAAGAAAAGAGACATTTATGTCTCTTATTTTTCTTCAGATAAATTGTCAGTTATCTCTTTGTAAGTATTACTGTCAGCAATTTTAGCCATCTTTTTATTGATTTTATTTGCTATAAATTCAGGATATTCATGAGGTTGTCCATCACAATAAATAGTTACTGGAATACCATTATAGTTAAATGTGTATACTTTACCTATATATGGAGCATAAAACTTACTTATGGTTACAGGAACTTTCTTATCCTTTTTACATCTTTCTAACATGTGTTTCTTTTTCTCAATAAAATAAACTTTTTCTGCTTCTTTAATTGCAATTTCACTATTAGCTTCAATAGCAGCTTTTAAAGCAGCATTTGCAGCAGCTTGAGCTGATTTTTCAGCAAATGTGTCTGTTTTTTTAGTGTTTTTAAAGATATGTTCATCTACAGTTTCTTCTGTAACTTCTGCTGAAAGAGGTTCTACTTCCTTATTTGTTTCCTCATCACTTACAATAGTTTTTTCCTTAACACTTTTCTCTTCTTTTTCTTTCAAAGACTTAGCTTTAGTGTTTTGGTCTAAATCTTCCTTTTTTATAACAATAGTTTTATTATCTGCCATTATCTTTACCACCTTTCTCATTCTATTATATCAACTAATGGACCATTTGTAAAGGAGTTTGGATTATTATAATTTATCATATATTCTGCTTCTTCTATAGGACATTCCCATTTTTCCTTATATTTCCTTGTTTTTCCTGTTGAAGGGTCTCTAAAACCTTCCATTTTTATACATTGAACCTTTACAATTTTTTCTTTTGGTTTTCGTTTAAGTTCTGGTCCTAATAGAGTTTTCCATTCTTTATCAGATGTGTTTGGAGTGTATTTGAATTTTGGTATCTGGTTATAAACTTTTTCAACATCTATATTATCCATCTCCATATTAAATATGTAACCTGTTTCACCATCTACAACGCCATTTTCTATTGCAGCAGCAAAATTAGTTACTAAAACAGGAGTTCCAACAGATAAACTTTCTTTAAGACTTAAGCAATCTGCTTCTGTTTTTGAAAATTGCACCAAATAATCAGCTTCAGCAATATAATCTATAATTTTTAATTCACTCTTCATTAATATAATACCTTTAATATCTGTTGTAATATTTGTATTATTTGTAAACACTAACCAAATAAATGGTATATCAGCAGCAATTAATTTCTTAGCAAACAATTTCATTTTTTCCCAAATAGAACCTTTATCATTACTAATTCTAGTAGCACTTATAAGTTTTAGCACTTTTCTAGGTTTTTCAATATATATTGGGTTATGTATAACTTCTGGCATATAACCTGTAATACTATAAAAATCATCAGCAGCAGTTTGACTTACTGCAATATATCTATTAATTAATGGACTTATTTCATAGTTTTTAACACCATAAGCAACAGAGTAACAAGCATGTATGAATTGAATTCTTTCTTTTCTCGCCTTAAAAGCTAACATTTCACTGTTTGAAACTCTTGCACAGAATATAGCAATATCACATTTGATATTTTGATAATAAAATTTCCTTACTTTAATTTTATCTTTAAGTCTATCAATTTGTTTTTCATCACCTGTGCACCAATAAACAGTAATGTTTCTTTTCTCCCCATATATCCTACTTATGTAATATATCCAGCTCTCAACACCACCAATATTATTGAAATTTGGAATATAAAAAGCAATTTCCATATTTTTACCACCTCTTATTTTAATTATAAAATAAAAACTACTCTTTTACAAGAGTAGTTAATATCAATTTATTATTGTCCACTTGCGTCAGTTTGGTCAGCAGCCTTACCGATAGTATCATTAGTATCATCATATAATGCAATATCATAAGCACTTGCACTATAAATAGCAGTAATTGCTAATGGGTCTATAACCTTAGCACCAGTCCACATTTTATAACCAAATGTAGCTTTTTGTGCTAGTGGGTCAGCCTTATCAGCAGTAAATCCTGTATCATAGAATTTAACACCAGTTCCTCCTAATGATAATACCATATATGGTTGGAAACCTAATACATAACTTGTATAAACATTAACTGAACTATCGTTTTCTTCTACTGGACAAATTAGTGTATCAGTAAAGTACATACCATAAGCCATATATTTAGCTAATGTTCCTTGTTTAATTGGAGTGTTTTCTCCACCTGGAACTAATAATTTATTTACTAATACTGGGTCATCTAATAAGTCGTTCATTACGTTAGGGTGCATAACACCAACGAATTTACCACCATATCTAGAGTGTCCCTTTCTGTTAGCATTACTCATAGTTAATGCAACAACTCTGAAATCTTTGAATGTTACTACATCTGAAGCAGCAATATCATCAACATCATCATTTCCAGTTCCTACAAAGTATTCACTTGCGTCAGAGAAACTAGCAACAATGTCTCTTTCTTTAACTTCAGCAGCATGTCTTGCTAATTCTGGTTGATATACAGTTTTAATGTTATCAAAGTGAATATCAGCAGCAACATCTGTTTCTTCCATATAAGCACCATATTGATTTATAGTACCACTTACTTTGTGACCTTCTGGTCTTAATGCAGTTGGAGGTACACCTTCTGTTAATCTGTGATTACCAACTGGTAAATGATTGTATCTACGAACTGTAAATGTTTTAGTTCCTTCATTTTTAGGAAGGCTCATTTCAACACCTAAGTTAGAGAATACAAAATTTTGTTTTTCTAATTTAATCATCTCTAATAATCTCTTAGAGAAATATTCATCAACACTTAATCCGTTTCTTTGTAAAATAGCTAATGTAGTATTTGCAGCAGCCATTAAACTCACCTAACCTTTCTTAATCAAAATAATTATCTTTTTTATATTTAGCAAGGTCATCTTTTAATAAACTTTCTATAGTAACAGGTTGTACTGCTCCTCCTTGTTCATTTTTACCTTCTGCTAAATTATTTAGATTTTGAAGGTTTTCAATTTGGCTTTGTTTAGCATTGTTTTTTATTTCATCTATTAATAAACCATCTAATAAGATTTTAGGATTATCAAGATTTAATAAAGCTTCAACACTAATTCCTGAATTTTCAAGTCTTCCAATAATGTCTTGAATATCAATATTATATGTTTTAGACGCATTGTCTACAGCATTTTGAAATCTTTCAAGTTTTCTTTCTTGGATTTCTTGGTCTCTTTCTTTTTCAAGTTGAGCTATTCTTCTTTCTTGCTCCATAGTTTTCTTATATAGAGCAGGGTCATATCCGTTAGCCTTAGCTTCCTTTTGATATTGAATTTCCCTAACAGCGTCTTGAAATTTCTGAACATCAGTGTAGCCATAACTAGCAGCTAATTCTTTTAAATAATCACTATCTGCTTTATAACCATCTCTTTCTTTTTTAAGATTTCCATTTTCAACTCTTAAATCAGCGAAAGCATGGTCTTTTTTATTTTCTTTTTCACCTTCAACATCTTTTTGAGGTAACTCTTTAGTTTCCTCTTCTGTGTTCTCTAAATCTTCACCTTCAACCTTTTCAGGTTCTTCATTAGTTTCAGTTTCAACTGGCGTTTCTTCAACTACTTCTTCTGGTTCGTCTGTAGTTTTACCATAAGTTTCATCTAATGCAGCGTCAATCTCATCTAAACTACCAAAAACATTTTCTTCCATAAATAACTTCCTTTCACACTAACTTATTTTTAGTCGCATAGGTACGACCGTTATTCATCAACTACATTATAACAAAAGAAAAGAGGTTTGTAAAGCACCAAATTACATAATTGGTGCTTGTCCACCTCCTAAAATTTCTTCAGCTTCTGCAACAGCACTTGGGTCTAATCCAGCAGTTGGGTCTTGCATTAAAGCTGCGTCAGCTTCTGATAGTGCTCCCATATCTGCTTGTTCATTTGCTGCGTCTAATTGTGCTTGAAATCCTTGTTCTATCATTTTTGTCAATTCATCTGTTGCTGGATGTTCATCACCACCTGCAATTATTTCTGTTATTGCTTGTGTTACAAGTTCTTGTGGTATTCCTAACTCATTAGCAGTATTTATCATTGTCTCTATTGTTTCTGCTTTAGTCTGAGCGTCTTGTGAATTAAGACTATTATATCTAGCAATTATTTCATCTTTATTTTCTAAATCAGAATTTTTAATTATATCTGACATAGTAATAGTTTTAACAGGAGCGTCATATTGTCTCTCATATTGATACAAATCTTTAAGAGTTTGTTCTTGTTTATCTTTACTATAACGAGATTTCTTATCAAGTTTGATATAAAAATTGTAATCTAAATTCTTCAAATCTTTTTTACTAGGCATTTTTATTCTATCAAAATTATACAAACCCTCACCGTCTTTTCCAGTGTAATAAGATAACTCAGCACCTGGATACATTTTAACCATAAATTTTACAATAATTGTAGCAATATCTTCTACATATTCTTCTAAATTATTAAGAACATTTACTTCTATAATTTTTGCTCTTTCTACAGCGACCTCAGCACCACCAACTGTATTAGCAGCAGTACCAATGTTACCCATAAATTGATTAGAATTTCCAGATATTTCTCTAATTTTTGCTTCAAAATCATTCTTAATAGCAAGAATTTCATCTTGAATTTTTGGAGGAATTACTGGTTTAATAGCATTATCAAGTTGTCCATTTACTAAATACACTATACCTGGAGCTCCATTAGACTTAGCAACCATCTTAGGGTCAACACCACTACCCCTAGCAACCATCATACTTGGAGCTGCGTAAGCAATAGCAGTATTAGTAATAGCACTTTCTATAGCATTAATTGCTTTTTGTAAAGAAAGTAATTGGTCCATAAGTGAAATACCATAACAACTTTGAGCTGCTGGTTTCCATCTTACTTGAGCTATAGGGAAAACATCTATATCTATAACGGTTTCTTTTACTATTATACGATTTATAAGTTTTACCTTCTTGATTTTACCATTTTCTTTTACGTAAACATTCCAAACATCAAAAACATCTTCTTGTTCTGTATTATAGTCATTGTCATAGTAAACTTCACCTCTTTCTTTAGGTGTTCCAGCTTGTATACTATCTTTTATTTGTTTAAGCTTTTCATATTTTTCAACAGCTTCTTTTTTACTAATTCTACCAAGAACTATACAATAATTTGCGTCTTTTAATTTTCTAGCAGTTGGGTCTATCAATACTCTAGATGGTTCTATCATTTCAGCTTCCATAGCACCAATTCTTTTACTCTTTCTTCCCCCAAATATTTTCTTATCATTTACTGTAATATGACAATATGCTTCACGTACAACAGCCATAGTCTCAACACTTTTTCTAATTACATCATCAACTTCCATTCGCTCCCATTCTCTTTTATAAGCACTATCTAATGTCTCTACAACATCAATATCTTCTGGAGAAATAGGAAGTAGGTCTCCTTCATAGTCATCAACTAAAATAGAAGCAACTCTATTTTCAACAGCAGCTGTAGCGTAAGGAGTATTCATATTAACTATCCAAGGTCTTTCTGTTTTATACTTTGATAATAAATGTTGATTACCTTGATAGAAAGCCATTAATTCGGCATAAGCGTCAAATCTAGTGCTATCAAAATTATATGCTTTTTCATACATTTTTGCGTAAGGACTGGATTTTTCTAACTCTTCTGCTAAATCAATTACTTCCCCTAGATTTTCCTTCTCTTTTTTCATTTTATTCACCTTCCTTTACTTTTTTATTTAATTCATCTATTTGCCATGGTGCGTCTATATCTATTGTTTCATCATCTATTACTAGGTATGTATCATCTAGTATGTATTGTTTGTTTATATCTAAACCATTTAACACCCTATACAATTCCCAACTAAGTGCGAAACCTCTTTCACATCTACCAATATCTTGCAAATATTTAGTTAGTTCTATCCCTTTTCTAAATATATCTGGTTTATTTATTATCCAACCAAAAGGTTCTCCCCAATTTTTATGTTCTGGGTTTTTGGCGATTTCATTACCTATAAATATATTTTTGTCAGATTTGTAATTACAAATTTGTTTAATTGCATTTTCACTATAATATACATCTCCATGTAAATAAACACAAGGCTCATCTATTGGAAAATAAGCGTCAATCCAATATCCAGATACCTTATTATCTTTATATACATAAGAATTATTATGTTCTAGTCTATTAGCATACTCATCAAATACAGGGTTATTACTTGAAATAAATATATCCGTAATTCCATTTTCTTTAAGTAATCTAATAGTTCTTGCAACTAATGGTTCACCATTTATAATAATTAATTGTTTTGGTGTTTTAAATATGTCATATTCCCCACCACACATTATTATATATTTCATTATACCCCCTCTTTCTTAGTTTCATTTTCTATATATTCTTTAGCAGCTTCTGAACAACCATCTAGATAAATTCCTGTACCAAACTCCCCTTTTTCTAGGGCTTCAATACGTTTTTCTAGTGACTGTGCATATAACTTAATTTCATCATATAATTTTTTCAAATCTTCTGCAGTCATAATTACCTCCTTTACAAATCATAATAACCAATACCATAAACACCACCATTACCATCATCTGGATGTCTAACATCTTCATTTCTTTTAAGTCTATCTAAAATACTCTGTGCATTGGTTTCTCTATCTTCTGTGTCTATTCCTTTCAAATTATCAGGAAGAGCCATAATCATGTATCTCATAGCGTCCATTAAATGGTTTTGTTTTTCAGTTGGTTCATCTTTTGAGATACCCTCTTTTGTCTTTTTCCACAAATATTTTTGTGCTTCTTGATTTAAATTTTCACAACTAATAAATACTTTTAATTTACCTTGGTACATGAAATCTCTAACTCTTTCAATACCATCAAATATTTTGTTATTACCTTCATCTAACCATAAACCAGATAAATTATAGAAATAATCTCTATAAGACACACCATCTCTATCATTTTTATTTCTAACACTTGGGTCAGCAATTATATTTTTATACATTCTACAACCTATAACCTTTTCTTTTATACGCCTAGCGTGATAGGTCATTGGTTTTTCTGCAACATAATATTCATCATATATATAACAAATACCATTTTTACTATCAATAGCTCCACAACATAAACAAGTTTCGTCTGTCCACCCTTTATCAAATCCAAATATTCTATACCAATTATCAGGTATAGGAAATGGGTCTACAAGACAATTTTTCCAATCTGGATATACAGCACCTTCCTTAACATCTAAATAACAATAAATATATTTTCTTATCCACTTTTCATCTTTTCCTACACATAAGTCTTGGATGAATGTTTTGTGTAAATATTTATTATCTGGAGTTGCACTAAGGAATGAATGATAAGATTTTTCAGGATGTTTAACTTTTAGTTTGTCATAAGAAGTTGTGTCTACATGTTTACTAGCAAATATTTTATCAGAACGAAGTAAAAACTCATCTCTTATCCACCCATCTTCTGGGTTGCTTTCTACAATTCCCATAAAATTGTGTTCTATTTCTCTTCCTTCTTTATCTTTAACAATAGCAGCTGAATTTCTTAAACGAGCAGTAAGTTGAATAAATATATTATAATCAACACCACTTGCTTCAACTATCCAAAAAGCTGTAAGATTTAAGGACCTTAATTTTTCTTCATCATCACTAGCATAAACTATTATCTCATGTCCATTTATTAAAGTATATTTTGGAAGAGGAGTTTTAGTTTGTCTAACTATAAACCAAGGAGGTAGAAATTTTTCCAATTCTGGTAGTACAGCTTCCTTAACTTGTTGTAAAGATTGAGCTGTTATTAAAGTTCTACCATTTGCTACAGATAAAGCATGATAAGCTATTTCAGCAGCGTCCATAGTTGTTTTACCACTACCAAAACCACCAATATTTAATCTAAATTTAGCTTTACTTTCATGAAAGGCGACTTGATGTGGTGCTGGCTTATAGTCTAATAGTGTTGCAAGACAAGTATCACATCTCCCATAAAACACACTATCATGTACTTTAGTCTTTCCACCACATAATGGACACTCATAAACTCTATAACCTTCATCAGAATGTTCTAAAAATTTTAATTCATCAACTTTCACTACTCATCCCAGTCCTTTTTTTCTGGTAGTCTTATTAAAATAAGATTTGAGTTATTTATGTTTGGTCCACCTTCTTGTATAGCTCGCTTAATACTAACGGCATTTTTATCACCTTCTGCAAGTCCTTGTTCTGCAATCATGTTTATTTTCTCATCTCTAAAAGATTTTATGTATTTTCTGACTATTGGATAGTTTAAAAAGTCTTTCCAAGCGTCAATACTATAAAATGGTAAGTCTGCATTTAGTTCTATTGATGTTTTATACATATTTTCTGAGAAATTTTCAATAAACATAGTAGCCATTGAAATCATACCCATGCGTTTATCAGGATTTTCTCTCAATTTTTCATCTTTTTTGATAGAATTTATCAATTCGTTCTCATTTTCTTCCAAATTTTGTTCATTTTTATCAAGTTTATTCACATTTTCACCACCTTACACTCAAATTTTATCATAAAAACACAAAAAAGGGAATAGCTACAGCACTATTCCTTATGTTTTTGGTGGTAAAAACCAATAAGAACATTGGACATACTTGTCCAATTTAATTATATATTAAATAAAAACAAAAGTAAAGGGAACATGCCAACAATGTTCCCAATACCCAAAATCAGAAAGGAGTGTGTATGATAGAAGCATAGGAGGCGTTCCGTATGAATAAAAAGAACTGACGAACTCTATACATACACTAATTAGATTATAACATTTTATTAAAAATAATACAACAAAAGAGGGTTAACCCCTCTTAAAATTGTCACAATGTTCTATAACTTCCCAAGCACACCACATGGTTCTATTCCTACAATCAAATATATCATACACTATTCCGTCAATAATAACCGTTATGTGATTAGGCATTGTAACTAAATAAGTTCCTATAGGATATTCTTCAGCAAACTCTCCTACAGTTCTAGAATAATGTGGAACTCTCTTATAATTTTTATCTAAATAATCTTCTACAAACTTTACATCATCTAATAAAATTCCGTCATCTTGAGCAAGTTCACTTAGTTCATCATAAGTTTCATCCCAAGTTTTACATTCAGCAACAGATATTGCTCTTATAACACAATCATTAACAAAGTTTCCGTGAACATTTGCATTATAGAATTTATACATTACATTTCACTTATCTTTTTAGTGTATTTATGTATCAATTCCATCTCTTCTTGAGAACCTGCTTCTTCTTTAAGCATTTTAACAAAATCTACCATACTTTCAAGCATAGTCTCTAAGCATACCATACTATCATCTTTATCTCTATAGTTTCCACTTCTTCCATATGCTTCTCTACCTTCTGAATATGCTTGGTAATTCATATACATTTCATCAATTCTATCTTCTGGTCTGTGACCCATATATCTTCCTCTACTATCTCTAGCACGTCTTCCATAAGCACGACCATATTCGCCATATCTCATATATTTTTCCTCCTTTGCTAACCAATATTCTTCATTAGCCATATCCTTATGAATATCAACTAATTTATAAAGATAATCTAAATTACTAGAATTCACACCATCTTTAATAATTGTTTTAATAGGTTCTTCTACTATTCTTTTAATATCATCTAACATATTAATCTCCATAATTAGCTCCTTTCTTTATCAAATCTATTATTTCTTCATTTTGTTTTATTATTTTCTCAAAATAATTACTATCTTGTTTTTGTAACTCTTTCATTAAGTCACTATTGTTATAATCTTGAAGTAAAATAACTAAACTTAATGTCTGAAACAATAAAGATAAATTGTCAACACTACTTTTCATTATGCTATTTTCTTAATCATAATATTTGCGTTCTTAATAACAGGTATTTCTGTAGCAGTGCTTGTACCATCAAATACTATAGCAGGTACACTATTTACAGTTATTATTGCACTTCCTCTACCACAAACTCTTATTAGTTTATTTACACTAATATTATGGTAATCTCCAACTGCTGTAATAACCTCATCCATTTCTGTTCCAGCTAATTCAACACCATCTGCAAAAATAGCTAAACCAACTATACCTGCAGTATTACTTGTAACATTTCCTGAAAATGCTACTTCGTATATACCACCACCTAAAATAGTAAATTGAGCAGTTCCTTCATTATGATTTAACCAACCATTAAAACAATTTGCACTTCCAGTTCTCAAATCTGTATCAGCAAATGTAATTGCTGCAGTATTAGAAGTCAAAACAAGTTCATTTTCTTGTACACTTTGTATCATAAAACATCTCCTTTCATAAATAAAAGAGAATAGGACTTGCCTATTCTCATAATTAGCAAGTTCTCCTAAGAGTTAGTCACAGACCTCTTACTATATAATTGTGTTACCATACCAGTTAGAACCATAGAAACCATTATATAATGATTGATATGGGCTAGACACTAGATAACTAGGTACTGGATATGGTCTTACTTGGTTCACAATACTTGTACCAATTCCGTTAGCTGTAATAGTGTTTTTTAAATCATTTACTTGTGAACGTAAATCATCTATAGTATTTTGATTTAAAACGTCTAAGATTTTTTGAGTGTTCTCAATACCTTGAGCTCTTAGTGTGCAGCAGCATTCATCCATTTTAGCTTGAGATTGTAAAGCTGTTGTTAATAAATTAGTATTTAGTTCATTAGTTTGATTTAAAATATCTCTTTGTGTGTTACAAGCAGATAATTGAGCAGCATATCTATTTTCTAAAATGTCACTCTTAACTCCACATATACCTGTAGCTAAATCAGAAAAACCACCACTAATTAAGTTATTAGTATTTTGGAAACCACTATTAATATCTCTTTGAGTGAACTCTGAGCTTACATAGTCAGTAGTTGCTATATTATTAAATCCGTTTCCACCAAATCCACCCCATCCGTTATTACCGAATAAAAGTGCTAATAGTACTAAAGCCCAGATACCATCTCCACCAAAGAACCCACTACCAAAGCCATTACCCATTGGATAAGTATTTGTAGCTAAGTCCACAGTTGGAACAATTCCGTTACTTCCGTTCATACATCATTCTCCTTTCTTTAATTTATATCAGTCACTTGGACTTGATACCATTTTGTACTTGTCGTAACAAGTCATCCCCAAATCCCATACTTTTTGCCTGTCCAAAAAAGGCATTTAATTGGTCTGATGATTTATTACCTAATATTTGCTGCAATAGTGACATAGGATTACCTCCATTTTGTATCATACTATTCACCATTTGATATCCTTGAGGATTACTACTCTTTAGTCTCTGTAGCAGCATTTGTATTGTCATATTGTTCATTTCTACCCTCCAATACTCTTATTCTTTCATTTAGCTCGTCAATTAGTTTATCTTTTTCATCTTTTTCTACTATTTCTGTTAATTTATATGTTTTTATTTCCCCTTTTACTGTTTTAAACCACATAGTAGTAAAGTCCTTTGTCACAAACAAGCTGTCTGTCATAACCAGTTCCCTTTGTACGTCCTCTATACTATTTGCATAATGTATGCCGCCATTTGGTGCAAGTTGAAATGTCTGATTAATAGCAGGCTGTGTTGTTCTTTGTATTTGAGCTCTCATATTTTCTAATTCTTTTATTTGATTATCTATCCTATCTACGCTATTTTGTGCACTAGCGTTATAGTTATAATAAGGATTGTTAAACATAACTCTCCCTCCTTCCTAGTCTAATTGTAAAATAAAAAAGATGGTAAAACGCACCATCTTTTTATCATTATTTTATCAACCTTATTATCTTAAATTGTATCTTCTTTATCTCCCTGGAGACTGTAGCTGTACCCATATGCAGCTCGTCAGCTATTTTGACTATACTTTGTCTCTCATAAGGGTAGTCATCTCTTAGTCTATAGTATATATCTCTTTGTCTTTTAGTGAAGCCAGCCTTCTCTAGTATCTTGTCATGCTCGTCCTTTGTGAAATCTAATCTTATCACTATATGCCTTTATCCTATTATTAAGATAATTGTCCTCTTGATAGTCTCCTATAAGTCTTACATTATACTTGCCGTTCTTAATAGTAGTATATTTGTTAAAGTTATCATTATGAAAGAATAGCACACTAGGTTTTAGTTTACTAGTCCTCCCTTTAAATTTGAGCAACCTAATCCTCGCCATTTATTAGCTCCATTATGTACTGGATGTCCTCTGGTGTTAGGTCTGTGGCTATCACTTCTCCGTTCTCACTATTGACTAAATTGTACACACCTGTAGTGTCTATAGTTGAGCTACTATTACCAAATAGCAAATATACTACGAACGCAGCTACAATTAATACTATAGTCACAAAACTTCCCATTATTATATGTTTTAGTAATGGTATAATCCCCCATAAATCACTTTTGTCCTTCTCCATCTTTATCATCCTCCTTAACTACATATAAGATTGTTGCTATTGCAAATCCTACTAATCCCCCTATCATACATCCAATTATAAATCCTAATATTGCTGCCATATAACCCTCCTTTATAATTCTATTATATCGTTTTTTGATGATTTTGTATAGGATGTTTTGTGTAGGGGGTAGGACTTTTTGTGTTTTTTATAAATTTTTTAGAGAGAGATTTAACGTTAGGTTAACATTATATATCACACATACGCCCAATTCAACTATAAAAGACCTTTTAAACCCCCACCCCCTATACGAAAAAATCATACTAATTACACAAAATATTTTTTGTAAAAAACTTTTTTTTCTCTTTTAAGATTTTGACGTTTTTTAATTTCCCAAAAAAATCAAAATACACAATGATTGTATGTACGTATATGTATATACATATATTTATTATAAAAAATAATAAAATAATAATATATACATATATACGTCTGAAAAGGATATTAAAAAACTTTTTTGACTTTTTTACAAAAATCTATTGACAATAAAAAAATTATATGATAAAATGAAATCACAACAGGAGGAAAAGGACAAACAAAAGACAAAAAAAAGTATCTAGTTATAAAACATTAGATATAACAACTTATTTATATTCTATTATTAGTATTAACTTTTATAGCGTATATTCTACCAAGCCAAAAAGATAAATCGCCAAAAAAGCCTATGCTTGACTAGGTGGCTTGAGGAAAACTAAAAAGGAAAACCTAGAAAATAAAACAAAAATATAAAAAAGTTAAAAAAGTTATTGACAAATATTTTATAATATGATACAATTAAGACATCAAGAGGGAAAAAGAGAACAACAAAAGACAAATGATATT
>Ga0265299_10001097_pt1 | contig 32475 bp, 25 predicted proteins | sample AusTroGonzalo_MG_4_FD_193485 | JGI IMG/M metagenome (GOLD analysis project Ga0265299, IMG submission 193485) | Bovine rumen microbial communities from tropical cattle in Woodstock, Queensland, Australia - Gonzalo_02 | ecosystem: Host-associated > Mammals > Digestive system > Stomach > Rumen ... | reverse complement strand
TCTTTGTGAGAGTCTGCGTGAGAGGATTGAACGAGAGATTCAGGACGATCCTCCACAGTTGGTACAAAAAGGTGGAGTGATTCGTAGTGGGGTGAATGAAGAGCTTGATGAACTGCGAAATATTGCCTATAGTGGAAAGGATTATCTGCTGCAGATACAGCAACGAGAGGCTGAACAGACGGGTATTTCCTCGCTGAAGATAGGCTACAACAACGTGTTTGGCTATTATCTGGAGGTACGAAATATTTATAAGGATCAGGTACCGGCTGAATGGGTGCGTAAGCAGACGCTGGCTCAAGCAGAGCGTTATATCACGCAGGAACTGAAGGAATACGAAGAGAAGATTCTGGGGGCCGAGGATAAGATTCTCTCGCTGGAGGTGCGTCTCTTCAACGACCTCATCATGGATATGCAGGCCTTTATTCCGCAGATTCAGATCAATGCGAATATCATAGCCCATCTGGATTGTCTGTTGTCGTTTGCAAAGGTGGCTGAGGAGAACAACTATATCCGTCCTGTAATTGATGCCTCTGAGGTGATTGACATCAAGCAGGGACGCCATCCTGTCATCGAAAAGGAACTGCCTATTGAGGAACATTATGTGCCCAATGATATCTTATTGGATAATGAGAAACAGCAGATTATCATCATCACAGGTCCTAATATGGCTGGTAAATCGGCGCTGTTGCGTCAAACGGCCTTGATAGTACTGTTGGCCCAGATTGGTTGTTTCGTGCCCGCAGAGGCCGCGAGAATCGGTCTGGTGGATAAGATTTTTACTCGTGTAGGTGCTTCAGATAATATCTCTTTGGGCGAATCTACGTTTATGGTGGAAATGACGGAGGCATCAAACATCCTGAATAATGTCTCTTCACGCTCGTTGGTGCTGTTTGATGAACTTGGTCGTGGTACCAGTACTTATGATGGTATATCGATTGCCTGGGCTATCGTAGAATATCTGCATGAGAATGCGAAAGGACATCCTCGTACGCTCTTTGCAACCCATTATCATGAGCTGAATGAGATGGAGAAAAACTTCTCTCGCATCAAGAACTACAATGTCTCTGTAAAGGAGGTTGATGGTAAGGTGATCTTTCTGCGTAAACTGGAGCGTGGTGGTTCAGAGCACTCGTTTGGTATTCATGTAGCTGAGATTGCAGGTATGCCTCGCAGCATTGTGAAGCGTGCCAACGTCATTCTGAAGCAATTGGAGAGCGAGAATGCCCAGGTGGGTGGAGTAGGGAAGCCCACAGCAGAAATAGCCAATAGTCGCGAGGGAATGCAGCTGTCGTTCTTCCAGTTGGATGACCCTATTCTCTGTCAGGTTCGTGATGAGATTCTGGGTATCGACGTGAATAACCTTACGCCTTTAGAAGCGCTCAACAAGCTAAACGATATCAAAAAAATAGTCTCAGGAAAATGACCTGAGACTATTTTTTATTTTCTTTTTTTAGATTTTCTGCATATGATTTTTTAGCATCAAGTCCAAAGAAATCAAATAACCGTTGTTTCATAACAGCATTTTGAGGACTGCGCAAATCTGTTTCCCGCTTATTAAAAGTCCAATAGTTGATGTTTGACCGTTCTTCGATGCACTTTCTAAGATTATCTATATTAAGTGTCCATCCAATACCTTCATTACGATAGCGTTCGTTATTGAATTCTGGAAATACTTTTTTAATTTTATCTAGAGTGGTTTCTTTGTAAATTAGCCCATATTGCAAATAGACAATATGACGGGTGTCGTTAGAGAGTCCCTGTCCTAAGGATATAAGCGGGTCGTATTCTTCTGGTGAGACAGGTTGGTTGCCGATAATAGGATATTCACCATAGTAGAAACAATTATCAAAGATGGCTTGCGCTGGTAGGGTTGGCAAACCTTTTAATTCTTCTAATCTGATGTTTGGTGATGACGAAATTTTATGATATAAGTTTATAATGAGTGGTTGTCCCATGAGATGAGTCAATCCATAGTTCTTTTGCTTAATAAAATATGGATCTTTTTTAAGTTCATTGACTACCATAAGTATACGCCCAAATCCCCATTCACGACGACTTAAGCGGAAAGCAAAAAAATCCCCCGTTTGATAATGCTGATGTATACGTTTGGCGTTGGTGAAACGGTCCAATTCTTCTAAGTCTTCAGCTGTGCTTTCATCTATCCATTTTTGGAGCCATTTCTGAACATCGTCCTTCATATTTCCGTTAGAAGGAATAGTTTCGTCAATATAGGTCTGTTGGGTGGTGTAATTGGCAATTCTTATAGAACAATTATCCTTATTTTGGCAAACGTAGAAGTAATTGCTTTGTCCTTTTATACTTTCTGTTGCTGAATAATTAAGTATTTTAGGCTTTCCACGTTTTGTTTTTGGAAGAATAAGTGTTCTGTTCTCTGTGGTAGATTCGCAGACTTGTATTTCTTCATATTCACTATCATAAAGTCGGATGATTCTACGGATAACATCTCCATCAAATATCAGATAAGTATGTTCATGTTGGAACATACGATTTGTAAACTCCACAATATCCCAATCATCGCTAATTGGGGGAAGTCCCAAATAGCGACGTTGGTTATTAGATATAAAATCTTTTATCACGGATTTATGCTTTCTTCAAGCCTTTTATCATGCACCAAACACCAATGATGATAAAGGGAATAGAGAGTATCTGTCCCATGTCGAAGGGAAGACCCTGTTCGAAGGCTTCCTGCACCTCCTTGAAGTACTCGATGAAGAAGCGGAAGGTGAAGATATAAGCCAGGCAGAGGCCGAAATAGAAGCCGGTGCCTACGCGTTGCGGCATCTTCTTGTAGAGCCAGAACATCAGCCCGAAGAGTAGGGCATAGGCGATAGCCTCGTAGAGCTGACCAGGATGGCGAAGAACCACCTGCTGGGGACCGTCGTTCTGGACGAACCAGAAGGCCCAGGGCAGACTCTCGTCGGTAATCTTTCCTACGATTTCTGAGTTCATCAGGTTGCCAATGCGGATGCAACAGGCAGTGATACCTGTGGCAATAGCGATATTGTCGAGCACAACCCATGCAGGCACCTTGAAACGGCGCACATAGAGTAGGAGAGTGATGATCAGTCCCAGCGTACCTCCATGTGATGCAAGTCCTTGATAACCTGTCATTTTCCAACCACCTGCTGCATCAATATGGATAGGCAGGAACATCTCTATGACGCCCTTCCACGAGGTGAGGAAGTAATCGGGCTGATAGAAGATACAGTGTCCCAGACGAGCACCTATCAGGATGCCCATGAAGCAATAGATGAACAGGGGTTCAAATTTCTCATTGGGGATGCCCTGCTTCTTATACAGCCAGCGCACCATCAGATAGGCCAGTGCCAGTCCGATGAGCCACATCAGCGAGTACCAGCGAATGCTGAACGGGCCGATGCTGAAGGCTTCAAGCGAAGGGTTCCAGAGAATATAACTGAGGATATTCATATTTTTCTCTAGTTTTAACTAGTTCGACTAGTCTGACTAGTAAAAACTAGCCTTAGACGTTAAATCTGAAGTGCATGATATCGCCGTCCTGCACCACGTAGTCCTTACCCTCTACGCCCATCTTACCAGCCTCGCGAACGGCGGCCTCTGATCCATATTTCAGGTAGTCCTCGTACTTGATAACCTCGGCACGGATGAAGCCCTTCTCGAAGTCGGTATGGATGACACCAGCACACTGGGGAGCTTTCCAACCCTTCTTGTAGGTCCAGGCCTTTACCTCCATCTCACCAGCGGTGATAAAGGTTTCGAGGTTCAGCAGGGCATAGGCCTTCTTAATCAGACGGTTCACGCCGCTCTCCTCCAAGCCCAGCTCCTCAAGGAACATCTGCTTGTCTTCGTAAGACTCCAGTTCTGCGATATCCTCTTCTGTCTTGGCTGCGATAATCATAGCTTCGGCACCTTCTTCCTTAGCCAGAGCCTCTACCTTCTTGGTGAAGTCGTTACCATTTTTAGCCTCGGCCTCGCCCACGTTGCAGACATAAAGCACAGGCTTTGAAGTCAGCAGGAACAGGTTTTTAGCGCAATCCTGCTCTTCCTTACTCTCGAACTCCACGATACGGGCATTCTTACCTTGCTCCAGCACCTCTTTATATGCCTTCAGAACGTTTACTTCTACCTTGGCGTCCTTATTGCCGGCAGCAGCAGCCTTCTCAGTCTTGGCCAGACGAGAATCGATGGTTTCGAGATCCTTCAACTGCAGTTCGGTATCGATGATTTCCTTATCGCGAATAGGATCGATGGTACCATCCACGTGGGTGATATTCTCGTCCTCAAAGCAACGCAATACGTGGATGATGGCATCCGTCTCACGGATGTTGCCAAGGAACTTATTTCCAAGACCTTCACCCTTTGAAGCACCCTTTACCAGACCTGCGATATCTACGATTTCACAGGTAGCAGGAACGATGCGTCCTGGGTGTACTATCTCGGCCAGTTTGGTCAGTCGTTCATCAGGTACGGTAATAACGCCCACGTTGGGCTCAATCGTACAGAAAGGGAAGTTTGCTGCCTGTGCTTTAGCGCTCGACAGACAATTGAAAAGTGTGGACTTGCCGACGTTAGGCAGTCCCACAATACCACATTTTAATGCCATTTTCTACTATAAACGTTTATAAACTGGGTGCAAAGGTACGATTAAGTGAGCAAAAAACCAAATGTATTTGGGTTTTTTCGAACGTGAGTACCTTCGAATGAAATTCAAAGGTAGAATAAAACGAGCAAAAAACCAAATGTATTTGGGTTTTTTCGAACGTGAGTACCTTGTCAGCGAAAGAAATATCGTTAAAGATACAAAAAACTTTTCTATTTTCTACTTAATATCCGAACAAATGTTCTATTCGTCGAATGCATGTATAAATATCGTCTTTTTTTCCCTTTTTTATCTTTACCTTTGCACTCGCAAAATAAACTAGGGCAATATAAATTCCGAGTGAGTCGGAATAGAATTCAACTACAAAAATGCTATGAATCAGTTTAAAAAACTAAGATTGAAACTTCAGGATCAGTTTAGACATTATTCGCAGACCCATCATTATTATGACGGTCCTTACCATGGAGGCGAATCTTTCTATTCTTACTATTTGAATGATGAGGGGCTACGTGTTTTTGATGGTCCTTTCCATTATCATTTATCTTCTATCAGCCCTTACGGAAAGACTTTTCGTAACGAGGCAAAAGGTAATTTTCTGAACGGTTTGAAGGATGGAAAATGGCATTATCTCTTTAAGAGCGATACCCATAAAATGAAGTTGACCGTGGATTACGTCAAGGGTAATATTGATGGCTATCTTTACTATGAGGAATACAACGCAAATATGGTTCAAAGTAAGGCTTCTACGACCAAGATATCTTTTCGTTCTTCAAAACGTAGGTTGATAGGCGAGGTGGTAGGCTTGTTTCACGGTCAGAAGTTCAAGGCACGTCTTGATGCCGATGGACTGCCTCATGACGAGTGGTCGAGCGTGATCAATGATAAGGAACACGGCGAATGGAAAGCTGTTGAGGTGTGGAACCATGGGCATCTGGAGAAGGCTGAGCGTCGCCTCTTTACCTATGGTAGAAAAGAGAGTATCTCACCCTATATGTGTCAGAAACTGAATCAGATGATTGATGAGATTAACCACACGATGCTGTGTATCGTGAAACACGGTTCGCTGGGTGGCTTGTCATATATTCCAGTGGCATGATAAGAAAACAAATTAGCGCGTTAGACTATCCTAACGCGCTAATTGTTTTAATGGGCTTCAAGCCAGTTGTTTCCAAAACCTGAATCAGCAACAAGGGGCACGCTGAGAGGGAATGCACGCTGCATCTCCTCAAGCACGATGTGCTCCACCTGCTCCTTTTCCTCTGGATAGACGGAGAAGTTGAGTTCGTCGTGTACCTGCAGAATCATCTTCGAGCGGATACCCTCAGCCTTGAAACGCTGGTAGATATTGATCATTGCCACTTTGATGATATCGGCAGCGGTGCCCTGAATAGGGGCGTTGATAGCATTTCGTTCGGCAAAGCCACGAACGGTGGCGTTTTGCGAATTGATATCCGGCAGATAGCGACGACGACCAAAGAGGGTAGTGACGTAGCCCTGTTTGCGTGCTATCTCCTTCGACTGTTCCATATAGTCATGCACCTGTGGGAAGGTCTGGAAGTAGCCGTCAATCAGCATCTTAGCTTCTTCGCGAGGGATATCCAAACGCTCTGCTAAACCAAAGATGGTGATGCCATAGATGATGCCGAAATTGGCACGTTTTGATTTCGTTCGCTCATCGCGCGTTACCTCTTCTATGGGTTTCTTATAGATATTGGCAGCGGTGGCAGCATGTAGATCCTTGCCTTCCTGGAACACGCGTACCATGTTTTCGTCTTGCGACAGATGAGCCATCACACGCAGTTCAATCTGACTGTAGTCTGCTGAAAAAAACAGACATCCCGGTTCGGGAATGAAAGCCTTGCGAATCTCTTTTCCGTCCTCGCCCCGAATAGGGATATTTTGGAGGTTGGGATCAGATGACGAGAGGCGACCAGTAGCCGTGATGGTCTGATTAAACGAAGTATGGATATGTCCTGTGCGTGGATTTATCAGTTTTGGCAGTGCCTCCACATAGGTGCCTATCAGCTTCTTTAAACCTCTGTGTTCCAATATATCCGAAATAATCTCGTGCTTGTTCTTCAGTTGTTGGAGCACCTCTTCACTGGTCACGTACTGTCCTGTCTTGGTTTTTTTGGCTTTCTCTACAATCTTGAGCTTGTCAAACAAGATTTCGCCTACCTGTTTGGGTGATGCAATATTGAATGACTCGCCTGCGAGTTCATAGATACGTTTCTCTATCTCGTTCATGCGGTCTGTCAGAATCCTTGACGTTTCGCTGAGTGAATCCGTATCCAGACATACGCCATTCATCTCCATCTCTGCCAAAACGGGCATCAGCGGCATCTCTATATGATAAAAGAGGTCTTCGCATTCATGCTTCTTTAGTTCTGATTCCAGTTTATTTTTCAACTGCAACGTGATGTCTGCATCCTCACAGGCATATTCGTATACCTGAAAGGGTAGGAGGTCGCGCATTGATTTCTGGTTCTTACCCTTCGAACCAATCAGTTCATCAATATGAATGGTCTGATAGTTCAGATACACTTCGGCCATATAATCCATGTTATGGCGCAGTTCGGGTTGGATGAGATAATGCGCAATCATCGTGTCCCACATCTTACCTTTCAACTCGATGTCGTAATTTCTTAAAACCTCAAGGTCGTACTTCAAGTTCTGTCCGATCTTCAAGATTTTGGGGTTCTCATACAGAGGTTTAAAGATATTAACAATTCGCAACGCTTCTTCACGATTAGCTGGGATGGGCACATAAAATGCCTTGTGTTCCTCTACCGCGAAGCTCAAACCTACCAATTCTGCGTCGATTGCTGAGGTCGAAGTGGTCTCTGTGTCTAGAACGAGATTTTCTTTTGTTAAGAAATAATCACAAAGCTGATGCATTTCCTCCTCATTTTCAACGAGTTTGTATTCGTGAACTACCGTTTTAAGGGTCTCAAAACTCGAAAATTTTGAGTCACCTGCATCACTGGGCGCAAATTCTGCAAACAAATCGAGCTGTGTATTATCAGTTTTTGGCTTCTTTTCAACTTTTTTAAGAACTCTGTTTGTCAGTGCCTTAAATTCTAGTTCGGTGAAGAGAGCAGTCAGTTTTTCTTCGTCGGGCGACTGAAGTGTCAGATCATCCAAGTTGAGTTCAATGGGAACCTCGGTGCAGATGGTGGCAAGGAAGTATGACATACGGATATCCTCCACATGTTCCTCCACTTTTTTCTTCAACGCACCTTTCAACTCCTCCGTGCGTTGAAGCAGACCGTCCACCGAGTTGAAGTCGTTGATGAGTTTGGTGGCGGTCTTCTCTCCCACACCTGGACAACCTGGGAAGTTATCGGCTGAGTCGCCCATCAATGCCAGTAGGTCGATGACCTGGAGTGGGGTAGTGATACCATATTTCTCGCATACCTCTTTTGGTCCCATCACCTCATAGCCGCCTCCATGTCGAGGTCGATAGATGTTGACTTTTTCAGTAACCAACTGTCCATAATCTTTATCGGGTGTGAGCATGAAAGTCTGGATGCCATCGATGGAATCAGCCTTTTTTGCCAGTGTTCCAATGACGTCATCTGCCTCATAACCATCAACTTGCAGCACAGGAATACGATAGGCAGCCAACAAGTCTTTGATGATGGGCACCGCCTTTCGGATATCTTCAGGTGTGGCTTCTCGCTGCGCTTTGTAGGCAGGATACTTATCGCTGCGGAAGGTGGGACCATGTGGATCAAAAGCCACACCTAAGTATTTGGGTTGCTCCTTCTCGATGACTTCCTGGAGCGTGTTGACAAAACCTATGATAGCTGACGTGTTGAGCCCTTTGGAATTGATTCTGGGGTTCTTGATGAATGCGTAATACGACCTGTAAATCAGGGCGTAAGCGTCGAGCAAAAATAGTTTCTCCATAATTATTTCAGAATTTTCGTGTAAAATTACTAAAAAAATTGGCAATATAAGGATATTTTCTGTAATTTTGTAGCAAAATTCATAAAATGGACCAATTATCGCTTATTAGACAACCAATTGAACGCGAATTAAACGAGTTTATAAACCTTTTCAATGAAACATTAACTCATGGGGATGGTTTACTCTCAGACGTGCTGAGTCATATCCGTCAGCGCGGAGGCAAGCGTATGCGTCCTATTTTGATGTTGCTGATAGCCAAGAACTACGGTCTGGTTACCGATGTGACCCAGTATTCAGCTATTGGTCTTGAACTGCTTCATACTGCTTCTTTGGTTCACGACGATGTGGTGGATGAAAGTGAAGAGCGTCGAGGTCAGGCTTCGGTCAATGCCACCTATAATAATAAAGCTGCTGTGCTGGTGGGTGATTTCATCTTGTCAACAGCCCTGCTGAATGTTTCACATACCAATAATCAGCAAATTATTAGGAAGTTAGCCGAGTTAGGTCGTACGTTGGCCTCTGGTGAGTTACTCCAGTTGTCAAATATTCGTAACGAGGAGATTTCGGAGAGCATCTATTATGATGTGATCAAGCAGAAAACGGCCGTTTTATTCGAGGCCTGCGCCTCAATTGGTGCCCTTTCTGCAGGTGCTTCCGATGAGGAAGTAGAGAAGGCCAGTCTGTTTGGTCAGAACTTGGGTATCATGTTCCAGATTCGTGATGATATCTTTGATTATTATGACTCGAAAGAGATAGGTAAGCCTACTGGTAACGATATGGCTGAGGGAAAACTGACCCTGCCCGTTATCTATGCCTTGAACAATAATCCGCAGTATGAGTCTATGATGAATTTGGCAAGGAAGGTGAAGGCAGGCACCATCAATACCGATGAAATTGCCGTTTTGGTGGAGTTTACCAAGCGTTCTGGCGGTATAGAATATGCTGAGAAACGCATGGAGGACTATCATCAGGAGGCCCTGAAATATCTGGATGAATCAGTAGGAGACTCGGCTATTCATGAAGCTTTGAAGACTTATCTCGACTACGTGATACGCCGCAATAAGTAAATAGGTTATGAGCTTAATCAGCAAACGTACATTCCTTAAAACAGGCACGATTGTTATTGCATTTATGTGCGTGTTGATGTGCGGTTTGATGTATATCTCTTTTCGTCCTGACACCTTGAAGATGTTTCATTTCTTCAAGGTATTCGGACTCCTGGATTATCTTGAGGAACTGCAGCATAACCCTGCCCGTGTACCCAGTTGGATGCTATATAATCTGCCTGATGGTATGTGGCTTTTCGCCTATAGTATCCTGATAGCCTGCTTCTGGAATTTCAAGATAAAAGACTGTTGGATGTTTATCTTGGTGATGCCTGCTATCTGTATTCCTCACGAGTTTCTGCAGGGTCTCGGCGTGATGCACGGCACCTATGATCCATCGGATGTGCTGGCTTATATGTTGGCTATCATTGCTGGTTTTATCTACATTTATATTGTTCATTCTGTGGCATTTAAGGGTGTAGATAGGGTAGAGCGGAGGCGCAGCAGTACGCGTAAATTGATACTCACTACCTCTTGTTTTGCTCTTTTCGTGCTACTGGCTATTGGCAGTGATGATACGGTGGGACGTATCAGTGCAGGAACGGGCGAAGTGAATGCCGTAGAGGAACTCTGGTAATTGACAATTAAGAATTAGAAAAATAGTACTACCGCCAACCTCTCGTTTTGAGATTTTGGCGGTAGCTTCATATTTTGGCGGTAGCAAACTCTACACTATCCACTCTACGTTTAGAAGAATTTCACTTCTTCTCCAATCACCTCGCTCAGGAGCAGGTTTGCCAAACGACTGGTACCCATGCGGAACCACTTGTTGGTGAGCCATTTCTCGCCCAGAACCTCTTTCACGATGGTGTAGTAGATAAGTGCATCCATCACGCTATTAAGGCCTCCAGCGGGCTTGAAACCAATCTGAATACCTGTCTGATCGTAGTATTCCTTGATAGCCTGACACATCACGTAAGCGGCCTCAGGAGTGGCTGCAGGCTCCAACTTACCTGTTGAGGTCTTGATATAGTCGCCGCCGGCATACATCGACAGGATAGAGGCAATCTTTATGTTCTTGGCGGTCTTCAGACAACCAGTCTCCAGAATCACCTTCATATCGTGCTCGCCGCAGGCTTCTTTCTGCTGCTGAATCTCGTCTACCACGGTCTCGTAATCGCCCTCCAGGAACTGTCCTACGGGCATCACGATATCAATCTCTGTAGCACCGTCCTTGATGGCCATGGAGGTCTCTACAGTCTTTACCTCAATAAGGCTCTGAGATGAGGGGAAACTGCCTGATACGCAGGCTACTTCTACACCTTCTACCTCCAAGGTCTCGCTGACCACTTTAGCGAACTTAGGATAAACGCAGATGGTGGCTACGTGGGGCAGGTCAGGGTAGGCCTCTTCAAACTGGTTGACCTTCTCTGTAAATGCCAGTACGGATGTGTCACTATCTGTAGTCTTCAGGGTGGTAAGTTCCACACTTCCCATCAGGAATTTCTTCACTTCTGGTGTGTCGTTCTCGTGCACTTTCTCTGCAATGATTTTCTTCACTGCATCCTTTACTTCCTCGTCGGTAATGTCGAGGTTGTACTTGCTGAGCACCTGCTCAATCTTACTCATTTCTGCCATAGTTATTATATTTAAAAGTTACGTTAATTTGGGGTTGGAAATATGTCTTTTTGCGTCTCTTTTCGTCTTCTTCTCGATGGATTTCTGGAGCTCTTCTGTCAAATTGATGCCTGTCTGATTGGCCAGACAGAGCAATACCCACAGCACATCTGCCATCTCTTCGCCCAGTGCTGCCTTTCCGTTGTCAGCCTTTCTGGGGTCTGATTCCTTCCACGACTGTTCGCCGTAGCGGCGACTGATCACGCGGGCCAGTTCGCCCACTTCCTCGGTCAGCACGGCCATGTTGGTCAACTCCGAGAAATAGCGCACGCCGTACGCCTTAATCCATTCATCTACCGTATTTTGTGCTTCTTGTATTGTCATTTTCTTATCTAATTACTCCCCTCCATTCAGGGAGGGGACGGGGGAGGGTCTACTCTTTATTTTTTGTGTCCATACAGATAGTCACGGGGCCGTCGTTAAGCAATTCTACCTTCATATCAGCGCCGAATTCACCCGTGCCTACAGTTTTGCCTATGGCGTCCGATAAATCGCGGCAGAAGGCCTCGTAGAGTGGGATAGAGTGCTCATGAGAGCCGGCTCGGAACCACGAGGGACGGTTGCCTTTCTTGTAACTGGCATAGAGCGTGAACTGACTGACTATCAGCGCCTCGCCCTGCACGTCCAGAATGGAGCGGTTCATCACGTCGTTCTCGTCGCCAAACACCCTCAGATTGGCTATCTTCTTCACTAGCCACTCTACGTCCTCCATCGTGTCTTCTTCGCAGACGCCAAGCAGTATCAGAAAGCCCTGCTGGATGGCTGATTTCACGCTGCCGTTGATGGTGACGCTGGCGTGACTTACGCGTTGTATTACTGCTCTCATGTTGCAAAGATAAACATATTTTTTTTAACCACCAAAAACTATAAGTTTTTTTATTATAAGCTAGAGTTGAGTAAGTATTTAAACAACGGATTTCACGGATTACACGGATTTTTGGCTACGCGTCGCCAGTAGCATTCAGCAGATTATTTAATGATATTGTTGATTATTTTTATCGGTGTCAAGTTCGGGCTTTATGTATGCCTTTGTGCTTCCAAATTTCCTCGTGCACTAGGAAAATTTTTCTCGCTAGTTAGCGCGCAATTTTTATCCCTTATTGGCGGTGCAAAGGTACACATAAAAAAGTGATGAGACAATTATCTTTTGTCAAAAAACCGGAAAAGATAATGTGCGTGAGGTTTGGGGTAAGCGCATTACAGTATTACAGATTACAGTTATTTTTTAGAGCCATTATTTTCGTCAACTTTGAAGTACTATTATATATAATATATATATTATATATAATAGTAATTATTATTTACAACTTTTCCTCCTATTTTGGTCTATGTACCTAAAAATAAACTGTAATCTGTAATACTGTAATACGAAGCCTTCTTTGGTCAGTCGGCGCTTGATGATTGTTCGTGGAAATGCGTGTAGACAATTTGTGCTTTAGACTTGCCTATGATGCCCTCTAAGGTAGTGAGCTCTGCCTCACGTATGCCACGAACCGATTTAAGGCTATTTAGAAGCTCGTCACGCGTTTTGGGACCCACACCCTTGATGTTGTCAAGCTCCGACTCTAAAGCGCGCTTAGAACGCTTGTTTCGGTGGAATTCTATGGCGAACCTGTGCACCTCGTCCTGCAGTTGGGTGAGCACGTGGAAGAGTTCGGAGTCTGTCTTCAGTCCAATGACGCGTGGCGGGAAGCCGTAGAGCAGTTCGTTGGTGCGGTGTCGGTTATCCTTGGCCAGTCCGGCAATGGGAATGTCCAGGTTCAGTTCGTCCTGAATCACCTCGCGAATCACCTCCATCTGTCCTTTGCCACCATCGGCCACGATGAGGTCGGGTAGGGGCTCTTCCTCTTCTAAAAGTCTGCTGTAACGACGGTGTACAACCTCTTTCATAGAGGCATAATCGTCGGGTCCAACCACCGTTTTGATGTTATATTTCTTGTAGTCGCGCTTACTGGGCTTCATGGATTTAAAAACCACACAGGCAGCTACGGCATCCGTACCAGAGATGTTGGAGTTATCAAAACATTCTATCTGATAAGGCATCTTTGGTAGACCTAATTTTTCCTGCAATTCCTTCATCAGGCGTACCTGTTTCTGTTCAGGATTCAGTTTCTCGGCCTGCTTCAAACGGTCGAATTTATACTGTTTACCATTCATGATAGACAGGTCCAGTAGGGTCTTTTTATCGCCTCTCTGAGGCACGGTAAAGGTGATATTTTCAGAGATCTCAGGTATTTCTATGGGTACAATCACTTCTTTGGCTTCGCTCTTGAAGCGCTCACGCAGTTCTACGATACCCAGTTGCAGCAGTTCCTCGTCGGTTTCGTCCATTTTCTTCTTGTATTCTATGGTAAACGACTGGTTGATACTGCCGTTGGATACGTGTATGTAGTTGATATACGCGGTTTTATCATCGCTGGTGATAGATACCACATCCACGTTGTTGATTGTATGGCTCACCACCTCACTCTTGCTCACAAATGAGTCAATCAAGAGGTATTTCTGCTTGATTTCCTCTGCTTTTTCGAACTCCAGATTCTCTGCCAGGCGCTCCATTTCCTCACGCATCTCGCGTAGAATCTGACGGGTGTTGCCCTTCAGTATCTCCCGTGCCTGACGGATGTTTTCCTGATAGTCCTCATACGACTGTTTTGCTACGCAGGGACCATAGCAGTTTTTGATGTGATATTCCAGGCAAACCTGGTATTTTTTGGCTGAAATACCCTCTTTTGTGATGGGTTGGCGACATGTACGGGGCTTGTAGAGCTTGTTGATAAGCTCCAATACGGCGTACATCGAACCGATATGGGAGTAGGGACCGTAGTAGGTGCCCCATTTCTTGTTGATGGTACGTGTCTTGAAAATGCGCGGAAAGGGTTCGTTGGTGACGCAGATACTGGGGTAGGTCTTGCCGTCTTTCAGTAAAACATTATATCTGGGGTTGTATTTCTTGATTAGCGAATTTTCCAGGAGTAGGGCGTCTTCTTCGGTATTTACTACCGTATAGGAGATGTCGTGTATCTTGGAAACCAGTACTTTTGTCTTAAAACGATCCACTTCGGTGTGGAAATAGGACGAAACACGGGCTTTCAGACTCTTGGCCTTGCCTACATATATAATAGTATGCTCGTCATCATAGAATTGATAGCTACCAGGCTTCTCTGGCAAACGTGCCACGATGCCCTTCAAGTACGCAAGTCGTTTTTCGTTCTCTTCTTTCGTCATAGCCTTTATTTAAAGGTGTTTCGTAAATTCTTGTTTCACGTGAAACAAATACACCCTCCGTCTTTGGAGGGTGCTTTTGGTTCGTCTTAGATAGTCAACAGGGTGGTCAGTTCGATGCCGTCAAACAGGTCTCGTCCATGTAATCCTTCATCCGTGATTTCAATGATGAAGTTCATGTACACCTTCTTTGGGTTGAAATGCTGTACCAGGTTGTAGGCAGCCTTGGCGGTACCACCCGTGGCGAGCAGGTCGTCGTGAATCAGCACAACGTCGTCTGGTTCGATGGAATCGAGGTGCATCTCGATGGTATCTACGCCATATTCCTTTGAAAACGACTCTTTTATCACCGTAGCGGGCAATTTTCCTGGTTTACGAGCCAAAACAACACCGCAACCCAATCGGCCGGCTAGGGCAGAGGCCATTACAAAACCGCGACTCTCGATACCAACAATCTTGGTGATACCTTTGTCTTTGTAGAGTTCATACAACTCGTCGAGCATGATTTGCATACAGTAACCGTTCTTGTAGAGCGTTGTTACGTCACGGAAATTAATTCCCTTTTTTGGAAAATCAGGTATGCAACGCAGATTGTCCAGTAATACCTTGTTGTTCATTTTCAGCTAGTTATATATGTTACACAATCTAAAATGTTTCACGTGAAACTTATCGTCCCATAAGCACCAGCAGCACGTTGATGTCGCTGGGACTAACGCCTGGAATACGACTGGCCTGTGCCAATGTTTCGGGATCTATGGCCGTTAGTTTTTGACGGCATTCTGTAGAGAGTGACTGGATGTTGTTGTAATCAAAATGGCCTTTGATTTTGATGTTTTCCAATCTGTGCATCTTTTCTGCTACCAGTTTTTCGCGCTCTATGTATCCTTTATATTTAATGCGTATTTCGGCAGCTTCGGCTATTTCTTCCTTGCGATTAGGCAATTTGTCGATGAATTCATGCAATTGCGGGATAATAGGCATTAAGTTTTGGAAATTCAGTTGCGGACGTGCAATGAGGTCTTCCAACTTCACGCCAAACTGGAGTGGGGTAGTGCCTAATTTCTCCAGCGCAGGATTAATTTCCTTCGCTTTAATGGGGAAATTCTTGCAAAATTCTACGATTTCTTCGATGGCTTGCTTTTTCTCCATCCACCAATCATATCGGTCTTTCTTAGCCAATCCTATCTGATAAGAGCGTTCTGTGAGACGTGCATCGGCATCATCCTGACGCAACAGGATGCGATATTCGGCACGCGACGTGAACATACGATATGGTTCGTCAACGCCCTTTGTCACCAAATCATCTATCAATACGCCAATATACGATTCATCGCGACGCATCACAAATTTTTCCGTTCCAACGCACTTTAGTGCAGCGTTTACACCAGCAACTAACCCCTGGCCTGCAGCTTCTTCATAGCCTGTGGTACCATTTACCTGACCAGCAAAGAAGAGCCCCTCAATAATCTTCGATTCCAACGTATGTCTTAATTGTGTAGGATCGAAGAAATCGTATTCTATAGCATATCCCGGACGATACACCTTAGCATTCTCTAAACCGGCAATTCTATGGAGGGCGTTTATCTGCACATCCATTGGGAGTGAAGATGAGAAGCCATTCAGATACATCTCGTTGGTTTCAGCGCCTTCTGGTTCCAGGAACAGCAGATGTTGGTCGCGATCAGGGAATGTCACCAACTTCGTTTCTATCGATGGACAGTAACGTGGACCTATTGATTGAATCTGACCGTTATAGAGCGGTGAATCCGCCAATCCTGAGCGTAGCATCTCGTGAACGTCAGGGTTGGTATAGCATTCCCAGCAGGGCAGTTGGGGTAATGTACCGGAATATCCAGAAAGTCCGGCCTCTCCGGGGTAATATGAAAATCTGTATGCTCGCTGTTCGCCATCCTGCTGACGCAGTTTGGAGAAGTCGATGCTTCGCTTGTCAAGGCGCACGGGCGTACCCGTTTTCATACGGTTTGATCGGATGCCGTGCTGGGTGATACTCTCCGTGAGTCGCTCGGCTGCCGGTTCGGCAATACGTCCGCCCTTCACCATTTTTCTACCGATATGCATCAGTCCGTTGAGGAATGTGCCGGCAGTAACCACTACACTCTTGGCGCGTATCTCTGCACCCCAGATAGTTCGAACACCGACAACTCTTTTTGTTTGTTGCGATGTCATCGCAACAGGTTCAACAATCAGTTCATCAACCTGATCCTGCCAAACATCCAGGTTCTCGGTTTCATCGATTGTCTCGCGCCATTTCCAGATAAACTTACCTCGGTCACATTGGGCACGTGGGCTCCATACGGCAGGTCCCTTACCCACATTCAGCATGCGAAACTGGATGGCAGTGGCATCGGTTACCCGTCCCATCTGTCCGCCCAGCGCATCAATCTCGCGTACAATCTGTCCTTTGGCAATACCGCCAACGGCAGGGTTGCACGACATCTGACCGATTTTGTTCATATCCATCGTGACCAGCAGCGTCTTTGCGCCCATGTTTGCAGCTGCACATGCAGCCTCACAACCAGCATGTCCGCCGCCAATCACTATCACATCATAATTCAATACCATTTTCCTGATTCATGTTTTCGTTTGCAAAATTACAAAAAGTTCGCGAAAAAAACATTTGTATTCCGAAATTTCGACTAAATATTTTGATACTTATAATATACTTATTTGGCTATCTCGAAAACATTTTGTAATTTTGCCGAAAAATTAGCGATGACCGAAAGTTTTGACATACGCGAAGAACGATTTGCCGGTGGTGGCGAGAAGGAGTTCGAGAATGCGCTCAGGCCCCTGCGCTTCGGCGACTTCAGCGGACAGCAAAAGATTGTAGAGAATCTGGAGGTGTTTGTTGAAGCGGCCAAGTATCGTGGTGAACCGCTGGATCATACGTTGCTGCATGGCCCTCCCGGATTGGGAAAGACCACGCTCAGTAATATCATTGCTAATGAATTAGGTGTAGGGTTCAAGATAACGAGTGGTCCTGTGCTCGACAAGCCAGGCGATTTAGCGGGTATCCTCACCTCGCTGGAGCCCCGTGATGTGCTATTTATCGACGAGATTCATCGTCTGTCGCCTGTTGTAGAGGAGTATCTCTATAGCGCAATGGAGGACTATCGTATTGATATTATGATAGATAAGGGTCCTTCGGCCCGCTCCATTCAGATTGATTTGAACCCGTTCACACTTGTTGGCGCTACCACCCGCAGCGGACTGCTCACGGCTCCCCTCCGTGCCCGTTTCGGTATCAACATGCACTTGGAATACTATGATCCTGAGACACTTAGCAAGATTATAGAGCGCTCTTCCAATATCCTGGGTGTGCCCATTACCGAGGATGCAGCTATGGAGATTGCCGGGCGCAGTCGTGGAACGCCACGTATTGCCAATGCCTTGTTGCGCCGTGTGCGCGACTTTGCCCAGGTGAAGGGTAATGGTGCCATCGATACCAAGATTTCACGTGTGGCACTGACAGCGCTGAATATTGACAAGTATGGACTTGACGAGATAGACAATAAGATATTGCTCACCATCATCGATAAGTTCAAGGGTGGTCCTGTGGGTATCACCACCATCGCTACTGCCATTGGCGAGGATGCCGGCACGGTGGAGGAAGTCTACGAGCCATTCCTTATCATGGAGGGTTTCATCAAGCGCACGCCACGAGGCAGGATGGTCACAGAACTGGCCTACAGTCACTTCGGGCGCAATCCCTATTCCGGGAATATCATGGAACCCAACCTCTTTGAATAAACGAATAGATGCGTAATAGCTTTATAATAAACGACTTAACATATATTTGCAACTACACAAATCCAACTCTAACTTTAATGATATGCAGAGACCATCTAAGTTTTATAGGAAGCACTTATCACTAAGACTCAGTATGAGGGTTGCCTCGGCTGTGAGTTTGCTGCTCATGCTCACACTCCTTGTCATGTTCTTCTATTCGCGAAGGGTGATGAAGGAGGATGCGCTGCAGCGGGCATCGCAGACTTTGGAAGGAGCCATGGTGAGAATCGATAATATTCTGTTGAGTGTTGAAGAGTCAACGGGTAATATGTTTTTCCAATTATTGCCCCACCTGAATGATTCCAATGCGATATATGACTATTGTCGAATGGTGGTAGAGACAAACCCCTATGCCACCGGTTGTGCTATTGCCTTTAAGCCTGGCTATTTTGAAGATCGTGACACGTTCTTGATTTATTATCATCGTACGCAAGACATTTCCGATGTTTCTGCAGATTCTCTCATCGTTCTGGACAATTCTTTTGGAAACATACCTTATACGGAGCAGGCTTGGTATAAGAAGCCTATGATGCAATATAAAGCCATGTGGCTGAATCCGCTGGAAGGTATGGATGCTACTGGCATGGAGCCGTTGGAATCATACAGTGTTCCCATACCTGGTGCTGACGGCAAGCCCGTGGGTGTTATCAGTGTGGATGTGTCTATCAGCCTGTTGTCTGGTACGATTGCCAATATCAAGCCAACGCCCGACTCCTATTGTGCGTTGATCGATAAGAATGGTTCTTTCATTGTTCATCCCACAGGTGCTTACCTGATGCAACCCACGTCCTATGGTATACCTGAAGAGACATTAAAACCGATGCTGAAGAAGATACAGTCAGGTGAGACAAGCTATTTTCCCTTTAATTTCCACGGCTTCGATTCTTACGTCTTCTATAAGCCCTTCAAAAAGGCAGATGTGCCTTTGCGCTCAAAAGATGAGATGGGATGGACCATGGTTGTGGCTATGCCGAAAGCAAGTATCTTTGGCGAGTACAACAGACTGTATAATTACGCTGTCATCATCGCTGTCGGCGGTCTGCTGCTGATGTTATTGGCTTGCTGGGCCATCCTCTTCCTACGCTTACGTCCGTTGAAGATGTTGACAGAGAAGGCGCAGCACATCGCTCAAGGTCATTATGACGACCCTATTCCCCACACGTGGAGCAGAGACGAGATAGGCAGTTTGCAGCGCAACTTTATCAAAATGCGCAGGGCTGTGGCAGCTCAGATCAGTGAGTTGGAACAGTTGACAGAAACGATAAAGCATCGCAGTAAAGAACTGAAGAAGGCTTATAAACAGGCTAAAAAGGCCGATAAGATGAAAACGGCATTCCTCCACCACATGTCTGACCAGATGTTGCCTCCTGCACAGGCTATTGACAAAGACGTAGAGGCCTTGTGTAGTGTTGGCAAGGAGGTGAATTGTGATGAGTCTGCAAAACTGGTAGAGAATATCCAGAAGAATGGTAATACCATTGCCTCGATATTGAGTCAGCTGCTGAACCAGTCGGAAGAAGATATTAGAAAGGAGGTAGATCATGATTAGAACAATTATACGCAGGTCGTTTTCGACGAAGCTCAGCCTTTGGGTGTTCATCATGGCTGTGCCTGTATTCTGTGGTTCCGTGGGCTTACTTTTCTATCACTCTCAGCGCATGATTCGTGGTGAGGCTGTTCAGCGTGCCAATGTGATGCTCGATGTGTCGCTGCAACGCATTCATCGTTATCTCGTCACCGTAGAGACGGCCACCAATAGTCATAGTTGGGTGATTGAGCGGAATCTGCAGCCCGACTCGCTGTTGGCCATCTCAGAGCGTGTCGTGCGTTTCAACCCTTATTCTGATGGTTGTGCTATCAGCACCGAGCCCAATGTCATTCCGCAATATCCACAGCATTTCATGGCTTATTCTATCAGGGAGGATGGTGACTCTATCACGACGCTGCTAGATAAGGACTATAATTATTTCACAAGAAAATGGTACACGAATCCGCGTGAACAGCATCAGTCGGGCTGGGTGGTTTATTTTGATGAGACCAATCAGTTGAATCTGGATATGAACGGTATGATAGCCACCTATAGCAGACCGCTCTATGACGCGCATCATCAGTTTGTGGGCGTCGTCTCAACGGAGATGTCGCTCCTGCATATCTCAGAGATACTGGCTGAAGAGAAGCCTTATCCGAATTCTTATTTTATCCTGATTGATGAGAAAGGCCGTTATGTGGGTCATCCTGACTCCACGCGTCTCTTCAATAAGACGATCTTCAGTGTGGCCAACTTGCAGAAGCAAAAAGACCTCATTGTCTTGGGTCATGAGATGACGAAAGGTAACCAGGGCGAGATGGCCCTTAATATTAATGACGTCAGGTCGCTGGTATGTTACAAGCCCGTACCAGGCACTTCCTGGAGCCTTGCTATCGTGTGTCCGGACAGCGACATCCTGAAGGACTATTATCGGTTTATCTTCATTGCGATATCTCTCCTGATCGTCGCCTTAGCCCTCATCGCGTTCTATAGTTATAAGATGCTGACCCACTCCTTGAATCCGCTGCGTCAGTTGCTGAGCAAGACGCAAGAGATAGCGAAGGGTGATTTACAGGTTGAGCTGGATCGTAGCTCCCGTATCGACGAGATGGGATGCCTGCAGAATAGTTACGTCACGATGCTGGAGTCGCTCAGAGAATATATGGACAGTGTTCGTGCAGCCAGCGAAAAGGCCTGTAGGTATAATAAGGAACTGGAGCAGGCTACGCTGTTGGTTATAGAGGCTGACAAGCAGAAGACGGCCTTTATCCAGAATATGACGCATCAGGTGCGCACACCACTCAATGTTATCATGGGTTATGCGCAGATACTCAACTCGTCGGCCTCCAATGTCTTCCCTTGCGACGGTGTGTCTGAAGAGGAGATAAAGAGTCTGGCTACCACGATGGATCATAACTCAAAACTGCTCACCCGACTGGTATTGATGCTTCTCGATAGTTCTGATGCAACATTCTCAGAGATGGAAATCTGTAGGCAACGTGATACGGTGGCTGCCAATACGGCTATGATGGAGATGGTGGATTATGTCATGCAACTCTATCCCGACCTTCATGTCATTGGTTTTGAGACAGAGGTGCCTGATGATATGCTCATCACCACCAACAGGATGTTCCTGCAGTATAGTCTGGCTGAGGTGTTGCTCAATGCGGCGAAGTATTCTGACGGACAGCATATCATGACGCGTATCACCCGTACTGATACTGCCATCCGTTTTATTATCGAGGATACAGGAAAGGGTATCGCAGAGGCCGATCGTGAGCGTATCTTCAAGTTCTTCACCAAGGTGGATGACTTCAGCGAGGGATTAGGCCTGGGACTTCCTCTGACGAGAAGACATGTGAAAAACCTCGGTGGCAAATTCTGGCTCGACACTACCTATCACGCTGGTTGTCGTTTCATCTTCGAGTTCCCTTTGTGATTTATGGACCACAAATTTGTGTACATTACTTTTTTTATGTAATTTTGCAGCCAAACTCATTGGAATGAAGACAGGAATATTTGTTGGAACATTCAATCCCTTTACCATAGGTCATGATTCTATCGTGACCCGTGCCCTCCCGCTTTTTGACAAGCTGGTCATTGGTGTTGTGGGCGATCATGTGCAGAAGCCCGGCATTCCCCCCGCAGCAGAGCGTATTGAGGCTATCAAAGCGCTTTATGCTGATGAGCCTCGCATTGAGGTGAAGGCCTATTTCGGTCTCGCAGTCGATTTTGCCCGTTCTGAGGGTGCCCGTTTCATTGTAAAGGGCGTGCGTTCTGTGAAGGATTTTGAGTATGAGCGTGAACAGGCTGACATTAATCGACAGCTGACGAAGGGTGAGGTAGAGACCATCCTGCTCTACAGTGAACCTCAATATTCTTCTATTTCATCGTCAATGGTGCGTGAGTTGCAGCATTTTGGCGTGGACGTGTCGGCATATCTGCCAAAATGAGGAATGAGAAATTAAAAATTAAAAATTATGATTAGTTATAGTGCTGAGGGAGTCCGTTTTCCTAATATCAAGCGCCGTGAAACAACGGCATGGATTCGTCGTGTGGCAGCTACTTATAATAAGAAAGTGGGTGAGGTGGGCTACCTCTTCTGCGATGATGAGCATATTTTGGAGGTAAATCGTGAATATCTGGGGCATGATTATTATACCGATATCATCACCTTCGACTATTGCGAGGATGATGTGCTCAATGGCGACCTGGTTATCTCATTAGATACGGTGCGCTCAAATGCAGAGTTGTTTCACAAGACTTACGAGGAAGAACTTCATCGTGTCATTATTCATGGCATCCTGCATCTTTGCGGCATCAACGACAAAGGTCCTGGTGAGCGTGAGCTGATGGAAGCCGCAGAAAATAAAGCGTTGGAACTATTGTAGCAGTTCCAACGCTTTTTTAATAACGTCACTATCTTCGTTAAAGATAGAGAAATATTCGCTCATATCCCACAAATCACGCGCTACAAGCGCTTTTAATTGTAATTTGAGGTAAGGTATCGTCTTATCCAGTTCGGCGCCGTCCTTGGGCTTTATATTAAGTTTCTCGCCCTCTTTGATGATGGTATCTATCAACGACTGTGGAATCTCGTAGTTGGTTTTGAATGTCTGGAAGTCGGGGTATTGCTTCTTCAGAGCTTTACGATTCTTGTCGATATAGCGCAGATTTTGCTGAATCACGACACTCTTAGCTGCCAGTTCACGATGGAACTTGGTATAGCGTGTGGTGTCAAGACCTACGAAATAGTCGGGCATGATGCCGCCACCGCCATAAACGGTACGCTTTTGTTTCAGAGTCTGGTATTTCAGGGAGTCGGCAAAATGGATGCTATCGGCACTGGTCAGTTCACCATTGTTCAGTCGGTTCAGGATATCCTTTTCGTAGTTTTTCTTGTCGCCCTTCTCGTAAGGCTTCTGGATACAACGTCCGGAAGGGGTATAGTAATGGGCAATGGTCAGACGAATCATCGAGCCGTCTGGTAAATCGATGGGACGCTGTACAAGACCCTTGCCAAAGGTACGGCGTCCTACCACCATACCACGGTCCTGATCCTGAATGGCACCTGTCACAATCTCTGCGGCAGAGGCGGTATACTGGTCTACCAGCACCACGACGCGTCCATCACGGAAGCTGCCGTGCTTGGGTGCCTTATAGTCACGACGGTTGGTGACGCGTCCTTCGGTATAGACAATCAGGTCGCCAGCATCGAGGAATTCTCCTGCCAGATCAGCAGCAGCCTGCAAATAGCCGCCACCATTCTCCTGTAGGTCGAGCACTAGGTCTTTCATGCCTTGTGCCTTCAGTTTCTGCATGCTCTCCATAAACTCGTCATAGGTGGTGGCACCAAAACTGCCAATGCGGATATAACCGATGCCTGGACGAATCATATAGGTGGCGTCAACAGTGTGCACAGGAATCTTGTCGCGCTTCACCTTAAAGGTGAGCAGGTCCTTGATTCCTGGGCGCATGATACGCAGGTCGGCAATGGTACCTTTCGGACCACGCAGACGGCGCATAATCTCTTCCTTCGTCATCTTCACGCCAGCGATGGCGGTATCGTTCACCATTACGATACGGTCGCCGGCCACGATACCTACCTTTTCCGAGGGACCGTTGATCACGGGCTGGATGACAATCAGCGTGTCCTCCACCATATTAAACTGTACGCCGATGCCCTCAAACGAACCGTTCAGGGGCTCCGTCATCGCCTTGGTCTCCTTGGGTGTGGTATAAGTAGAGTGGGGGTCTAGTTTCTCCAGCATGCCGCGTATGGCATCCTCCACCAGTTTGTTCTCATCGACCTCGTCCACATAGAGTGCCTTCACCGCCATCTCTGCAATGCTCAGTTTGCGCAAGGGGTTATCATCGCGCGTTACGTTCATCTGGGCATAGCTTGAGAGCCCCATCATGGCTGCCGACAGCAGTATAAAAATCCTTTTCATATTTATAGTCTCATTAAAATTGGGTACAAAGTTAGTTATTTTTACCGAAATGCCAAAAGGAACTCCCGAAAATAGCAATTTTTGAGTATTGCGAGGTTTCTTCATATGCCATACCTTTGCAGCCGAAAATTAATGAATGAATTATTTTGATAACCATGAACAGGAATTTTTACGCATTACTCGCGTTTGGATTATTCGGGATGGCAACGGTCTCTCATGCACAGGAGAGTGCTGCCGATAGTGTGATGACTCATGCTGGCGGCAACCGCCTTAGCGTAGGAGGTTACGGAGAGGTGGTCTTCTCCCGTAATTTCTATAGCGACAATCCCTTTCGCTATAATGACGCAGCCAGTCATAAGAACGACCCTTCACACAACCGTCTGGACATTCCCCATGCCGTTATTTACCTGAGTTACGACTTCGGTCGTGGCTGGACCTTTGGCACGGAGATAGAGTTTGAGCATGGCGGAACGGGTTCGGCTGAGGAACTGGAGGCCGACGAGTTTGCAGAATGGGAACAGGAGACCGAAAAGGGTGGTGAGGTAGAACTGGAGCAGTTCTGGATTCAGAAAAGCTTTGCTCGCTGGGCGAATATCAAGGCCGGACATATCGTTGTGCCTGTAGGACTTACCAATGCGCACCACGAGCCCTTGCAGTTCTTTACGGTCTATCGTCCTGAAGGCGAGAACACCATCCTGCCCTGTACCTGGCACCAGACAGGTATCTCGTTCTGGGGTCGTCAGAAAGACTGGCGCTATGAGTTGCAGTTGCTGGCCGGCCTGAACAGCGACCAGTTCACCCGTAGCAACTGGATCAAGAACGGCACGAAGTCGCCCACGGAATACGAGGTAGCCAATAAGTTTGGCGTCAGCGCCCGCGTGGACAACTACAGCATTCCCGGCCTGCGTATCGGCCTGAGTGGCTATTATGGTCACAGCATCGGCAACAGCAGTCCCAACGAGGCTACCGGACTCACCACGATGTATAAAGGTGCAGTAGCCATCGGTGCCCTTGATTTCACGTATAAGGGTCACAACTGGATTGTTCGCGGACAAGCTGACTATGGTCATTTGGGTGATGCCGAACATCTGATGGATATGTACAACCGCACCAACAAGAAATCACCCTTCCACCATAGCAGTTCCATGCGTACGGTGAGCAGCGAGGCTTATGCTGTGGGGCTTGAGGCTGGCTACGATATCTTCTCACAGATTCGTGATATGAGAAAGCAGGGCGAGCGTCTCTTCCTCTTTGGACGCTACGAGCAGTACGACCCCTATGCCAAGCAGATAGGTGCCAGCAGTTATGATTATACTGTGGTGAGACGAATGGCTGTTGGTGTCAACTACTACCCCATGAAGCAGATTGCCGTTAAGGCTGAGTATTCTCATCGTTTCCTGAAGGGACAGTATAACAACGAGCCGAGTCTGAATATCGGTATTGCCTACGAGGGATTCTTTTTGTAGAATGGATAATTGATAATTGACAATTGATAATTAAAATAAAATAGTGCTTTATGAAAACAATTTTTAAGTTCGCTCTTTCGTTTATTATGACAGGAGCGCTGAGCATGGGATTCGTGTCGTGCAGTAGCGACGACGATAACGCCCCCGATTTCAACAACAAGGTGTATGGCCAGCAGGCTATGAATGCTTGTGAGGATGTTATCAACCAGTTGAATCTGGCTATGACCAAGATTGAGAAGAGTAACCTGACTGACGCTCAGAAGGCTGAGTTGCAACAGGTTCTGGAGAATAACGTTGACAATGTCATCGTGCCTACCTATAAGAATCTGTCTGATGCAGCCGAGAAACTGCAGAAGTCGCTGGGTGATCTCTCTGCCAACGAGATTACACAGGAGAATATCGACAATGCCTGTGCAGCTTTCAAAGAGGCCCGTGCTTGGTGGGAGAAGAGTGAGGCATTCCTTGGTGGTGCTGCCAGTGACTTTGAGATTGACCCAGGTATTGATTCATGGCCACTGAACCGCGACCTGTTGCACAGCTATTTTGCTACAGGCAAATATAGTGATGAGGCATTGGACGACAAGAGTATCTTGGGCTTCCACGCATTGGAGTTCGTGCTCTTCCGTAATGGTAAGAACCGTACGGTGGCTGAGTTCCAGAGCAACGATACCTACAAAGGATTTACTGATGTAAAGGGTGCTGAGGAGTTGAAATATGCTGAGGCTGTGGCTAAGGAGCTGGTTCTCTCTTGCTATAACCTGGAGGTGGCCTGGAGCGAGACTCCTAATGCTGCACGTCTGAAGGCCGTACAGGATGCCAATCGTGATTATCTGACGAAGAAGGGTAAGAGCTTTGGCTGGAATATGAAGAACTCTGGTTCTACCGAGAGTACCTTCGATGGTCTTAATGACGCACTCTCTCAGGTACTCAATGATGATGAGGGAAGTGCCGTTGCCATTGCCGATGAGGTGGGGTCTGGTAAGATTGGTCATCCCTTCCAGAGTGGTTATATCTTCTATGTGGAGTCACCTTATAGTTATAATTCGCTGACTGACTTCCAGAATAACATCCGTTCTATCGAGAACGTGTGGTATGGTAATACCAATGGTGCCAAGGGCAGTGCAAAGGTAAACCTGAGTCAGTGGTTTGCTAAGAATGACTCTAAGACCGGACAGGCCGTTGAGGCTGCTATTAGTAATGCCATCAGTAAGATTGGCGCTATCCCTGGTCCGTTTGTAAAGTATGTCAGCACCATCTGGAACAAGTCATTCGAAGATGATGAAGTAGTAGAAATTCCTGAATAAAAAACATATTGCTGAATGAAAGAATCAAGATATTACTTTCTTTCTTTCCTGACTGTTACGTCTGCCTTGACCTTCTTGTCGTCCTGTAGTGATGACAAGGAGGCCAAGGAGTCTTATCATTTGGAGGAGAAAGAAGATGCATTTGGGCAGGCTAATGATGTCTTTACAGCAGAGGAATGGTATCCTGGTGGCGAACTGGGTACTACCACCAAACGAAGCTACTCTGCACCAGCACCTGCTGTTGATCAGTTAGCAGACGGTCAGGAACGTTTCAAACATGGAGAGGACTTTTTTGAGCATCTCTATACCCTGAATACAGAACCGCGTAAGGGTCTCGGGCCTGCATGGGTTCGCTCCAGTTGTATCCATTGTCATCCTGGCTATGGTCATGGAAAGCGTCAGGAGCAGTATCGTGCCAACGAGATTGGCAACGGTTACTTGCTTGTCATCTATCATAATCAAGACGGCCCTATTGGTGTCGACGGCAAACCAACCTATACCAAGAATAGCTATATCTCTGAGGTGACAGGTATGCCTCAGACGCAGGCGATGGCACCATTTACGCCTCCTATTGATGAGAATCAGATTCAGATTAAATGGGAACGTGTCACAGAGATGCCTAGTGGGCTGCCTATGACCTTTGCCGATGGTGAGTCGTATGAACTCATCTATCCTGAGGTGACTATTCCTCAGACGGCCTTCAATACGAATCCTAAGCCCGAGAACTACGAGGTGCGACTGGAGTCGACGATTGGTATCTATGGCACTGGTCTGCTTGATGCCATTACTGACGAGGATATGGAGGCTCAGTGGCGCAATGAGGGACGTTTCGTGGAGTTGAATCCTGCCATGTGGGATAAGGCGAATAACAAGTTTGCTGCTTCTGCCTATTATTCTGCAGCCTATAACGACTTAGGCAAGCATCGTGGCGATCATGGTCCTGTGAAGCGTTTTACGTACGCGATGACTCGTGGTTCGCTGCAGGACGGTGCTGGTTCTAATGCTATCTGGAATATCACCAATGTGACGCGTAGCGACCGTCATTTCCTCTATACTTCTCCTGCATGGGCTAAGGCTCAGAGTGAAGATCCCAATGTCATCAAGTATATCAAGGAGAATGGTGCCAGCGAACAGAGTCTGCTGCATCCTTATTATGCTGATGGTAGCGACGAGCAGATTGCGGCTCGTGTGAATGAACTGCTGGGTGTGAACTCTGTTGCGAAGAAAGAGACTTTCGAAAAACATCTCTTTAAGGATGGTAAGGAGGAAATGAGCGACCTCGATTATTACGACTTTATGATATGGCATCGTGGATTGGCTGTGCCTGCTGCCCGTAACCTGGATGATAAGCAGGTGCAACAGGGTAAACAACTCTTCACACAGATTGGCTGTACACGCTGTCATCGTCCTTCATGGAAGACGGGTAGCGATGACTACTGGGTGGATGCCAGTATCAAGGCTTACTGCAAGGAGAAAGGTCTCGACCCCAATAAGAGTCTGCCCCGTTTTGCTAACCAAACCATTTGGCCCTACACCGATATGGTACAGCATCGCCTGTTTATGAAGAACGATATCCGTACGGGATGGTGTCGCACCACGCCGCTATGGGGACGCGGTCTGTCGCTCCGCTTGACGGGTGCCGAAGATCGCCTGCACGACTGTCGTGCACGCAACGAGGTAGAGGCTATCATGTGGCACGGCTACTCGAAAGAGTCGGATGCCTATAGCACCGTTGAGGCTTTCTTCAAACTGAGCAAGGCCGAGCGTGATGCGCTGGTGAAATTCCTGCGAGCGATATAATTATGAATAAAACATTGAAAAAATTACTGGTTATTTTTTATCTCGTGGTGGTAGCCGTGATGGCTGCCGCCACTTTTGCCGAACATCTCTATGGCATTAATTTCTACGCAGAGTGGTGGTTCACGGCTCTGTGGGCTATCCTGGCTGCCGTAGCTGTGGTTTATTTTCTGTCAAGGCGTATCCGCAGGCTATCGGTTGTGGTGCTCCATTTTTCTTTCCTTGTTATCCTGTTAGGAGCGTTACTCACCCGTCTTACTGCCAGTCAGGGCATCCTGCATCTGCGTCCCAACGAGACAGCACTTTCATACGTGTTGAGCGATGGTAGCTTGCGTCCGTTGCCATTCAGCGTGAAACTCGACACCTTTATCGTTGTCTGTCATCCAGGAACTACAGCAGCAGCTGATTATGAGTCGCATCTGCGTATCAAGACAGATAATGGTGAGCGTAGTGAGACCGTATCTATGAATAACATTTGCTCTGTGAAGGGCTTCCGACTCTATCAGAACGGTTATGATGATGATGGGCGTGGCACGGTGCTTACTGTGAATAGCGACCCTTGGGGTATTCCTGTGACCTATACGGGCTATGCGTTGCTGTTTATTGGACTGCTGTGGATGCTGATTGACCCCAAGGGACAGTATCGTCAGGTGTTGCGCTCGCCTTTACTGAGACGTGGTGCGTTAGTGTTGGCCCTGCTTCTGGGTGTTGGTCAGATAGAGGCTGCGCCCCGTACAGTGCCTGTTGAGACGGCAGAGAAGTTTGGACAACTGAATATCCTTTATAATGACCGCATCTGTCCGCTGCAGACCTATGCTACTGATTTCACCAAGAAACTCTTTGGAAAGCCCCGTTACGAGGGGCTGACGGCCGAACAGGTGCTGGCTGGCTATCTGTTCTTTGCTGACGAGTGGAGTGATGTACCTTTAAAGAAACATACCGATGACCGTAAATGGGCTATTTACGAGTTGCAACACGGCTTTTCTCTGAAGGTGTTTCCCTATACCTCTCTACATGGTGTTACCCGTTGGTATGCCCCAGTAGAGCCTGTTGATAGTCTGGTAGTACCAGCAGAGAACCGTCAGCTGATATCATCCTATTTTAATCTGCTCTATGGTGCTGTGGATGCAGGTGATTATACGTTAGCCAATGAATATCTGGATCGTCTAAAGGACTATCAGCGCAACAATGGTGGTGCTTCTGTCCCATCGGATTTCCGTTTGCAGGCAGAACGAATCTATAACACGATTCCCTTTGCCACTATTCTCTTCATGGTGTGTCTCACGATGGGATTCCTGTCGTTCTTCACTTTCCTCTTCTGGCCAAAGAAATGGGCCTTCCGTCTGCAGTTTGTGGTGCTGCTATTGTCATTCTTGTCGCTCACCTGTTGCGAGGCCTTACGCTGGATTATCAGTGGTAACATCCCAATGTCTAATGGTTATGAGACCATGTTGCTTATTGCGTGGCTGGTACAGCTTCTGACGCTTTGTATGCAACACCGTTTCCGTATCCTGCTCACCTTTGGTTTCCTGCTCTCAGGCTTCTTCCTGTTGGTGAGCCACATCTCGCAGATGGACCCACAGATAGGACATCTGATGCCAGTGCTGCGTTCGCCCCTGCTCACGCTTCATGTGAGTATCATTATGATTGCTTTTGCCCTGCTCAGCCTGACGTTTATCTGCGGCCTGACGGGTATTGCCTTCCATTTCACGAAACGCAAGGAGCAGACCGACGTGCTGGCCACGCTCAGTCGGGTGTTCCTCTATCCGGCTCTGACCACGCTGGGCTTTGGCATCTTCATTGGTGCCATCTGGGCGAATGTGTCGTGGGGAACGTATTGGAGTTGGGATCCCAAGGAGGTATGGGCGCTAATCACGTTCATGGTCTATGCTGCCGTGGTGCATACACAGAGCTTCCGTGCTTTCCAGCGTCCGCTCACTTATCATATCTACGTGACGCTCTGCTTCCTTAGCATCCTGATGACATATTTCGGCGTGAACTACTTCCTGGGTGGAATGCACTCGTACGCGTAAAATACAGTAATTACTTGGTATCGTAGGTCTGATAGACCATATAATATCCATCGGCGCAGAATGAGAATCTGTAGCCGATGGCTTCATTTAATGTGCCTTGCCACCATTCATCGTAGGCATAACTGTCCCAACGGAGACCTTCTGATATGAGTTTTGTGCAACCGAAATTGAAGATGCTGACCTGTTGACCAGACTTGGAAGTAAAAGTACGGTTACCGTAAGCAGGTGTAAAGAAACCATAATCGGTGAACATCGTGCCCTCAACGTCCATCTGACGATAATAGCGCATCAGCAAACCGATATTGCCAAGGGTGTGGTCTTCACGCAGGCCGGTAGCACCCAGGTAGGCGATGCGGAGAGGTTTGCTGTTGGCTGTTGGCTGGGGCTTAAGGTTGCTTACGCAGTAGCGGGTGGCCTTAGTCAAGTCGTTATCATCTTGCTCACTAATCTGAATGAGTAAGTCATGAAATTCCGCAGGTACACTGTCGCCATCACCAATAATGACATCCGCCTTTATCCCTGCTTTCTGAAGCGATGTAATGGCTCCATCGCAGGCCACCACATAGCGGGCTTTCCTCAGAATGCCCAAAGGAATCTCGTGGCAAGGAAACTGTCCGTTGGCCACTATCACAGCATCAAACTTCTCTTCGATCATCTCTTACTCGTTTTGCTTCCTTTTTCCATTTCATATAGCCAGCAATGGCAATGACTACATAAAGGGCATAAAGTCCCGCCTTGAAGGGGATGCCTTTCTGAACATAAAGGAAGGTGCATACTAAGTCGACACCTATCCAGAAGAGCCATTGTTCCACGTATTTGCGTGCCAAAGCCCACATACCCACAAACGACAAGGCGTTTGTGAAGGAATCGAGCACAGGCACGGTAGAATCAGTCCAGGTTATCAAGACATAATAGATAGCTCCCCACGACACGAAGAAGAATACGATGGTAGGCAGATACTGCCGACGAGGCATGTGAATAATAGGCAGAGGTTCTTTCTTCTTGCGGGTCTTCACGAACTTCCACACGAAGAGACCATAGAAGGCTGCCAGCGTATAATAACATGCCATACCGGCATCGCCATAGAGTCCGTGCTGCCAATAGAGTATAACATCAAGGGCTGGCATAATGATACCCACCACCCAGAGAGCAATATGAGCACGATACTCGAGCCCAATATATATCAGGCCGAGTATCGTGGTCACTATGTCAAGCCAGTCTAATGTCATTTCAAGATTTAAGATTTGAGGTTTAGAAATTAATCGACAGATGTGCCATGAAGTTGAAAGGAGCTGAGGGGGCGAAGCCAGCCTCATAGAGGTCATCGTTGCGATAGGCCTCCACCGTACCATCTGCTTTCTGACGGAACTTAGGACTTGCCCATCCGTTATTGTCATACTTTGCTGAGAAGAGATTATAGAGTGACACTCCAACGGTGGCATCTTTCAGTCCCAGCTGTTTGATAGCAAAGTCGTAGCTCAAGTCCAGATTAGTCGTAAAGTGACTGTCGAGCATCATGCTTACCTCGCTTTCAACATCACCATTGCTATCATAATTGGTATAGCTCTTGAAACCAGAGTTGGTCAGATACTGCTCACCTACGAACTGGTTCTGCACTGATGCCGTGAA
>Ga0265299_10001095_pt1 | contig 32483 bp, 31 predicted proteins | sample AusTroGonzalo_MG_4_FD_193485 | JGI IMG/M metagenome (GOLD analysis project Ga0265299, IMG submission 193485) | Bovine rumen microbial communities from tropical cattle in Woodstock, Queensland, Australia - Gonzalo_02 | ecosystem: Host-associated > Mammals > Digestive system > Stomach > Rumen ... | reverse complement strand
ATCCTGGGCTGAATCAACCAAAGTGCCGTCCAGGTCAAAGAGCGCGGCGCGGATGCAGGGCATGGCAGTCTCCTCCCGGCTTTAGAAACGCAGTGTCATGTCGTGCCACACGGCGCCGCCATGGGTGGAGGCGGAGATGCCGTTGTCGACAAAGCCAAAGCGCTGGTAGTAGCCGATCATGTGCTCCTTGCAGGTGAGGATGACGCCGCGGCGCCCCTCCTGGCGAGCATGAGCGATGAGGTGCTCCATCAGTTTTGCCGCGAAGCCGCGGTGGCGGAATGCGGGGAGCACGTCAAGACCGAACACCGACTGCCAGTCGCCCGCCTCCTCGTGAAGCGAAGCGTCGGCGAACATGGTGTCGGAAATCGTGGGCTGGCTGGTCACCATGCCGTTGATGAAGCCCGCGGCAACCCCATCGGCCTCAAGGAGAAAGAAATGCGAAGGAAACAGCTTGATGCGGTCTGCAAAGGATGAGCGGGGCGCGGCTTCCGCCTGCGGGAAGCACTCGGCCTCGATTTGCGTGACGATGTCAAGGTCAGATGGGGTGACGGTGCGGATGACGGGTTTTTGCTGCATGGCGGGAGCCTGATCAATGGTTGTTGTTGCCCGGGCATTCTAATGGGAGCGCGAGCGCCTGGACCAGCGCGCGAACTACCCCTGCGGAGTGTCCCGAAGTGTGAGCGCGAGGGCGAAGCCGGCCGCCGTCAGTGCGCAGCAGGCGAAAAATGGCATGCCTGCCGAGAGGGCTTGCGGCGCCGAACTCGTGAAGATCAGAAGGGGGGTGCTGAAGAGCGGCGCAACCGATCCGGTGAGTGAGTTGAGCGAATTCACCGCGCCAATGGCGATGCCCTGGCCTTCGGGAGGCGCGAGCCGGCTCACCTCGCCTGACACGATGGGCGAAACGATGCTCGAGATTGAATAGAGGCAGAGCAGCACGACAGAGACCGCCGACGCGTGTGAGAGCGCAATGCCGAGCAGACAGACAGAGCTCACGCCCAGGGCCGTTGCGATGAGCCGCTGCCGCGATGCCTTCAGAATGATTCGCGGAAGCAGCCAGCCCTGAGCCAGGGAGATGAAGAGCGCGAGCGCAAAGACCGAGAGCCCGATGCCAAAAGGCGTGAAGCCGTATCTGTATTCGGTGTAGAGCGCCCAGCTGCACTGCAGCATGCCGTTCGCAAGGCTCGAGGCGATGAGGATCACTACCGACAGCCGCACGGGCTGCATTGCAAAGAGCTGGACAATCGCCGAAACGGGGTTGTTCTGCCGGAAGTTCATCGGCCGTATTTCGCGCTCATGGAGTGATTCGGGCAGCACGAAGCTGCCGTAGAGGAAGTTCGCGAGCGCGATAACGCTTGCCACGACGAACGGAAGCCGGGGATCGGCCTGGCCGAGCACGCCTCCGAGCGCCGGCCCCACCATGAATCCCACCCCGTACATGGCGCCTATCTTGCCGAAGTAGGCCGCGCGCTGAAAGCCCTGAGTGATGTCGGCGATGTAGGCTTGTGCGACCGAGGTGTTGGCCGAGAGCGCACCGCCCAGAATGCGGCTCGCGAGGATCAGGGGCAGGGACGGGAAGAAAGCAGGGACGGCGAACATGATCCCGAGGCCGAGGATTCCGCCCAGAAGCACCGGCCGCCTGCCGATGCGGTCAGAGAGGGCGCCAAGGATCGGAGCGCTCGCAAACTGCATCAGTCCGTAGCTCAGCATGATCGCGCCGTACCACCAGGTCTGGGCCTGTGCCGAGTCGGTGAGCGTGCCGATGAGCCGCGGCAGAACCGGAATGATCAGCCCGATGCCGAGCGCATCCAAGAGGATGCACACGAGAATGAAGCCGAGTCGGGCGCGATGGTTCATGAGAGGAATGGCCGGGAAGGGACGACAGCGAGGATTGTAGTCGGAATGCGGCCGCACCAAGAGCGGGCGCACGGCGGACTTGGCCGGTACGGCTGATTGTGTAGGAGGGCTAACCGCGCGCAAGGAAGCGGCGCAGGGGATCGGCCCTAAGGGGAAATTCCCTTATTTTCGAGTTTGCAATTCTGTATCCTTCGCAGAATTCACTAAAAAAAACGATTGTCCGCCTGGGACAGGGGGGATTTTTTCCCGATTCCAGTTCCTCTGCAGGACATTCAAGGAGTTCAAGAAAATGACAGAAAAGACACTGTTTCATAGAGCGATGCCCCTAATCCTGGGGGGATCCCTCGTCAAGCAGATTCTGATCGCGCTCGTATTGGGCTGCATCGTCGCCTATGTGGCGCCGAGCGTGGCGGTTTCCCTCGGCTTCCTCGGAACGATCTTCATTTCCGCTTTGAAGGCCGTGGCTCCGATTCTCGTGTTCGTGCTCGTCGGCGCCGCCATCGCCAATCACCAGAGCGAGACGTCCTCGCAGATGAAACCCATCCTCGTGATCTACCTCATCGGCACGTTCGCAGCTTCCGCGACGGCCGTGGCGGTCAGCTTCCTGTTCCCGGTGCAGATTGACCTCGTGCCGGGACCGGCGAGCGCTTCCGCCCCCGGTGGCATCGTCGAGGTGCTTCGCAACCTCGTCCTCTCAGTGGTTGACAATCCCGTGCACGCCCTTCTGAATGCCAACTACATCGGCATCCTCGCCTGGTCCGTCGGTCTTGGCTGGGCCATGAGAAAGGCCGGCGAGACGACCCGCCAGGTCTTCAACGACGTGGCTGACGGCGTCGAGTTCATCGTCCGCATCGTGATCCGCTGCGCGCCCCTCGGCATCTTCGGCCTCGTTGCCAACACGTTCGCCGCCGAAGGCTTCGCCCCGCTCGTCACCTATGCGCAGGTTCTGCTCGTGCTGCTTGGCTGCATGATCTTCGTTGCCCTCGTGATCAACCCGATCATCGTCTGGTTCTGCACCCGCAAGAATCCGTATCCCCTCACGCTCATGATGCTGCGTGAGTCCGGCGTGACGGCGTTCTTCACCCGTTCTTCTGCCGCCAACATCCCGGTCAACATGAACATCTGCCGCCGCCTGAATCTGGACGAGAGCACCTATGCCGTGTCCATTCCGCTCGGCGCCACGATCAACATGGCCGGTGCCGCCATCACGATCACCGTTCTCGCGCTGGCTGCCTGCCATACGCTGAACATCCAGGTTGACGTTTTCACGGCCATCCTGCTCTCCGTCGTCGCGGCCTTGTGCGCCTGCGGCGCCGCCGGCGTCCCGGGCGGCTCGCTCATGCTGATTCCGCTTGCCTGCGGCCTGTTCGGCATCGACAACACGACCGCCATGCAGGTTGTGGCCGTTGGCTTCATCATCGGCGTGCTGCAGGACTCTGCAGAGACGGCGCTCAACTCTTCCTCCGACGTGCTCTTCACGGCTGCCGCCTGCATGCGTGCCGAGCGTCTGAAGAACGAGAAGTAATCATCGGCTGACGCAAGTCTTTCGAACAAACGGGCGGTTTGCGGAACGGATCCGTGAGCCGCTCTTTTTTTATAGTTCGGCGGCTCGGGTAGAATCGCCCCGACTTTTCTCCTCAATCAATATTCCCGGAAGTTTCCTTGACAGCGGCAGAGCAGGCGCTCGGAATCCTAGAGCGCGTTTTCGGTTTCCATTCCTTTCGCGGTTTTCAGCAGGACGTTGTTGAGCATGTGGCTCAGGGCGCAGATGCGCTCGTGCTCATGCCGACAGGGGGCGGAAAGAGCCTTTGCTACCAGATTCCCGCATTGATCCGTCAGGGCGTAGCCGTCGTCATTTCCCCTCTTATCGCCCTCATGGCCGACCAGGTGAGCACGCTTGAGCAACTGGGCGTTCGGGCGGCGTTTCTCAACTCCTCGCTTTCCTCGCGCGACGCGGCCGATGTCAGGCGGCGCCTGTGGAACGGCGAAGTGGACATTCTCTACGTGGCGCCCGAGCGGCTTCTCATGGAGAGCATGCTCGAGATGCTCTCGCAGCTTCAGATCGCACTCTTTGCAATCGATGAGGCGCACTGCGTGTCAATGTGGGGGCATGACTTCCGCCCCGAATACGCGCAGCTCTCGATCCTCAGGGAGCGATGGCCCGAAGTGCCGCGCATCGCCCTGACAGCAACGGCCGACATCAACACGCGAGAAGAGATCTGCGAGCGGCTCCTTGTGAATCCCCGCCGGTTCGTGGCGAGCTTTGACCGCCCCAACATCCGGTACCGGATCAGCGAAAAGCGCAAGGAGCGCGAGCAGCTGCTCACGTTCATCCGTGCCGAGCACACCGGCGAGAGCGGCATCGTGTACTGCTATTCACGCAACCGCACCGAGGAGATCGCTGCGTTTCTCGAGGAAAAGGGCGTGCGGGCCCTTGCCTATCACGCGGGACTCGAGAGCGAAGAGCGCACCGCCAGGCAGGAGCAGTTCCTTGCCGAGGACGGCATCGTCATGGTCGCAACCATCGCCTTTGGCATGGGTATCGACAAGCCCGACGTGCGTTTCGTTGTGCACATGGACATGCCAAAGAGTATCGAGAACTACTACCAGGAGACGGGCAGGGCCGGGCGCGACGGAAAGCCCTCGGACGCGTGGATGCTCTATGGCCTGCGGGACGTCGTGAATCAGCGCCGATTCATCGATGAATCGAACGGTTCGGACGAGTACCAGCGCCGATGCGTCGCCAAGCTTGAGTCCATGCTGGCGCTCTGCGAGGCAACGAGCTGCAGGCGAAAGATTCTCCTTGAGTATTTCGGCGAGCCGGCGGCAGCCCGGTGCGACAACTGCGACAACTGCCTGCAGTCCCCGGTTGTGGATGATGTCACCGTGGCCGCAAAGAAGCTTGCAAGCACGGTCTACCGCGTGCATCAGCATTCGGGCTCGGGATTCGGACAAAGGCAGATCATTGACATTCTGCTCGGCAACGCCACGGAAAAGGTTCTTGCCAGGGAGCACGACAAGCTGTCCACCTACGGCATCGGGCGGGAACTCTCTGAGGCGCAGTGGCGAAGTCTTGTGCGGCAGATGGTGATCCGCAACTGGCTGTCCGTGGATCCGGACCGGTTCAATGCCATCAGCCTTGGCCCCAAGGTCGCGGAACTCCTCAGGCAAGGCCGGACGATCGGTTTGCGGCGTCCCGGAGAAAAGCGGCTCAAGCGTGTGAGGACAGAATCCGTGAGCCTTTCCGGCGACAGCCAGACGCTCTTTAACGTGCTTCGCGGCTGGCGCAGGCAAAAGGCGGCCGAAGAAAACCGTCCGGCCTACCGGGTGTTCCCGGACAAGACGCTCGAGCAGATTGCGCTCGAGCAGCCCGTGACGCTGGGGCTTCTGGGAACGCTCTCAGGCGTGGGCGAAGCCAAGCTCGAGCATTACGGCGAAGAGATCATCGGCCTGGTCAAGCGGTTCCGGGAAAGTCTTGCGCAGGGCGGCAAAAGCGCCTGACCAGAAGAAGTGCGCGGAAGTGTCCAAACGCGAACACTTCCGCGATGCAGATGACGTCTCCCCGGTCAGCTGCCGGACTTGACGGATTTGCGGTTCACCGGGAAGGTGAAGTAGGTGTCAGGATAGGGCTCGTCCTTGAGCGTGAAGTGCCACCATTCCTCCACGAGTGGCTTGAAGCCGTGCTTGAGCATGGCGCGGCGAAGGATCTGCCGGTTCTCGAACTGCCGCTTGGTGATGCCCTTGAAATCAGGGTGGCTTCGTTTGCCAAAGAAGTCGAACGTGCCGCCCATGTCGACCTCCTTGCCGGTCTTCTGGTCAAAGAGCGTCAGATCCACCGTGCTGCCACGGCTGTGCCCGGAATGCTCGGCAATGTATCCCTGAGGAAAGAGGCTCTTCTTGTCGAGATCCGGATAGAAGTAAGCCTTCATGCGCACGTCCGCGGGATCCAGAGCCCAGCGCATGAAGTGGCTGACGGCCTTCTGCGGCCTGTAGGCATCAAAGATCTTGAGCCTGTAGCCCTTGGTGACGAGCTCGTCGCTCACGGCCCTCAGAGCGGCGGCCGCCTGGCGGGTCAGCAGAGCTACCGGTTCTTCGTAGCCGTCGATCCGGTCGCCGACGAAGTTGTAGGTGGAGTAGTAGCGGATTTCCAGAATCGCGTCCGGAACCGCGTCGGAAAGCAGAACGAAGTCCGACGAATCATTCGAGAGCCGTACGCCGTCCGAGCCCGTCCACACGGCAGGACTCTGGCTGGCGCATCCGGTGATCATGACAAGCGAAGCGAGGCTGCTCAGCAGCAATTGACGTCTTTTCATAGATTTGATGGGCGCGCAGGCCGCAGCATCCGTGCGGGGCAGGCGCGCCGTGCCTCCCTAAAGCGAACTGGTGCAAATGATAAGACACTAATGGAAGGCGCGGATTTCGAGCAAGAGACCAGCTGCGGCATCAGGGCTTCGGGGAACGCCAAAGGACGGCACCGCGGCCTCCGCGGACCGTCATCAACTGGAGTTACTTTTGTTCTAGCAGCGCCTGGAACTGCTCGAAGCCAGCCTTGCGCAGCACGCAGGCCGGGCATCTGCCGCAGCCGTAGCCCCAGGGATGAAGCTCGGTTCTGTCGCCGTGGTAGCACGTGTGGCTTTCCCGCGCGATGAACTCCACGAGCTTCATTCCCCCGACTTCATAGGCGAACTCCCAGGTCTGCGCCTTGGTACGATGCATGAGGGGCCGAAGCAGGGAAATCTTTCGATCGAGCCCGAGACTGATGGCATTCTCCAGCGCTGCAAGCGTCGCCTCCCGGCAGTCGGGATACCCGCTGTAGTCGGCCTCGCCCACGCCTGAGATGATCGTGTCGGCGCCGATGTTGTAGGCGTGCGCCGCCGCCACGGTGAAGAAGATCAGATTGCGCCCCGGCACGAACGAGGTCGGCAGGCCGTTTTCTTCGTTGATTTCGAATTCGCCGCCCTGAGTGAGGGCGCTCTGATCGAGCGCGGCGAGCGACGAAAGCGGCAGAACCCGGTCGCCGCGCAGCGTGTTCGTGCCCAGAAGCGGTTCGATCGAGGCGAGAATGCGCTTTCGGCACTGCATCTCCACCGAGTGGACCTGCCCGTAGGTAAAGCCGATGGTGTGCACTTCGTCATAGTGCCTGAGCGCCCAGGCGAGGCAGGTGGTCGAGTCCTGGCCGCCGGAGAAAACTATGAGCGCCTTGTTTGGCTTATGCGTCACGGCAGATCCTTTGTCTGGGCGATTGCCGCAAGCAGCTCTTCAACGGCTTCAGGCTTTGTCGACCAGGCCGTGCAGTAGCGCACGAGCGAGCGGCCGTCGCTTGCTGCGCCGCAAGGCTCGCATCGGAAATTGCGGCTCAGGAAAGCAAGCTTTTGCGCCGAGATCCGCACGAACTGCTGGTTGGTTGGAGATGAGCCGTCCGGGGTGATTCCCGCTTCAATGAAAGCGGCGCGAAGCCTTTGGGCATCCTTGACGGCGCGCTCGCCAAGCGAGCGGTAGAACGCGCCGGTGCCGTCCCGGAAGAGCTCGGCAAACTGCACGCCCGCAAGGCGGCCCTTGGAGATCAGCGCTCCGCGCAGGTGCTGTTGGGCGAGGAACCCCTCCTTCAGTTTTTCATTCGTGATGAGGAGCGCTTCGGCGTCGAGTGCGCCGCACTTCGTTCCGCCGATCATGAGCGCATCGCAAAGCGAGGCGAGCGCAGGCAGCGTGATGTCCTCGGAGGCGGCGAGGCCGTACGCGAGCCTGGCACCGTCGACATACAGGAGCAGTCCGTGCTCGCGGCAGACGGCGCTGATCGCTTCAAGCTCACTTCGGCTGTAGAGCGAACCGGTTTCGGTCGGGAACGAGAGGTACACGAGGGCGGGTTTGGCGAGCAGGAACTGCTCGCAGGAGGTCTCGTATGCGATGCAGGCCGCAAGTACGTCTTCGGCACGGATCTTGCCGTCGACGGCGGGCAGTTCGCTCACCTTGAAGCCTGTTGCCTCGATGGCGCCCGTCTCGTGCGCAGCAATGTGCGCCGAGCCGGCTGCCAGAACGGTCTGGCCCGGGCGTAGCGCCGCGGAGATCAGCGTGCGGTTGGTCAGCGTGCCGCCCGTGAAGAAGTAGATGTCAGCCTGGGCAGTGCCCGTGGCCTTGCGAATCAAGTCGCGGGCGCGATTGCAGAACGGATCCATCCCGTATCCGGGCACTTCCTCGGCGTTTGTGCGCACGAGGGCGGCAAGCAGATCCGGATGGCATCCGGCGATGTAGTCGCATTGAAACTGACGCATGGCGTTCCTTTCCGTTTCAGTTAGAGCAGGGGAGAGGCAAGATAGCAGATGCCTTCCAGCAGACGCTTGCCGTATCCACGCTGCCGCCAGGTGGGCAGATCGATCTCGAAGCTCGCAGCTTCGTAAGAGCGCTGCAGGGCGGCGAGCTGTTTGGCGAATTCCTCGTCAAGCGCAAGCAGCATCAGCTCGAAGTTGAGCATCATGCTGCGGTTGTCCATGTTGAGGGTGCCGAAAAGCGCAATCTCATCGTCAATCGTCACGGCCTTGGTGTGCAGCATGCCGGAGTTGAATTCGAAGACATGAATGCCGTGTTCAAGCAGGCTGCCAAAGTAGCGGTGTCCGGCCCATTTGACGATGCGCGAATCGGTCTGCCGGGATACGGTGATGCGCACGTCGACGCCGCGCAGGGCGGCATTTTGCAGTGCCATGAGCAGAGGCTCGCCGGGAACGAAGTAGGGCGTGGAGATGAGGATGCTTCTCTTCGCCTTGTTGACGGCCTCGAGCAGCACCCGAAGGTTTGCGTCCGAGGCGAGGCTCGGGCCCGAAGGAATCGTTGCGATAGTGGCCTTGCCCGTGGCTTCAACTGCGAAGGGCGCGGAGATCTGCGTCTGTGTGCCCCGATCATCCTGCAGCGTCCAGTCAAGCGCGAAGACGGTTGCCAGGTCGGCAACAGCCGTTCCCGTGACTCGCACCATGGCATCGATCCAGGAGGAGACGCCCTCTTTCATGGCGAACTGCTCGGGATCGATCATGTTGAGGCTGCCGGTATAGGCGATCTGGTTGTCGATCACGATGGTCTTTCTGTGCAGGCGGATGTCCGCGCGTCCCGAGCCGAAGGCGAGCACTTGGACGGGAAGCGCGACGGCGACCTTCACGCCGCGCACCTTCATGCGCACAGGCCAGGTCGAACCGATGAAGGGGCGGGCGCCGACAGCATCGACAAGAACCCGGCATTCAACGCCGCGCTCTGAGGCTTCGATGAGGGCATTGGCGATCTCGTCAGTCTTGCCGCCGGGAGTCCAGATATAGAACTCCATGTCGATGGAGTGCCTGGCCTGCCGGATGTCCTTGAGAATGCGCTCAAGTGCCTCCGGGGCTTCGCCGATCAGTTCAAGGCAGGAGCCATCGGTTGCAGACAGATGCGTGACGCGCCTGGCGATTTCAAGCAAAGATGCGGCCGTCTCGGACGTGATCTGCGAGGCCTTGGACTCGTCGGTCCTTTGCTCGATAGCATCCTGGTAGCGCTCAAGGCAGTCCTTCATCTTGTGCATGCGCCAGCGGCCGATGGAGCGCTCGCCGAACATGACGTAAAGGATGAAGCCGACGTACGGCAGGACGCTTGCAAGGAAGATCCAAGCCATGGAGCTTCCGGGCGGATGCCGCGTGAAGATGACGCGCAGCACGACCGCTGCCGCAAGGATGAGCTGAAGGACGGCAAGAAACACTCCAATGAGTGCGGTCCATTCGGTTGTAGAAATCGAAGTCATCAGCGTTCCTCCGAAAGGGCTTGTTTCTCAGAAAGTTCTTCCCAGCGCCGGTACAGGGATTCGATGAGCGAGGGCAGCTCGGCGCTGCGCTCCTTGTCTGCCTTTTGTTCCTCGACGCTTCTCTTGTGGTAGTCGGGGCTGCTCATTGCGACGAGCAATGCTTCAGACTCGGCTTCCAGAGATTCGATTCTATCGGGCAGCTCAGCCAGTTCCCGGGTCTCTTTGAAGCTCATGCGAACCCGCTGGGGCGGATTCGCCCTGCGGGGCGCGCTTTTGGCCGGGGCTGCCTTGGGTTCGGCCTTTGGTTTTTCCGGAATGTCAGCCGGAGCCCTCTGCCGCTCCCAGTCCTCATATCCTCCGACAAACCGCATCCAGCGGCCGTCGGGATGCTGCCAGTTGACCGGAGCGAGGATGTCGGTGACGACGTCATCGAGAAAGCGCCTGTCGTGGCTCACAAGGATCACGGTGCCGGGATAGGACTCGAGCGTGCTTTCGAGCAGCTCGAGAGACTCGATGTCCAGATCGTTTGTCGGCTCATCCAGAACGAGGAGATTTGCCGGCAGCGAAAAGAGCCTGGCAAGAAGGAGCCGGTTCCGCTCTCCTCCCGAGAGGTTGCCGACCGGAACGCTTGCGCGTCTCGGACTGAAGAGGAAGTCCGACAGGTAGCTCATGACGTGCTTTTTCTGTCCGCCCACCTCGACCCATTCGCTGCCCTGCGAGACCGTGTCCGCAACGCTCTTCGTGTCATCTAGCTGGGCGCGCAGCTGGTCAAAGTACGCAATCCGCAGATTCGTGCCGAGCTTCACGCGGCCGCTGTCCGGGGCGATCTGCCCGAGAAGCAGCCGGATGAGGGTTGATTTTCCCGTGCCGTTGTGGCCGACTAGCCCCAGCTTGTCGCCGCGCATGATCGTGAAGTCAAGATCCTTCACGATGAGGCGGTCGCCAAAGCTCTTGGTGAGCCCCGTTGCTTCGACAACCACCTTGCCGCTGCGCTCTCCGGCGTCGATCATAAGGTTCATTTTTCCAAGACGCTCCCTGCGGGCGGCGCGCTCACGGCGCAGCGCTTCAAGACGGCGCACGCGGCCTTCATTGCGGGTGCGGCGTGCTTCGATTCCCTTGCGGATCCACACCTCTTCCTGGGCCCAGAACTTGTCAAAGCGGCGTCTTTCGAGCTCCTCGGCGGCGAGCTCCTCGCTCTTTCGCGCCTCGTATGCGGCAAAGTTTCCCGGATAGGAGCGAAGAATCCCGCGGTCAAGCTCGAGGATGCGGGAGACGACGCTGTCGAGAAACGCTCGGTCATGCGTGATGACCATCAGCGAGCGGCCCGAGCGGTACTCGCTTTTCAGAATGCTTTCGAGCTGCAGGATTGAATCGACATCAAGATGGTTCGTCGGCTCGTCAAGAAGCAGCAGGTCGGGCTCAAGCGAAAGAGCGAGAGCCAGCGCCGCCTTCTTGCGTTCGCCCCCGGAGGCGGTCAGCGTGAGCGCAGAGCCGTCCAGCGAGAGCCGATCCAGGTATTCGTCAAGCTTGGAAAGCCGCTCCCAGCGGTCGCGCTCGTCGGCAATGGCATCAAGTCTGCCTCTTGACACAAGGCTGTCGCGAAGGCTCAGGGAGGCATCCAGCGAGGGCTCCTGTTCGAGATACACGGCGCGAAGCCCGTCCTGAAGGATGATCTCTCCGCCCTCGAGCATTTCAATGCCGGCAAGCACCTGGAGCAGGGAGCTTTTCCCAGTGCCGTTGCGGCCGATGAGGCCGATGCGCTCGCCGGGCTCGATCGCCAGGCTCGCTCGATCAAGCAACGGCATGTCGCCCCAGGAAAGTTCAGCCTCGGACAGTGTCAGAAAGGGCATGGAGACTCCTTATCTGACGGCTGGCGTTTTGCCGGCTGCAGCAGCCTTGGACTCATCCTTTTTCTGGAGCGGACTCTCGTAGAGATCGATCACATTGAACTCGATGATCTCCTGTTCCTTCATGAGCCGGATGCTGCCCGGCTGGATCATGGCGGGCGTGGGAATGATCTTGACGGCGGGCGCCACGGCCCGGTCAAAGGAAATCTGTCCGTTCTCTCCCTTGAAGGAGTACCTGTTCTGTCCCTTGACGACGGCGAGAGCCACTTTCAGGGCGTCAGAGCCAAGCGCAAACAGCCTTTTTTGTAGAACGCCGGAGATCGGAAGGATCTTGTAGCGCTTGACGAACGCTTCAGCATCGTATCCCAGAACAAATGGAGCACCGGCAAGACCGATGTTCTGCAGATCAAAGCACATCGATTTGGCTTCGAGGTCGGTATCCGGGTCTCCCGGATAGACGGCGCTTGTCGCCCAGACACGGCTGCGCGAGGGCAGCCGTGGTTTGATGATGGGGGCGGTCTGGTTGCCCATCGCCAGGAAGATCGCGGCGTAGGGCGGCTCGGCGAAGGCTACCTCGGCGCGGCGCTCGGCGAAGAACTTCTTCATGCGAAGCTGCTGCTGGGCGTAGCCGACGGGGTCATTCTCCTTGAGGATGGGTTCTTCAGGGAATTTTGCCTGTTTGCCCTTGAGCTCGAGCGAGAACATTTTCAGAGCAGGTTCAAGGTTCGCGTGATCAACGGTCATCCTGTCCGGTCGGAATCCCGCTTCCTGCAGACAGAAGAGGAAGGCGTCGGAAATGCGCTTTTCAAGAGGCGTGTTGTGGTCAAGGATGAGAACTTTCGGCTTTTCACCCGAAGAGGTCCTCTCGGGAAGGGCCTTGAGCGCAAGCCCCGTGATGTACTCGGCCTCGCGTTCCATGGAAAGCCCCATCATGAGCAGTTCGCGCGGGAAGATCTTCGGCAGCTTCTTGATGCGGCGCACAGGAATGTCCTCGGCCTTCACGAAGCCTTGAATATCCGTATTGGCGCGAATCGTTCCGGGGGCCGGTTCGGTACTCCCCGCGCTGAACCCCAGGTTCCTTTTTGCCTTGGCCAGAGCCTTCTCCAGTGCGGAAGCGGGAGCCGTTTCGGCAGGGGGCTGTACCGAGGGCTGCTCGGCAGCGCCCGCTTCGGGCTCGGTGTCGGGCACTTCAGTGGAAAGAGGAACCTGGTTGAGCGTCACGACGGGCAGCGGCAGGAACGGCTGGGAGGCGATCTGCTCTACGCCCGCGCGGTCGAGCGGACCGACTGCGATCATGGCTCCGGCCTTGGCGGCCTCGTTGAGCTGATCCATGACCGTTGCGCCGGGCTTCGGCCGCACCGAGATCAGGGAGGCGGAACCTTTGGAGGCATAATTCGCGGCGATCAGGCCGTCTGCCGCCCACTGGGCAGGCTGGGCAAGCGCAGAGTCTTCTGCCGGCATGATGAGAGCAATCTTGATTCTGGGCGAGGACTTTGCGCCGGCGGGGGCCGTTTGCGCGAACACGCCCTGGCAGGCGAGGATGGTGCAGACCGCACAAGCGATCAGATGAGGACGAAACATGATGGAACCTGAGGTCAAGCCAAATGGCATGGTAAATCCCTGTCAGTTTAGTGGAAATGATCTGTTTGATCGAGTGGGAATCAAGGGGCAGAACTTTCCTTGCGGCACGCTCTATCTGGTGGGAATGCCGATCGGCAACGCGGCCGACATTACGCTCAGGGCCCTCTGGATTCTCGACATTGCCGATGTGATCGCCTGCGAGGACACGCGCGAGAGCCGAAAGGTGCTGGACCGCTATGGAATCACGACGCATCTTGTGGCCGTCCACGAGCACAACGAGGCAAGCGCTGCCGAAAAGCTGATCGAACGGCTCAGCAGGGGCGAGCGAGTCGCCCTGATTACGGATGCCGGCTCGCCGGCCGTGAGCGATCCCGGCGCCCGGGTCGTCGCCCGCGTGCGTGATGCGGGCTGCCGCGTCTGCCCCATTCCTGGACCGTCCGCCGTCGTGACGGGGCTTTCTGCTTCGGGGCTCAACTCCTACACCTTCACGTTCGTCGGGTTCGTTCCTCCGAACAAGAAGGCGCGCCGAGAGGCGCTTGCCACGTATGCCGCGCGCGCCGATGCCTTCGTCCTGTATGAAGCACCGCACAGAATCCGGGAGCTGCTCACGGATCTTGCCGAGGCGTTGAATCCCGCACGCAGGGTTGTCATCGCCCGGGAGATGACCAAGCGATTCGAGAGCTTTGACGCGATGAGCGCCGGAGAACTGGCGGGATGGGCCGAACAGATGACGCCGCGCGGTGAATACGCTGTATTTGTTGACGGCGAAGAGCGCACGGGGGGCGGCGAGCTCTCGGAGGATGTCCGCAAATGGGCTGATGCCATTGCCGAGAGCCTGCCCTTGAGCCAGAGTGCGGCGCTCGTGAGCCGTGTGAGCGGCGTGAAGCGCGATGCGGTTTACAGCTACCTTCTTGCAAGGAAGGACCGCGGCTAGGTCCCGTGCGTTCTCTGCCGGTACCGCACGGAGCTGCCCGGGAGGTTCCAGCCGACGGCTCTGCCGCAGCGGGCGATCTTCTCGTGCAGCGGCGCTTCGTTCATCGGCGGGCCGTCGATGAGTCGCGACTTGTTGTCATAGAGCTGGTACGCGCCTCTCAGGCTGGCGGGCGAGATGTTCGGCATGATGACGTTGCAGCCGTGAAGGATTCCCTTCTCGCGCCCATGAGGATCGAGAACGTCTAGCGCCGTGGCGGCGGCGATGTTGACCGGACCCATGACGAGCCTGGTGACGGCAAGCATGTTGAGCGTCAGGCGCAAAAGCGCTGCCGAGGACATTTTCTGCGCGTTCTGCAGGTCGCTGCCCGTACTGTTGAGAAACGGCCCCATTCCAATCATGTCCACGTCCAGTTCCTGGAAAGTGCGGATGTCCCGGCACAGGTCCTCGAGACTCTGTCCAGGGATGCCGATCATCACGCCGGTCCCCACCTGGTAGCCGCATCGGCGAAGGCTTGCAAGACAGGCGAGCCGGCGTGAAAGGTTTTTCTCGTGGCCGCCTCTTGCGCCGTGGAGCCGGGCAAAAAGCGACGGATTGGAAGTTTCAAACCGGCAGAGATACCGCAGGGCCCGCGGAGTGCCGCTTGCTTCAGCCCAGCGGCGGTAGGTGTCTTCCTGCTGATCGCCAAGCGAGAGCGTGATGCCTAGTCCCTCCGGGAGAGCATCGCTCAGGCTCTCCTTGTGAATGCGCTTCAGGCACCGCTCGACGAATCCGATGAACCTTTCATCCCGGCGCTCCCCGGCCTGCAGGCAGATCGAGCCGTAGCCGTGGCGAGCCGCCCAGAGCGCAGACTGAACGATCTCGTCCTCGCTCATTTCATAGCGGCTCAGCTCGTGATTGTCCTTGCGGATGCCGCAGTAGCGGCAGTTCGCCGTGCAGATGTTGGAGATTTCAATGAGCCCGCGGTAGTAGACAAGGGAGCCGTGCTCCCGGGTCGTCTTGTCAAAGGCGCTTCGCTGCAGCATGGCGCACTCTTCGGGCGCGGCGAGGGCAAGAAGCGAGACGATCTCATCATCGGTGAAATCGTCCTTTTGCAGAAGCGCTGACAGGGCTCTGGAGTTCATGGTTCGAAAATTTACCGCAAAAATATTTAAAGGAAACAACTTTCAGAGTGTCGTAAAAAAAGCGAAGTGTTGACAGTCTGAGGCATTGTTTTAGGCTAAAAATTAGCGTTTTTCTGCATCTATGGGCGATAATGATCAAATCGTCATTGCAACGGTTCCTGCTATGACACTTAAAAATCCATAGGGATGTTCTTTTCGGAACCGTACAAGTATCAATTAAAAAAACATGAACGACAAAAAAACAAGGGCCCTGATCAGGAGAAATGCAGAACGGCAGGTTGCCAAGGCAGTCGAATCGGCCAGAGCGATCAAGGAAGAGAAGAACAGGCTGATGGCTGACATTGCCCAGGGTCACGAAGATCCGAAGAAAGTTCCTGAGTGGGAGAACATGGACATGAACCGCCAGCCCCGCTTCAAGAACGAGGCCGAGGTCAAGGAGCACGACTCTGCTTCCGCCGTCGAGTCCGGCAGCGATGCCGAGCGCCGCGCCATTCTGACGATCCTGAAGGCAGAGTCGCCTTCTGACCGCCAGGCCATCCTGCGCACCCTGCTCGCCGACGAGATCAAGAAGAACGGCGAAATCGAAAAGAAGCGCTCCGAGAGGATCAAGACGGGCATCAATCCCGACTACGAGCTCTCCGACGAATGGCAGAAGGGAGGCTATCCCTACAAGAATCACATGCGCCGCCGCGTGTACGAACAGGAAAAGTTCCAGCTGCAGGTTGAGCTGCTCAAGCTTCAGAGCTGGGTCAAGAAGACCGGCTCTCGCGTCATGATCCTCTTTGAAGGCCGCGACGCTGCGGGCAAGGGCGGCACGATCACCCGCTTCATGGAGCATCTCAATCCCCGCGGAGCCCGCATCGTGGCTCTTGAAAAGCCCACCGCCGCCGAATCCGGCCAGTGGTATTTCCAGCGCTATGTGAAGCACTTCCCGACGGCCGGCGAAATCGTTCTGTTCGACCGTTCCTGGTACAACCGCGCCGTTGTGGAGCGCGTGATGGGCTTCTGCACCAAGGATCAGTACGACGAGTTCATGCGCGAAGTCCCGGGCTTTGAGAAGTTCCTCAAGGACAGCGGCATCTACCTCATCAAGTTCTGGTTCTCCGTGTCCCGCGAAGAGCAGCGCCGCCGCTTCAAGGAGCGCGAGGTTCACCCGCTCAAGCGCTGGAAGCTCTCGCCGGTGGATATTGCCTCGCTCGACAAGTGGGACGACTACACCAAGGCCAAGAAGGCCATGTTCGAGGTTTCCGACACGGTGGACTGCCCGTGGACGGTCGTCAAGAGTGACGACAAGAAGCGCGCTCGCCTGAACGCCATGCGCTACGTGCTCAACCTCATTCCCTACGACAACCGCGATGATTCCGTGGTCGGTCCGGCCGATCCGCTGATCGTGGGCCGCGCCACGGCCATGACCGAGGCACAGGAATCCCTGAAGGCTCTCGAGCAGATGCGCGTCAAGCAGCTCAGAAAGGAAGAGGCGGCTGCCGCTCAGGCTGAGAAGGCTGCGAGCAAGTCCGCTGCAAAGGCTGCTGACAAGGCCGCCGATCTTGAGGCCAAGGCCGCCAAGGCTGCTGAAAAGCAGGCCAAGGCCGCAGCAAAGACCGCTGAAAAGCAGGCCAAGGCCGCAGCCAAGGCTGCTGACAAGCAGGCCAAGTCGGCTGCCAAGTAGTCTTTTCGGCATTGCCGCAAGGGGAGCCTGTACGCATGCGTACAGGCAAAGAAAAGCGCTCCGGGTGTAACAGCTGCGGAGCGCTTTCTTGTTGAGAAGCCGTATGCGTCGGGGGCTTGGCAGAGTCCTAGTTGAAAGAGACGAGAGCTGAGATCTGCTGCAGCCGGTCAGAGCGCGGGGTCATTTGCTCGGCATGACCTGGATGGCATCCTGAACGTAGGAAGAGGTCTGGGCGATAAAGTCCTGCGTCACGGCCATCAGATGATGCATTTCATTTGCCAGTGACAGCCGATCGGCTACGACCAGGTTGAGGTTATAAAGACACTGTTGCTCGTTGCCGACATTGCCGTCCAGAGACTGGAGGGGAAGACCCCGTTCCTGACAGTACGCTTTGAGTTCTTCTGGTATCGCGACCGGCTGACCGGATGCCCGAGCCTGCTTGACCGCTTCGGCGGCTGTGTTGAGCAGCGCTTCATTCTTTGTCAGTGTCAGATTGACTTGGTCGAGCCGGGCCATGAAGTCGGTCGCTTGATTCTTGCAGACCGCGCCCTGCTCCAACAGCCGCATGGAAAGCTCGGTCTGCGCACTCGGAGCCGCGTCGGCAGGGCCGTTCAGACTCTGTACCTGAAACTGGTTCGTAGTGTTGTTAATGGAAGATATCATGGCGTTTCCTTGCGAGTCGCTGTCAGTTGTGTTCCCGGGGGCTGCAGCCTGATGTTCCGTGCGGTCTTGCAGCTGCGCCGAAACGTAAGTTTCTTGGCTGAGTATACCATTAAAAAAGGTGTTTTTATGCCTATTAAGGTGTCGTTCTACGATACTTAAAATAGTTTTTTCGCGCGCACGACTGCCGTTCAGGCGAGTTAGGTTTCGGACTCTTTCACCTGGGGTTCAGTGAGCCCCTCTGCATTGCGTGGAAGAAGCAAGAAATGTCCCCTTCCTGCATCTCGTTCATCCGAACCTGTGCGCAGCGTGCAGGCAAAGAAAAAGCACCCCGGGTGTTGCGGCCGCGGAGCGCTTTTCTGTTGGATGCCTTTTCAGATCAGAATGTCATCGGGCGTGAGGCACTGCTGGGAGATCGTCCATCCTTCGAGCGGATCAACCTGCAGGTAGTCGATGGCGTTTTGCAGGGACTCGGCTTCAAACTGCTTTCTCTTGCGGCGGATGTCGCAGGCAAGCGCAGTGCGGGTCGCGCTGTCTAGCGCGAGCAGCGGAACCTCGCCCTGGACGAGACTTCTCTTGCCTGGCCACCAGGCGCCGACCTGCGTGAATTTGCCGGACTCGCGGGTCTGCGCAACAAAGAACTCCCGGAGCGTCTGCGGCAGGAACTGCTTGTACTTCTTCCTTACGACGCTTCTCAAAAGATCGACTTCAGCCATCTCGATGAGATTGCGCAGGGGGAAGATGTAGCGCATCCAGGCTTCAAGGAACCGATCGCTGATTGCGTAGCGGACGGTCTGGCTCGCCTGTGCGGCAAACAGCGGGCGGCGTTTTTCGATGAGGCGGTATTCTTCCTCGAGCTTTCTGAGCTGGCCGCCGATCGATTTGCCGGCGAGCTGCTCGGAGATCTCCTGGATGCCGCTGTAGCCCTCGGCAATCAGGGAAAGGATTGCAAAGTACGTTCCGCAATCCCGGCCGAGCAGGGGCGCGAGCATGTTTTCGCCTTCCGAGCAGAACAGGAACTCTGGGTTGGCGAATGCATTGATGATGGATTCCTTGCTGTTTGCTTCGGATTCAAGCAGCGCTCTGACGTAACGGGGAATTCCGCCAGAAAAGGCAAACAGTGCGAGCAGATCGTCCCCTGAGGCATAGGGGTTGTAGTCGAGCAGAATCTTCTTCAACGTCTCGATTTCAAAGGCTTGAAGATTGAGGATGCTCCCTGCAAGGCCGGCCATCGGCGCCTTTGAGCCGAAGATCTGCTCCAGGGCCCCGGGGGCGCTCACCGTGGCGATCAGATGAATGTGCGAGGCTTTCGCGCCTTTGCGCCACACGGCGGCGAGCTGTGAAAACACGGCCGGATTCATGGCAAGGAATTCGTCAAAAGCATCCAGAACGACCGTGAGAGGACGAAGCTTTCCAGCCCGAAGCAGCATTTCCATGAATTCGGGAAGCGTCTTGACATTGGCGGGAACATGGACGCCGATCTGCTCAGCATCCCGACAGAACTGTTTGGTGAGTAGCGTTTCGTTGGAGCGTGCGGCGTAGCAGTACAGCGTCGGGATGTCCCTGATTTGGCTGAGGGCAAGCTTGGTTTTGCCAACGCCAAGTCGGCCTGCAATGACGGTCAGCTGCGCCGAACCCTTTCGCGCTGCATCAGCAGCGACAGAAAGGATTTCTAGCTCACTTTCTCGAGCATAAAACCGCATTTGGATCTCCTTTGCGTTGGCGATAGTTTATGTCCAAAAAACTCTCGGGAGAAACCCTTATGGAGTCACCTGTTGAAGTTTTATTCCTTAGATCAAAAAAAGTCGCCCGCGGGCGACTTTTTCCGGTTAATTCATTCCGAGTTCCCGGGCTCTCGGTTTTTCCCCGCGTCCGGCAAAGGCCTTGTCGAACACGCAGTTGGGAAGCATGCGCAGGAACTTGGTGACAATGCCCATCTGCCAGGGGATTGTGCGGTAGGAGACGCGCGCGTCAATTGCTCGCACCGCCCTGCGGGAAAACTCCTCGGCCGTCAGCATGAAGGGCATCTGGTAGGGGTTCTTTGCCGTAAGCGGTGTCTTCACAAAGCCCGGCGAGATCGTGGTGACGGTGATGCCGTACTTGCGCACGTCGTTTCTCAGGCTCTCGAGGTAGCTGATGACGGCGGCCTTGCTCGAGCAGTAGGCTTCACTGCCGGGCAGCCCTCGGATTCCGCCTGCCGAGCCGATGCCGACAAACTGCCCGCGGCCGCGCTTGGCCATGGGCTCGATGAACGGATGGAAGGTGGCGGCCATCGCGAGCACGTTGGTGCGATAGATCTTCTCCATGACGGCGAGGTCCTCGTAGTACTCGGTCTTCACGCCGACAGAGATGCCCGCGTTGGCGATCACGAGATCCGTGGCGCCATGAGCCTCGAAATCCCGTGCGGCGGCGATGAGCGCGTCCCGGTCAGTGACGTCGAGCGCGTACGTGAGGTGGCCGGTTCCGGGGAGAGACGCCAGGACGGCCTGCAGCTTTTCCTCGCTGCGGCCGACAAGCCCGACGGTGTCTCCGCGTTCGGCACAGCGGCGGGCAAGCTGCTCGCCGATGCCGCTTGAGGCGCCAGTAATGAATACTCGCATGGCTGCTCCCGAGGCTTAAGAACCGAGTTCGCGCTTGATCAGGTACTCGGCGCAACGGATTGCCTTCTTGCGCGAGCCCGCCATGTGCGGCGCGGTCAGATACTTGCCGGCGATGCCGATGTTGGGCGTTGCATCCACGCCGTAGTGGCGCCACGTCTGGGCGGCCTGGCGAACCTTGTTGGCGACGGAGAAGCTCGTCAGTGCTTGGGTGAACTTGGCCTGCGCCACGCCCTTCTTTTCGAACCAGGCGATGATGTCCTTTTCAGTCGAAGCCGCATCCGTCCAGGTGTCGTGCGGCTCCTTGATGACCCACTCCCAGAACGGCATGTGAAGCTTGTCAAGCAGGCCGAGCTGTTCGAGCGAGAAGTAGACCTTGGGAAAGATGTCGTAAATCTCGCTCCAGGAGACGGGGACCGGGATGATTCGCACTTCGCGCATGGTGGCCCAGCTCTTCACAAACTCTTGCAGTTCGGGTTCAAACCGCAGGCAGTGCGGGCAGGTGTACGCGAAAAACAGATGAACGAGAACGGGCCTGCGGGGATAGTCGACCGCGGGACGCACGATGGAGAAGTCCTTGCCCTCAATGAACTCGTTGGAGGCCGCAAGGGCGGAAACGCAGGGCAGCGAGGTCGCAGCCGAAGCGAGGATTAGTTCACGACGTGAAATCATTCAATGACACTCCTTTGTCTGTTCTTGGCATTACTTCTGTTGAAAAATCTGAGCGGAAATCGAGTTGTCTGCAAGGCTCTGGCGAATTTCCTGTGCCTGTTCCTTGGAGTCAAACGGACCGACTCGCACGCGGTAGCGGCGCTTGCCGCTTGTGAAGTCGAGCGTGATCTGCGAGTCGAGCCCGATGAACGCGATCCGGGCGCGCATGCCTTCAGCCTCTTCGTTCTCTGTGAACGTTCCGGCATTGACCCACCAGCGCTCGGTGGTGGCGGGGGCCGCGTTCTTGGAGATCACGGGAGCCACTCCCGAGGCATCCTGCTGAACGCCCTGGCCCGAAGCGTAGAGCTTTTTATTCGGATCGATCGTCTTGCCGTCAAGCAGGGAGGCATCCACCGACGAGGTGCTTTGCTGAACCTTGTTCACAAAGGGCACCGGGGTCTGGTTGATGTACATGATCATCGCCGCACCCGCCGCGAGGGCGGCGACAACGCCGACAACAAACGAGATGAGGATTGCCTTGAAGGTGAATTGGATCTTCAGAGGAGCTCGTGTGGTCATTCTCAATATCTCCGGCTAATCGTTACATGCGTTCAGGTGCCGAAACGCCGAGGACAGCAAGGCCGTTGGCCAGAACCTGCCGGGCGGCGATGAGCAGAGCAAGTCTTGCGTTCCGCACGGGCTCGTCGTCGGTGAGCACGCGGTCGCTGTTGTAGAACGCGTGGAAGGCAGCGGCGAGCTCCTTGAGATAGACGCAGATCAGGTGCGGAGCAAGATCGCGTGCGGCAATCGAAAGAATATTGCCGTATTCGGCCATCTTGTTGGCAAGTGCGGCGGCGTGGTCGCTTGCAAGGGGCGAGAGGTCAAGCCCGGCCGCTTCTTCTGCGGACGGAATGGCGTATCCCTTTTCCTTGGCCTGGGAGAGAACCGAGCAGATGCGCGCATGGGCGTATTGCAGGTAGTACACGGGGTTCTCGTCGCTCTGCGCAAGGGCAAGGTCCACGTCAAACACGAACTCGGCGTCCGACTTGCGGGAGACGAGGAAGAACCTGGCGGCATCGCGGCCGACCCAGTCAACGAGGTCGCGCAGCGTGACGTATGTGCCGGTGCGCTTGCTCATCTTGACTTCCTCGCCGTCGCGCATCACGCGAATCATCTTGTGCAGCAGATACTCGGGGAAGGTCTTCGGAATCTTGAATCCCATTTCGGCGCCGGCAGCCTGCAGGCCGATCCGCACGCGAGCGGTCGTGCCATGGTGGTCGGAGCCTTGGATGTCGATGGCGCGGGTGTAGCCGCGTTCGAACTTCGAGAGGTGATAGGCGACGTCTGGGACGAAATACGTGTAGTAGCCGTCCTTCTTGCGCATCACGCGGTCCTTGTCGTCCTTGAACTCGGCAAAGCGGGGGTCGGTGGTGCGCAGCCACAGGGCGCCGTCGGCTTCGTAGGTGCAGCCGGCACGGGTCATCGCGTCCACCGCTGCCTGGACGCGGCCGTCAGTGTACAGGGAGCTCTCGAGGTAGAAGTTGTCCATGGTGACGTCAAGCGCCTTCATGTCCGCGTCCTGCTCGTTCCTGAGGTACGCGACGCCGTAGCGGCGGATGGCGTCCAGATCGTCGACGTCAGCAGCGCTTTCCACAACGCCCCCCGTCACCGTGTGAACGGGCTTCTTGGCAAGGTAGTCGCGGGCGATGTCATAGATGTAGTCACCGCGGTAGCCGTTCTCGGGGAAGTCTTCGGGCTTGGCAAGCCCCAGCTCCTCGCGGGCGCGTGCCTGAACGCTCACGGCGAGATTGTGGATCTGCACGCCGGCGTCGTTGTAATAGAACTCGCGCGTCACGGCATAGCCCTGAGTGCGCATCACGCGGGCGAGCACGTCTCCCAGGGCGCCCTGGCGGGCGTGCCCCAGATGGAGAGGCCCTGTGGGGTTGGCCGAGACGTACTCGAGCAGAACGCTCTGTCCCTTGCAGCTCTCGTTGCTGCCAAAGGCGGCGCCTTGGCGGAGCACTTCGGAGACAACGCCGAACTTGGCCGAATCGTTAAAGCGCAGATTGATGAAACCCGGGCCCGCAATCTGGATTTCAGAGAGCATCTGATCGCATTCGGGCCGACGCTTCATGGCTGCCACGAGTTCCTCAGCGATCGCGCGGGGAGCCTTGCCCAGACGCTTGGCGCACTGCATGGCGACATTGCATGCGAGGTCGCCGTGCTCGGCAACCTTGGGACGGGAAAGCTGAACGGGGACGTCGGTCACGCCCAGGTCAGAGAGGGCCGCGCTGATCAGGGCGGCGAGCGATTGTTTCTGCTGTTCGATCATGAACTTGATCCAAAAAGATTTTTTGTAGGCGAAACGATACCAAACTTGAACCGTACAAATGCAGTGCGGCAAAGGTCTTTGACAGATCTTTGCCGCAGCAGGAGGAGAACTCAAGCGAACCTAGGAGGCGGAACGCTTGTCACGCTCAATCAGCGCATAGGCCGAATGGTTGTGGATCGACTCGAAGTTCTCTGCCTGAACAACGTAGGCGGCGATGCGGGGATCGGCATTGAGCTGCCGGGCCACGTCGCGCACGATGTCTTCGACGAACTTGGGATGGTCGTAGGCGTATTCGGTGACGAACTTCTCGTCGCTGCGCTTCAGGCGGCTCCAAAGCTCGCATGAGGCGCTCGTCTCGGCAATCCTGATCTGCTCTTCAAGAGAGATGGCGGCAAACAGCTCGCAGCTGATCGTGATGTGGCTGCGTTGGTTATGGGCGCCGTAGTCGCTGATCTGCTTGCTGCAGGGGCAAAGGCTGGTCACGGGGGCCTTGATTTCCTGCCAGATGCGGCGCTTGCCCTTCACGCACTCGGCCACAAAGCGCACGCTGTAGTTCATGAGGCTCTCCAGCCGAGTGACGGGGCTGGCCTTGGTCACGAAGAAGGGGCAGGAGACCTCGATGTAGCCGCTGTCGGACTCGAGCAGCTCGAGCATCTTGTCAAGCGTGCGGCCCATCATGTCCGCGGAGAGAGGCTCGGTGTTGTCCATCATCAGAGAGACGAAGCGGGACATGTGCGTGCCCTTCTGCTCGGCAGGCAGACTCACGTACATGCTCACCTGGGCAACGGAGGGCTGTGGGCCGTTCACGCTCTGAACAAAAAAAGGCATCGTGACGTCGCGAACGCCGACCCGGTTGATGGCGATGTGCCGCTCATCGTGTGCGTTCTGGACATCGGGGAGCATGAGTTTGTCAATAGTCATCGTTCAATTCTTCCGTAGCGCGGGGGCGGCAGGCTTGTTCCGTGGAGAAGACCGTGCCGCTGACCCAGCAGAAAACCGATGGGCCGCTCGCGCAAGTTTGGGTTGTCACATCATAAAAACAATCACTTTCAATTGGCTTAACCCGAAAGGAGAGGGCATCTTAAACAAATTTCGCCGCGAGAGGCGTTGCGCGTCTGACGCAAAAAGGGAGGAATTGTAAAATTTGTCACATAGCTCTTGCAGGTGAGGCATTTCGCCCGCATATGGTCAGGCAGGACCAACGAATTACGTAACAACAGGATTTGCTATGCCCATCTACATCAATGGACGCCCCGTCAACCCGATCGTCTCGCTGCTTGCCTCGGCGGCGGTGATCGCTTTCATGATCGCGCTGGGGATCTTTCTGCTGCCCCTGATCGGCGGCCTGTTCCTGTTCGGCCTCTTTGTGCTGATCGCATTCGCGCTCTATGGGGCCTACTGGCGCTGGCGTCACGGCGACCCGATCGACAACCTGAGAAAACAGATGGCGCAGGCTGAAGCCGCCATGCGCGGCGAGGCCCGCCCGGATGAGCGCGCCTATGAGGAGCCCAAGCCCGCCCGCGGCGCAACTGTTCAGGCCGTGGGCGTTCGCCGGACCGTGATTGTCGAGGACGCCGAAGTCGTTCAGGAAATCGACCGCCCCCGCAAGGAATGAGCGAGGCATGAGTGATTTTCCCCATAGAGAGGCCCTGCCGGAACAGCCGCAGTCAGCCGTGCGGAAAATCCGCAAGGGCAGTGCGCTCAGCGATCGGCTGAGGCAGGAGGCTGTCGCCCTTTTTGAGCAGGGGTTCGGCTACAAGGCCTGCGCCGGGACGCTCGGCATTTCCGTCTATACAGCCCGCGACTGGTTGCACGAATACCGCAGCGGCCGCCTCGTGAGCCTTGCCAAGGCGGCGGTGAGCGGCCAGGGAAAGCGCAAGGAGCCAGCCCCCGGAGATCAGGCCCGGGCGCGCCGTCTGAGAGACGAGGGACGTTCCTACAACGAAATCGCCTGTGTCCTCGGCCTGTCCCGGACCACGGTGCGCAGTTGGCTGCAGGACGGTAAGGAGCGGGACGCAGAGGGGCCAAAGACTGATGGCCCCGTTCAGATGCGGCTGTTTTAGCCTTGCTAAGAGAGAAGCAGAAAGAGCGCCGGGCCGACGATGAGGCAGAAGAGCACGCTCGTGCCGATGAACGAAGCGATGGCCACATCCTTCTTGAGGTCGAAAAGCGCCGCGGTGATGACCGCGCTGATGGCGGTCGGCGTGGCCGCGAGAATGACCATCGTCTTTGTAATCGTTTGATCCTGGAAAATCATCTCGCACAGCCCCCAGACGAGCGCGGGCAGGATGACGAACTTAATTGGAATGATGCCTGCAACCCTGCGCATGCAGTGGCGGGCGGCGGCAAAGTCAACGAGAAGCCCCACGGGCAGGAAGTTGATCCAGCAGGAACAATGAATGAATCCGGCAAAGAGCGGCCGCAACGCATCGGGCTGCGTGAGGCCGCAGGCTGAGAGTGCTCCTCCGACAGCAATGCCAAGAACGGAAACCTGGTTCCATGTGACGAGCCGCTCGCGCAGCGAGCGGGCGGGCGCGCCCGCCGCTCCGCCTTGCGCCTGATCCCGGAACTTCTGACAGACCGGAAAGCAGAACAGCACCAGCAGCACGTTCTGCAGCACGGAGGGAATCTGCACATAGGCGTAGCCGGCCGTTCCCATGATGAGAAACGCAACCAGTCCGCCAAGCGTTCCCGTGTTGCCGAGCATGGCCGACATCACAAACGCTCCCCGTTCGGCCGGATCGGAAAAACTGCGGCTCATCGCCATGCCGATTCCGTACGGAACGAATGTGAGCAGGAGCGACACGGGGACGATCCAGAGGATTTCAGCCGTCAGCCGAAGACGCCAGAATGCGAGAAACGCGAGCAGCGTATAAACGACTCTCACGTTGAACGTGATGAGCTTCTGGGTCTGATCTCGGGTCACCAGGCCGCGAGCATGGAGCACGTACCCAAGCGCGATCGGGCAGATGGTGTCAAAGATCAGCCAAAGAAAGCTCTGAAGCGTCTGGCTCATGGCAAAGCATCAAGTAACGTTGTTTCCCATAGACGGCCAGGCGGGCTATGCAGTGCAGTCCGATTGCTCAGGGAATGCTCTGCCGCTTGAGCGCCCAAGCCGGTTCCCGCAATGTTAAGCCCTGCACCGCGCCTTGGCATTTTCCCTGCAGATCCTGTACGCTCAGCTCAGCAAAAGAATCCGTGGGGGATTTTTGGGCACTTGGTTCGCGCGCTTGGGAGTCATCCATGAGCACCCGAGCAGCGAGCGGCGCGGCAGCGCGCATTCAATCCGTCAGACGCCAGGCGAGAGGACGCTGGCGCAGTCTTTTTGCGTCCTTTGGCATTGACGAGGCATCGCTTTCCCATCCCAACCAGACTTGTCCGATCTGCGGCAGCCCGGGGCGGTTTTCGCTCACGGACACTTGCGCCGAAGGGACCTATGTGTGCCGCAGCTGCGGCCGCGGGGACGGGCTGGATCTCATCGCAAGAACGACCGGCCTCGGGCTGATGCGCACTGTGCGAGCCGTCGAATGGGTCATGCGAACCGGAGAGAATCCGATTCGGAGCGGAGAAAATCGCGGCCGCGGCCGGTATTTTGGACGCGCGATATCTGCAATCGGCTAACATTGCGGTCGTATCAAGGACGGTTCAGCGTTCTTTTTGGAGCCTTCAGATGGGTACTCTCAGGAATTTGGTTCAGAGCTATATCGCATGGCGTGCACGCAGATCGGCAAAGGTGCTTGATTACGACTGGACGTTCATGAACGGAAACGAAGTGATCGTTCACAAGGGCTCCGGGACGATCCGCGCAGAACGCAGCGCCCAGGCGAAGGCCGAGTACGCAAGGAACATGGAGAAGGTGCGCGCCGCCCGGCAGCTTGCCGATGTGCAGAAGGCTGCGGAGCTCCAGGCCGAGGCGGCTTCAAAGGCGCCCGCCAAGCGTGGCCGCCCCCGCAATCCCCGAGAGACCCCCGATCAGGTCTTGAAGAATCTCTCGCTCAAGCAGATCAAGACTGCGCTCATGCCCCACTATCCCGAAGTGGCCGTCATCACCCGCAAGAGCGCGATGGCCGAGTTTTTCGAAAAGCACCCGGAGTCGATCTCGCTGCTGTAACGAGCGAAGCGCACAGAGGTGAAACGGGGAAGCCCTAGGGTTTCCCCTTGTTTTTTTGTGCTGCACAAATGCTTTCCCGTTGCTGAAAATGTACCGCCCGGAGGTTCATTTCTTTTAGCAAACGGAGGATGCGGACAATGCCTGTCTGTGGATTGACTGTCAACAAGACTGCTTCGGAGGCGAGCTATTCACTTGGCGAGGAAATCGCCAATGCCGTGACGCATGGAATTGCGGCGCTTCTGTCGATCGCCGGACTTGCCGTCATGGTCGCCTTTGCCGCCGCCCGCCACTGTTCGGCCGAGGTGATTGCCGCGGTGAGCGTCTTTGGCGCGAGCATGATCTTTCTGTACACGGCATCAACTCTCTATCACTCGATTTCCAACAAGAAGGCAAAGCGCGTTTTCCAGGTTCTCGATCACTCGATGATCTACGTGCTGATTGCGGGCTCGTATACGCCGTTCTGCCTGATCACCTTGAAGGGGGTCACAGGAATCTGCCTGTGCGTCGCCGTCTGGCTGATCGCGATCCTTGGCGTGTCGCTGCAGCATCTGCTCCTCAAAAAGAGCGACTGGGTGAACTGCGTGCTGTACCTCGTGATGGGATGGCTTGTGATCGTCGTGATCGATCCGCTCCTAGAGAGCCTCAGTACGGGAGGACTTCAGCTCCTTGTCGCGGGCGGCATCGTCTACTCGGTAGGCGTGCTCTTTTACGTTTGGGAAAAACTCCCCTACAGCCACGCCATCTGGCATGTCTTTGTCTTTGCCGGGACCGTGCTGCAGTTTTTCTCCGTGCTGCTCTACGTGATCCCGGAGGGCTAGAAGAGACGGCTATTCAGCCGATTCCTGGCGCAGGAAGTCGATCTCTCTGGGATGGACGATCCGGTGGAAGTCTTCGGTGTTGATGATAATGGAGACGTCCCGGTGGCCGGCATTGAAGGCGATTTCCTCATAACGCGTGAAGAGCGTCGGGTCGGCAACACCGAGCAACCGCTCGTCAAGGGAAACCGGCGGCACGGCTCCGAAGATGCACCCGGTGAGATCCATCACTTCATCCGGGCTGCACAGGCCCGCCCGGCGGCCGCCCAAAGCTGTGGCAAGGCGCGAGAGGTCGGCCTGCTTGTCTGCAGGAAGCACGGCGAGCACGTACTGTTTGACGCCGTTGCCCTTGACCATGACGCAGAGCGCCTTGGCTCCCTGGCCGAGTTCTGTGCCTCGCTTTTCGGCAACGGAGGCGCTGGATCTTTCGCAGGCCTCGTGGTGGACGACGCGGTAGCGTGCGTTGCCCGAATCAAAAAGAGCGCAGAGCTTGCCAAGAACGTCTTCAACCATGGTGTGAGTCCATATAAAAAAGTTGTCAAGTGTCTGCAAGGATAATGCAGCTGGCTTTTCCGTCAAGCCCGCGCTGTGCGAAAATTTCCCGAGTGAACCTTCTCTAAATTGAAATTCAGAATGAGTGAAAAAAGTCTGGCTGGAAAATTCCTTGTTGCTGCTCCCGGCATGGTGGATCCCAATTTTTCCAAGACCGTGGTGTATCTGGCGTTGCACAGCAAACAGGAGGGGGCGATGGGCCTCGTGATCAATCGCCCGCTCGAGCTCACGCTGCGCGAGATCTTTGAGCAGCTTCAGGTTCCCGTTTCTGAAGAAGAGGCCGACCGGCTCATCGGCTGGGGCGGCCCGGTGCAGACCAACCATGGCTACATCCTGCATTCGGTCGAGTCCGACTGGGCGGTGACGATCGCGCAGACCCAGTCCGTTGCGCTCAGCATCTCCCGAGACATCATCGAGGCGATGAGCGCCGGAACCGGACCGGAGCGCGTCTTTCCCGCGCTCGGCTGCTCAAGCTGGGCTCCGGGGCAGCTCGAGTCGGAAATCAAGCGCGGCGGCTGGCTCATCGCGCCTGCATCGGACGACATCATCTTCTCCCTGCCCGCAGACAAGCGCTATGCCGCTGCGCTTGCACTCGTCGGACTCGAGGAGTCGCCTGAGATGGGGAATTTCCCGGGGGCGTTTTCAAGCGGCGTAGTCGGACATGCCTGAGTTAAAATCACAAGTTCAACCCGCCAGCCCGGTTCGGGGCACAGTGCTTGCCTTTGACTACGGACTTGCGAGAACAGGAGCCGCCGTCGGCAGCACGCTGATGCAGTCCGCCCGTCCGCTCGAAATATTCGCCAGTGACAGCAATGAAAAGAAGTGGCGGGCAGTTTCGCGCCTGGTGGCCGAATGGGAGCCCGTGGCGCTTGTTGTCGGGGTTCCGAGACACCCGGACGGCGCCGCACACGAGATGACGGCGCTGGCGCTGCGGTTTGCCAGACAATGCGCCGGCCGCACCAGGCTTCCGGTGTACGTTGTTGATGAGCGCTACTCCTCCGTTGTCGTTGAGGAAGGGCGCCAGAAGATTGATGACGCCTCTGCTGCGGTGATTCTGCAGCAGTGGTTTGATGAGGGATGTCCGGCAAATGACGCCGAACGGGCCTCGTGAATGAAGGAATAAGAAAGGATGCGCAAGTTGATCGCCTGCCTGAGATTTCTCTCGGTGTTTGCCTATTCCTGCGGCGCTCTGTTTGTGTCGCTGTTTATTCTGCCTGGCGCCGAAGATACCAAGCGCGGACGGATCGTCAAGAGCTGGAACCAGAGGATCCTGCGCTGGCTCGGCGTGCGGGTGGAGGTCTCAGGAGCCGAGGCGTTTGATGACCTGGTGCGCGGATGCGGGGTCACCAAGGGACGCATGGGCAGGCTCGTTGTTTCCAACCATATTTCGTTCCTCGACATTTTCTCGCTTAACACGCAGTTGCCGAGTCAATTCGTCGCCAAGGCCGAGATCGCCAAATGGCCGGTGTTCGGCACGATCACCAAGGCGGTGGGGTCGATCTTCATTGATCGCAGCAACCGCCGTGCTCTCGTGGGAATTGCCGACCGCATGGGCGAAGAGCTGCAGATGGGCAGATCGCTTCTGATGTTCCCCGAGGGCACGACCTCGGACGGAACCGGACTGCTTCGGATGCATCCGAACCTCCTTGAGGCGGCGGTGCGCACCGGAGCCGACGTGATTCCCGTCGTCCTTCGCTACGAAAGCCATGGCGAAATCTGCACGGAGGCTGCCTATACCGGCAAGGTCGGGCTCTTTGCCTGCCTTTGGAACATTGTCAACATTCCCGACCTGACGGTGCGCGTCAAGATTCTTCCTGCGATCAAGCCGCAGGGCGACCGCCGGGAGCTCTGTGCTCAGGTGAGCCGCGCCATGAGCGAAGCGCTCGGCGTTGCCGATCCCATGGCTGAAGATGCCGCGCCGCAGGTGATGCAGGTCGCAGTCAAGGAGCCAGTGCATGCCTGAAGTGATCAACCAGGGCATCGACCCGATCAACGCCTTCGAATACACGGTGACCGAGGCTGACACCGATGAACTCGGTCACGTCAACAATCGCGTCTACATGCGCTGGCTCGAGGAGTCGGCCCGCGCTGCTTCGGCTCTGAGGGGCTGGGGCGCCGAGCACTATCTCTCCCAGGGCTTTGCCTGGGTCGCGCGGCAGCATTGGATCGAATACCTGAGGCCCTGTGTGCCGGGCGACAAGGTCGTGGTCTACACCTGGGTCGAGGCGACTGCTGGAGCCCGGAGTCTTCGCCGCTACTGCTTCAAGCGCGGCCCCAAGGTCTGCATCGTGGCCGCGACCGAATGGGATTTCATCGACCTCAAGGCAAGGCGCGCCGTGGATGTTCCGGAGGCGGTCCGCGCCTTGTTCCAGTGCGTTCCCGCAGACGACCCGCGTCTGAAGGAACTCGGCATCGCCCGGCCGGTGCGCTATGCGCCAGAGCCGTTTGAGTAGCTTTTGTTGCAAAACGGCAACAGTTCTTGTTTTTGCAATCAAGAATCATTTTCGATTCTTCTGCTGATTCCTAAACAGTTTAGCCTAGGTACTTGCGATAATATCGCAAATTGACGATATATAAAAAGGGGATTCTCCCGGGATCACGCCTTCATTTTTACCGATAATCGATCCTAGGAGAACACAACACAGGTAAGCGCTGCGCCGGTGCGGGCTTCATGCGGAGGGCAGAGCCCGGACACCCCTTCTTTCGCTCTGGTAGCAGGCGTTCGCCTTGAGATGGGATCCGGGCCCCAGGGAGTTAGTTTTGATGACTGGCTTGCGCATGACACGCCGTGACGCGCTCAAGACCGCTTCGGCTCTTGCAGTGCTTCCGTCCGTTTCCGGTTTATTTCACTCCGTGGCCGCCCAAAGCGCTCCGGAACAGTGGACCGGCTACACCATCTGCGACCACTGCAACCACATGCCGATGTGCGGAATCAAGTTCGATGCCGTCGGCAATCACGTGATCGGCATCCACAACTGGAACGAACATCGTCAGAAGTTCCTTTGCTCCAAGGGCATTGCAACGCTGCAGCGCCTGTACAACCCCAACCGGCTGCTTTATCCCTTGAAGCGCACCAACCCCAAGGGCAGCGCTGACCCTGGCTGGGTTCGCTGCAGCTGGGACGAGGCCTTGAAGACCATCGCCTCGAAGCTCACCGAGGTGCGCAGCAAGTACGGCGCAGAGTCCGTGCTGTTCTTCGCCGGCGACCCCAAGGAGCCTCGTCCGCCGCTGATGCGCCTGGCGCGCTACTTCGGTTCGCCCTGCTACGCGAACGAATCCTCGACGGCCTGCAACAAGGGAACGGTTCTCTCGGCCGAGCTCACCGTCGGCCAGGAGTGCAACGGAGGCCCGAACCCCAAGGCCAAGTGCATCGCCCTGATCGGCACCAACAAGGCCTGGTCCGCGCCGCATGGCTTCACGCGCGGCATCGCCGGCGCAAGGGCCAAGGGATCCAAACTTCTTGTGATCGATCCGCGCCGCACGCCGTTTGCTCAGATCGCCGACCTGCACCTGCAGCTCAAGCAGGGCACGGACGCGGCGCTCGCGCTTGCCATGTGCCGCATCATCATCAAGGAGGGCCTCACCGACAAGGAATTCATCGAGAAGTGGGTTACCGGGTTTGACGCCTTCAAGAAGGCCTGCGAGCCCTGGACGCCCGAAAAGGCGTCCCGAGTGACGGGGGTGCCCGCTGAAGACATCGTCAAGGCCGCCCGCATGTGGGCCGACGGGCCGAGCACGTTTGCCCTGTCTTCGCAGTCGATCTCGCACTCCTGCAACGGCGTGTCGGGGAACCGCGCCTACTATTGCCTTGCGGCCATCTGCGGATTCATCGACCGGCCCGGCACGATCGCCTTCAACAACTGGCCGCTCGACTACGTGCGCTGGGATGACGGCTACACCAAGGGCTTCTATGACGAAGAGTGGTGGCTTAAGCCCGAGCAGAAGGCCCGCCGCTTTGACAAGAAGTTCGCCCCTGTCTGGCACGAGACTCAGATCTTTATGA
>Ga0265299_10001093_pt1 | contig 32522 bp, 25 predicted proteins | sample AusTroGonzalo_MG_4_FD_193485 | JGI IMG/M metagenome (GOLD analysis project Ga0265299, IMG submission 193485) | Bovine rumen microbial communities from tropical cattle in Woodstock, Queensland, Australia - Gonzalo_02 | ecosystem: Host-associated > Mammals > Digestive system > Stomach > Rumen ... | reverse complement strand
GTTGGCGTTCAGTAATGATCAACTATAATCCTGAGACAGTTTCTACCGATTATGATATGTGCGACCGCCTTTACTTTGACGAACTCACATTCGAGCGTGTTCTCGATATTATAGATATGGAACAGCCATACGGCGTGATTGTATCTACTGGTGGACAGATACCAAATAATCTTGCTGTATATCTTGATGAGCAGCACGTAAACATCCTTGGAACACAGGCTGTCGATATCGATGGAGCTGAGGATCGTGCTAAGTTCTCACAGATGCTTAATGAGATTGGTGTTAACCAGCCCGAATGGAGTGCACTTACTTCAATGGAGGATATCGATAATTTTGTAGACCGTGTTGGTTTCCCTGTATTGGTTCGTCCTTCATACGTGCTTTCTGGTGCAGCTATGAATGTTTGCTCAAATAAGGAAGAACTTGAGAAGTTCCTTCAGCTTGCCGCCAACGTATCTGAGGATCATCCAGTTGTTGTTTCTAAGTTCATTGAGAATGCAAAGGAAATTGAAATGGATGCTGTGGCAAAGGATGGCGAGATTATGGCTTATGCCATCAGTGAGCACATCGAGTTTGCGGGTGTTCACTCTGGTGATGCTACTATTCAGTTCCCTCCACAGAAACTGTATGTAGAAACAGTGCGCCGCATCAAGCGTATCTCTCGTCAGATAGCCAAGGCTCTGCATATCAACGGACCGTTCAATATTCAGTTCATGGCTCGCGAGAACGATATACTTGTAATCGAGTGTAACCTCCGTGCTTCACGTTCTTTCCCATTCGTAAGTAAGGTACTTAAGCTTAACCTCATCGATTTGGCTACAAAGGTAATGCTTGGCCTGCCTGTAGAAAAGCCCGAAAAGAACCTGTTCGACCTAGATTATGTAGGTATAAAGGCTTCTCAGTTCTCATTTAATCGTCTGCAGAAGGCCGATCCTGTTCTTGGAGTTGACATGGCATCTACAGGTGAGGTAGGATGTATCGGCGATAACACAGATACAGCTCTGCTCAAGTCAATGCTTAGTGTTGGTCACCGCATTCCAAAGAAGACAGTTCTTCTGTCAACTGGTTCTGCCAAGCAGAAGGCTGAAATGATTGATGCTGCTCGCCAGTTGGTTGAGAATGGCTATGAACTTTATGCTACAGGTGGTACATCTAAGTATCTTACCGACAATGGTATCGCAAACACTTTGGTACATTGGCCATCAGAAGATGCACAGCCTCAGGCCCTCGATCTGCTTCATGATCACAAGATTGATATGGTTGTTAATATTCCAAAGAATCTTACTACCCATGAGCTTACAAACGGATATAAGATTCGTCGTGCAGCCATCGATCTTAATGTTCCTCTGATTACCAACAGCCGTTTGGCCAGTGCGTTCATCCATGCGTTCTGTACTGTTGGTATCGATGGAATTGGCATTAAATCATGGTCTGAATATCGTTAAATATAGGCTTTAGAGCCTCAAAATGCAAAAAAATGGTGTAATAATTTGGATAATTCAAATTATTGCACTATTTTTGCAACGATATAAAACGTTTTATTATAGCAATTACTAGCTAAAGTTATGGATGTAGCAGACACTCTCGAGTCTAAAATAAATCGCAGTGAGTATAAAATACTTATTGTTGACGATGTTGTGAGCAATGTCTTACTTCTTAAGATTTTGCTTACTAACGAGAAGTTCCAAGTTATAACAGCCAACAATGGTACCACATGTATTGAGCAGACAAAGAAGGAACATCCAGATCTTATTCTGCTTGATGTCATGATGCCTGATATCAGTGGTTTTGATACTGCAGTTGTTCTTAAGAAGGATGAAGATACAAAGGATATTCCTATTATATTCCTTACAGCATTGAATACTCCACAAGATCTGGTACATGGCTTCCAGGTTGGTGCTAGTGATTTCTTGACCAAGCCATTTAATAAGGAGGAACTTGTAATGCGTGTTATGCAGCAGATATCACTTGTAGCTGCAAAGCGCATAATCGAGAAACAGAATGCAGAGCTTCGTGCTACACTTAGCAATCGTGATAAGATGTACTCTGTTATTGCGCACGACCTTCGTTCGCCAATGGCAAGCATCCGTATGGTTCTCAACCTTGTAGTTGCTTCAGCAACTCCTGATACCGTAGGTGCTGAACTTTATGAATTGCTTGATAAGGCTAACCGTGAATCAGAAGAAGTACACGATCTGCTCGATAATCTGCTTAAGTGGACTAAGAGTCAGACTGGTCGCCTCTCAGTTGTAATTCAGGATCTTGATCTTAATGATATTGTTCCTGGTGTGGTTGATATCTTTGAGATGATAGCTCAAACAAAGCATATAAAACTCGATTTGCAGCCATCTGCTCAAGGTCTTGTTGTAACCGCTGATAACGATATGCTTAAAACTGTTCTGCGTAATTTCCTTTCTAACGCTATTAAGTTTTCGCCAGAGAATTCTAGCATAGAAATCAGAATGAGTGCAGAAGGCGACTTTGCAAAAATCAGTGTTACCGATCATGGTGTTGGTATTTCTGCTGATAGAATTGGCTCTATCTTTAAGAAGGGCGATACCACCTACGGCACGGGTGGTGAAGAGGGATCTGGTCTTGGACTTCAACTTTGTCAGGACTTTGCCCGCAAGAATGGAGGAGATTGTTATGTAGAATCTGTCGAAGGGCAGGGTAGTACCTTTAGCTTTACTGTACCACTGAAGAAATAAATGAATACACCTATTTATATTATAGAAGAAACAAAGCTTCGCCGTAACCTCGCTCTGATCAGTGATGTTGCGGCGAAAGCCGATATAGAGATTATCCTTGCTTTCAAGGCATTTGCACTTTGGAAGACTTTTTCAATTTTTCGCGAGTATATAAACAGTACCACAGCCAGCTCTCTTGGCGAGGCACGTCTGGCATTCGAAGAGTTTGGAGCTCCGGCCCATACTTATTCGCCCGCTTATACTCCCGAGGAGTTTCCTGAGATAGTAAAGTGTTCGTCTCATCTCACGTTTAATTCGCTTTCTCAGTATGAACGTTTCCACAATCAAGCCAAAGGCGTTTCTTTGGGCTTGCGTGTAAATCCCGAATATTCAGAGGTTGGTACCTTATTATATAATCCCTGTGCACCAGGAACTAGATTTGGTATCACTTGCGACAAATTGCCTGATCAGCTTCCTTCTGATATAGAAGGCTTCCATTGTCATTGTCATTGCGAGAGTGGTTCTGACGTTTTTCAGCGCACGTTGGTTCATATCGAGGAAAAGTTCTCAAAGTGGTTTCCACAATTAAAATGGATTAATTTTGGTGGCGGACACCTTATGACTCGTAAAGATTACGATGTAGAACTTCTCATACGTTTGATGCAGGATTTCCATAAGCGTTATCCTTGGCTAAAGGTAATTCTTGAACCAGGTAGTGCTTTTGCTTGGCAAACCGGTCCGCTTGTATCACATGTTGTCGACATTGTTGAAGATAAAGGAATACGTACAGCTATTCTTGATGTCAGTTTTACATGTCACATGCCCGACTGCCTTGAAATGCCATATATGCCAGAAGTAAGAGGAGCTGTTATTGTTGAAGTCGACGAAAATAATCTCGTTTCAGATGAAATTCGTAAGATTCCCAATCTATATAGATTAGGTGGAAACAGTTGCTTGAGTGGAGATTTTATGAGTTCTTGGCGTTTTGATCATGAATTAGAAATAGGCGAGGAGGTTATCTTCGAGGATATGATTCACTATACAACAGTCAAAACTTGCACTTTTAACGGAATTTCACATCCTTCTATTGGCATGCTACATAGTGATGGTCATCTAGAGGTTTTACGTCGTTTTGGGTACGAAGATTACCGAAATCGCATGGATTAATGCTTGTTTTGTCAAGAAACCCGATAAAATCGCACTTTTTTGCAAAAAAAACGCCCGAAAAGTTTGTCAGTTTCAAAAAAAGCATTACCTTTGCATCCGCAATCGAGAGAGGTTGCTAATTTAGAATGAAAATCGCGGAAATAGCTCAGTTGGTAGAGCACAACCTTGCCAAGGTTGGGGTCGCGGGTCCGAGTCCCGTTTTCCGCTCACTTGTTGAACAAAAAAGAGGCATTTAGGAATGGCCTAAATGAATTAAAATGCCCAGGTGGCGGAATTGGTAGACGCGCACGTTTCAGGTGCGTGTGCCGCGAGGCGTGCAGGTTCGAGTCCTGTTCTGGGCACTCTTTTTTATTCGACGTATGTTGGAGAGGTGGCGGAATTGGTAGACGCGCTACTTTGAGGGGGTAGTGTCAATTGCGACGTGGGAGTTCGAGTCTCCTCCTCTTCACCATTTTTTTTGATATTTTGCGGAAATAGCTCAGTTGGTAGAGCACAACCTTGCCAAGGTTGGGGTCGCGGGTCCGAGTCCCGTTTTCCGCTCTTTTGTATTAAGGAAACCACATCTTTCTCAGAAAACATAAACAATGAATTTATACTTAAGATATTTTGATAAAGAGATATTAGTGTCTTCTGTTGAGGAGGCTATTGAATTTTTGTGTACTATTGACGATATAGAAATGACTCCAATGCTCGAAGCAGATATTCGTGAGTATGCTTCTAGCGATATTTTTTATCCCAAGCGTTATAAGGTACATCCACATGTTTACTTTATAATTATCAAAACAGAAGCTAAAACACTTCAGGATTTCAAGGATAAAAAAGCTGTTCATGATAATCAGGAGGCTGCTCCTGTAAAAACATCACCAGCTCTTCTTCGTCTCAACGAGATTAAAGATGGTTGGTATGAGGGTATAGTTGATTTTAAGCGAGTACTTCTCATTCCTGGAACAGGTAAATTCCAATATCGTGATACACAGTTTGTAGCCCGTCTTAAGGCTATCTCTGGATTGGAGTGTTATGAACGTATTATTGATTATCTTCGTGAACGTGTTGACGATCGTAGTCAGTTCCCTTCACCAAAGGGTAAGAACTTTAAGTTCCGCTACCTTGGTAAGTGTAAATAGTAGTTTAATTCTTTAATTATCTGCAACAATTATGAATAAAGTAATGCTTATTGGAAATGTGGGTCAGGATCCTGAAGTTAAATATGTAGATCAGGGTGTTGCTGTAGCTCGTATTCGTTTGGCCACTACTGAGCGTGGTTATACTTTACAGAACGGAACCCAGGTACCTGATCACACCGATTGGCATAATGTTATTCTGTGGCGTAGATTAGCCGAGATTGTTGAGAAATACGTGCATAAGGGCGATAAGCTCTACATCGAAGGTCGTATACGTTATACCACTTACGATGACAAGCAGGGCCAGCGCAGATATGCTACTGAAATCTGGGCAGATAATATGGAAATGCTTTCACCAAAATCAGAAAATGGATTATCTTCAACCACTACTGAGTGACGTTATAATCATGGTGCCTGATTTAGGCGCCTTGATTGCTATTATAATAGCAGGTATTCTGCTTGTTTTCTCGGGTTTTGCATCAGGTTCTGAGATCGCTTTCTTTTCGCTTTCTCCAACAGACATAAGTGAACTTGATGAGAACAAGAATGATTCGGATAGTAAGATACAGCAGCTTCGAGAAGATTCTGAGCGCACACTTGCTACCATACTCATTACAAATAATCTGGTAAATGTTACTATTATTATGTTGTGCAACTATTTCTTTGCACATGTAATTGATTTTGGTGGCGCTTATTGGCTTCAGTTCCTCGTAATTACCGTTTTACTTACGTTTTTGTTGCTTCTCTTTGGCGAGATAATGCCAAAGGTTTATGCTGGTCAGCATGCCCTTTCATTTTGTCGCCGTGTGGTAGGTAGTATAATGGTGTTGCGCCGCATTTTCTGGCCTTTATCTTCTGTTCTTATACGTTCTGGCATTATTGCTGAGAAGGTTGTACAGAAGGAGAATCGTGCCCTTTCTGTCGACGATTTAGAGCAGGCATTGGAACTTACCGATGAGGATGATCTCAAGGACGAGAAGAACATGCTGGAAGGTATAGTCCGTTTTGGCGATGAGACAGCTAAAGAGGTTATGACATCACGTCAAGATGTTGTCGACCTTGATTTCTCTTTGCCATTTCCTGAGGTACTAAAGTGTATAGTAGAGAATAACTATTCGCGTATACCTGTTTATCAGAATACAATCGACAACATTCGCGGCATCCTTTATATTAAGGATTTGCTCCCCCATATTTCCAAGCCAGCCACTTTCCGTTGGCAGTCACTTATCCGCCCACCATATTTTGTGCCAGAAACAAAGAAGATTGATGATTTACTTCGTGAGTTCCAGGCCAACAAAGTTCATATTGCTATTGTTGTAGATGAGTTTGGTGGTACAAGTGGTATTGTTACCCTTGAGGATATCCTGGAGGAAATTGTTGGTGAGATTAACGATGAGTACGACGAAGAGGAGAAGACTTATACTCGTATAAATGCAAACACTTATGTGTTTGAGGGTAAGACGTTGTTAAGTGATTTCTATAAGATTCTTGATATTGATGATGAGACATTTGAAGATGTAGAGGGCGATGCAGACTCTCTTGCAGGTTTGTTGCTTGAGATTAAGGGCGACTTCCCAGAGCTTCACGAACGTCTTGATTACAAGAACTTTACCTTTGAAGTTACAGAGTTAGACGGTCATCGTATTTCAAAGATAAAGGTTATTATTCATCAATAATCAACTTACCATCCATACGATGCCCAATCTACAGCGTTGTACCATAGTAGCTTGCTAATTCGCGCATTATAGTCAAAGTAGCAACTACTGTAGTAAGCCTGTGGGAAGAACATGCTTACTGAGCCCCATAAGTCTGTATCTTGCGGGAATACATAGAAATCATTTTCTATAGTACTAAATATCGTCATCCATTTTTGCGAATAAGCCTGATATGGAACAGCGGTATTAAACACCTTCAGCCACTTATTATAGTCAGCCTCAGGTGCATACTTCTTGAATACGGTTTTCATGTCGTAAAGCACTCTGCGATTATTATAGAAGTAGTATGGCAGGTTTGTCAAATCAAGCTGTTCCGGATACTTGGGCATGAATGTCTGCATCAGTTGCTTGGTGGCTTCTGCAAGATTCTCCATCTGGTCTAGGCGGAATGTACTCAATGGCACGCTGTAGCCCCCAAGGTTCCAGTCGCTATATACTGGTTGTGTATAGGCATCTAAAAAGTAATCGTAGTAGCAATTACAGATATCATTATATAATGTGGGTGAGGTAGAGAAAAGCTTTTCTATAAATAAATGATATGGCGCTCCTTCGCCAGGAATCTCAGCAGGCGAGCCCATAAGATATTCTGCACAGTTTCGCAGTTCGTAGCCAACCTCAACACACATAAAATTGCAGCAGTCAGCAAATATGAACTTCAGTTTTGGCATGGTTTCTAATGCTTGGGCCATCTGTGTGATATTCAGCCATTTGCTGCTACCGTTGTTATCCCATCCTTCGTCTTTCCCATATCCTCGTGTAACCTCGCGAGCCTTTAATGTGCTTGGTACGGTGTCGTTATGGATAATCCAACCGCTGGCATGCCCCCACAATACCAAACCATATTCCTTGGCTGGATAGTTATCGATGGTGTACTGCAGAACCTCGCGGAATTTTGCTGGGTCGCTTGAATAGAAATCATTATCGTAACGATACACCTCTTTTGCCTTACCATTAACCATTTCAACAATGTGAGGCTTGTTGTCTTTTCCAACGCTATCGATAAAGCAAATAAGATGCTGATTACTGTTTAGTTTATACGATCCCTCAAGAATTTCCTCAAGGTCATATTCCAAGAATGACACGCCTGGGTCTTGATAATTTTGAGTGAGGTTGTTTTCTCCCGACATGTATATCAGCACCGTGCGCTCAGCTTTGGCAGGTTCTGGTGCAGGCGATGGATCTTCGTTCTTATCACATGCAGTAATAAGCAGAAGTGATATCAAAAATATTATGATTCTATTCATTATTGTCAATTTTCTGCGCAAAGATAGTTATTTTTGGGCATGAATTACACGTTTTACACAAAAAAGTTATAATTTTGCAGCTTAAAAGTTTGAAATTCATGAAAAGACTATATATATTGCTTGCTATTCTGATGATATTTGCTGGCGTCACAGATGTTAATGCACAACGTAGGAAATATAACCGGAATCACTCAAAGCATCGCACCACGCGTGTGTCTAAGAAAAAGGGTAGAAAGGCTAAGAAGAAGGTTAGTACCTACAAGCCTACAATACACGATTTCCAAGGTAAGCTTGCCGACCCTCGTTTCCTTAATGACCCGAACTATAATCCCTTTCTGCAATGCGAAGATACGTGCGAACATGTACATGGTATTGACCTGAGTCATTATCAGGGTGAAGTGTTCTGGGAGATTGTTGGCGAGAATTCAAAAATGTCTTACGTATATCTTAAGGCTACCGAGGGTGGCGACCGTATCGATGCGCAATACGAGCGTAACATCGATATGGCACATCGCCACGGACTAATGGTTGGTAGTTATCACTATTTTCGCCCTAAAACTCCGGTTGTAACACAGATTGATAATTTCATGATGCAATGCCGCCCAGGCGAGCAGGATTTGATACCTATGATTGATGTAGAGACTACTGGTGGACTGGATAACGAGGAGTTCTGTGACTCTCTATTCGCCTTCCTCGACCTTGTGGAACAGGCCTATCATCAGCAACCGCTTATTTATACTTTCCGCAATTTCTATAACCGTCATCTGTTGGGAAAGCTAAATAGTTATAAGCTGATGATTGCTATGTATACTGACGAAGAGCCGGAATTAGCCGATGGTCGTGACATAACGATGTGGCAGTACACCAGTCATGGTCGCATAACGGGTGTGCGCGGAAATGTAGACAAGAGTCGTTTTATGGGCAATCACGAACTGAAGGAAATCAAGTTCAATCACGTTCGTCGGCTGGAGAAACAGGTTTCATTCTTCGATGTGCGTAAGCGAATGGGCAAATGAAGCAAAGAAATTAGTAAATGCCTCACTTGGAATGAAACGCATGTAGCGTGCCGATCGGCGTATGTGGCTAATTAGCGCGTTGCCTCCGCTTGCGTGTACAAATATGCTATCGGGCGATTGTGAGAAATAGAAGTTCTGATGACTGCTGGTATATTCTGCCAATTCGCGCGCCACGATGTTAGCTTTCTTACTGTCTATATCACCTCCGGCAAAGGGAATGTCTTCGGCTGAAAAACCAAACAACTCTATCAGCAGAGCACTCTCCAGTTGTGCCATTTGGGTAAATCGCAGTCGGGTTAGCCAGTCGTTAAGCACATCGTAGTCAACCTTTTCGGTATTGTCGCGCAGGTTTACCCCCAGATCAATCAGCAATCTAAGTGGCAACCCCCAGTTCAGTATATGTCGTGCAATACGGATTATCTGAATAAGCATACGGCGCGTGTTGATGTCGCTCTGTTCGTCGTCAAGTATGCTTTGCAACTGCTTGTTTATAATCGGATTAGTGAGCTTATATGGGCGCAACAGCTCTTCGTCATCAGCATCCTGCATCTGTTGGAAGTGTGCAAGTTCCCATTGTTGCCATTGTTGTGGCAGCAGTTTTAGGTAGAACTGATTCTTGCATTTTAGCAAACCTTGGTATATAAACGGGTTCACGTTGTGCAGATGGCCCATTTGGTACAGCTTGTTCCATTTGTGTTTACTCATGGGTTCAAGTGTCTCAGCAGTGCCATAGACGCCGCATTTAATCAATCTGAAAAAGTTGCGCTGTATAATGTTCATCATGAGTAACGTTTAGGATATCGGAATAAAATTGATAGCAAAGCCGCCATGCCAAGAGCATATGCGTAATAAAGGTAAGGCAGCATTGATACAGGATTTATTGCAGCTAAGCCCGCAGCAATAAGCAACTGAGCTCCATACGGAATCAAACCTTGCGTAAAGCAAGAGAAGGTGTCGAGGATAGAGGCACACTTCTTATTGTCAACGCCATATCTGTCGCCTATCTGCTTTGCTATATCGCCCACAGTTAGTATTGCCACAGTGTTGTTTGCAGTACACAAGTCTACAAGTGATACAAGCGAACCTATGCTAAGCTCGGCTCCACGCTTGCTGTTTACACGACGTGTTAGTTGGCGGATTATGAAATCGATGCCACCATGTTGTTTCACAAGTTCCAACATTCCGCCGGCCATCATGGTAACGATTATTAGTTCGCCCATCGATAGTATTCCTTCGCCCATAGCGCCGAACCATGCATAAATATCGGCAAACCCTCCAGTACAAAGTCCGATGATGCCGCATAGTATGATGCCAAGAGTAAGTACGGCCATAACATTCATTCCGCATATGGCAGTAATCAGAACAGTGAGGTAGGGTATTACCTTTACCCACTGAACAGCCTCTACCTGTTGTGGAGCGTGCGTATCCTTGCCAATGATAAAGTATACCAAAAGAATCACGATGGCTGCAGGGAATACCAGAAATGAATTAACTCTGAACTTATCGCTCAATCGGCATCCCTGTGTCTGGGTGGCAATAATCGTAGTATCCGAAATGAACGACAGATTATCGCCGAAGAACGAGCCTCCAACGATTATGGCTGTCATCATTGCAAGGTCGGTTCCCGTTTCTTGTGCTAATCCCACTGCAATAGGTGTAAGTGCAGCAATAGTGCCCACACTGGTACCGATGCTAAGCGAGATGAAGCATGCGGCAAGAAACATGCCCGCAAATATCATTGATGGTGGCAGAAAACTCAGTGCTAGGTTTACTGTGGCATCTATGCTTCCCATCGACTTTGCCGAATGGGCAAAAGCCCCTGCAAGCACAAATATCCATATCATCAGCATCATCTGTTCGGTAGCTGCTCCACGACTAAAGCTGTTTATTCGTTGCATCAATGGACGGTCGCGGAACAGTATTATGGCATAGATACTAGATACCATAAATGCCACCGTTATGGGGATTTTGTAAAAGTCACCAGCTATGATGCTTGTGACTAAGTAGAACAGTACGAATACTATTATAGGTGATAATGCTATGATTCCTTTCTTCATTATAATGTTACGCCATTCCTGAATATCGATATCTCACGATAGTCGTTAATCTCGTTCTTAGCTGGTTCGCCGCTGGCCACAGCCAGAACTTTGTCAATAAACTCGGGCACAATTTCCTGCATGGTCCGTCCTTCGAGCAGTTGTCCTGCCGAGAAATCAATCCAGTTTAACTTGCGGCTGGCCAAATCAGGATTAGTGGCAATCTTCATCGTTGGCACAAAGGTGCCGAAGGGTGTGCCTCTACCTGTAGTAAACAGTACAAGATGACATCCGCACGAAGCAAGTGCCGTCGAAGCTACCAGGTCATTGCCTGGAGCCGAAAGCAAATTCAACCCGCTGTTCTCCAAGCGGTCGCCATATTCCATCACACCGTTAACAGGCGCCTTACCGCACTTCTGTGTGCAGCCCAAGGCTTTGTCCTCAAGGGTGGAAATACCGCCCGCCTTGTTGCCTGGACTTGGATTCTCGCCCACAGGCTCGCCGTGACTAAGAAAGTAGTTCTTGAAGTTGTTTACCATCGAAACGGTTTTATCAAACAACTCTCTGCTGGTGCAACGATTCATCAGAATAGTCTCGGCACCAAACATCTCCGGAACCTCGGTAAGTACAGATGTGCCGCCCTGAGCTACCAACCAGTCGCTAAACTCGCCAACAAGCGGATTGGCAGTAATACCGCTGAATCCATCGCTGCCACCACACTTAAGTCCTACGCGCAATTTGCTTACGGGCACCTCGGTGCGCTTGTCGTTCGATGCTATGTCGTATAGCTGGCGCAGAATCTGCATTCCTGCCTCAATCTCGTCATCCACTCGTTGTGTAACCAGCAGTTTTATACGGTCTTTATCGTAATCGCCAAGCATAGCCATAAAGTCCTCAGGCTGGTTGTTCTCACAACCAAGACTAAGCACCAGAACAGCTCCGGCATTAGGGTGCAGACAGATGTCGCGAAGCACTTTGCGGGTGTTCTCATGGTCTTCCGACAATTGCGAACATCCGTAATTGTGGTGCCAGGCGTAGATGTTGTCTATGGGTGATGGGTGTTGGGTGTTGGGTGATAGCTCTGCTTTTAGCTTTGCTACCAGCTTTTCGGCGATACCGTTTACACAGCCCACCGTGGGCACAATCCATATTTCGTTGCGGATTCCTACATCGCCGTTCTTGCGAATATACCCCTTAAAGGTTCTGTTTTGGTTTGTATACGTAAGATGTTCAGTAATAGGATGATACGCATACTCAAGAGTGCCTGAGAGATTGGTCTTTAAGTTGTCTTCGTTAACCCAGTCGCCTGCTCTCAGATTCGTTATGGCATGTCCTATCGGATAGCCGTATTTTATAATGTTCTCACCTTCGGCTACGTCCTTAATCAGTACTTTATGCCCAGCTGGTGTGTCTTGGTTTATTGTAATCTGGCAACCGTCAACAACCATAACATCGCCTTTCTTTTTGGGCGATAAACACACCACCACACTGTCTGCTGGATTAATCTTCAAATAAGTAGCCTGCATGTCTCTTACTTGTCAAATCGCCGTTCTGCGATAAAAATCTACGTTCTCCTTCGTCAGAATTTCAATAGGCATATAGTTAACCGGATTAACAGCGCGCTTCATAACGATTGCGTTAAACAGTGCATCAACACTAGCATAGCCCTGCTGGTATGCATGCTGTGCAATCAGGAACGATATGCTGCCATTACGTATACAAGCCTCGTTCTTTGCCACCATATCGTAGCCCATAATCTGCACGTTGCGGCGATTGCTACGGAACAGGAAGTCGCCTACGATGTGGGCTTTAGAATTAAACGTGATGCAGTGATGTACATTAGGATGGGTAGAGAAGAATTTTTCCAGAATACCATCATAATCCTTGTGATCCTCGTCCAGTGGCAAGTCAAGCTCAGTAATCTTTATCTGTGGGAAGTGGTCAACCATGTAATGGCGGAATCCCGTCTCACGGTTAGCCTGCTGCTTTGATCCCACGATACCATCGCGTGTCTGCTTCATCAAGCCTATTTCCTTCTCTTTGTTGGCAATAAGCATCAGCATCTTAGCAGCAAAATATCCGCTGGCAAAAGAGTCCTGACCAAAGAACGACAATGGTTTCAGGTCGGGCATATACGAGTCGAGCAGTACGTATGGAATATTACGCTCAAGGAGCTTCTCGGTGAATCGTTGTGTCTGTTCGAGGGTAGAAGGTACAAGTATCACACCGTCGATTTTTGCCGTGAAAAGTTCGCGAACCATCTTTGTGAATGCTGGCGGATTGAAACGCTCGTAGTAGATGAACTTTAGTGTGATTCCAAAGTCTCTACGGAACTCTCTACAAGCCATTGCTCCCTCTTCAATCTCGTCCCAGTAGGCCTCTTGCTCGTGTTTAGGCAGTACACAATAGAATGTATATTCCTTATTATAGGCAAGCGCACTTGCGTACATGTTCGGACGATAATCCATTTCCTCAAGGGCCTTGTTCACCTTTTCAAGTGCTGCTTTCGACACATTTGGGCGATTATGCAGCACGCGATCCACAGTTCCGGTCGACACTCCCGCACGAGCGGCAATATCTTTGATAGTAATATTCTCTTTTGCCATAAATCAACAAATTTTTGGCAAAGGTACACTTTTTTTTTAATACCACAAAAAGAATAGAGAAAATTGCGTAAAAATTTGTATGACTCAAAAAAACTGCGTATCTTTGCCACACAAATGAAATCGATAAAACAGAAATAATTCAAAAAAATCAAACAAAGCAATGGCAAAAATTGTAACTTTGGGCGAGATTATGCTCCGCCTGTCGCCTCAGGGCAACGATCGTTTCATTCAGAGTGAATCATTCCGCATCATCCCTGGTGGTGGTGAGGCAAATGTTGCTATCAGTCTGGCTAACTACGGCCACGAAGCTTACTATGTATCAAAACTGCCAAAGCACGAAATCGGACAGATTGCTGTTAATGCTCTGCGCCGTTATGGTGTTAACACAGAGTTTGTAGCTCGCGGTGGCGATCGCGTTGGTTTGTACTATGCAGAAACAGGTGCTTCTATGCGCCCTTCAAAGGTTATATACGACCGTGCTCACTCATCTATAGCCGAGGCAACTCCAGATGACTTTGATTTCGACAAGGTGATGGAGGGTGCTCAGTGGTTCCACTGGAGTGGCATAACACCAGCCATCAGCGATAAGGCTGCCGAGCTCACAAAGTTGGCTTGCGAGGCTGCCAAGCGTCACGGAGTTACTGTGTCTGTCGACCTTAACTTCCGCAAGAAGCTGTGGACTAGCGAGAAGGCCATAAGCATCATGCGCCCACTTATGAAATATGTAGACGTTTGTATCGGAAACGAGGAGGATGCAGAACTCTGTCTCGGATTCAAGCCCGATGCTGATGTTGAGGGTGGACAGACTGATGCAGCCGGATACGAGGGCATCTTCAAGCAGATGATGCAGGAATTCGGATTTAAGTATGTTGTTTCTACTCTGCGCGAGAGCTACAGCGCTACTTACAACGGCTGGAAGGCTCTAATCTACGATGGTAAGGAGTTCTATCAGAGCAAGCGCTACGAGATAAACCCAATCATCGACCGCGTTGGTGGTGGCGACTCATTCTCTGGCGGACTTATCCATGGTTTGCTCACTAAGAAGACTCAGGGCGAGGCTCTCGAGTTTGCTGTTGCAGCATCGGCTCTTAAGCACACCATCAATGGCGACTTCAACCTTGTATCTGTCGAGGAAGTTGAGGCTCTCGCTGGTGGTAGTGCAAATGGCCGCGTTCAGCGCTAAATAGTCAGATAGTAAATAGTGAATTAGATAATAATAGCCGTGGCAAAATTTGATAAAATAGCAGTAATGCAGAAGATTGCTGAAGCACCTATGGTGCCAGTCTTCTACAATAAGGATCTTGAGGTATGTAAGAATGTTGTAAAAGCCTGCTACGATGGCGGCGTTCGCGCATTCGAGTTTACTAATCGTGGCGACTTTGCTCACGAGGTGTTCGGCGAGCTTGTAAAGTGGGCCGATAAGGAGTGCCCCGAGTTGGCAGTTGGTGTCGGTTCGGTAGTTGATGCTCCTACAGCTGGCCTGTATCTTCAGCTTGGCGCCTGCTTTGTGGTTGGTCCTCTGTTCAACCCCGATGTCGCTCCTGTTTGTAACCGCCGCTTGGTGCCATATTGCCCAGGTTGTATGACTGTAAGCGAGATTGGTAAGGCTCAAGAGTTGGGTTGCGATCTCACAAAGATCTTCCCAGGCGATGTAGTAGGTCCAAACATGGTTAAGGGCCTTAAGGCTCCAATGCCTTGGTCAAAGATTATGGTAACAGGTGGAGTATCGCCCGATGAGGAGAACCTTACTAAGTGGTTCAAGGCAGGCGTATTCTGCGTTGGTATGGGCTCAAAGCTCTTCCCAGGCGATAAGGTGAAGGCTTGCGATTGGCAGTATATTACCGAAAAGTGCCGCGAGGCTCTTGGATATATCGCCAAGGCTCGTGCATAAATAAAATAGCCCCCTCGTAATATGGCGAGGGCGGCTACTTTTTTTTACTAACTAACACATGAGAATCTGGCTATTCATACTATCAACCATACTCTTATCAGCGTGTTCTCACTCTGATAGGCAAGCAGTGGATAAGCTCAACGGCAAGTCCTATGCCTATCACTATCGCGACATCGACTCAACCGAAGCATTGGCTGTTAAGGCTTATGAGCTTGCAGTTGATTACGATGCTGGCCGTGCCGAGGCACTTAACAATATGGCCTTTGTCAACATCGTCAGAATGCGCTATGATGAAGCTGAAAAACAATTAAACCAAGCCATAGAAACTACTGATAATCAGATACAACAGCTTATTAGCTGTGTTCAGCAGATGCGCCTTTGTCAGCGACGTTCACGTAACCGCGAGTTCCACGAATATCGCGAGAAGGCCAACCGCACTTTGAGTAGAATAAAAGAAGAGCGTGAGCAGTTTAACGAGCGCGACCTTAAGCAACTGCTTTACGCTGAAACAGAATATGCCATTGTCAACTCAACCTATTATTACTATGTAGGTTTGGAGCAGCAATCTATAAAGGCGTTATCGGCAATCGACGAGAACGAGGTGCAGAAAGATAGCGCACAATATCTTAACTATCTTTACAATATCGGTGCAGGCGGAATCATCACCAAGGGCACCCAGCAGGAGATTAACCAACTTGAGTTCGACAAGCTTATGCGCTGTTTCCTTACAGCGCGCAAGGGGGGATACACCTTCTTTGCCGGTCAGGCATTAGAGGCTTTGAGCGAGCATCTTATGGATCCCGAGTCGCGCCAGCAGCTTATGATGGATAATCTCCCTGCTATGAAGTTCATAAACCCAGTGGGTGTTGATGAAGAGATACTACCTGGATTCCTAGCAGAGAACGCACTCGAGATTTTCGAGCGCTATGGCGATGTCTATCAGATTTCAGGAGCCTATCGTACGTTGGCATCGTGCTTCCGCCAGATAGGCGACTACGAGTCGGCACTCTTCAATCTCGAGCAGGCACTCAACGACAGCATTATCAATCAGGCTCCCGATCTGGTCGCTTCTATCCGCGAACAGCTTAGTGTAGCCTATGCGGCTATGGATAATAAGCAGCTTAGCGACGAGAACCGCAATATGTATCTCGACCTGCAAGAGACCACCCGACAAGACCGCCAGCTTGAGGCTCGCGCCTATCAGTACGAAAAGCAGCAAGGTAAGCTCAACATGATGCTTATAGCTGTTATTCTGGCCATTGTGCTTTTGCTCTTCTCGTTGTGGCTGTTCAATCACCTAAACAAGAAACAGTCAAAGACCCAGGAGCCCGATAACCTTTATGAGCAGAAGAGCGAGCAGCTGGCCGCAAAGTTGCTGCAGGTAGAGAAGAACGAGCGTAAGAATCTTGAGCAGCGTGCCAAGGTGTCGCTGATATGTAATATCACACCATTCATCGACCGCATGATTCACGAGGTTTCCCGCCTCGACGATGCCAACCACGAGGAGCGCGTACAGTACATAAGCGAGTTGCTCAACAAGATAAACGAGTATAACGATGTGCTTACCTATTGGATACAGCTTCAGCAGGGCGAGCTTAGTCTGCACATAGAGAGCTTCCAGCTTCAGCCTCTGTTCGATGTTCTGGCCAAGGGCAGGAAGTCGTTCCAGATGAAAGGCGTTGAGCTTAATGTAGAGCCTACCGACGCTGTTGTCAAGGCCGACAAGGTTCTTACGCTGTTTATGCTCAACACTCTGGCCGACAACGCCCGTAAGTTTACTGATAACGGCGGACAGGTTGATGTGAAGGCGAGGGTAGAGGCCGACTATGTTGAAATTGAAGTAGAGGATACCGGCAAGGGAATGACCAACGAGCAACTTGAGCATCTGTTCGACCACAAGATTGAGGGCGGTCACGGCTTCGGACTCCTCAACTGCAAGGGCATCATCGAGAAGTATCGCAAGATAAGTCAGATATTCGGCGTTTGCCACATCGGCGCTTCAAGCGTTTTAGGCCGAGGCTCTAAACTCTTCTTCCGCTTGCCAAAGGGCATCGCCCGCACCATCGTTCTGCTGTTCACACTCTGCAGTTCGCTCTCAGCCGTTCAGGCACAGCCCGATAAGATCGACGCCCTTGGCATGGCCAGTATCTACTCCGATAGCGCCTACTTCTGCAATATCAATGGCGAGTACGAGAAGACGCTCGAGTTTGCCGACCTGTGTCGCTACTTTCTCAACAAGCACTATCTTGAGCAGGAGCCTAACGGAAAATACCTTATGCGCCAGCTGGGTAACCTCTCGCTCATGCCGCCTGAGATTAAATGGTTCCACGATAGCTTGAAGACCAACTACCACATTATTCTCGACATTCGTAACGAGAGTGCTGTGGCCGCTTTGGCGCTCCACAAGTGGCCACTCTACAGCTATAACAATAAAATCTACACTCAGCTGTTCAAGGAGATGTCGGCCGATGATACGTTGGGCGAATACTGCGCCAACATGCAGCAGTCGCAAACCAACCAGACTATCGCTATCATCTTGCTTGTTCTGCTGCTCATAGCCATTGTGCCCGCATATTATCTGCTCTACTATCGCCACCGTCTCTACGAACGGTTCATGCAGGAGCAGCAGCGCCGCACCGATCTGGAACTGCTAGACGATGATCTACGCCGTGCCGAGCTCGACGATAGCAACCTTCACGTATCCAATGCTGTGCTCGACAACTGCCTTTCGGCACTTAAGCACGAGACCATGTATTACCCCTCGCGCATCCAGCAGCTGCTCGATGGCGGCGATATGGAGTCGCTTGGCGAGGTTGCCACATACTATCGCGAGCTCTATGGTGTGCTCAGCGAACAAGCTCTGAAACAAACCGAGCGAACACGCCTGCACCTGAAACAGCTGCACGACGACATCCTGGGCGATGAAACCCTTGTGCGCTATCTCTTTGATATTCTGCGCAAGATAGCAGGCGAGAAACTTAAACCCGAATACACTAAGCGCGACGACGGATATGTAGAGGTTCGCGTGCCCATGCCCGCACTTAAGATATCCGATAGCGATGCTGCCGAGCTGTTCACACCCTCAAAGGATCATCTGCCTTATCTGCTTTGTCGCCAGATAGTGCGCGACCTTGGCGAGGCCACCAACCGCCGTGGCTGCGGTATATATGCCACCATTCAAGACGAAACAACATTTATGATTATAACACTACCAAGCGTATGGAAAATTTCAAAGTAATAATAGTAGAAGACGTACCCCTGGAGCTTAAAGGCACACTGGGAATAGTAAAGAACGATATACCCGAGGCCGAGGTTATAGGCACTGCCGAGAACGAACAGGCCTATTGGAAACTGCTCAAGCAGCAGATCCCCGACCTTGTTCTGCTCGACCTTGGACTTGGCGGTTCTACCACCGTGGGCGTAGAGATTTGTCGCCACACTAAGGAGCTCCACCCCGAGGTTAAGGTTCTGATATTCACAGGCGAGATACTCAACGAAAAACTCTGGGTAGATGTGCTCGATGCAGGTGCCGACGGTATCATTCTTAAGACCGGCGAACTGCTCACCCGCCGCGATGTTATGGCCGTTATGGACGGCAAGCAGCTGGTTTTCAACGAGCCCATCCTCGCCAAGATCGTAGAGCGCTTCAAACGCGCCGTCAGTGGCGAGCTTGTAAAGCAGGAGGCCGTTGTAAACTACGAGATCGACGAGTACGACGAGCGTTTTCTTCGCCACCTGGCTTTGGGCTATACCAAAGAGCAGATTACCGGTCTGCGCGGAATGCCTTTCGGCGTAAAGAGCCTTGAGAAGCGCCAGAACGAGCTTATCCAGAAGCTCTTCCCCGAGGGTACCAGCGGTGTCAATGCCACCCGCCTGGTAGTCCGTGCCTTAGAGTTGCGCGTGTTAGATATTGATAATCTTGAAGCCGATGAAGAGTAGCCGTTTGTGCTTGGGACTATTGGTGGCCGAGAGCGTTCTGGTCATAGTGTCGTGGCTTATGTCGGCCATGAAGTTAGAAGGTGTTCGCTCTATGCTTTCTTCCGAGGGAATCCGCTGGTTTGTAGGTGGCTTCTCCGATATTATTGCCAGTCCCTTGTTAGCATGGCTTTTACTTCTTCTCATAGCTGTAGGTAGCGTGGTGCAGAGTGGGGTAGTGTCGTTATTCCGCAACAAGGGCCCGATGTCGTTCCGCGACAAGTTAGCCTTGCGTGTGGCTTGCGTGTTCCTTGCCCTTTATGCTCTCGTCATCTGCTTACTCACACTCATGCCTCATGCCATCCTGCTGTCGGCCAAGGGCAGTCTGTTCCCTTCGGCCTTCAGCCGCAGCATTCTTCCTATTGTATGTTTCGGCGTCACCCTGTTCTCCGTTGTCTACGGAATGATGTCGGGTCATAAAAAAACAGGCGAGGATGTTATCGACATCCTCACCTATGGCATCCGCCAGGGCTCTTCACTTATTATTGTCTACATTCTGGCCATCCAGCTCTACGCCTCGCTGCGTTTCGTTTTCATGTTCTAAGCATTTAGCTTAAAATAAAACTGCCGATTTGGAATACCGCCATACTTGCCACCCAGGCTACTGCGGTGGTGTAGATGGCGGCAAAGCCTGCCCAGCGCCATGAGCCGGTCTCGTTTTTGACGGCGGCTATGGTGGCAATACAGGGGAAGTAGAGCAGAATGAATATGAGATAGGCGTAGGCGGCAAGAGGGGTGATGCCATCCTGAATCATCATCTGGCGCAGGTGGGTGTACTTCTCGTTGTCGTCGCTGAAGGCATCATCGTCGGCAAAGCTGTCGTCGTCGCTATAAAGCACGCCGATGGTGGATGCTGCAATCTCCTTGGCTCCAACGCCGCACAGCAGGGATACATCGAGCTTCCAGTTGAAGCCCTGGGGGGCAAACAGGGGCTCGATAGTCTTACCCATACGGCCGATGTAGCTCTGCTCTTGCTGCTGCTCGCGTGGCAGTGCATCGTTATGGGGGAAGTAGCCTAGCGCCCAAACTATGATGCTGGCTACAAGGATGATGCCGCCCATCTTCTTGAGATACTCCTGACCTTTCTCCCAGGTGTGGCGCCAGATGGCTTTAGGGGTTGGCCAGCGATAAGGGGGAAGCTCCATCACAAAAGGGGTGTCTTCGCCCTTGATGATGAAGGTGGAGAACAGCTTGCTGACTACTACGGACATCAGGATGCCGATGGCGTAGATCGACAGCAGAACCCAAGAGCGATACTGCAGCGAGAAGAAGGTGCCGGCTATCATGATGTAGATAGGCAGGCGGGCAGAACAGCTCATGAACGGCAGTATCATCATGGTGATGATGCGCGAACGGCGGCTCTCGATGGTGCGGGTGGCCATAATGGCGGGGACACTGCATCCGAAGCCCATGATGAGCGTGATGAACGACTTGCCGTGCAGACCCATCTTGTGCATGAGCTTGTCCATTATGAATGCGGCACGGGCCATATATCCTGAATCCTCCATCAGCGAGATGAAGAAATAGAGTATCAATATCTGCGGCAGGAACACGATGACGCTGCCCACACCGCCGATGACTCCATCGACGAGCATAGCCTTGAGTGGTCCGTCGTTCATTCCATCGCTAATCTTCTCGCCCAGCCAAGCCACGCCTTCTTCAATCCAGTCCATAGGATACTGACCTAAAGAGAAGGTGGTTTGAAACATGATGTATAGTATGAGGAAGAAGATGGGGAAGCCGAAGTACTTATGCGACAGCAGACCATCAATCCTATGTGTGGCTTTATAGGTGTCCTTCTTATGGCCGGTCTTGTATTCGGCCTCTTTCAGGGCTCCGTTGATGAAACCGTACTTGGCGTCCATGATGGCTGTCTCGGAGTCGCTACCAGTCTCTTCCTTAACGCGGGCCGATGCCTTATCGCGCTCGGTGGTAAGGTTGCGGAAGTCTTGTATGCGCTGCTCACCTGCCATGTGCTTGCCCAGGTAGTCGAGCACCTGACTATCGTGCTCAAGCAGCTTCAGCGCGAGGTATCGGGTAGAGTAGTGCTGGGTGATATGCTCGTCGGCCTTCAGGTATTTCTGAATGTGTGAGATACCGGCCTCAATCTCATGTCCGTAGTTGATGTGGAGGTGGCGCGAGAACTTGCTGGTGCCCTCGTAAACCTGAATCACAGCGCGGAACAGCTCTTTGACGCCCATGCCGTTTTTGAACGACGTTGGTATCATAGGTGTACCAAACAGGGTGCTGAGTGTGTCGATGTTTACATGATCGCCTCGGCGCTCAAATTCGTCGTACATGTTTAAGGCGCACACCATGCGGATGTTCATGTCGACCAGCTGAGTGGTGAGATAGAGGTTGCGCTCGATATTTGATGCATCGACGACGTTGATGACCACATCGGGCATCTTCTCTGTAAGATGATCGCGCACGTATAGCTCCTCGGGCGAGTAGCATGAGAGAGAGTAAGTGCCAGGAAGGTCGGTGATGTTGAACTCGTAGCCGAACATAGAGGCATGTGCCTCGGTGGCATCGACGGTAACACCAGAGTAGTTGCCCACATGGCCGTGAGCACCTGATGCGTAGTTGAACAATGAGGTTTTACCACAGTTAGGATTTCCCACAAGGGCCACATTAATGGTGCGGCGCTCTTTCATGGCTGCGTGATGCAGATAGTCGTCTTCATGGCGGTTGGTATCGGTAGCAAGGTTGAAGCTGGTAGCATCAAGCGGAGTATCGGCTGATACCACCTCTATATTATCAGCTTCCTGATGGCGAAGCGACACTTCATAACCCATCAGCTTGTATTTAACGGGGTCCTGTAGCGGTGCGTTGAGAAGAACCTCAACCTCCTGTCCGCGGATAAAGCCCATCTCGATGATGCGCTTGCGGAATCCGCCGTGGCCCAATACCTTTACTATAATACCTTTTTCGCCTGTTTTTAACTCTGATAGTTTCATCACTCAATTGATTTTGAGTGCAAAGATACATAAAAAAACTTGCAACCCGATTGCAAAGGCCGCAAGTTTTTATAAAATACCTAAAAATGATGATAGGTTATTCTGTTTCGAAGTAATTTTCGAGTTCTGCTTTGGCGCTTCCGCCCTCGTTAGCCAAGTCGCGAACAATGTGACCTTTCTCCAGCAGTGCGATGCGGTTAGAGATGTCGATAGTGTGGGCGAGGTTGTGGCTTGAAACCAGAATAGTAGCACCTGTCTCCTTATTATAATCGGTAAGCACGTGCTTGAGTGTGTTCTGGCTCGAAGGGTCGAGGAAGTTGAAAGGTTCGTCGAGAATCACCAATTTAGGACGATTGAACAAGGCTGAGATGATACCCACCTTCTGCTTGTTACCAGCAGAGAGGTTGCGGATCAGCTTTTTCTGACCAAAGATCTCACCAGCGGCAAGACGCTCAAAATCCTTCAGGCGTTCGTCAACCTGAGCCTGAGTCATATTTGTAATCTTGCCAATGAAGGCAAAATACTCCTCAGGTGTGAGAAAATCGATCAAGAAACCCTCGTCGATGTATGAGCCGGTAGATGCTTTCCACTCCTCGCTGGCAGCGGGGTTGATGCCATCGAGCGCTACCTCGCCCTCATCGGGTTTCAGCAGGTCGAGAAGCATGCGGAAGAGCGTAGTCTTACCAGCACCGTTATTACCCACAAGACCTAACATATCGCCATCGTTAACTGTGAAGTTCTCGATGTCGCAGGCAACGGTCTTGCCAAACGCCTTTTTCAAATTGGTTATGGTTATCATGAGTGTAAGTTTTTAAACGATTCCTTTTCCGTGACAGTTCTTGAACTTTTTGCCAGAGCCACAGGGACATGGATCATTACGTCCGGGCAGCTTATCCTTAACGATAGGCTGGTGGTTCTGCTGAGCGCGCGTATCGTGCTGAGCGGCGGCCTGCTGATTGCGGTCTACAAGCTGCTCCTCGCCAACGTTCTGCTTGCTCTCAACGTACTGCTGGCGCTGAGTGTGCTGCTCAGGAGCGGCCTCCTGAACCTGCTGCTGCATCTCGGGGATACCGCTGCGGGTGAGGATAGAGCAGATGCGGTTGTACATCTCGTTAATCATCTCGTCCCAAACCTTGGCACTCTCGAGCTTGAAGATAAGCAATGGGTCTTTCTGCTCGTAAGAGGCATTCTGTACAGAGTGCTTCAGCTCGTCGAGCTGGCGGAGGTTCTCCTTCCAACTATCGTCGATGATGTGGAGCAGGATGCTCTTCTCGAACTCCTTAACGATGCTCTTACAATCGGTCTCGTAAGCCTCCTTGAGGTTACAAGGGATATTGAACATCTTGCGGCCATCGGTGATGGGCACCATGATGCGCTCGTAAATAGAACCCTGATTCTCGTAAACCTGCTTGATGATAGGCTGGGCTACGGTCTGGATGCGCTCGGTCTTGCGGTTGAAGTTGCCGATAGCTGCCTGGAAGGCATTCTCGTGCAGCACCTCGCGAGGCTGATTGATATACTCTTCGCTGGTGAATGGAACCTCCATTGAGAGCACATGCAGGAACTCCTCCTTGCAACCCTGATAGTCGCCAGAGTTCTCGATGATGTTAACAACGCGATCCCAGATGATGTTGGCAATATCCATGCCGATACGCTCACCCATCAGGGCGTGGCGGCGCTTCTCGTAGATAACAGTACGCTGCTTGTTCATCACATCATCGTACTCAATCAGGCGCTTACGGATACCGAAGTTGTTCTCCTCAACCTTCTTCTGGGCGCGCTCAATGCTCTTCGAAATCATTGGGCTCTCAATCATCTCGCCATCCTTGAATCCAAGGCGGTCCATAACAGATGCGATACGCTCAGAAGCGAACAGACGCATCAGCTTATCCTCGAGTGATACATAGAAGACTGATGAACCTGGGTCACCCTGACGTCCGGCACGACCACGAAGCTGACGGTCAACACGGCGGCTCTCGTGGCGCTCGGTACCGATGATGGCGAGACCACCAGCGGCCTTAACCTCGGGTGACAGCTTGATATCGGTACCACGACCAGCCATGTTGGTGGCGATGGTTACGGCACCCTTACCGTTTGTGCTCTGACCTGCAAGTGCTACGATGTCGGCCTCCTTCTGGTGCAGCTTAGCATTCAGCACCTGGTGGGGGATACCCTCGCGCTTACCTGTCTCAGGATTAACATACATATCGAGCATGCGGCTCAGCAACTCAGAGATTTCTACCGATGTGGTACCAATCAGAGTTGGGCGGCCTGCATTACGCATCTTTACAACCTCGTCGATAACAGCCTTGTACTTCTCGCGGGCTGTCTTATATACGCGGTCATCCTGATCGTTACGGATTACAGGACGGTTTGTTGGAATCTCAACTACATCGAGCTTGTAGATATCCCAGAACTCACCAGCCTCGGTAGAAGCTGTACCGGTCATACCCGAGAGTTTGTGATACATACGGAAGTAGTTCTGCAGGGTGATGGTGGCAAAGGTTTGAGTGGCAGCCTCAACCTTTACATGCTCCTTGGCCTCAACAGCCTGGTGCAGTCCGTCGCTCCAGCGGCGACCCTCCATGATACGTCCTGTCTGCTCGTCTACAATCTTAACCTCGCCGTCGATAACCACATACTCATCGTCCTTGTTGAACATGCAGTAAGCCTTGAGCAGCTGCTGCAGAGTGTGAACACGCTCGCTCTGAACGGCGTAGTGGCTCATCAGCTCATCCTTCTTGTCAAGGCGCTCCTGATCGGTAAGACCAGTCTCGGCCTCAAGTGCAGAGAGCTCGGTAGTGATATCGGGCAATACAAACAGTTCGTTATCGTTTACCTGCTTAGCAAGCCAAGCGGTACCCTTATCGGTAAGGTCGCAAGAGTTCATCTTCTCGTCAACCACGAAGTACAGAGGCTCAATGCACTCTGGCATACGGCGGTTGTTGTTCTCCATGTAGATGTTCTCGGTGTTCTGCATACCAGCCTTGATACCCTCCTCAGAGAGGAACTTGATAAGTGGCTTGTTCTTTGGCATAGCCTTGTGAGAACGGTAGAGCGACAGGAATCCTGCATCGAGCTTCTCCTGACCCTCCTTCTTGTTGCCTGCCTCAACCAGCTTGTTACCCTCGGCAATCAAGGTCTTGGCATCGGCAAGATACTGTGTGGCCAGCTGGCGCTGAACACCTACCAGCTTCTCTACCAGTGGCTGATACTCCTCGAACATCTGGTCGTCGCCCTTGGGGATAGGACCTGAGATGATAAGAGGTGTACGGGCATCGTCGATCAATACTGAGTCGACCTCATCGACGATGGCGTAGTTGTGTGCGCGCTGTACCAGGTCGGCAGGCGAAATAGCCATGTTATCACGCAGATAGTCGAAACCGAACTCGTTGTTGGTACCGAATGTGATGTCGGCCTGATAAGCCTTGCGGCGCTCCTCTGAGTTAGGCTGATGCTTGTCGATACAGTCAACACTCAGTCCGTGGAACATATAGAGAGGACCCATCCACTCTGAGTCACGCTTTGCCAGATAGTCGTTCACTGTTACTACGTGAACACCGTTTCCGGTAAGTGCATTAAGGAATACAGGCAGGGTAGCTACAAGAGTCTTACCTTCACCAGTAGCCATCTCGGCAATCTTTCCCTGATGCAGTACAACACCACCAAACAGCTGTACGTCGTAGTGTACCATTTCCCACTTCAGGTCGTTACCTCCAGCGGTCCAGTGATTGTGGTAGATAGCCTTATCACCATCGATGGTGATGAAGTCTTTCTTAGGATCACCAGCCAGCTCGCGGTCGAAATCGTTTGCTGTAACGATTGTCTCCTCGTTCTCAGCAAAACGGCGTGCAGTCTCCTTTACGATGGCAAAAACCTCTGGCATCACCTCGTTGAGGGCATCCTCATAAATTTCAAGTACTTCCTTCTCGATTTTATCGATCTGGGCAAAGATATCGGCACGCTCGTCGATTGGTGTATTCTCGATTGTTGCCTTTAACTCTTCGATACGCTTCTTCTGCTCGTTGGCAGAGTTCTGTACCTGCTGCTGTAATGTTTTGGTGCGCTGACGCAATGCATCGTTATCCAGCTTCTGAACCTCGGGATACACGGCCTTAACCTGCTCTACGAGTGGCTGGATGAGTTTCATGTCGCGTGAGGACTTATCACCAAACAGCGACTTCAAGATTTTGTTGAAATTCATATTTTAATGTTACTTTTTTACTAATGTTTGTGTATGACTAATGTTAAAACGGCGGCAAAATTACAAAAAATAATTGTAACAACCAAGCCTTTTTATTAAAAAAGAGGTGTAGTCATACATGCATTAGGTGCACGGATGCGAATTGTCTTGGCAATTGTTGGTGCAATTCGCTCGATGCTTACTGGTGTCTTAACCTTTTCTGTAGGTACGTTGGCACCATAGAATATAATGGGGAAATATGCAAGTTGTTTCTTAACTTGTATCTGCTCGTGAGTGTCGTCGTTCTGCATCTGCCAGCCTGGGTTGAGCTCAACCACAAGGTCGCCGATGTTCTGCTCGTACAGATGGGTATGAACGCTTTTTACGCCCGACATCTGCAGCAGGAACTCCTTCGACTTGTTAATGGCGTCGGTAAGGGCGATGCGCTTTCCCTCGAGCAGCTGATGATTTAGGTAAAGCTGATTGCGGTATGATCCCTCTACGTACTTGCCTTGCCCCCAGAGTGCTCCGAGGTACATGTTGAGCAGATTGGCAGTGCGGTTGGTGTAATAAACACCTGTGGGGATGTTGTATTTGGCATATTCCGAGAAGTTCTCTTCGGTATAACCTGTTGAGGTTACAACGAACAGGGCATTCTCTTTACCAATAAGATTCTCTATCTCGCGAACAAGCTTTACGAGAGCGTCGCCGAGTGTAGTATCGTCAGCTTTATTCTGGTCTTTTGTGTCGTACGATAACAGAAGCAGGTCGGGGATGGTGTCTTGTCCAAGCTCTTCTTCAGCAAGAAGTTGTAACGCCTTGTCGGTCAAGTTGATAGCATTCCACTTTTTCTTCTTGTTATCGTTCCAGATTATGCGGTCTACGTTGTGTCCTGATGCAAGTGCTGCTGTCTCCTTTTTTACAGCTACCGCACAAACCTTTCCTTGGCCCTTGGTGGCCATCTTCAGTTCGTCGCTAAGAGTTGAAACGGTAATGTTGTCGGGAGTAGGAGTTACGGTCTGCAGCGAATTGCGGTCGAGCCATTTATCGCCTGTTATGGTGTGATAGAAAGGCGATGTGCCAGTGATGACTGACGAAATGGCAGACGACAAGTCTACATCGTTATAGGGATAGAAACCTTGTTCATAGATTAATCCATCGTCGAACAGAGTGGGGTAGTCATTCCTCAACTGATCGATAGTGATATTCACTACCAATCGTGGGCTTACTCCCTTCTGTGCCTGAGCTTGCGTGCTGAGAGCCAGCATCGTAAGCAGGGTGACGTATAGATATCTATTCTTCATTTCTTACTACGTATCAGCAAACATAGTGCCACAATCCACATTCCCTCGGCATAACTCTGGAAAATGCCGCCTATGGCAAACAGAATAAACATGGTGGCGAGTACTTTGCGCCACAGGTCTCGCTTGCCCTTGATTATTGCAGGGATAAACAGCAAAGGCAGAGGGTTGAACAGCAGCAGATTGAGGTTCAACGATGTTGTTGGGTGCTGCGAGAATATCATCACAGTAAGCATAACGCCAACCAAACCCTGAACGGTCATAAGCAGAACATCCCACCATTTGGCTATTTTTTTGCGGCGCCATTCGTAAACGGCTATAGCCAGCGATATTGCAAGCAGTATTAGTGCAACCTCTGTTGGCGACAGGATAAAGTCGGGCTCTATCTGCTGTACTCCTGGTGCTACAAGCAGTCTATTCTCCTTTACCAGGGGGCGGTATTCACCATCCTTATATATCTGAGCATGGGTGAAGTCTGCCATCAGATTCATTGGTAGGAACTCCTGCTCGGCGCGGTTGGTCTTCAGGTCGGCCTTAAGTCCTAACAGCATGTCGTTGCCGCACTTCGACCACAGATGGTTCCTGTTACACTCGCGCACCATCTCTCTGAACGTAGGCTCGAAACCCTCGCGCTCATTGTATACCACCTGGCCCTCGATGCTCTGTTCGATGACATCGCGTGGCTTGGTAGAGCAGTTGTTGTAGAAGAAGTTGTAGCGATAAACCTTGTTCTCAGGCTTCAGGTTCTCAATCAGAGCCATCTGCAGCTTGCGTTTCTCGTCGTTGGTAAGGTTCAGAACCTGTTCGGTAATGCTGCTTCCCCATTTCTGGTAGTATGGCCAGAACTGGTCGAAAGGATATGCTGCAAGCTCATAGTCGGTAAGTCCGAAAACAAACCTTAGTACAAAGTACGGTTTACTGAAGCTGAACATGCCCCAGTTGAACACCAAATCCTGATCGCCGCTATGCCATCTAAGTGCCGAATGACCATACAAACTATAGATTTCTTCGTGGGGCGAACAGGTTAATAAACTAACCTCAACCGAGTCCATCGGGTCAAAATTGTGCCCGATAGAGTCAGAACCGTAATAAACCAGTTTTGCATCATTTTGTGCAAATATGGGGTTTATGTTGCTGACTGTCAGCAAGATAGCTACAGTCAAGAGCCTCTTAATTTTCTTTTCTAAATGTTTCACGATGCAAAAATAACTTATATTTTCGAAGAAAAAGCCATTACTTCGGTTTTTTTTTGATAATTTTGCACGCTGAAATGTTTTTCAATAGAATTAAATTATAAAATATGAATAGAATTCTCGCCAGTTTCGTTTTGGCAACCTTAACGACATCGGCTTTTGCTCAGAGCAACACTAACTCTCCCTACAGCCAGTTTGGCTTAGGCGATCTTACCGACCAGAGTGTAAGTTTCAACAAGGGTATGAACGGCGTAGGCCTTGCCATGCGTCGTGGTAATGAGGTTAACCCCATGAACCCTGCTTCGTATTCTTCGATTGATTCGCTCACATTCCTTTTCGATGCCGGTATGTCGGGTCAGATAACCAATTATAACGAGAATGGCAAAAAGTTTAATGGCAAGAGTGGCGGTTTCGACTATGTAACAGCGCTATTCCGTGCTTTTAAGAATGTAGGTATCTCTTTCGGAGTTCTGCCTTATTCTAATATTGGCTACGATTATTTGGTGTCAGGTGTTCTTTCTGACAAAGAAAAAACAAATGTTGCATCTGAATATTCGGGTGATGGTGGATTGCACCAGCTTTACATCGGTACAGGTTTCCGTCCCATCAAGCCTTTGTCATTGGGTGTAAACATCTCATATCTGTGGGGCGATTACAACCGCTCCATGGGTACTGTAGAGTCGTCTAATCTGAGTATTCTTACTAAGGAATACAGAGCCAGCATAAGCAACTATAAGCTCGACTTCGGTGCTCAGTTTGAGTTGCCACTCAGCAAGAACGATAATCTTACACTTGCTGCCACATGGTCGCCTGGTCATTCACTCAAGTCTGATCCTGAGTGCCTTATCACCAATGTAAAGACAACTATCGGTAAGGCCGATACCACCCTCTATAAGATTGCCGACGGTTTGAGCATTCCTACCACATTCGGTTTCGGTATTGCATATAGTCATGCCCGCAATCTCCGTGTGGGTGCCGATCTTCATATCCAGAAGTGGGGTAGTGTCGACTTTCCTTCTTACACCAGTGGTGTCTACGCCCTCAAGTCGGGTCTGCTAAAGGATAGCTATCGCTTAAATGTTGGTGGCGAGTGGACTCCCAACCCAATGGCTCGTAGCATCTTCAAGCGCATACAGTATCGCGCTGGTGTAGGCATGGCAACACCTTATTATTATATAAACGGTAAGGAAGGTCCTAAGGAACTCTCTGCCAGCCTTGGTTTCGGTATCCCCATCATGAATGGCTATAACAACCGTTCAGTTCTTCATATCAGCGGTCAGTATGTTCATCGTTCGGCCGACAATATGATTAAGGAGAACATGTTCCGTTTGAATATCGGATTTACATTCAACGAGAAATGGTTTGCAAAGTGGAAGGTAGAATAATAGCCATCGCTGCCTTCGCGGCGATGATATTATCCGGTTGTAATGACGTACAAGAGCATACGGCTCCTGCCATCCGCGACCGCGATTCAGCTTCGGTAATGACGTCGTATGGTGTCAATACGCTTATCAGCGACAGCGGCGTCATAAAATATAAGATCATTACCGAGCGCTGGGACGTAAACACCATAAAGAACCCTTCGCGATGGACTTTTGAGAAGGGTGTTTTCTTCGAGCAGTTCGACGAGAAATTCCATGTTCAGGCCTATATCCAGGCCGATACAGCATGGTATTACGACACGAAGAAGCTGTGGCATCTTCGTGGCCGCGTTAAGATTCGTAACATCAACGGACTTCTGTATGAGAGCGAGGAGCTTTACTGGGATGGAATACGTCATGAGCTCTATTCTAACGTATTCTCGAAGGTAACCACGCCCGAGCGTAATATGGAAGGAACCTATTTCCTTTCTGACGAGCGTATGACACACTATACCGTGTCGAACTCTAAGGGTTCGTTCACCCGCGAGGATATGACTGGCGAGAGCAAAGACGAAGATAAGGATAAGAAGGATGCCAAGCAGGACACTGTTCAGGCACCTCAGCCCATGCGTCAGCAATTACAGAAGCACAGGAGGACCGGACAATGACATCACTGATTATATGGCTATTGGTTTCGATGCTCTTCTCTGCCTTCTTCTCTGGCATGGAGATAGCTTTTGTATCGTCAAACCGCCTGCGTGCTGAGATGGATCGCGAGAAGAACCGCTTCTCTCAGCGAATAATCAAGACCTTCTATCAGCATCCCAACAACTTTGTTTCTACCATGCTGGTAGGAAACAATATCTCGCTGGTAATATATGGTATCCTGTTTGCCAAACTCTTCGATTCCACTCTGTTTGAACCGCTTAGCGATGGCGTGAGGGTAACATGCGACACACTGCTGTCTACACTCGTTGTGCTGTTTACAGGCGAGTTCCTCCCCAAATCTATATTCAAGAACAATCCTAACACGCTGCTCACGGTGTTTGCCGTTCCTGCGTGGATATGCTACGTGGTTCTTTATCCCATTTCGCGTTTCGCCACACTGCTTTCTAAAGGCTTGTTGCGCCTTGTGGGCATACGCATGAAGAGCGCTGGCGAAGAGAAGGAGTTTACTAAGGTCGACCTCGACTATCTGGTGCAGGATAGTATCGACAATGCCGATAACGAAGACGAAATTGAAGAAGAGGTGAAGATATTCCAGAACGCGCTTGATTTCTCAGAGACCAAGATACGCGACTGTATGGTTCCTCGTACCGAGATTGATGCCGTTGAGGATACTTCTACCATCGAGCAGCTCAAACAGGTGTTCATCGAGAGCGGCCACTCTAAGATTCTTGTTTTTCACGATGATATCGACCATGTAATCGGCTATGTTCACTCGTCCGACTTGTTCCACAATCCAAGTGATCTGGCGGGTATCATCCGCGAGATTTCGTTTGTGCCCGAGACTATGCTTGCATCAAAACTGATGACCCAGTTGATGCAGCAGAAACGCTCGCTGGCAGTGGTTGTAGATGAGTTTGGAGGTACCAGCGGACTTGTTTCGCTCGAGGATATCATGGAGGAGATTACAGGCGAGATTGAAGACGAGCACGACAATACTAACCATGTGGCCAAGAAGCTTAACGACCACGAGTATATGTTGTCGGCCCGACTTGAGATTACGAAGATAAACGAGATGTTCGACCTCGACCTTCCTGAGAGCGACGAATATATGACTCTTGGTGGACTTATTCTGCACGAATACCAGTCGTTCCCTAAACTCAACGAGGTAGTGAAGATAGACCGCTACGAGTTCAAAATAGTAAAGAATACAGCAACAAAAATCGAGTTGGTGCGATTAAACATAACCGAATAGCCAAAATTTATACGAAAAAATTAGGTCGTTTCGAACAAATTTATTAATTTTGCACCCGTTTTATGAATAATAATTAAAAATTTAAATACATTATGGCAGCATTAGGAAAAATCCGTAAAAGAGGCGTAGCCCTCGTTTGCATTAT
>Ga0265299_10001092_pt1 | contig 32525 bp, 21 predicted proteins | sample AusTroGonzalo_MG_4_FD_193485 | JGI IMG/M metagenome (GOLD analysis project Ga0265299, IMG submission 193485) | Bovine rumen microbial communities from tropical cattle in Woodstock, Queensland, Australia - Gonzalo_02 | ecosystem: Host-associated > Mammals > Digestive system > Stomach > Rumen ... | reverse complement strand
CCTTGGAACTATGGCAAGGAGGCACAGACTGTGATTGCCGACTGCTTGAAGGAACGTTATGCATTACTGCCGTATATCAAGCGTTGTTCCAAGGCTGTATCGGAACAGGGTGGTACGCTGATGCGTCCGTTGGTGTTCGACTTTGCGCATGATGCTGAGGCTTTAATGCAGAAGTACGAATATATGTTTGGTCCGGCACTTCTCATCAGTCCTGTTACTGAGCCCGGAGTGACCAGTTGGCGCACCTATCTGCCTCAGCACCCAGGTGGATGGACCGATTACCATACAGGACAGCATTATGAGGGCGGTCAATATGTTGACACTCCGGTAACTAAAGCCTTTATCCCCGTATTTATCAGAGCTGGCTATTCTATCAAATAACTACATAAACTTTAAACTTATGAGCAAAAAACTATTATTAACTCTACTGATGGCTTGCGCAATGCAGGCAAAGGCTGGAACCATCACTAATGCCGATGGTACAGTAACATTCCAGTACAAGAACGACCAGGCCAAAGAGGTGCTGGTAGATGTGCAGTTTGCAGGGCGTAAGGCCATGCAGAAAGATGCAAAGACAGGACTCTGGACCGTTACGCTTGGTCCGGCTGCCCCTGACATGTATCCCTATTGTTTCGTGGTTGACGGTGTGAGCATTATGGACCCCGATAATCCACAGTATTTCCCTAATGAAGGATTTAAGAACAGTTTGTTGGAAATCAAATCAAAGGATGGGTTGGCCCATGACATCAAAGATGTACCTCATGGAACGATAGAATATGTGCATTATTACTCAAAGAGTCTTGGTGGAACCAATACAGCTATCGTTTATCTTCCACCAAACTATATGATGAGTCGTGACAAGAAGTATCCTGTTTTTTATCTGATTAGTGGTACAACCGATACCGAGGAGGTTTATTATAAGGTGGGGCGTGTGAACTATATCCTCGACAATCTTTTGGCCCAGAAGGCTGCCAAGGAGATGATTGTTGTGCTGCCTTATGGCAATCCTACTAAGTTGTTGGCTGCTCCTGCTGCTAATGGGGCTCCACAGACCCGTTTCGGTGGCGATGTGTTCAGTAAGGATTTGATTAATGACCTGATGCCGTATATCGAGAAGAATTATCGTACTGTTAATAATAAGGATCATCGTGCTATCGGTGGTTTCTCACGTGGAGGTAATCAGGCTCTGTTTAATGGCTTGAGCAATCTCGATAAGTTCTCGTATCTGTGCAGCTATAGTTCGTTTACATCTACCGATATCGCTGGTGTTTATGATAATGCAGAAGATACTAACAAGAAGATCCGACTGTTCTGGTTGGGGGTGGGTACCGATGATTTCTTGTATGGTAATGCCCGCGACTATATGGAGTTCCTTGATACTAAAGGAATTCGCAGTGTGAAGGAATTTACTAACGATAAGTTTGGTCATACCTGGATGAACGCTAAGTACTTCCTGACTAAGACTTTGCCACTGCTCTTTAATAAGAAAGCCTCAGAAGAGGCCATGAAGAACGGTGAACCTGCACCTGCTAAGACTGGTAAGGAACAGCAGTTTACTGCTGGCGTGATGGCGCGTCTTTTCCCACGTCCCATTATCTCACCTGAATACACTGAGGATGGTATTATTTTCCGTTTTAAGGCTCCTGATGCTCAGAAAGTAGAACTGGAGTGCGAGATGCTGCCTGATAATGTGGCTATGGAACGTGATAGCGACGGCGTGTGGAGTGTGAAGTTGAATGATTACCTGTTTGAGACCTTTAAATATTGCTTTGTGGTCGACAGTATGCAAGTAACCGACCCCAGCAATATGTATATATCGCCCGATGCCGGATTTAAATACAGCGTTGCCGATAATCCTAAGTCGCCTTTCAACTTTGCTTCTCAGGGCGAGATGGAACATGGTCGTGTAAGTTATGATTTGGCACGTAATACCGCTTTTTATATCTCTGGTAATATGCGTATGGGTGCGATGCCCGCCTTTGTTCAACTGATTCCTGTAGAAGGCGAGAGTGTTGAGAGTTGGTTTAAGGTTGGTGGTGCTGATGCTATTGCCGATAGGCTGATAGCAGATGGAAGCACAAAGCCTTGTATGATTACGGTAAGTGCCCAGGATATTAATCAGCAGGGTGGCATGCAGATGCCTGGCTTCAAGATGAATAAACTCGATGCCAATGACTATCCCACATGGAGTCAGCGTCGTAGAGCTTTAGTTAAGCTGTTGCTTGACATTAAGAAGCAGCCCGATCCAGAATTCCCCGCTATGGGTGGCTTCGGCGGAGGCTTCGGTGGTGGCTTTGGCGGAGGCCCTGAGATGTAATGAATAAAAGACTATACTTATGAAACTGATATCAACTATTTTATTTTGTTGTGTTACCCTCTGCGCTCAGGCGCAGCAGGGTAAACAACTGCCTTTGTCCTATCCAGTGGAGAATACAGGGACTGCATTTGCTAAGCCAGCTATGCCAGAGGCCAGTCAATTACCGGTTATCAAGGATCTCCCTGATCCATTGAAAGGTGTAAACGGTTTTGGTGATTGGGCTCAAAAGCGTAGCGAGATAGCCGCCTTAATACAACATTATGGCATTGGCGAGAAGCCTGCTGTAAAGAAGGATAATATCAAGGCTCGCATGAGTGGCGATACACTGATTGTAGATGTAACTGTAAATGGCGAGACCCTTACCTTGAGTTCAGAGATCAAATATCCTAAGACTGGCAAGGCACCGTATGCATTGATGATTGGATCGAGTATGATTGCATTGCCACGTCAGTTGTTTGAGGACCGTCCAATTGCCACGATGAATTTCCACGAGAAACAGGTGAACGATTATGGTCAGTGGGGTAAACACCATGAACGTGGTGAACATAACTTCGATCGTTTGTATCCTCATTTAAAGGATAATGGTGCCTATAGTGAGTGGGCTTGGGGCTTTAGTCGTTTGATTGACGGACTGGAGTTGTTAGGTCCAGAGGTGACAAAGATTGACACCAAACGTATTGGTGTTACAGGCTGTTCGTATGCTGGTAAAATGGCTCTTTACTGTGGAGCCTTTGATGAGCGTGTGGCTCTAACCATAGCTCAGGAACCTGGTGGCGGTGGTGCCGCTGCCTGGCGTTATTCGCATCTTCAGGATAGCGTAGAGAATCTGGATAAAACCGATTATCACTGGTTCTTGGAAAGTCAGCTCCAGAATTTCCATGGCGACAGCGTTTACCAGTTGCCTTACGACCAGCATGAGCTCTGTGCATTGGTTTGTCCGCGTGCTTTATTGCTGTTGGGCAATCCCGATTATAAATGGTTGGCCGATGATGCCATGCTGGTATCGGCCCAAGCTGCTAAAAAGGTGTGGGAGCGCTTTGGTATTGCCGATCGTATGGGTTGGAGTATCGTGGGTGGACATGGCCACTGTCAGTTGCCTGAATGCCAATGGCCTGAGGTGCTGGCTTTTATCGATAAGTTCCTGTTAGGAAAGGAAACAAATACACATGATATACGCGTATATTCTAAAACATTAATAAAATGAAGAAAACATTATTATCAGTATGTATGTTATGCCTTTCAGCTGTAGCTATGGCTCAGCCTGCAGGCGGATTTGGAGGCTTCCAGGTGCCTCAGGTGAAACTTGAGACATCGCAAGAGTGGAAAGATGTGAATTATGCTGGCGACGATCAGGCTTATCACACTTGTGATATCTATCTGCCCAAGCAGGAAAAAGCTTCTTATCCCGTTGTTATTCATATTTATGGTAGCGCATGGTTTAGCAACAGCAGTAAGGGAATGGCCGATTTGGGTACCATTGTAAAGAGCTTGTTGGATGCAGGTTTTGCAGTGGTTTGTCCTAACCACCGTTCGAGCATGGATGCTAAGTGGCCTGCTCAGATTCACGATATCCGTGCCGTGATTCGTTTTGTACGTGGTGAGGCTAAGAAGTACAAGTTCGATACCTCGTTTATCGCTACCAGCGGTTTCTCTTCTGGTGGTCATCTGGCTTCTACTGCAGCTACCACCAGTGGTACTAAGCAGACGAAGGTGGGTACTGTAGATATCGATCTGGAGGGAAAAGTAGGTAACTATCTGAATGAGAGTAGTGCTGTGAATGCCGCTTGCGACTGGTCGGGACCTATTGACTTAACAGCTATGGATTGTGGTGAGTCGATGAAGATGGGTGAGAATAGTCCTGAGGACGTATTGCTCAACTCAAAGTTGGCTAAGGAACCCGATAAGTATCTTAGTTTGAGTGCTAATACCTATGTTGATAAGAACGATCCTCCTGTGATTATCTTCCATGGTGAGAAGGATAATGTGGTGCCTTGCTGTCAGGGAAAATCTTTCTATGAAACATTGAAGGCTGCTGGTGTGAAGACCGAGGCTACCTTCGTACCAGAGGGAAGTCATGGCGGACCAGCTATGTATGTAGAAGAAAACCTTCAGAAAATGGTGAATTTCCTGAAGGCTCTCATCAAATAAATATAGCGGTGTGGCTTAATCGTGAATGATTAAAGCTGCTTGTGGATCTGCAACGGTCTTGGTGCCTGTAACGGTGCCGAGACCGTTTTCGTTGATGGTGCCATCGCAGCACACGATGGTGTATTTTCCATCGGGGATGGTTATCTCAACGGGCTCCTTGCTGGTATTCAGTACTACGATGATATTGCGCCAGTCATCGCGGCCTGCATAGTTTTTCAGTCGAAATGCTACCACATTCTCTGGTGTCTCAATAAACTCCAAATGCTTACGAACCAAATCGGCACTTCCCAAACGGAAAGCTGGATGGTTTTTGCGTAGCTGAATCAGGTTCTTGTAGTATTTGAATACCTGAGGATATTGCTTAAAGTTATCCCAATTAAGTTGGTTAATGCTATCGGGCGACTCGAAACTATTGTGAACACCTTTCTTATTGCGTAGCAACTCTTCACCGCTCAGCATAAATGGTACACCCTGCGAGGTGAATACTGCCGTTTGAGCTAGAAGGTCCAATCGAACCAACTCGTTAGTTGTAATACCGGGAATGCTTGATTGCAAGCGATCCACCAAGCACATGTCGTCATGACAGCTTACGTAGCTAATCATCTGTGTGGGTTCGAGGGCCCAAGGCTGCTGACTATAGTTTACTTTGGTCATGTCTACCTGTGGATGCTTGATAGCGCCGGCAATACCAAACTTGATACTCTCTTTGTTGCCTGCCAAACCTGCGAGGAAGGCAGGTTTGGTGTCGTCGCTGAACGGACCACGAAGAGCATCACGGATTTCGTCGCTAAAGGCGGCGATTGTTGGCATTTGTGGAATGTTGGCTTTCATGCCTAACTGGTTGTTGGGGGTAGCGCATGAGCCTGCGCTCCAACCTTCGCCGTAAATAAACAGGCTGGGGTCGATAGCATCAACAGCCTTCCTGATTTCGTTCATGGTCTGGATATCGTGTACACCCATCAGGTCGAAACGGAACCCATCAATATGATACTCGTTAATCCAGTACTTTACGCTTTCTATCATGAACTGTCGCATCATGGGTTTCTCTGAGGCAGTCTCGTTACCACAACCGCTGCCGTTACTATATTGTCCATCAGCTGTTTTGCGATAGAAATAGTCGGGATAGGTGCGCTGGAAGTTCGAATGTTCAATGTCGAAAGTGTGATTGTACACCACATCGAGGATGACACGGATGCCAGCCTTGTGCATGGCCTGAACCATCTGCTTGAATTCGTTGATACGAACCTCTGGCTGATAGGGGTTGGTAGAATAACCGCCTTCGGGAACGTTATAGTTTACGGGATCATATCCCCAATTGTATTTGTTGTCACTCAGGCGGGTCTCATCTACCGAGCCGTAATCGTAGCTTGGCAGAATGTGGATGGCATTCACACCTAACGACTTCAGGTGGTTGATGGCCCATGGCTCGGTAAGTGCCATGAACTTACCTGGATACTTGGCATCCTTGCGGGCAATCGAGAAGTCGCGATGGTGCATCTCATAGATAATCAAATCGGCTGGCGACTTGCAAACGGGATGCTGATCGTTTTCCCATCCCTCAGGATTCGTGTTGGCAAGGTTAATGATTGCACCACGCTTGCCGTTGGCACCTACGGCTTTGGCGAATATGCCTGGGCATTCGCCTTTGCCCATGTCGAAGGTATAGAACTTTCCCATCAGGTCACCCTTAACGGTGGCTGTCCAGCACTCGTTGCCAGTCTTCTGCATCTTTGTACTCTTAATGGCTTTGCCGCCCAGTCCGTCTTTATATATGCGAACGGTAATCTGTTTGGCATCGTTAGGTGCAAAAAGTTGGAACTTAGTTTCTTTGGGGGTATAGTCAACCTCCTTAAAAGTCTGTGCTACCACCTGTTTGGGTAGTAGCATAGACAAAATACCTGCTAATATCAATTTCTTCATGCTTTATTTGGCAATAAGTGATACGGCGAATCCTCCACCAGGAGCCTCAGTGAGCTTCAGTACGTCCTTGGCTGTTACCACCTTTTTGGTGATGACATAAGCCTTAGGATTGTGCTCGTAATGAGCATTTTTGGCGTCGGCATAGATCGTACAGTCGTATTTACGACCCTTGTCCAAGAAGTCGAGCTTGATAGTGCTCTTATGTCCATTCTCATCACATTTTCCACCAATAAACCAGTTGTTGGTACCCTTAGCCTTGCGTGCTACGGTAATATAGTCGGCTGGCTCGGCCTCGAGATAGATACTCTCGTCCCAGTCGCAGGCTACATCGCGGATAAACTGGAAGGCATCATCGTATTTCTCGTAGTTCTCAGGCAGGTCGGCAGCCATCTGCAAGGGGGAGTACATGGTGAGATAAAGTGCCAGCGAACCTGCAATGGTGATACGGGCCCATGAGGTATTGTCGCTCCAGTTCTTTAGCTGCGTCTCAAAGATACCTGGTGTATAGTCCATCGGACCGCCCTGCAAACGTGTGAATGGCAGGATGCAGGTGTGATCGGGGTTAGAACCGCCGAAAGCCTCATACTCTGTACCACGTGCACTCTCACCACCTACCAAGTTAGGCCAGGTACGACAGATTCCTGTAGGACGTGTGGCCTCGTGCGAGTTTACCATGATGTGATGCTTGGCTGCCTCTTTAATGACATAGAGGTAGTGGTTGTTCATCGACTGTGAGTAGTGGTGGTCGCCACGAGGAATAATATCACCTACATAACCAGTCTTCACTGCATCGTAACCATATTTGTTCATCAATTCATAAGCCTCTTTGATGTGGCGCTCGTAGTTCTGGGTTGAGCTTGAAGTCTCGTGGTGCATCAGTATCTTAACACCCTTAGAGCGGGCGTAGTCGTTCAGCATCTTGATGTCGAAATCGGGGTAAGGTGTTACAAAGTCGAATACATCGCGCTTCCAGAGGTTAGCCCAGTCTTCCCAACCTACATTCCAACCCTCAACGAGTACCTCGTCAAGACCGTTCTTGGCGGCGAAATCAATATAGCGTTTAACTTTCTCGTTGTTGGCGCCATGACGGCCATTGGGCTTCACGCTGTTCCAGTCAATCTGGTCGAGCTTAATGCTGGGATAATCATCAGTGTAGTTCCAAGAACTCTTACCAACAATCATCTCCCACCATACGCCACAGTATTTGGTTGGGTGAATCCATGATGTGTCCTCAATCTTACACGGTTCATTCAGGTTCAGTATGAGGTTGTTCGACAGCATATCGCGTGCATCGTCTGATACCATCACTGTACGCCAAGGTGTTTCGCAGGGTGTCTGCATAGCACCCTTCAGACCCGTAGCATCTGGGGTGAGGTGACTTACGAAGGTGAATGGCTTTGGCAGTGGGAAACGCGATGGAGCTGGGTTGGGCGTATAGGCATTGGTAAAGCCCTTCAGCTCCTGTGTGAGGTGTTTGGTTTGTGCATCAACCAGCTCCAAGTGCATGGTAGCGTAATCCAAGCAAGCTGCCTCGTGAATGTTGATGTAAAGACCATCGTCGCTCTTCATCTGGAGTGATGTCTGTACGCCAGTCTCCGAGAAAACGGCTACCGATGAGTTGTACCAGTTGACAGCCTCGTTGAAGCGGGCGCGGATGCCCGAGAGTTTGGTTTCCTGTGTTACTTGCTCTTGGGTGTCATAGTCGCCTGGTAACCACCATGCGGTGTGGTCGCCAGCCATGGCAAACTCAGTACGCTCTTCCTCAATCAGGAAGTAATTCAGCTCTTTCTGCTGAGGGAACTCGTAACGGAATCCAATACCATCGTCGTAGACACGGAAACGGATAATCATCTGACGTTTGGCCGAAGGTTGGTTCAGGGTAACAGCCAGCTCATTGTAGTGGTTACGAATGTTCTTGGTCTCACCCCAAACGGGCTGCCAGGTCTCGTCGAAGGTAGAGATTTCTTCCTTGCCGATAGTAAAACCGTCCATCAGGTCGGTCTCGTTGGTCCACTTCGATGAGTGTCTGTCCTTAGCCAGCTCTAATCCGAGGTGCGAAGGCTTGATGACGTCGCGGCCTTTGTATGTCATCTCGTAGACAGGACGGCCGGTATTGTCAACTGTGAACTTTAACTCGATATTGCCGTTAGGCGATTTTACGTTGCCGGCAATGGCCATTAATGGCAGCAAAGCCAGCGATAAGAGAAACTTTTTCATTTATTTTCTTCCGCTTTGAATAATTAATGTGCTGATATCATTATTAAAATCTTCGGCCTGCAGCAACTGCTCTATGGTCAGGTGCATACGGTATCGCCAGTAATGGCGTGGGTTGGCCGGGATATTGATACGTTCGGCGTTTTGGTCGGGCAGTCGGAGACTCTCGCTCGTGCTCAACCAATCCTGTAGCGACAGTAGGCAGAGCATAGAGGGCGATGTGAGGTGTCGGCTCACAATATCCTTTGCCAGCCATCCTGGTAGTGGGTGTGGGGCTGCACCACCACGGCGTAACGTGGTGTTGTAGTAGGTTTGCGTTTGTTCCTCGTCTTCATCCCACCATTGACGCAAGGTCGACATGTCGTGAGTAGAAATCGTATCAACCGAACGATACGGGTTATGCGATAACTTGCCGAAACGTGTGGTTGGATCCTTTGGCATCGATTGGATCTCAAGGCTCAGAATACGCAGTTCGTTCATCACCCAGGGTACACAGTCGGGCACCATGCCCAAGTCCTCAGCGCAAACCAGCATGCGGGTGGCCTGAGTAAGGCGAGGCAACTTCTTCATGGCTTCTGTATACCAGAACTGGTTGTTGCGGCGATAGAAGTAGTCGTTATACAAACGATTAAATACTGCCTTGTCGTTGTCCCAGAGTGCCTCATAGATAAAGTCGTTTTGTACACCGATTCTTGGGTGGAACTTATCCTTATTCTTACGGTCGCGTACAAAGAGAACATCGCTGATGAGGGCATATAATCCGTCACGCAGGTTCTTATCTGCCTCGTCGGTTTTACCCTTGAAAGCAGTCTCTACCTTGCGCTGAGTGTCGTATGCTGGTTTCATCTGCCAGATATCATCGTGCGCGTGGTCCAGATAGGTATCCTTTACAAATTGTGCGCGTTCGCCAAAGATGCGATCCAATGTCCAGTCAGCAATGAAAGGCTTGGTAAACAACTCCTCTTGGAAATGCAGTCCATAGGCCTCAATCTCTTCGCGAGTCATACCCAACGAGGGCGAGAACTGGCCAAGCAATCCGTGGACGGCGTCGATAGGAATCTCCCAAATGCGGAAGAAACCTAACACGTGGTCAATGCGATAGGCGTCGAAGTACTCCGACATCTTACGGAAGCGGCGAACCCACCATGAGCAGCCGTCTTCGAGCATGGCATCCCAGTCATAGGTTGGGAATCCCCAGTTCTGGCCGTTAGCCGAGAAAGCATCGGGTGGTGCACCAGCCTGACCGTTCAGGTTAAAGTACTTGGGTTCTACCCAGGCTTCCACACCATCTCGGCTGATACCGATGGGGATGTCGCCCTTCAGTACCACGCGTTTTTGGCGAGCGTAAGCATGTGCAGCACGCATCTGCTGGTCGAGGTTGAATTGAACAAAGTACCAAAATGCTACCTCTTTATATAGCTTGGTAGCAGGCTTGGTCATATCTTCGCGTTCTTTCTCGGGCAGTGTGTGATGGTCGGGCCAGTCCTGGAAAGTAGCTGTGCCATAGAGGTCGCGATAATGACAGAAGGCCGCATAAGGTACCAGCCAGTCCTTATTCTGTTCAAAGAACTGCTTGAAGGCTGCGGTCTTCATGGTCTTAGCGCCTTCCTGTGCAAAAATGGCACGTAAATAGTCCATCTTAGCGTTGTTCACGCGTTCATAGTCAATCTGGGGGAGGGCATTCAGCGTCTTTTGCAGTGTCTTATACTCCTCGCGCAGCTTCTCGTCCTTCAGCTGAGGCAGTTGGCGCAGGTCGGTGTACTGCGGATGTAGTGCATAGATGCTGATAGAATTATAAGGATATGAGTCCTGCCAGGTGTGAGTGATATTGGTGTCGTTGATGGGCAGCACCTGCAGCACACGCTGCTTGGTCTTGTCGCACCAGTCAATCATCATTTTTAGGTCGCCAAAGTCACCTACACCGAAACTACCCTCGCTACGTAGCGAGAAGATGGGGATAACGGTACCTGCACCCTTCCATGGGTAAACGGGGAAATAGGCTTGTGTCAGTTCGTAAACCACGACCTCGTTTGCCTCCATCTGTGGTATCTCGATGGTGCGATTCATGCCGTTTTCCCACAATGGGGTTACATCCACCTCCTCGTCGAGGGCAACAAACTTGAACTCGATGGTACGGGGCAGTTTGTCGGCATCAAGACTGATAGCCCATTCGTTGTTTTCATGTTCTGCCATATTGATGGCACGCTTAGCTTCCCAATTGCCTAAGGCTTCGTCGCCGCCAATCAGAGCTAATCGCTCATTATTGCGTAGCTGTGGGGCACGAACCTTCAACCGTATCGTTTTGCTGTAGGCTGTCTGGTCGCTCAACTTCTGCTCGCGGGCAGCAATACACTCGGTAAAAGCGGTAGAGTACATATACGAATCTTCGGGAATGTCAATCCAATGGTCGTATACCGTATAGCGAGCACCTTTTGCGGCTGCAAATTCTAAACGGTGTGGAATGACTAACCATTCATGACGCTGTTGATGTTCGCCACGCTTCACGGTATAGAAATAGTCCATGTAGGCATCCGATTTCTCTGCCTTACTCATTTCGCACATCCAATGCAACCCATCCAGGGTCGTCATCTTGTGCTCTTCTGTCTTACCATCCTTTAGGATGTTCAGTGCCAGCTCTTCGCCGAAGATAGTCTGGTACTCAAGGTTGAAAGTGATCCTCATACCAATTGCTTTTAGTTATTTTTGGCAAAAGTACGAAAATAACCCGTTCGGTGTTTCCAAACGGGCTTGTATTTGATAGTTTCTCGATGCAAACGATTGCATTCCGACGTGTTTGTTTAGCGGGGTAGTGTCATCACGAATCTTGCGCCTGGCTTATAGTTGGTGTCCAAATGGATTTCGCCTCCCATTCGTCGTGCCATACTGCGTGCCACAGTAAGTCCGATACCTGTTCCCTCGTGGAAGCTGTCAAGTTGCACAAACTCCTCGAAAATGTGTTCGGCCTCCTTAGGTGGAATGCCTATACCATTGTCTTCAACAGCAAACAGTATATTGTCGGTTGTTGCTTCTACGTGCAGTTTTACATGCTGGTTGGGGCTATCTGCGCTAAATTTGCGTGCATTGTCCAGCAAAAGTGTCAGTGCGCGAACGGCTGCCTGCAGGTTGGTTTTCAGATTTACCTTCTCAGCGTCAGGGTGCATGTCCAGCTCAAATGTCAGCGATGGACTGTCGGCGATTGTGCTTTTTACGATGGCATCGCTTGCAATCTTATCGGGTGTAACCTTGTCTGTTCGTTCAATTACATTGCGACTGTTGGCATCGCTCAGTTCCAACATCTTGTTTACTAGTCCGGTAATGCGTTCGGTGTTGGTTACAATATTGTCGGCAATCTGTTTTTTCTCTTCTTCGCCTAATTCCAAGTCGGGGGTTGTTAAAACCTGCGTAAAACCACTCAAGATATTCAGCGGCGTGCGAATCTCGTGTGATATCTGTTGAATGAAGTGGGTCTTCATCTTCGACGACTCCTCGGCTTTGGCTCTGGCCTCTATCAACTGGTGGTTGGTTTGTTCCAACTCCATGTGGCTCATTTCAAGAATGTTGTAGTTGGTCTCCAACATGGCATTGGTGAACTGTAGTTTACGACGCGACCTGTACAGAATAATATAGGTGAGTGTTATTAGGGAAAAGATGATAGCAATGCCTGTATACCAAACCCAATGTGGAATACTATTCTGATAAGTTCCCTCCTTGATTTCTGCACCATATATTTCATCAATCAGTCCTTCGCTATCCATCTTGGCAATCTCAAGACTGATGGCGTCTATCAGCTCCTTGTCGTGTCCTACGTAGCAGTATTCGCGTGGTTGTAGCGAAATCTCCTCGCGAGCCAGATTATCCAGATGATAATGGTCTATAAAATACTTGGCCTGATAGCGATAACAGATGATGGCATCGTAACGTCCGCTTGCCAGTTCACGGAACGACTGGTCGAGGTCGTTCACTTTGATACTTTTTCCGCCTTCGCGTTCTACCAGTTCGCTGATGGGGCGCGAATTCAGGAATGCCAGCGTTTTGCCTTTCAGATTGCGGAAATCGAATACCTTATAGTCGCTCTTGCGGTAAACCACCTGATAGTACAAACGGAAGATGGGGCGTGAGTAGTAGATGGTATCCTTGCGATATGACGAGTAAACCATCATGGCCAGATCGGTATCACCGTTCAGTACCGAGGTGGCCACCTTGTTCCATAGGTTGGGCACATAATAGAACTTAATGCCCATGCGTTTCATCAGCTCGCGGGTAAAATCAATGTCGTAACCGTGAGGTATTCCGTCCTTATCAACCGATTGCAGTGGAGCATAATTGGCATCAAGACCAATGGTAATCTGGTCTGATGGAGGCACGTATGCTGCCGCTCGAGTTGATATGCCGCATAGAGCCGTTACCAACAACCCTACGAGCCAATGTCTGCCTAGTTTCATCTTAATCACGTGTACTTGTTTTATTTTATATAAGTTCCAAATTCTTTAATCTTCGGCCAGTGTGAAGTCCAACTGCTTGCGTTCCAGATTGGCGCGGGCCACCTGTATGCGAATCGGATCGCCTAACTGGTACTTGGTGTGGTGGCGGCGACCAATAATCATATAGTTCTTTTCATCGAAGTCGTAATAGTCGTTGCCCAGGTCGCGAATAGGAATCATACCTTCGCAGTGGGTCTCGTCAATCTGGGCGTAGATGCCGTACGACTGGATGCCGCTAATGTGTGCATCGTAGGTGTTACCTATCTTGTCGGCCATAAACTCTACCATTTTGTACTTGATAGAGTCGCGCTCGGCGTTCTGGCTTATCTGCTCCATATCGCTGCAGTGCTCGCAAAACTCCTCATACTTGTCTTTATTAACCGAACGGGCACCGTCCTGATACTTGGTTAGCAGGCGGTGTACCATCATGTCGGGATAACGACGGATGGGTGAGGTAAAGTGCGTATAGTAGTCGAATGCCAATCCATAGTGGCCGATGTTATGCACGCTGTACTTGGCTTTCATCATGGCACGCAGGGCAACGGTCTCGATAGCGTTCTGCTCACGTGTGCCCTCGGCTTGCGACATCAGGGTATTAAGCGATTTGGTAATAGCTCCCTTGGTGCCGGCTGTTTTTACTTTATAGCCGAACTTGGCTACGAACTCGCGCAGGTTCTCCAGTTTCTGTGGGTCGGGTTGGTCGTGAATACGATAGGGCAGCGTCTTTGCTTTCACACCCTTCTTTACACGACCGATAGACTCGGCAACGGTCTTGTTGGCCAGCAGCATAAACTCTTCAATCAGCTTGTTGGCATCTTTCGATACCTTGAAGTAAGCCTTTACTGGCTTACCCGTCTCGTCGATGTCGAAGTGTAGCTCCTCACGGTCGAACTTCACGCTACCGTTCTTGAATCGGGCAGCACGCAGTTTCTTAGCCAGCGCATCGAGTTTTATGAGTTGTTCGGCGTTTTCGCCCTTATATGGATTCTTCTTAGTGGCTGCTGGAGCAGGTTCGCCTGTTCCGTCCTTCACACCGTTATCTTCCAGTATCTGCTGTACCTCCTCGTAAGCATAACGACGGTCGCTCTTTATCACGGTGTGTGCTAAGTGCCAATCCTTAATGTTGGCTTCGTCGTCCATCTTAAAGATGACGCTGTAGCACAGTTTTTCCTCGTCGGGGCGAAGAGAGCAGATGAAGTTACACAAGCGCTCGGGCAGCATAGGAATGGTACGGTCTACCAGATAGATACTGGTGGCACGCGCAAAGGCCTCCTTGTCGATGACTGAGCCCTCGTGTACATAGTGTGATACGTCGGCAATATGCACACCTACTTCCCACAATCCGTTGTCCAGATGCTTGATTGACAAGGCATCGTCGAAGTCTTTGGCATCCTTCGGGTCGATGGTACAGGTGAATACATCGCGGAAGTCCTCTCGGCGGGCAATCTCCTCGGGCGAGATGGTTGCATTAATCTTCTCGGCAGCCTCTTCTACGTTCTTTGGATACTTATAAGGCAGATTATATTGTGCCAGAATGGCGTGCATCTCGGCATTGTTCTCACCGGTCTTTCCAAGTATGTCAACTACCGAACCGATGATGTTCTTGTGATCTTGGTCGGGCCATTGTATGATTTTTACTACCGCCTTGTCGTCGGTCTTTCCGCCTTTCAGCTTACGCTTGGGGATGATGATATCGTGTACAATCGTAGAGTCGGCTGTTACCAGGAAGGCGATATCCTTTTCAACGCGCAGTTTACCAACAATAGTGTCGTGGGCGCGCTTTACAATCTCAATGACCATCGCTTCCTTAATATGCTTGTCGCGACGGGCCATGAGCGATACCTTTACACGGTCGCCATCCATAGCCGACATCGAGTTGCGCTCGGCTACGAATACAGGTGTGCCGCCATCATCGGGCACAAACGAGTTGCGTCCGTTGGCTTTTCTGTGAAATATACCTTCCTGTACCTGTGTTTTCAGGTTCAGTTTGTAGGAGTTGTCGCTCACCTTAAGCAGGAAATCGTCCCATGCCATTTCCTCCATCACGTCGATGGCCAGCATCTTGAGTGGATGGGTGTCGAACTTCAATACCTTGAATATCTGTTTGAACGAGAATGTTTCGTTAGGATTATGCTGAAACAGGTTTTGCAATAGCTCACTTACCTGTTTCTTACCCAATCGCTTTCCACCTTTCTTTTTACCCATAGCTTGTTTTCTTTTTTCTTTCTGCCTGCAAAGATAAGAAAAAAAAAGCATGGATTACACATATTACAAAAAAAATTGTACCTTTGCACCCAAATTAGTCGAAATATGAAGATATTAGTAACTGGGGCGAGTGGTTTTATTGGCTCGTTTATTGTTGAGGAGGCATTGCGTCGCGGCTTTGATACTTGGGCTGCGGTGCGAGGCAGTAGCTCTAAGGCCTATCTGCGCGACGAGCGTATCAACTTTATAGAACTGAACCTCTCGTCGAAGGCTCAGCTTGTAGAGCAGCTGCGTGGCCATCAGTTCGACTATGTGGTGCATGCTGCAGGTGTTACTAAATGTCTGGATAAACGCGATTTTACACGCATCAATACCGAGGGTACAATGCATCTGGTAGATGCGCTCCTTGAGGTGGGCATGCCGCTGAAGCGATTTGTGTTTGTGAGTAGCCTGAGTATATTCGGTGCTATCCGCGAAGAGCAGCCTTATCAGGAAATCAAGGAGACCGATACCCCTCAGCCTAATACCGCCTACGGACGTAGTAAACTGGCTGCCGAGCACTATCTGCAGCAGATGGGTTCGCGCGTACCTTATATAATAGTACGACCCACTGGTGTTTACGGTCCTCGCGAAAAAGACTATTTTATCATGGCTAAGAGCATTAAGCAGCACTCCGATTTTGCAGTGGGTTACAAGCGCCAGGACATTACCTTTGTGTATGTAAAGGATGTGGTGCAGGCAATATTCTTGGCTTTGGATAAGGGCGAGAACGGACGTAAGTACTTCCTGAGTGATGGAAAAGTGTACCAGAGCGAGACTTTCAGTAACCTGATTCATCAGGAGTTAGGTCGTCCTTGGTGGATTCGTATCAAAGCCCCCATCTGGGTGCTGCGTGTGGTTACCTTCTTTGGCGAATATATCGGTAGACTGACGGGTAAGGTTACAGCGCTCAATAACGATAAATATAACATCCTGCGCCAGCGTAATTGGCGATGCGACATACAGCCGGCCATTGACGAGTTAGGTTATAAGCCCGAGTACGATTTGGAGCGCGGCGTGAAGGAAACAATTAAATGGTATCAGGATAACAAATGGCTATAAAAAAGATTTTCGAGATAGAGAAGAAACCTCGTAAAGGTTTGATGGCGTTCGAGTGGGCTGTATTGGCTTACTTGGTGTTCACCTTATTGCTCATTATGATTACCTACACTAAGTTGCATAACCCGGGTGCCATGCTTTGGGGGCGTGCGCAGGTGGTCATCTCAACGCTGGCTCTCTGGGGCGTATATCGCATGATACCCTGCCGACTTACCATGATGTTTCGTGTGGCGCTGCAGCTGATATTGCTGTCGTGGTGGTATCCCGATACCTACGATATGAACTGTGTGCTACCCAATTACGACCATGTGTTTGCTGGCTACGAGCAGCAACTGTTCCATTGTCAGCCGGCTTTACTCTTTTCGCAGAAGATCACTAACCCCGTGTTCAGCGAACTCATGCACTTAGGCTATGCGTCGTACTATCCGCTCATAGCTGTGGTGTCGCTTTATTATTTCCTGTATCGCTATCAGGAGTTCGTGCGCGTTCAGTTCATCATCATTGCGTCGTTTATGATCTATTATGTGGTGTTTGTGCTCATGCCAGTTACGGGACCGCAGTATTACTATCTGGCAGCAGGTGTTGAAGAGATCGCACAAGGCCACTTCCCCAATGTGGGCGATTTCTTTGCTACTCATTCCGAGGCCCTTACCATACCAGGTTGGAAAGATGGATTCTTCTACCAGTGTGTGGCCAGTGCCCACGAGGCGGGTGAGCGTCCTACGGCTGCATTCCCCAGTAGCCATGTGGGTGTTACCACCATCTTGTTGCTGTTGGCTTGGCATGCCCGCAACCGTAAACTGCTGTACACGTTGCTGCCTTTCTATGTGCTCATGTGTTTCGCAACTGTTTATATTCAGGCACACTATGCCGTCGATGTGATTGGTGGTTGGATTTCGGGTGTTGTCATCTATAGTGTTTTACTTTTTTTATCGAAAAAATTTGTTTGATTCGAAAATAATGTTTATCTTTGCAACCGAATAAGTAAGGATACGACATAATATAACATAGGGATTCCGACACAAAGTGAGTCGGGATTCTTTTCTTTTTTGTCCGTCCAAACACTAATAGTAAATTGTAAATCTTTAAATAGTAATTATCATGGCATACATGTCACAAGAAGGCTACGACAAACTGATAGCCGAACTGCAGCGTTTAGAAGGTGTTGAGCGTCCAAAGGCCTCAGCCGCTATCGCCGAAGCCCGCGAAAAGGGTGATTTGAGTGAGAACTCTGAGTACGATGCCGCTAAGGAGGCACAGGCTCACCTCGAGGATAAAATCAATCAGCTCAAGATGACCATCTCCGAGGCTAAGGTGGTTGACGTTAGCCGTTTGAGCACCGACTCTGTGCAGATTCTTTCTAAGGTTGAGATGACTAATCTTACCAACAAGGCTAAGATGACCTACACTATCGTCAGCGAGAGTGAGGCTAACCTGCGTGAGGGTAAGATCTCTATTCAGACACCTATTGCCCAGGGCTTGCTTAACCATAAGGAGGGCGATGAGGTTGAGGTTAAGATTCCTCGCGGCACTATCAAGCTCCGTATCGACAAGATTACCGTAGGTTAAATCGTTAAATAGTCAATAAGATGGATATTTTCAGTAAGATTGCTGCTGGTGAGATTCCCAGCTACAAGTGTGCCGAGAACGACGAGTTCTATGCATTTCTCGACATCAATCCGCTGGTAAAGGGTCATACTTTGGTTATTCCTCGTCGCGAAGTTGATTACATCTTCGATATGGACGACGATGAGCTGGCTCGCTATCAGGTGTTTGCTAAGCGTGTGGCTCTGGCTGTTAAGAAAGCCTTTCCATGCAAAAAGGTGGCACAGGTAGTGCTGGGCCTCGAAGTACCCCATGCACATATCCACCTCATTCCTATGCAGAGTGAGGCCGATGTTGACTTCCGTCGCGAAAAGCTTGAACTTTCTGAGGAAGAGTTTAAGGCTATCGCCGAGAAAATACGTGGTGAGTTTGTGTAGTTACACAAACTCATCACCATATTTTATCCTCACCTCGTTTACGTATTTCTTCACCATCGATGAGTTGTCGCTCTTCTTGCAGATGAGCAGCACTCCGTCTTCTTCGGCTACGATATAGCCTTCCAAACCGTTGAATACGCCCAACTTGCCTTTGGGTAGCTTGATGATGTTGTTCTTGCAGTCTTCAAGCAGCACTTCCGAGTCCATCACCACGTTGTCGTCGGGTACTTTGTGCATTACTTCGTAAATGGCATGCCAGGTACCCAGGTCGGCCCAGCCAAAGTCGCACTTCATTACAAACACGTTGTTGTCGCTTTGCTCCAGGATGGCATAGTCGAGCGATAGGTTCGGGTAGCGTGGGTAGTTCTCCTCTACAAACTTCATCTCCTCTTCGTGGGTGTAGTTCGGATTCTCGTAGCGCAGAGTTCTGAGTACCGATGGGAACACGTGCTCAAAGGTGTCGAGCAAATGGTAGGCGCTCGAAATGAAGATACCTGTGTTCCAGTAGAATTCGCCGCTCTCCATAAACATCTTTGCAAAGTCGCGCTCAGGCTTCTCGGTAAACGATTTAACCTTGTACACATCAGGCTTACAACTTAGGTCGCCCAGCTGAATGTATCCGTAGCCAGGTTCTGGTCGGGTGGGGCGTACGCCCATTGCCAGCAGCACATGGTTTTCCGATACATAGCCTATACCTATATCCATGCTGTGGGCAAACGAGGCCTCGTTCAGCACCAGCTGGTCCGATGGCGATACGATGACGTTGGCATCAGGAGTCTGATGCAGAATACGCATTGAAGCCCATGCCACGCTGGGGGCTGTGTTACGATGTATGGGTTCTACTATAATGTTCTGTTCGGGCAGTTCGGGCAGCTGTTCCTTTACCAGCTGCAGGTATTCCGCGCACGTACATACTAATATATTCTCTAAGGGTAGCAGCTTCGCAAAACGATCGAGTGTCGACTGCAGCAAAGTGCGGCCGGTACCAAAAAGGTCGAGAAACTGTTTTGGGCGTTGTTCTCTGCTTACAGGCCACAATCTCCGACCGCGACCCCCGGCGAGAATCACACAATAGTTCTTCTGATTAGTTTTCTCCATTCAATAGGGTTTTAGCATTATTTCTCTCCACAAAGTTACGAATAAAATGTGATACTTACAAGAAAATCTAAGTTTTTTTTAATTTTCTTTTGTCAATTCAAATAAAAGTAGTATCTTTGCACCCGCTTTAGGAGATGAAATAGCTTGAACTGTCAAGCCCAGATGGCGGAATCGGTAGACGCGCTGGTCTCAAACACCAGTGGGGCAACCCATCCCGGTTCGATCCCGGGTCTGGGTACCAAGACACTCCAAAAGCAACAAGTGCTGCAGATTTTTTATCTTGCAGCACTTTTTTTATATGTTTTCTCAAATGAGAATATTCCCAGTTTGGGAATAATCCCTTCCCGATAAGGGAACAAATACAATTATTACGTAGTTTTTTGATGAAATAGGCTTTAATTCGGAAAAAGTTTATAATTTTGCGCTCTGTAAAACGTAAACTGATGATACGATATACCAAAAAAGAGGAGATATGGAATGCGGCATCACACGGCGGAGGTGTTCTGCTGGGTGTGGTGTTTGGCATTATTTTTTTAGTATGGTGCTTCCAGGCTGATAACAACTGGGCCAGAATAAGCGTTATTCTGTATCTGTTTGGTATGTTGGGCTCGTATGCGGCTTCGACGTTGTATCACTCTATCAAACATCACTCCAAATGGAAGGAACGATTGCGTAAGTGGGACCATGCTGCCATCTATTGGCACATAGCTGGTTCGTACTCGCCGTTAACGCTGGTTGCGCTGCGCGAACAGGGCTATTGGGGATGGAGTCTTTTTTGCTTTGTGTGGGCCTGTGCTATCGCGGGTACTATTATCAGTTTTATCCATCTAAAAGAGCATTCTAACATCGAAACCTTCTGTTTCGTCGGTATGGGCTTGAGTGTGCTGGTGGCCTTCAAACCGCTGATTGATTCGGTGTCGACAGCAGCTGTAGTTTGGATCATTGCCGAGGGCGTGAGTTATATTACCGGAGCCGTTTTTTATTCTTTGAATAAGACCAAATATATGCACTCTGTTTTCCACTTTTTTGTATTGGCAGGTAGCGTGTGTCATATCATTGCCGTGTGGGATGTGCTGATGGAGTACTTATAATGGTTAAAAGTAGGCGTTTTTTTTGGTCGTTTCGCTAAAAAGTAGTAATTTTGCACGCGAATTTGCAAATTTAATCTACATTATGGCATATACACGTATGACTGCTGCCGAGGCTGCAGCACTAATCAAGAATGGCGATAACATCGCCATGAGTGGCTTTACACCCGCTGGTGTAGCCAAAGCAACAACAAAGGAGTTGGCTAAAATTGCTGTAGCTGAGCATGAGGCTGGTCGCGAGTTCAAGGTAGGTATTTTTACTGGTGCTTCAACCGGTCAGAGTACCGATGGCGATCTGGCAAACGCTCAGGCCATCAAGTACCGTGCCCCTTATACCACAAATCCCGATTTCCGTAAGCATGTTAACCTGGGCGAGATTCCCTACAACGACCTGCACCTGAGCCACATGGCACAGGAACTGCGCTATGGTTTCTATGGCGATGTTGACTGGGCTATCCTCGAGGTGTGCGATATTGAGGAAGTTGGTAACGATTATCATGTATACCTTACCGCAGCTGGTGGTATTTCGCCCACAGCAGCACGCTTGGCCAAGAAGGTGATTCTGGAGCTTAACTCGTTCCACAATCCTAATGCCAAGTTTATTCACGACGTGTATGAGCCACTCGACCCACCTTACCGTAAAGCTATTCCCATTGAGAGTGTAGGCGACCGTATTGGTAAACCCTACGTAAGCATCCCCAAGGATAAAGTGGTGGGTGTTGTAGAGTGCAACATTCCCGATGAGGCCCGCGCCTTTAAGGATAGCGACCCTGTAACTGATAAGATTGGATTCCTGACTGCAGAGTTCCTGGTAGAGGAGATGCACAAGGGTCGTATTCCCAAGGAGTTCCTGCCTTTGCAGAGTGGTGTAGGTTCTACTGCCAACGCCATCCTTGGTGCACTGGGCGAGGACAAGCACGTGCCTAACTTCAACATCTATACCGAGGTGATTCAGAACTCGGTAATCGAGATGATGCTGAACGGACGTGTAAAAGATGCTTCGGCCTGCTCGCTCACCGTATCAAACGACTGTCTGATGCAGGTTTACGACAATATGGACTACATGAAGCAGCACCTGACTCTGCGCCAGAGCGAGATTTCGAACTCGCCCGAGGTTATCCGCCGACTGGGTGTGATTGCTATCAATACGGCTATCGAAGCCGATCTCTATGGTAATGTGAACTCTACCCACATCAGCGGTGTGAAGATGATGAACGGTATCGGCGGCAGCGGCGACTTTATCCGCAACGCCTATCTCTCTATCTTCACCTGTCCTTCAATTGCAAAGGGTGGAGTTATCAGCTCTATCGTGCCTTTCGTGAGCCATCAGGATTCGTCGGAGCACGATGTGAACATTATCGTAACCGAACAGGGTGTGGCCGACCTGCGTGGTAAGAGCCCTGCCCAGCGTGCAGAGTGCATTATTGAAAACTGCGCGCACCCCGACTACAAGCAGTTGTTGTGGGATTACCTGAAGATTTCGAAGATGGGACAGACCCGTCATAACCTGACTGCTGCATTTGCCATGCATGACACACTGGCTCGTAAGGGCGACATGAAACTGACTGACTTTGCCGAATACGTGAAATAAGAGACAGACAATAAGACCGAAAAAAGGAATAATTATTAATATGAGAGATTTGAAACGATGGCATTTTAGGTTTGTCTTTATCCTTATGGCTGCGATCCTCGCGTCGTGTAGCAATAATACACGCTCGTGGAAGGGTAATACCAAGGCAGCAAAGGATTCGCTCAAGATGAACGCCATAGACAGCATGATTGTAGCTGTCGAGGAGGCAAAAGATTATGACCGAAAATTCGCTTTGGCCGACAGTCTTGAGCAGACTGGCGACATTAGTTCGGTGAGAGCAAACTTTATGCGTGGCTCGGCCCTTCATAGCAAGAAGGAGAAAGGAGCCTCGGAGGTGTATTACAAGAAAGCGCTGGAGGTGAACCAGCTGGACGATCGCGATGTGTTCTATTACAGTCGTTCGGCCCGTACACTGGCTCAGATGCTTTCGGTAAAGAACGACTATGAGGCAACCCTGCGTGTGGCTACACCTGCAGTTGAGAAACTGGATGGTCACCCCAAGGCACAGTCGCGCGACTTGGCCGTACTCTACTATGTGATAGGTTCGGCACAGATGTATCTCGGTCATGACGATGATGCCAATGCCAGCTATGAGAAGGCCTTCGAGCAGTACATGAACTCTATCTCGAAGAAAGATACCAACGGTTCGCGTATCCGTTCGGCCATCACTGGTATTAACAATATCACCGTGGCCTGTCTGAATACCCAGCACTATAAGGAGGGTAAGAGATGGAACGATCGTACCGACTCGGTACTTTATGTATACCGTCTGCGTCCTGATGCCGACTCAGAGTTCTGTGATCGCTATCGTGCCCGTATCCGTTTGTTCAACGCCTTGACCTCTTACGAGGCAGGTCATCAGGCCGAGGCCGAGGCCAGCTTTGCTGCCTTCCAGAAGACCGAATATGCTAAGAGCGAGCAGGGACTGCTGGATGCCAACGACTATCTGATGAAGGCTCATCGTTACGAGGAGGCTTCCAAGAACTTCCGTACACTCGATCACTGGATAGGTTTCCGCGAGATGAAGATGAACCTGGATAACATCCAGATGTATCTTATTCCAAAGTATCGCGCAAACATCGGTGCAGGTCATAAGGATTCGGCTATTTACGTAGCTAACCAGATTTGTAACGCTTACGATTCGGCTCTGGTATGGTCGAAGCGCGATGATACAGCCGAGATGGCTACCATCTACGAAACTCACCAGAAGGAAGAAGAGCTGGCCCGCAGCCAGTGGGAGCTGGAGAAGCGTGGACACGAAATCTTCCGTCAGCGACTTATCAGTCTTGGTGTCGGATTCCTGCTATTCTCAGGTTTCTTAGGCTTCTATGTTATCCACAAGCGTAAGGCCTTCAATATGTTGCAGGCAGCCTACGGACAGCTGGAGGAGGCTACCACAGCTCGTGAGCGTATTGAGAGTGAGTTGCGTATTGCCCGCGACATCCAGATGTCAATGATTCCTGCCTCGAACCTTGAGAGTGAGGGACTGGATTTATTTGCATCGATGACGCCTGCCAAGGAGGTTGGTGGTGACTTGTACGACTACTTCCTTGAGAAAGATCACCTCTATATCGCTATTGGCGACGTATCGGGTAAGGGTGTGCCCGCCTCATTGTTCATGGCTCAGGTAATCCGCTTATTCCGTGCTATGGCTAAGCACCACTATTCGCCTGCCGAGATTTGCTGTCGTATCAACGACGAGTTGACCGAGAATAACGAGAATGGTATGTTCATTACCATGTTCATTGGTTTGGTTGACCTTAATTCGGGCCGTCTCGACTTCTGTAATGCAGGTCATAATCCTCCTGTATTGGGTGGCGATGCCGATGGCGGTAACTTCATGAAGATGATTCCTAATGCACCTATCGGTCTGTGGCAGGGTCTGGAGTATGAAGGCGAGTTCGTTGAGAGTATCAAGGGTAAACCACTCTTCATCTATACCGACGGTTTGAACGAGGCCGAGAATCCCGATCTGGTTCGCTTTGGCGATGAGCACCTGTTGGAGGTTCTCCGCAATACCGAGTATACCAGCGCTATGCAGATAGTTGAAAACCTGAAGCGCCAGGTAGAGGAGCACCGTGAGGGCGCCGAGCCTAACGACGACCTGACAATGATGTGCCTGAAGATAGGATAATAGGCAAATTTTATACAAATATTCGAAAAAGTATCGCAACGCGTTGCGATACTTTTTTGCGTATATACTCTTGCAATTATGGGATATTATGCTCATATTTGCACTACCAAAGCAACACAAATATCAGATATAGGCCATTTAGTGATACCACAATAAGGATTGTCTTTATTGCACATATCATTGAATTTAATTAGTTAGATAAGGCCACCAGCTTGCGAAAGTCGGTGGCCCGTCTAATGTAATAGCGCAATGCGTTGCGCAAAATTTTTTCGAGTGTTGCGTACTTTAATTGCGTAAAAATTTGTATTTTTGTGTCGACTAACATTATACAAGAACTTAAATGAAGAGAATTTCGCAGCGTGAAATCGCTAACGCGCTGGGTGTCAACGTTTCTACGGTGTCCCGCGCTTTGAGAGGCCTGGAAGGTGTGAGCCGTGATCTCAGGCAGAAAATTCTTGACCTTGCTAAAGAACAAGGCTATCGTCCTAACCCCTTTGCCGTAAGCTTACGTTACGACACAACCCGTACCATAGGTATCGTTGTGCCCGATGTGTCGTTCAACCATTATGCGCATATCGTAAAGCGTATAGAGGCTGAGGCCAGAAAAGAGGGTTACATGTGTATTATCACCGATTCGGACGATAAGTACGAAACCGAGAAGGACTGTCTCGACCTGTTGGTTAATATGCATGTGGAGGGTATTATTGTTTGCCCAGCTCAGGATACAACCGATTTTGCGCATATCCAGCGCCTCAGGAGAACTCATATGCCTGTGGTATTGTTCGACAGAGATGCCGATGTAGATATCTCGTCGGTAGTGATTAACGATGTAGAGTCGGCTCGCGAGGTAACTAATAAACTTATTGATGGTGGTGCCCAGCGTATCGCCTTCCTGGGTGGGCCCAACAAGCTGAAGCAGACTTCCGACCGTAAGCATGGCTATCTGGAAGCTTTGCGTGAGCGTGGCATACCCATCCGTAAGGAGTTGGTAAAGTGTAACTTTATTAGCTACAATTCGGGCCTTACCGATACCTACGAGCTTTTGGATATGTCCGAGCGCCCCGATGCCATTATTGCCAGCCACGGCATGTTGGCTACGTCGGCTATGAAGGCCGTTGAGAGCCGAGGTTTGCGTATCCCTGAGGATATTGCTATTGTTGGGTATATGAGCGACTGGGTGTCGGATGTAACAACACCCCGCTTGACTTTTGTAAAGCAGAACCAGAAGGAGATTGGTTCTAAGGCATTCAAACTGCTGTTCGACCAGATGAATGGCGACACTTGCGTGCAGCATATCATAGTAAAAGCCCGATTGGAGGTTCGCGACAGTACACGATAGAAAAAATAATATATACTAACTTATGAAACACTTATTATCATTACTAGTAATGGCGGCTGTGCCCTTGATGGGGCAGGCCCAGGACCTGAAACTTAACGATCGAGAGTATTTTGAGCGCCAGGGCGTAAATGTGCTGGTGTTCAGCAATAATTTCAATGGCGGCTTTAACGACGAGAAGAACTCCGGCATCGAGATTATCCACCATGGCGTACGTACGGTTCAGGGCGGTGCTGTCCGCTTGAACAATACCCCCGAGCAGTGGGATTTGGTGCCTAAGACCATCTCGCGTAAGGTTGACCGCGAGAAAGGCAGTATCGAAGTAGCGCTACGCTATGACGATTACGACTTTGATAGTCGTGTGGTTGTTACCGCTCGTGGTAAAGCAGTAGAGATTGCTGTTTGGTTGGATAAGCCTGTGCCCGAGAAATTAGCTGGCGAAGCTGGCTTTAACATCGAGTTCCTGCCATCGCAGTATTGGCTTAAGACCTATAGCGTCGACGGTCGCCTTGGCCGCTTGCCACGTTATGCCACCAGTCAGACCGTTACCCGCCCTAACAGCGAGAAACCCAGACAGTTCAAAGGCTTTAAGACCTACGACGACCGAGGTACCAATCGTTTTGTTGATCCGTTACCTATAGAGACCGGGCACCAGATTTCGCTGGCTACCGACCAGCCCGAGCGTATGGTAAGCATCACCAGCGATGCTGAGTTGAAGCTGTACGATGGACGTATTCTGGCCCAGAACGGTTGGTATGTTGTTCGTAGTGTACTGCCTGCCAATAAAACGGGAAAGGTGCTCTCGTGGTTGGTTGAACCACATGCCATCCCAGGATGGATTCGCGAGCCAAACATTGGTTTCTCGCAAGTAGGCTATACCCCCGAGCAGCCCAAGGTGGCTGTTATCGAACTTGATAAGAACGATGCCCCTCAGGCTACTGCTTCGCTCATGCGCATTAAGTCCGACGGTACTACCGAGCAGGCTTTTACCGGCGCCATTAAGAACTGGGGCCCCTATTATAAATATAATTATGTGAAGTTCGACTTCTCGGCCGTTCGCGAGCCAGGTGTCTATTATATCCAGTATGGCAAGACACGCTCAAACGATTTCCTGATTGATGAGCATGTGTACGATAAGATTACCGATGCTACAACAGATGTCTGGGTGCCCATTCACATGAACCACATGTACGTGAACGAAGGTTATCGTACATGGCATGGCGAACCTTTTAAGGAAGGATATCTGCAGGCTCCCGAGAGCGATCACTTTGATTTGCACCGTCAGGGTGCTACTACCGACACCAAGTATAAGCCGCTGGAACTTATTCCCGGGTTGAACGTAGGTGGATTCTTTGATGCTGGCGACTTTGATATCGAGACCGGTTCGAATATCAACGTGGTGCAGAACTTTATTCGCACCTGGGAACTCTTCAAGCCTATGCGCGATGAGACCTTTGTGAGTCAGCAGCAGCGTTATGTAGATTTGCACCGTCCCGATGGCGTGCCCGATATCTTGCAGTTTATAGAGCATGGCACGCTTAACCTGGTGGCTCAGGCCGAACAGATTGGACATATGGCCTCTACGCTTTCTAACTCTGTGCTCGACAACTATCACCACTTGGGCGATGCTGCCTCGATTACCGATGGTTTGCATTACGACCCAAGTCTGAAGCCCTATGAGGTATCGGCCGATGGCAAACGTAGCGGTACACCCGACGATATGTGGGCCTTTACTACGCGCAGTCCACGACTCGACCAGCAGGCTGCTACTATGTTTGCAGCTGCCAGTCATGCATTGAAGGGATATAACGACGATTTGGCTGCTCGTGCCCTCACCCAGTCGAAACGCCTGAAGAAAGAGGCCGATGAACTGATGAACAAGGTTGCTGACGACCGCCAGATGGAGGCCGACTTTACATGGCTTGGCGGTGGTGCACAAGGCGATATGGCTACTAATCTGCAGCTGTATGGTGCTACTGGCGAGAAACAGTATCTGGAAAGTTTTGATAAGCAGATATGGAAGGCGCTCGACCGTAATGTGTCGTTCGCTATGCAGACGGCTCTTGATGCTGTGCCTTATATGAACGAGGCTTATAAGAAGAAGTTGCGCCCATACGTCGAGAAATACAACGCTTATATCAAGAGCTTTGATGAGCAGAATCCTTATGGTGTGCCCATCGGACTGGGTAACTGGGCTGGTGTGAACATGGTACTCAACTTCGGTATTGCTGTGAACTATGCTCACATCTATTTCCCCGACATTGTGAGCAAGGACGAGGTATACCGTGTGTCTAACTGGCTCTACGGCTGTCATCCTTACCACAACTATTCATTTGTGGCTGTAGTAGGCGCTGCCCGTCCTAAGCAGGTGTTCTACGGTAATAACCGTGCCGACTTCTCGGCTATCCCTGGCAACGTGGCTCCTGGCCTGCTGTTCCGTCAGCCCGACCACTTTGAGAACTACGACGACTGGCCTTTCCTATGGGGTCAGAACGAAGGTACTATTGCTGGCAATACCCAGTATGTTATTTTCGGCTCGTCGTTTAAGAATATTGTTGGCCAGCACTAAACATTACATATCCATATGACAATGCTCCAAAAGATACGCGGTTCGTTCACCACCCAGCTTACACTCTGGGTGGCTGGATTCGTTATCGCTATCTATGGAGTGGTCATCTTCCTGCTGGCACGCTTCTCGCAGCAAGTGATTGTCGACGAGTCGATAGAAACTACCATGCAGGCACTCGAGAATACGGCACTGAGGGTTAACAATATTCTCCGCCAGGCTGATATGACTGCTTTTCTCGAGCATCAGACTTTTACAGCTGATAAGGCATATGTTGAGAAGCTGATAGCCGATAATAAGTTCCTGATTACCCCCGACCAGTCGCTGCCTCATGCCCAACTGTTTGTGACCGATTGCGACAGTTGTGCCTTCAGCAGTTACATCGTTAATCCCGATGGCGGCTACCAGCGTACAGATTATGAGGGTAGCGACAGTTTCGTGTTCTATGAGCCTTTCTACAACCATCGTTTCGGTTTGGTGGTTGTTTGTCCGTCTGCGGATATCTATGCCCCCTTTAAACCCGTTGAGGTGTTTATTCTGGCAATAGGTGCCTTTGGATTGTTGCTCATCTTGCTGGCTTGTCGACGCATCATTGGCAGCCATCTGAGGGCCGTCCATCTGTTGGCCGATTCGGCACAGCTGATTGCTGACGGCAATCTGGATGTACGCATACCCGATAGCGGCATGAAAAACGAGATTGGACAGTTGCAGAACAGCTTTGCTACCATGCAGCTCTCGCTGGCCAGCTATATGGACGAGATGCAGCAGAAGCAGGTACAGTTGAACCGTCAGAATACAGAACTGAAGAGCGCTTACGAGCAGGCTCAGGAGTACGAGAAACTGAAGGCTTCGTTCCTGAGTAATATGACCGGTCAGATACTGGACCCTATCAACTCGGTTTGCGAGCAAGCCAATCAGGTGGCTAATTGCTATACCTCGATGACAAAAGAGGAGATGGAGAAGAACGAGCGGGAAATGCTGGCCAATACCGAGGCGGTGACCAAACTGCTCGAACAACTATTAAATGTACCAACTCGATGAATAGTATCTTGAACTATATCCGGCAGCGTCTCTCCTTACGATTGGGATTGCTTCTCATCACAGTTGTGGCTGTGATGTTCTCGCTGGTGTTCGGCGTGCTGTTCTACAGTTGTAAAGAGTACATACGGCAGGTGGCTATCGACCGTGCCAACCAACTGCTCGATAATACAGTAGTGCGTATATCGGGCGTGATGGACGAGACCGAGGTGGTTACCAACTACATGGCAGCCGTTACCCCGCGTCATCTGCATCCCGACTCACTCTTGGTGTTCACCCGTCGAACCATTCAAAACCATAGCTTCCTTACAGGCTTTGCCATCTCTATGGAACCTTATTATTTCCCGGAGATGGGCCGTTACTATTCGGCCTATTCGCTGCGTCAGGGCGATAGCATTACTACCGTTCGCGAAGGACCGTTCGAGTACTTTGAGAAACCTTGGTACAAAAGTTCGCGTACGTTGGGGGCACCCTGTTGGGTTGATGCTTACGACGACTATAACGAAGGTACACTCTCATCGCCCGATTTCCTGACGTCATATTGCTGCCCAATGCGCGATGCCAACGGACAGTTTGTAGGTTCAATCACGGCCAGTCTCACGCTCAAGTGGTTGTCGGAGGCCTTCAGTACCGTGCATCCCTATCCTCATTCGTCGGCTATCATGATTGGTGCTACTGGTGTTTATCTGGTGCATCCCGATACCACCAAACTGTATCGTGAGACCATCTTCTCGGATGCCGCTCCTGAGGCACGTGAGGATATCAACGAATTAGGCAGGGCTATGATAGCAGGTCGTAGCGGTATGGTGCGTACCATCGTTGATGGCAGTTCGGCCTATATCTTCTATCGTCCGTTAGAGCGAACAGGATGGAGTATAGCCCTTGTGTGTCCCGAGAGCGATGTGTTTGGGCGTTACTATCGTTTGCTCTATATGGTATGTGCCTTTATAGGCTTTGGTCTGCTCTTGCTCATGCTATTCTGTTACCAGACTATTCTGAAGGCTGTGCGTCCAATCAAGCAGTTGGCGTTGAAGGCCCAGAATATAGCTAATGGTCATTTTGACGAGCCGCTGCCTCGTAGTCGTCGACATGATAGTGTGGGCCGTTTGCAAAACAGCTTTATACGGATGGAGGAGTCGCTGGCCAGTTCGGTGGCCGAAATCCAACAGGTGAACCAGCAGCTGGAGCAGCGTAACCAGGAACTCTCACATGCCTATAAGCTGAAGCTTGAGGCCGATGAACGCAAGTCGGCATTCGTACTTGATATGGCGCATCAGATTCGTACACCGCTTAATATCATTACTGGTTTCGTACAGGTGCTATCGGCCAACTATCACGAGTTTCCTGAAGATGAACAGGCCGACATCATCAGTCGCATGCGTTCCAGCAGTATCACCATCCATCGTATAGCCACTATGCTGGCGGCCTCGTCGGCTACCGATGCAGGCATCCTGCCCAAGATGGTGTTCACCACCTTCAACTGCCAGCGGATGTGTCGTGAGGTGGTACGTTCGGTGATGATGGAGAATCCCGATGCCATAGGTATTGAACTTATATCTGAGGTGCCATCGGACCAGATGGTTCACACCGATCGGCGCTTCCTGATGCTTATCCTTTCGGAGTTGCTTGTCAACTCATGCCGCTTTACCTCCGAAGGCTATATCAAGCTGAAAGTGAGACAACAGGAGGACTGCCTCCAGTTTGCCGTTGAAGATACGGGTATTGGCATACCGGAGGACAAACGCGATACCGTTTTTGCACAATTCACTAAACTCAATAATTTTACCGAGGGTGTGGGGCTTGGCCTGTCGCTGTGTAAGCGAACCATCGTCCAATTGGGTGGCGACATCTATCTTGATGAACATTACCATCCAGGCTCGCGCTTCGTGATAACAATTCCAATACAAAAATAATTCAATTAGTAGTATGTACAAATTAATTAGGTCTTTTTTAGTTTTAATCTTATTTTTAGTAACCCTTACAGCTGCAGCGCAGCCCGATCCTGAAGACAGGAAATTAACTATTCGTGGACAATTGCTCGACTCTGAGTTTAAAGAGCCGATGGTACAGGCCACTATCCAGTTGTTTACCACATCCGACAGCACCTTTGTGGGCGGAACGGTTTCGAACGAGCGTGGAAACTTCTATGTTGAAGCTCCACGTAGTGGCGTTTACAAGCTTCGTATATCGTCGGTAGGCTACCAGACTATCGAACGTGAGATATCGTTGCGCCGTAATGCCAGTCAGGACTTGGGTAATCTGCTCATGGAGTCGGAGAGTATCATGCTGCGTGAGGCGGTCATTACCGGCCGTGCCGCACAGGTCATCGTCAAGAAGGACACCATTCTTTATAATCCTGAGGCTTATCGCACACCCGAGGGTTCGCCTATCGAGGAACTCATTAAGCGTATTCCTGGTGCCGAGGTTGATGAGGATGGCAACATTACCATTAACGGTAAACAGGTAAAGAAGATTCTGCTTGATGGTAAGGAGTTTATGTTGGGCGATGTAGAGACGGCCCTGAAGAACATTCCTGTAAGCATTATCCAGAACATGAAGTTCTACGACCAGCAGAGTGACGAGTCGCGTATTACAGGTATCGAGGATGGCGAGAAGGAAACCGTACTCGACTTCTCTATTAAGAAAGGTATGAACCGCGGTTACATGACCAACCTTGATTTAGGTGGCGGTACCAAGCACCGTTATGCCTCGCGTGGTATGGGTAGCAGCTTTACAGATAAGACACGCTTTGTACTGTTAGGTAACTTCAATAATAAAGAAGAGAATGCAGGCTGGTGGAACCGTCGTGGACTGAACTCACGTAAGATGTTGGGCACCAATTTTAACTTCGATGATAACGACAAACTGAAGTTTGACGCCAGCGTACGTTGGAATCATCGTGGTGGTGACAACCAGACAGAGAATGCCAAGGAGGACTTTTATAGCGAGAGCAGTACCTTCTCGAACACGCTGACTGCCAACTATACCCGTAGCGACAACTGGTGGGGAAACCTGCGCTTTGAGTGGAAACCCGACAGTTTGACTAATATTCTGGTACGTGCCAATGGTAGCTATGGCACCAACGATGGCACCACCCAGTCGCTGGCTGCCACCTACGATGCCGATCCTTATCTTTATGTAGCCGATCCGCTCAACCAGCTTTCGGTGCTCAGCCCGTATGTAATTAACCAGAATATCAATGCTAACCTGACTTATGGTGAAAATAAGAATGCATGGGCCATGCTGCAGTTGTATCGCCGACTGAATCCACGTGGTCGTAACATCATTCTGCGTGTGGAGGGTAGTGCT